>Ga0131853_10000820_pt1 | contig 55901 bp, 56 predicted proteins | sample TergutLab28metaG_FD_92764 | JGI IMG/M metagenome (GOLD analysis project Ga0131853, IMG submission 92764) | Labiotermes labralis P1 segment gut microbial communities from Petit-Saut dam, French Guiana - Lab288 P1 (version 2) (version 2) | ecosystem: Host-associated > Arthropoda: Insects >...
CATTGATTACCTCTTTATTCTTATAGCGTCTACTGGCTGTCTGGTTTTTGCTAAGGTGTGTAAATTCAAGGATTACAAGTAGTTTTTCAAAGGTGTTCCTGTTGCCTATGACAACTGTATGTCTTGTTCAAAATATAAATTAGTTACGTATACACAAAACACCCGCCGCCCGCAGACGGCAGGTGTTTTTCTCTCACAGTATTTTAATCCTCTAGCTTACCCCAAGCAGATCACACATACCCGTCCGCTCCGCGGATTGAGGTTTCGCCATAGTAGAAATCAAATTCTGCCAGCCTGAATCATTGCCCAAAACCCATCCCGTTCAAGCTCCCTGACCAATCGTCGTGCATTTTCTACCTCACGAAATGATGCGACTTGCACCCGAGTGCCCCAGTCATCATCAGTTCGGAGCATTGGCTCATGTCCCAATGCTCGTAATTGTTCCAATGCGGCATGGACATCAGCCGGATGAATGAGCACTCTAAAAACAGTACTTTCATCAGGCTCAGAAAACTCACTAAACATAAGGTGTGCTCCGCCATCTTCATTGTTCGGCCATATTTCAAAATACCTTGTCCGACCATATCCATCAACAAAGGAAAACCCGAAATTGGATGTAAAACACTGTGGAAAAAAGCTTGCAACGAAAGGAATCTCAGGCTCCAAGACCTCTAAGGTATAAAGCACATCTCTCCTGTGCGCCTGCATATAGTCGTCATGAACAATAGACAGATACCGAAAATCCCGAAGCGCAAGCTCACTTCTAAACACAATCCGCCGCCAAAAGTCCCCTGCCCCTTCTGCATCCCAAGCATCTATCTCCGGATCAAGATAGAGCGCATATTCAGCAAGTAGATCAAAATCTGAAGGCGTAATCCAATCAAAAAAAAGTGGGATATCTGCCGGCTCCCAAATCACGCGCATATTGTCACGTCCTGTTACATAGTCCGCTATCTCTTCCGTCATGCAATAAAAATCCGGCTCATCCACTTCCGGCTCAATCGCCTCAATCTCTGGCAAGAGCGTTTCAATCTCCTGCCCTTCCCTGCAAGCCACAAGCGTGAGGGCAACAAAAACCAATATCAGAGTAAATACTATAATTCTCTTCCTCATCCAAGCCCTCCTTGCTACACATACCCATCCGCTCCGCGGATTGAGGTTTCGCCGTAATAGAGCACCTCCTGCCTTCCATCTGGGTGGCGGATCTGGAGACCGCAATCATCGCCAATCCCTTCCGCAAAGGCAGGATGGCTCTCATCCCCGCATAGAACCAGAATCTCCCGCCCTACAGTGGCGGAACGGGCCCGATACCGGGCCACGTAGTTGCTGGGATCGGCAAGGGAATCATACATCTGAGCCAGACGATCAATCAGTTCCGCCGCGAGCTTTGCGCGGCTCAGAGGCTCCTCTGTCAGCATGGCAAGACTCGTCACCCGGTCTCTGAGCTCCGCTGGGAAATCCGTGGCCTGATAATGCACGTTGATCCCAACGCCCACGATCACATAATCAACCTGCCCAAGCTCTGCTACCATACTCATTTCAAGGAGAATTCCGCAAATTTTACGGTCATTTACCAAAATGTCATTGACCCATTTAATAGACGGCTCCACACCGCTGACCGCCTCAATCGCCTCGCACACACAGACAGCGACAAAAGAGGTCAAAGTCGTCACATTCCGCATAGCATCGCCCTTTGGGCGCAAAAGCAGACTGAGGAAAAGCCCGCGCCCCGCCTCTGACACAAATGGACGTCCCCTCCGCCCTCGTCCGCCTGACTGGGCGTCTGCAATCACCACAGTCCCATGGGGCGCACCCTGCGCTGCCAGTTGTTTCAAATAGGAATTGGTGGAATCCACCTCGTCTAAGTAGATGATCTCGGGGCAAAAACTCTCTGATTGGAGAAAGACCCCAACTGCCGCCGCTGTCGGGGTATCTGGAGCCGAGAGCAAGCGATAGCCCCGCTTTGTCTTTGCTTCAATCTCATAACCCTGCTCCCTGAGGGCGGAAATATTCTTCCAAACTGCCGCCCGTGAGACGCCTAAGGTCTCACTCATTCGCTCACCGGATAGATAATCAGTCGCTCCGGTCAAAAGTCGGAGTACCGCCTCTTTTGACATCGCGCTATCCTCCTATTCCACCAAAGCCTCTCCAACTTTGAAAATATCTCCCGCCCCGACTGTGAGAATCAAGTCTCCCGGCTGTGCGATTTCTGCCAGAGCGTCCGTCATCTCAGCAAGTGTTGCAAAATGCCGGGATCCCGGGATCTCTGCCGCCAAATCAGCTGCGGTGATCCCCACTGTGTTCTGTTCCCGGGCGGCAAAAATCTCAGCCACGAGCACCAAATCCGGACGTTTTAACTCCCGGACAAAATCCGAAAACAAGGCCTTCGTCCGCGTATAAGTGTGGGGCTGGAATGCCACAATCACCCGCTCGTATCCGAGGTGCGACACCGCATCTAAAAGGGCTTTGAGCTCACTGGGATGGTGGGCGTAGTCGTCATATACCTTTGCCCCATTCCGCTCACCCTTCCGCTCAAACCGCCGCCCCGCACCGTGAAAGTCAGAGAGGCCATCGCGAGAAGCTTCCGGCGGTAACTGCAAAAAGATCGCCGCGGCAATCGCCGCTAGGGCATTCATCACATTATGATCCCCCGGCACTTGCAGGTGGATCTGTGTGTAAGGCTTGCCGTCATAAAGTACGTCAAACAATGTTTGCGTCTCTTGGCGAACAATATTGACTGCCCGTACCCGGTTTTCGGCACCCAGTCCAAAGGTTAAAATCGGACGCGCCAAAGGCCGGAGCGCCTCCATCGTATTTTGGTCGTCTCCGTTTGCAACAACACAGCCGTCTTCCGGCACAAGCTTTGCAAAGGTGCGGAAAGAGTCTTGAATACCCGCTAGATCTTTGAAATAGTCTAGGTGATCCTCTTCTACGTTCAAAATCACTGCAATTGTGGGAAAAAAGTTGTGGAAGGAGTTGTAATATTCACAGCTCTCAAGCACAATCGTCTCTCCCAAGCCCACACGATGCCCCGCTTGCAGTTTCGGAAGCGTCCCGCCGATCATCACCGTGGGATCTGCCCCCGCCGCAAGCAGTATATGGGTCATCATGGAGGTGGTAGAGGTCTTTCCATGGGTACCCGCAATACAGATGGCATTCTGGTACTGGCGCATAATATGCCCCCAAGCCTGGGCCCGCTCAAAGATGGGAATCCCCCGCCTCCGTGCCTCCATAACTTCCGGGTTATCCTCACGAGCGGCAGCTGTCCGCACGACGCACTCCGCATCGCCTACATGCTCCGCCCTGTGGCCGATCAAAATCGGAATCCCCAAGGCAGAGAGCCGATCTGTCACCGGGCTATCCGTCATATCAGATCCGGTAAGCATTACCCCGGCACTCAAAAGCGCCTCTGCCAAAGGCGCCATGGACACCCCACCGATTCCGATAAAATGCACGCGCTTCCCCGCCTGCATGTAGTCTGCGATTGAAAAATTTGCCATGTTTATGGTCTCCTTCTTAGGAACTCTAAGAATAGTATAATCATTGCCGGGTTTGCTTGTGCCTAGACAAATGCCCTTATCCTTTTAGCCTCCTTTTGCAACTGACGCCCCAAGAGCAAAGCGATTGGCTTGGCGGAAGGGGTGCCCGTGGTGCAAAGGAGGTGGCAGGCAAAGCCTAAGGTCGAATTTCTATATGTACGCAAGGAAGTCAAAGAACACTTGAAAGGACAATCCTCAATCAGCTTCGCTGACAGCTCCTTTGGAAAAGGAGCCTAAAAGGAATCCCACCTAATTAAACCGATTCATCGCCGCTTCTACCGAATCCGAGACAATCAGCTCCACTGCCTCGGCAGCCTGTTCTACCGCCGATTGGATCGCCTTGAGCTCCGCCCCGCGAGGCTTTCCTAAGACCCAATCAGCAAGCTCATACTCTACATGATCCGGCATCCCGACACCGATCTTAATCCGTGGAAAGTCCTCACTCTGTAGGCGCATGATAATGCTCTTGAGCCCATTTTGTCCCCCGGAAGAACCCTTTCTGCGGATCCGGAGCGTTCCCGGCTGGAGCGCCACATCGTCCACCACCACAAGTACACGTTCCGGCGGGATTTTATAGGTCCTCGCCGCCTGATACACCGCATCTCCTGAGCGGTTCATATAGGTCTGAGGCATCATCAACATCACCCGGGTACCTGCAAGACTACACACCTCAGTATACGCGCCGTATTTCATCCGCTTGATCGAAACCCCAAGCTTGGACGCAAGCGCTTTCGCTGTCCAAAAGCCCACATTATGCCGGGTATCCTTGTACTCTGTACCGGGATTCCCCAAAAAAGCCACAATCCACTGGGGGCCATTTTTCGCTCTGAAAAACATCACAATCAGTCCTTAACGGAAGAGTGTAGAGATCGATACTTCCTCATGGACGCGATCAATCGCCTCTGCAAAGAGAGGTGCCACAGAGATGTATTTGATCTTGTCACAAGCCGGCTTATCTTCCGGATAGGGAATGGAGTCAAGGAGTACCACCTCTTTAATCGGACTTTTCTCAATCCGCTCAAGGGCCTTGCCGGATAGAATCCCATGGCTGGCACAGGCATAAATATCCTTTGCCCCGCCGATTTCAACCAAGGCCTTAGCAGCACCAACAAGGCTGCCTGCTGTATCGATCATATCGTCAAAGAGGATAACATGTTTTCCCTCTACATCCCCGATGATGTTCATTACTTCACTCTCATTCGCCCGCTGGCGGCGCTTGTCTACAATGGCAAGCCCCACGCCGAGCCGGTGCGCAAAGGCACGTGTCCGCGCCACGCTGCCCACGTCAGGTGAAACCGCCATCACATCTTCCAGCCCATCCGCAGAAAACTTGCGGCTGATGTAATCTGTAAACAGTGGCCCGCCCATTAGATTGTCCACAGGAATGTCAAAAAAGCCTTGGATCTGGGAGGCGTGCAAATCCATCGTCAGCACACGGTCAGCTCCCGCTTTCGTAATCAGATTCGCCACAAGCTTAGACGAAATCGGATCTCTGGGCTTTGCCTTCCGGTCTTGTCTTGCGTATCCAAAATAAGGAATTACCGCTGTAATCCGCCCCGCAGAGGCACGTTTACAGGCGTCAATCATGATGAGCAGTTCCATCAGGTGTTCATTCACCGGGGCTGAGGTGGGCTGTACCAAAAACACATCCGCACCGCGGACAGTCTCGTACAAAGACACTGTCACTTCCCCGTCAGAAAAATGGTCAACCGATCCGTCTCCAAGCCGTGTGCCCAGATTTCTGCAAATATCTTCTGCCAACTGTTTGTGCGCATTCCCCGTGAAAATCTTGATTTCCGTCCCCCGTGAGATCATCTCTTCGTCTCTCCTCTGTGCGTATTAATAGTATCTATTATAGCAGAAATTTCCGAAAAATGTTTGCTATTTTTCAAAACACAAAACCCACCCTCTGGCAGGCGCCGGAGGGTGGATCCCCTTTGTAGGGGCGAACTGTGTTCGCCCGCACTAAAAAAGCCTCCTTTTGCAACTGACGCCCCAACGAGCGAAGCGATTGGCTTAACGGAAGGAATGCCTGTGGTGCAAAGGAGGTGGCAGACGAAGCCTAAGGTCGGATGCAAATTCCCGCAGATGTGTTACAAAGGGCAATCCTCAGTCAGCTTCGCTGACAGCTCCTTTGGAAAAGGAGCCTAGGATCCTCCATAAAGATCTGCTCCTATTTAAACCGATCGCTAATCCCTTTCAGCCTCTGCTTGACATCTTCATCCAGTTGATTATACTCCCGATCAGATACCGCTCCCTCAAGAGCCATCAGATGAACCAGGCATACCTGGGGATCACGCAACTTGATCCGTACAAAAGCCTCTTCACTGCCAACTTCCCTCAATTCTTCCGCAGTCGTAATATCGACAGCCTTTAGCTTTTTGTCTAGTTCTTTCCCAATATTCCGTAAAGAAGTTAATTCAGCCATTTCCATCGTCTCCTATTCTATATCCCGCTGAAAGATGCTGCCATCTCCGAAGCCCCATCTTCCGCCGCCGGCACCGAGTTCGAAATGTAGTTTCGCAATCCCCAAGTCCAGCACTGTCATTGTCCCATAGAGGCCATCACGGCGTTTTTCCAAAGCCGCACCTACCGTGCCGTCTTGATATGTAAACTGCACCGGCTGCTTATTCATTGCAGAAGGCGCTCGTTGTACGGCTTCCATCCCCTGCATGAACCATGCTGGGACTGGTGCGTCTGTAGTGAACATATCCGTAATCTGTTTTGTCTTGCGGTGTATGATCTTGTGCATCAGCCGCTCTCTGAAACTATGCTCCTCAGAAACATTGCCAAGTGTGATCGTGCAAACAAGCTGCTCTGTCTCCCCAAGCACAAAGGGCATATCTGACTTCCGAAAGGAACCGCCGACCCAACAAGTACCAAGCCCCAAGCTTACCGCATGAAGCATAATAAGCTCCCCGTAATACCCAAGCTGTTCCGTCGCCGTTTCATCTCTTTGATCCGCAATGAGCCCAATATAATCATTCACACCTGAGAGAAAACCATAACTCTTCAAAAAACCATTAAAGCCCTTGCCATCCCCTGTGACAAGCACCATACGAAACGAGCCCGGCTTGTTATAGCGTGTAATTTGCTCCTGTAGTTGAGAGACCACCGTCTCACTGATAGGCGTCCCCAGATACCGGCGCCTAGATCGGCGCTCTAGAATGGCTTCTTCCAGTGTCATCCTCCGCTCCTCCTAAAACTCAAGTAGATCCGCATCCATTAAACGAACTTCAAGTACCATCTCCCGACCATCCCGCTCAATGGTGAGGCGGATCATGTCCCCTGCACGAAACCGCTGGATCTCTGCCCGCAGATCGAGGGCAGTCAAAACCCGGACATCGTTTGCATACGCAATCCGATCTCCCGCTTGTAAGCCCCGCTGGAAGGCGTCTGTCTCTTCTAATACACGCTCTACATATACGCCGGGTTCAATCCCCTCTGTCAGAGCCTCCCAAGTATCTATCGTTTGCACCACAATCCCGATACTCGCCCGGCCCACAATACGACCGTATGCAATCAGTTCATCCACAACAGGCGCCAGTGTGGTCGTGGGGATTGCAAAGCCCATTCCCTCAACCGCCTGACCGATAAATTTCATGTTGGTGATGCCAACTACTTGCCCATACAAATTAATCAGCGGCCCGCCGGAATTCCCCTGGTTAATGGCGGCATTCGTCTGTATCATCCGCATGGTCATCCCGCCATAGCTGATGTCTCGGTTTAAAGCGGAAATAATCCCATTCGACATAGAGTTATGCTGTCCCAAGGGATTCCCGATCACCGCAACTTCTTCCCCGATTTGGAGCCCGTCTGAATCTCCGAACACCGCTGGGATGAGACCTGTTGCATCAATTTGCAAAACCGCAATATCTGTGTTCTCATCCATCCCCACAAGGGCCGCAACATGCCGCGTTCCATCATAGAGCACCACGGAAATTTGCCGCGCGTCTTCAATCACATGGGCGCTGGTGACAATGAAGCCATCTTCCGTCAGAACGATCCCGGTACCCGATCCTGTGCCGCCGAAACCGAAGCGCCGATCAAGCTCTACTTCAATAAGCACCACGGAAACACTGCACTTCTGATAGATTTCCTGAAAACTAAGCCGCGGACTCGTACCGTCTTCATTCGCTTCCGGTCGGGGCGCAAGTTCTAAGGTAAACCCGCTCCCTAAGGTAACAGAAGGGGTAGGCACAGGGACATCGATCTCCTCTGGCTCACGCTCCCCTTCCGCTGGAGGAAGAGGGATGATCCCCGGTGTTTCTTCAATCCGCCGCTCTTCCTGCTCTCTTGGAGTAAGCCATATGTGGAGTCCCGCGCTGTCTGAGGAGAGGCGCACTTCGTAAGCGGTAAAGAGATGCGCCAGAGCCGATACCGCCATAATGAACACTACCACAAACCCTGTCACCATAGCAAGCTTGAATCCCGGAGAGACACGTTTCCGCTGTCTCTTCACCGGAGCCGCCTCCACCGGTACAAGCACCGGCGGCAGAGCTGTTTCCTCTTCTGCCGAAGTAGGCGCGGAGGGCGGAGCCTCCACCTCTTCTGCAAAAGTTGACATGGAGGATGGCGCTTCCATCTCTTCCTCTGGAGCTAACACGGGAGATGGAGCTTCCGTCTCTTCTTCTAGAACTGGCATAAGGGGAAAATCTTCCGCCGCCGCTTCCTCTGTAAGATCAATCGGAGGCGGAGCTGCTGCCTCTTCTATGGGTTCATGATTCATCTCTTCTCTCTCATGCTCATACATATCGCCACGACTCCCTTGTCTATTTCTTCTTTTTCGGCGCCAGTGTGAGGGTAAAGAGAAACTCCGTCACACCGTTTTCACTGCGTCCATACACGTCTTCCTGATGGGCATTCATAATCGTCTTCACAATATAAAGCCCCAGACCCACGCCGTCTTTATCGCTGCTGCGGGATTTATCGCTCTTATGGAAACGCCCCCATATGAGGGTCAGCTCTTCCGGCGATATGGTATCACCCTCGTTCTTCACTGTGACATACACCTTCGTCCCTTTGATCTTCAGTGTAACCGCAATGGTTGTCTCCGAGTCCGCAAACTTCGCGGCATTATCCAGCAGATTATAGGTCACCTGCATAATCGCATCTTGATCCCCCAGCACCATAACAGGGTCATCCGGGATATCCAGTTGTACATCCAAGCGCTTCTCGTTAATTTTCCCCTCAAGTCCGAGGAGACACTGCCTCACAAGCTCTGTAATGTCAAAAGTCTGCTTGTTGAGCTCTCTGATATCCATGGACTGTAGACGCGAAACCTCAAGCATCCGCCGTACCAAGCGGGATAAACGCTTCGTCTCAGAGGCGACAATTTGCAAATACTCCCCTTGTTTCTCCTGTGGGATTGTACCGTCTAGCATCCCCTCTGCGAAGCCTGTAATACTGGTCATCGGCGTTTTCAGCTCATGGGACACGTTCCCCACAAACTCACGGCGCATGTCTTCTGATTGTTCAATCGCGTCTGCCATGGCATTAAACGCCATTTCCAATTCCCCAATTTCATCCACACGCCCGGACTCTGTTACCCTTGCGGAGTAATCCCCTTGTGCAAAACGGGTAACCGCGTTTGACATCTGTTTCAGCGGCGCCGATTGATGCCTTGCAATCACCATCGCCAATATAACCGCCACAACAAGTACCGAGGCCGCAATCAGCAAAAACATCGAGAGCATGGCCCCCCATGCGCCCATCACAATGTCCGCACTGGATGCCGCAAGCACATAGCCGCCATGGGATCCGTCAAAGGAAGAGATGATCGCCTTTGCATGGATATAGCTCATACCCTCAATCGGCTCTGTAATAGAAGTAAGCGCCGCGAGGGAGCCGTGTTCATCCAAAACTTCCCGCATTTCTTCTGACATCATCAGTCCAATGTGGGCGCAAGGATAGGGATGTTCCGAACAAGCGACAATAATCCCTTGGGAATTTGCAACCACCATACGATTATGCGGCAAAGTCACAATTGAGACCAAGGTATTCACAATATCATGATGCTCAGGCCGATTGGGATTGAAGTCCACAAAGGAATCATACATATCCGAAACCGAATCTACATTGGCTTCAAGACCCGCCTGTTTATCGCTGATAGTCTGGTTCCGGAGAATCACAGCGAAAAAGGCAAAGAATACCAAAAAGCAAAGCAGTACCATCCCGGCCAGAAGCAGACAGTTTTTCAAATAAACACTATTCATTCACTTGCCCTAATAACTCAAATTTATATCCCACACCCCAAACAGTCTTGAGGTTCCATTGCTCACTCACACCCTCTAACTTCTCTCTCAAGCGCTTGATGTGTACATCAACGGTGCGGCTGTCGCCAAAATAGTCAAAGCCCCAGACTTCATCCAAAAGCTGATTGCGGGTATACACCCGATTGGGAGAGGCCGCCAGATGATACAAAAGCTCTAGCTCCTTCGGCGGGGTGTCGATCTTCTGCCCATCTACGAGTAGCTCATAAGAATCCAGATTAATGGTGAGCTTCGGGAATACAAGCCGCTTCTCCTGAGAAACCTCTGTCTCCTCTTCCCCATACCGGCGCAAAACCGCGTGGATCCGGGCGATCAGTTCCTTGGGCTCAAAGGGCTTGACAATATAATCATCCGCCCCAAGCTCAAGGCCTGTGACTTTATCAAAAGTCTCTCCCTTTGCCGTCAGCATAATAATCGGTACCTTAGACGTCTGCCGAATGGCACGGCAAACACCCCAGCCATCCAGCACAGGGAGCATGATGTCTAGGATAATCAGGTTCGGCTTAAAGGACAAATTCGCCTCCACCCCACTCCCGCCATCCTTGGCGATCTGTACGAGGAAGCCTTCTTTTTCCAGATAGAGACGCAGAAGTTCTGCAATGTTTCCATCATCTTCAATGACCAGCACTTTGTTTGCCATGGCCTTCACCTCCGGCGAAATATGACATTTTATCTATTATATTATACTTCTATCAGCTCGTCAAAGGTTGAACAAAGCGTAAATTTCTGGCTATCTGAACCCCAAATCACTGAAAGAGAGATGTTAGCCCAAATCTGAGCGAACATCTCTCTTTTGAATTACGTCTATTGCTTATACTATTGCCTACCAAACCATCAAGCACCAGCGCAAACCATATCTGTCAATAAGGTCACAAGTGTGAGATGTTAAGGGTTCCGCTGGGCCGAGCGGATGAAAGATGTTCGCGCCTTCTATAAGCCTTTCATATGCCTTTTCAAGCTTTGGTACATCTTCTTTCTTGTAGCGCAAACACGCTTGCATTATATTTCCTGTATTTACTGCACCCTCGACTGCCCACTCTCCTTCACGTTCCGCAAGATAAAATGATTCCCCATTGCCAAGCCCTATTTCGCACCATTCGTATGTGCCATCAGGATTTTTAGCATTTTCTCCGATTTCAGCATCAAAAACTTTTTGGTAGAAAGCAGCAGCTTCATCTAACCCATTAACATAACAAAACATTTTTAAGCTCAAACTCATATTCATTTCTCCTAAATTTTGTTTTGCCTTATTGGCAGTAAGCGAATTATAGCACACCAAACACGACAACTATATGTCATATTATAAAATATAAATACTGTTCATCTGTCCCCTCAACATCTACACCTCAGTCGGCGGCGTAAACACCACCGCAACATTGCGCATCTGCCTCCCGGGAGCGACCCCCTGTTCATGATAGGGCCGAACAAGCTCCCACATTTTACGGGATAAGTCCCTCAGCTCCTCAGTTGTCGCATAAAAAGACAGCACTCTAAACCCGGATCCATCATTGGGAATATCAATATCCTCCCGCGCCGCATAGGCTTGAAACTCTTGCGCAAGCCCGCTGCAAAACTGCCGGAATAAGCTCAGATATCCAGCCCCCGAATTATCCGCAACCATCTTCTGAACCTCAGCCTCCACATCGACGGCTAAACCATAGACTTTCTCTCTTACATTGCGCACCTGCCGCTCTTCTACGACTTCTAAAATACCGTCTTGCACCATCCTCTTCAAATACCGATAAAGCGTCGCCTGGGGAATATGGTCATTGCGCTCCGCCAATTCCTTTGCAGTTGTCCGCCCTGCCTCTATATCCGTAAACAGTTTACACTTGATCGGGTTGGTCAAGCATTCCATCAATTTATCATGCATATTTATGAATCCACTCCGCTATATCATCAATCACATACCCCTCCACATGCTGGGGCTTCGAATATTCTTGCTTCACCTTCTTGATATCCCCGGTGACAACAGGCATAAACACATGGTTGATCCCGGGATAAAGCTTAAACGCCGCATTGGGATGATTTTGCAAAATGCGCTTATACTCGTTAAAGTCCGCTTCCACTGAAACGTGGAAGTCTCCGTCCCCTTGCATGACTAAAACAGGCTTCGTGCAGGTTTCAAGATACTCGCTCACCCGCTTTTGACCCATATCCTTCAAGTAAATCGCCATGATCTGTTTACCCAAAGCAGGGGTCTTCCTTGCTTCTTCGTCGCTCATGTCATAAAGGCGGTCAAAGACCGGATACAGCTTTTGTGTCTGCTTCTTCAGAATCCACCTGATGAATGCATTCGAGCCTTCTATTTGCTCCGCGATTTGCGACTTCATAATCTCTTCTAATCTGCGCGGCGAACCTGCCAGAATAATGAGACCCGCATAGTTGCCGCCCTCCTCATCAATGCGCGGCGCGAGCATACCGCCCATGCTGAGTCCGGCAATGAAAATCCGATTCGGATCAATCCGGGGGTCATTTCTCAAGATCTCAGTCGCCAGAATCGCATCGTCAATGGTCTCTTCTTTCACAGTATTGTCCGGTTTCCATTTCTTTGGATAGACAAAGGGCCGCTTGTCATAGCGGATGCTCGCAATATTGTGTTTCGCCAGCCCTTCCGCAAAATCCTTAAACGGTCGCACCTTGTAAACCTTAGAATCCATGTCTGACGATCCGGATCCATGGACAAACACAACCGCCAGATATGGTCCGCTGCCGCCATCTGGGATCGTGAGCAATCCATTGAGCGGGAACTCGCCGCCTTTGCCGACTATGATTTTTTCTTCCATGATTCAAAACCTCCTGCATGTTATCTTTTTGATTATATTATCACATTGATAATATAAGGTCAAGTGATTATACGAAAAAGCCTCCTTTTCCAACTGACGCCCCAAGAGCGAAGCGATTTGATCGGCGGAAGGGGTGCCTGTGGTGCGTAGGAGATGGCAGGCGAAGCCTAAGGTCGGATTCAATCTTGCGTCAAGCTTACAAGGGCAATCCTCAGTCAGCTTCGCTGACAGCTCCTTTGGAAAAGGAGCCTATAGCAAAAGAAATCCCCCCACCGACTGGTGAGAGGATTTCAGAATAAAACCTATCTCTTGGAGAATTGAGGTGCACGTCTTGCGCCTTTGAGGCCGTACTTTTTACGCTCTTTCATCCGCGGATCACGTGTGAGGAATCCAGCGGCTTTCAGCGGTGTACGAAGATTTTCGTCCAGCTGTAACAGCGCTCTTGAAATACCGTGGCGGATGGCGCCCGCTTGACCTGTCACGCCGCCGCCTGTAACGGTGGCGCGGATGTCAACTTTGCCGGTTAGGGCAATCGCGTCTAGGTTTAGCGGTTGGCGCACGATTAGCTTTAGGGTTTCAAGGCCGAAGTAATCGTCAATGTCACGACCGTTGATTGTGATCTGACCGGTACCGCCTGGGAACAGGTGTACACGCGCAACGGAGGATTTTCTTCTGCCTGTGCCGTAATGATACGGCTTTTTGCTCTTATACATGTATGAAGTCCTCCTTATTCAGTCGCCCAAGCTTCAGGATTTTGCGCCTGATGCTTGTGCTCGGTGCCGCGATAGACTTTTAGGCGGCCCAACTGCTCACGTGCGATTGTGTTCTTCTGAAGCATACCACGAACTGCAAGTTGCATGGCAAGCTCTGGTTTTGTCTCCATCAAACGGCTGTACTTCGTTTGTTTGAGACCGCCCGCCCAACCGGAGTGACGGTAGTAGATCTTTTGCTCAAGCTTCTTCCCGGTGAGGACAGCTTGATCCGCGTTTAGGATGATGACAAAGTCACCACAGTCAACATGGGGCGTAAATGTTACTTTGTGTTTACCGCGGAGTAGGTCAGCGGCAATGGTCGCCGTGCGCCCGAGGGGCTTGCCGGCTGCGTCAAGGATGTACCATTTCCGGGAAACGGTTTCCTTCTTTTCCATATAGGTGGACATAGTCTAGCCTCCAACTGTTATTGTACATTTTTTAGAATGCTTGACAATTATGCCACAAGAATAGGAAGCCTGTCAATAGACTTTTTCACAAAATGTAATCCATCGCAATCATTGCTTCGATTTTCTCCTATATGCTCCAATTTTCTCCCAAATGCTTCGATTCGATTTTAAAATTTAAACTTGTAAAAGCAGCTGCCAAATCAGAAGAAAACCCAAACCGGGCAAGCCAAAGATCCCAATAATGATGGCGTTCACCCAATTGATCCCAATTCCGATTGGAATGTTGAACCATATGGCAACGTTATTGATCACAAACAGTGCGATAAATCCGCCAAGGGTGTTCACAAACAGGCGGAGCAAACAGCCGAGAGGCTTCTTGAAAATTGTGATGCCAATCAGCACCAAAACAGCCGCAAGCACAATGGTTCCAATGGATTGTGCGTTTAATTCTGCTAAAAATTCCGGCATATGGCTTTCTCCTTCGTCTATACAAGTTGTCCTATTGACACTCTATGCATCAAATAGGCAAAAAATCAAAATTTTTCAATGTGTATCCGCTTTTTCCGCGCACATACTAAGCTCGGACACAAAAGATTGGTTGAGCGCATTTATAACACGCTCCAGACCGGTGCAGGGCAGAGGACTTCTCCAGCCTAGCTAAAGCAGCGTAGCTTGCCGATTTTCGGGCTGTGTGGAAGAAGTCAAGAGAAGATGTTCATTTGCGAAAGGTCAAAGACCAATCACAGAACGGGTATGATAAATCGAACCATGTGTCAAGCGGTAAAGATATACTGCGGGCGGCTGTTTCTTTGTGAGATGGCCGCTTTCTTGTGCGCCAAATATGTATTATACAGGAATCTGTCAAAAAAGGCCAGTAGGAACCACCCCGGTACTGCGTGCCATCCCTCCAAAGAGAGGAATAAAGGCCGTGCTGCTTTTCATTCCCCTCCTTGGAGGGGTGCCGCCAAAGGCGGCGGGGTGGTCGCCCTTTCATTTTCCCACTGGCATATCCCCACCTTTTGTGATACACTCTTGGCAAACAAGAAAAAGGAGAATTTTCCCATGAAAAGAACCATCAGCTTATTCCTCGCCCTGCTTATGCTCTTTGGTATTTTCGCCCCGGGCGCACTTGCCGCAGAGCCAGATACAAGCTCTATGATTTCCCTGCACTCCTCCCTCCCCTTTCACGATGTGAATCCGAACAACTGGTTTTATCAGTATGTCCGCTCTATGCATGTAGATGGAATCATGCAGGGTACATCACCCACCACCTTCGCGCCGAATCAAACATTCAGCCGCGCACAGGTGCTTGCGACTCTGTTCCGCATCCATCACGGACGAGCAGCAAACGCGACTGATCTGAGAAACAATAATTTCACAGATGTGGCATCTACAGCTTGGTTAGCCCCCTATGTGACATGGGCGGCAAACAATGGGATCACCACCGCAACAAGCGGTACATTCGGCCCGAATCAAGCGGCAACACGGCAAGAGATTGCATTGTTCATCCATCGCTATGTCATCAATCTGACAAACCTGAACAGCAGCTCCGTTGCAAATGCACAGTGGAACCGCTTCACAGACCGGAATCAAATTGCCGGGCAAGACGCTTATCTCGGTCTCCGCTGGGCAAATAACAATGGGATCGTCACCGGCCTCGAGCGTGACGGTGTATTTACAATCGCACCGACAGCTACCGCAACCCGCGCCCAAGCTGCCACCATGCTTGTGCGCCTGCTGGGTCTTCTACCAGGCTTCCCGCCGGATCCGGGTCCAACCCCAAGTGCCTTTGAACAGCGCGTGTTTGAACTCGTCAATATCGAGCGCACAAACCGAGGCCTGAATGCACTTACATGGCATAACACCCTCGCCTCCCTCGCCCGCGCCCACAGTGTAGATATGGTCAACCGCAACTTCTTCGACCACACCTGTCCATCCGGCAGATTGCCTTGGGATCGGATGCACAACGCGGGTCTAAGCTTTGGTGTTGCAGCAGAAAACATAGCCTCAGGCTTCCGCACACCGGAAGAAGTCGTGAATGGATGGATGAGCTCACAAGGACACAGGGATAACATTCTGCACCCAAGTCTCAGACATCTGGGCGTAGGCTTCTACCGCGACCATTGGACACAGAAATTCATGGGCTAGGGACTTTGGTCTTTGTGCGCATGTAGGACACAATGCCCTTGACTCTAGGCTCCTTTTGTAAAGGAGCTGTCCGCGAAGCGGACTGAGGGTTGCCCTTTTAGAGGCTTTCTGCAAATTTGAATCCTCCGTCAGGCTTCGCCTGCCACCTCCTTTGGAAAAGGAGGCTTTGGTCTTACAAAACACAAAAAATCCCCCTGTACATCGGGGGGATTTTCTCTTGCATTCTACAAACCTTTGCGATATAATACCCTCAGACTGATAAGCGCTCAAAAAAATGCGCGATGGCAATGGACGAGCGGCAACTCTCCATTGTTACAGGTGTCATAGCCACCCATACATGACCTCAAAGGCCCCACCGCATGCTCTAGTATAGCACATCCCTGCGCTATCTAGCAACATGTATGGCATTTGAGTGATGAAAAACCATCATCACAGTATGGGTAATTCTACCTATGCTGTGTTTTTTTCGTATCGGTTCGCGGTGGGGTCTATTCTCCAACTAAAACTGATAGAAAGGATGGTAGTCGTATGCAAGAGCCCTATAAAGAGATGTACATTCACTTGTACAAGCACATGGTCATACTGGAAGACATATTTCAAAAGCTCACTATGATAGCAGGCAACTCCCTGACTGACAGCACAGACATGCTCCTGACAGATTTGAATGAACAAGCCAAAGACAAGACGGACATCACAAAGCATTTCGCAAAACTGTTTGAAGACTAGGCTGTAGGGGACGATGCCCACATCGTCTCGTCCATTCGGTTTCGGTGCAGATTTGGTACCGCGGGGCAAGGTGGGCATCGCCCCCTACAAAAGAGAACCCCCGCGCTCCCATAAGCGCGGGGGTTCTCCATATTCCCTACAGAATCGAAAACGCCGTGATAATCCCCACAAAGGTAATCGAAATCGTAGACAGCAGCTTAAACAACGTATTCAGCGACGGCCCCGATGTGTCCTTAAAGGGATCTCCAACTGTGTCACCGATGACGGCGGCCTTGTGTTGGTCTGAGCCCTTTCCGCCATGTGCGCCGCTCTCGATGTACTTCTTCGCGTTATCCCATGCGCCACCGGCGTTGGACATGAAGTTCGCCACTAGGAAACCAGCAACTGTAGCGCCGCCCAGCATACCGACCACACCGGTTGGGCCTAGGATCAGACCTGTCAAAATAGGCGCCACCACACCGATGATCGAAGGGAGCAGCATCTCTCTCAAGGCACTCTTGGTACAGAGGTCTACACAAGTCGCATAATCCGGCTCTGCCTTCCCTTCCATGAGCCCCGTAATCTCACGGAACTGACGGCGGACTTCCACTACAATGCTCTGGGCCGCCCGCTGAACGGAAGACATGGTAAGCGCCGTAAAGAGGAAGATCAGCACAGCACCTAAGAATAGCCCAATCAAAACAGTCGGATTATTGAGGCTCAAATCCATTTGATAAGTCAGACGCTCCTGCGCTACATTGACAAAGGACACAATCAAAGCAAGAGAGGTCAAGGCCGCAGAGCCGATCGCAAAACCTTTACCGGTCGCGGCTGTTGTGTTACCCAAGGAATCCAGCGCATCTGTCCGCTCTCTGACTTCCGCTTCTAGGTTCGCCATCTGTGCAATCCCACCCGCATTGTCCGCAACGGGGCCATAGGCATCACAGGCGAGTGTGATCCCAAGGGTGGAAAGCATACCCACAGCGGAGAGGCCAATACCATAGAGGCCTCGTGCAAAACTACCCGCCTCGGCACCCTGTGCAAAGGAGCCGCCGGCAGCCATAAAGCTAATCAGCACCGCAGCAGAGATAATCAGTACAGGTGCCAAGGTTGATTTCATACCGAGGGCAATCCCTGCAATGATAATAGTTGCAGGCCCCGTTTCAGAAGCCGCTGCCAGCTTTTTCGTTGGACTGTAGTGGTCAGAAGTGAAGTACTCGGTAAAATACGCAATCGCACAACCCGCTACAACACCTACGAGAATCGCCACAAACAGGCCCCAATTGCCGTCCATCAAGAAATAAGTAAGCGGAGCCGCCGCAATTGTCGCCAGAATCGCCGCGATGTAGGTTCCCCGGCGAAGGGTATTGAGCAGATCTTTCTGGGTCGCATTCTCTCCTGTACGGATAAACAGCGAGCCAATAATCGATGCCAAGATACCCACAATGGCAAGGGCAACCGGCAAGAACATACTGTTAAGCCCAAGCCCCGACGCCCCAAAGGCCGCCCAACCAAGGGCAATCGCCGCGTGCATGGCTTTGATGTAACTCTCATACAGATCAGCGCCCATACCCGCAACGTCACCTACGTTATCGCCAACATTGTCTGCAATAACAGCGGGGTTTCTGGGATCATCTTCCGGAATACCGGCTTCCACTTTACCAACCAAGTCAGCGCCTACGTCAGCCGCTTTGGTGAAGATCCCGCCGCCCACACGGGCAAAGAGGGCGAAGGCCGATACACCAACACCGAACATGACCATGTTCTCTGCAATCACATGGGGTTCTGCGTTGAATACAAAACGCAAGACCAAAAACCAAACCGTTACATCAAGCAAAGCAAGTCCCACAACGGTAAAGCTCATAACCGTACCCGACGCAAAGGCAACTTTCAGCCCTTGATTGAGGCTATTCCGCGCCGCATTGGCAGTCCGCACATTGGCCTTTGTTGCGATCTGCATCCCAATGTAGGCCGCAAGCTGGGATAAAATGCCACCGGACAAAAACGCAAATGGGATAAAGGGCGAGGCATATCCCAAAAACGCCAGCACTGCAAGGAGTGCCACCATAATTACATAGAAGATTCCAATCGTCCGAAATTGGCGCTTCAGGTAGGCAGCAGCGCCCATTTGGATAGATTTCGCAATCTTCTTCATCGTGTCTGTCCCCTCAGCAAAGGTCAGCACTTTCCGGCTTTGAATAAAGGCAAAGAGCAAGGCTGCCCCCGCACCGACAAAGCCGAGCCAAAATAGATGTTCCATCAAAAAACTCTCCTTACTTCTTCAAATAATCCTTTTTATTCCTCGCATTGTGAAAACAATATCACTCATTGTAGCACATTGACCAGAATTTGCAAAGAGTTTTTTAATTTATACAGCAATTTTCCAAATTGTGATAGATCAATCCTGCACTTTCACCGCTTTTCCATCACTGAGGTAATATTTTGCCCGTTTCAATATTCGCAACCGCGTCTCATCCAGAACAATCTCATCCACACTCACACCTCCGTGCAAATAGGCCTCTGCAACTGATACATCTAAGGGCGTAGTAAGCTTTCGATTCTGCGGATCTCCCGGTACAATGCCCACTTGATAGCCCTCTAATTCAAGGAGACGGCTGTCATCTGTGTGATCCGGATTATCCCGATGTTTTTCATGACAGGTGCGAAAAATCCTCGTGCGAAAACCCTGGGGTGTCTGTACTGTGTAAAGGCTTCCCTTCATTCGCTCTGGTAACGCTTTCCCTTTGCTGGGGACTTGGTAAATATCCCCCTCCACCGGCAGTGCAGGAACCACACCATCATACTTCATCAAAGCCTCCACACAGGCCCCAATCAACTCCTGAGACACCAAAGGCCGCGCACCATCATGGATGAGGACAAACTCATTCTCCATACCCTGAATTCCATTGTATACGGAAGCTTGTCTGCTCTCTCCCCCAAGTACAATACGCCAAGGCTTTTGGAGCGAGAGGGCATGCAAAAGCGCCTCAGCCTCTGCTTGCTCGGCTTCTCTCGTGACAAAAACCAACTCGTCCACATAGAGATGTTTGGCAAAGGCCTCTACCGCATAGGAAATGGCAGGCCGTCCGCCCAGGGGCAAATACACCTTGTTCCCGGAAGTCCCCATTCGGCTCCCGCTGCCCCCTGCCAAAATGACAGCGGTCACTTTTCTGCGTTTATACATATACTCAACTCCCTTGGATCACGCCACCGCCTACGATTACCTCACCTTGATAAAACACCGCCGCCTGTCCCGGCGTAACCGCCCGCTTCGGCTCAGATAGGCGAACCTCTATATTCCCGCTTGCAAGAGGGTGTAAGGTTGCCGCGGTTTCCTTATCCCGGTATCGGGTCATCACGGTGACTTCAATCGGCTCTGTGAATGTCTCCATCGAGATCCAGTTTGGCGTGCGGACGATGAAGCGGTCGGTGAACAGTGCATCCCCATCCCCCACCATCACAGCATTTTGCGCCATATTCTTACCCGTCACATAAAGGGGCGCCGGCGACGATATCCCAAGTCCCCGCCTCTGCCCGATCGTATACCGAATCGCGCCCTCATGCCGACCAAGGATTTGCCCGCTTTGGTCTATGATATCCCCCGGCACAGCCGATATCCCCATCTTCTCTGTAAGAAAAGCCGCGTAATCTCCATCCGGTACGAAACAAATATCCTGACTATCCGGCTTGTCCGCCGTCACAAGTCCCCGTGCAGAGGCAATCTCCCGGATCTCCGCCTTTGTCTTGTCGCCCAAGGGCAAAAGCGTACGAGAAAGTTCTTCCTGTGTCATGGCATAGAGTACATAGGACTGATCTTTCGTAGCATCCTGTCCGCGCAAAAGTTGATATCGTCCGCTTCCTTCATCAAAGCGAATCTGGGCGTAATGCCCCGTGGCAATATGGGTAAATCCCAACTGATCTGCTCGTCTGAGCAGGTGGGGAAACTTTACAAATTGATTGCAGTCAATACAGGGGTTCGGTGTCTCCCCTTGGGCATAGCCTTGGGCAAAACGCTCCATGACTTCTCTGTGAAACTCCGCTGTGAAATTAAACACATGATGGTCAATCTCCAAAAGATGACAAACACGCCGTGCGTCTTCCACATCGGTAAGCGCGCAGCAAGTTTTCCCTCCCTCTACGATGTCGTCACTATGAAACAGCTTCATCGTACAGCCCGCAACCTCATACGCTTCCATCAAGATCAGGGCAGCGGCAGAGCTATCTACACCGCCGGACATGCCGACTAGGATTTTTTGTGACATGGGGGTACCTCTCTAGGGTTAATTTTCAGGTTTAGGACGTGGTTAATGCTTACTTTGTATGATAACGATCATTCTCCCAATTTGCAGGGTTCTGGTCTATATAATTCCATATACGTTGGTATTCAGCTTCATCTTGAATAATATGGTCATAAAAGGAACGCTGCCAAAAAGAAAATCCACATTTCTTTGCAGTCAAAGTTTTCAATGAGCGTACAATGTTCGGAACCGTCGTTTTTGTAGGGGGCGATGCCCACATCGTCCCGCTCCCATTTTTCACAAGCAGTATGATATGTACATGATTTGGCATAATCACATACTGATCCACCAAAACATCTGTATATGCTGTATTTATGTTCTGTATAAACTGATCTACTATTTCACCATATGCGCTATATATAACCTTTGACGGGACGATGTGGGCATCGTCCCCTACAATCTCTCCCAGCAACTCGTGTCCATCTTCCACACACAACGTTATAAAATAACACCCTGCACTTGAATAGTCATACCCTTTCAACCGAAGGGGTTTTCTTTCAGGCAATTCCTTCATAGGGATTCCCCGTCTCCATCACACCAAATAATCCACACAAGCCCGATCTTGCAGCAAGGCCCCAACTGTGCGAATCAGCCGCTGATGCTCCGGATGTACCTGATACGCCTCCAAAGTCGCTTCACTCTCAAACAGACTGTCCAGCATAATATCCCGATTACTGGACGCACATAGATCAGCGTATACCTTCACTTCAAGTACCCCGTCTAGGCTCTGCTTCAGTTTATTAAGCTCTGTTTGCATCATCTCTGCATGGGCTCTCTTTTCTTCCTCTGTCAGTCCGTCTTTATAGTTCCAAGATACGATATGTCTTACCATGACAGGCACCTCACAAAATAATTCAGTGCCACCAGTATACACATTTCGCCCCTTCACTGTCAATTCATTAGAATTATACTTGTAATTTTCAAGTAAATCATATAAACTAAATGCATCATGGAAAATGCATCAAAATAAAAGCATCAATTCGGAGGCATACATATGTCCGAACTCTACCAAAGAATCCGCTCTCGTCTGGAGCAGAGCCAAGCAAGCCGCCTGATCTCCCGCTATAGCCCCACCGGAATCGAGCGCAGCTTAATCGAAGAAGACAGCATAGACCCTAGTACAGGCGGCCTATCCTTCGAGACGACAGGTGACGTCCTTACCCTGACAGAGCGTTTCGCCTCGAAGCCTCGGCTCATCATCCTAGGCGGCGGGCATATTGCAGTCCCCCTCTGTGCCTTTGCAGAGCGCCTCGGCTTTGAGATTTGGCTCTATGACGACCGCCCCTCCTTCGCAAACCCCGACCGCTTCCCAGAGGCGCATACGGTGATCTGCGATGACTTCGCCCGCCTCCATAAACGTTTACATCTGCGGGAGAGCGACTATGTGACCATCCTCACCAGAGGGCATAAACACGATATCCTCTGTTTAGAATCCCTGCTGAGAGGCGAAGTTCCCCATTACATCGGCATGATCGGCTCCAAACGCCGGATCGCCATCGTGAAAAAAGAGATCGCAGCCAAGACAAACTGCGAGGGCTTGCTCGGCAAATTCTACGCCCCCATCGGCCTGGAAATCGGCTCTGTTACACCGGTGGAGATTGCACTCTCGATTATGGCAGAGATCATCAAGCTCAAACGCCTCGGCAGAGACGGCAGCGGCACCAAGAAACCCCAAGAGGGCAGCATGGATCCGGAACTCCTCCACTGGCTCGCAGATACGCAAGATGAGAGAGCCGCTCTTATCACCATTATCGACACCTCCGGCTCTACCCCCAGAGAGATTGGGGCAAAGATGGCTGTGACTTTGTCCGGTAATACCATCGGCAGCATCGGCGGCGGTTGTGCCGAGGCGGAGGCCATCACTCGGGCACGTGATGTAATCGACCAAAGCGGCTATCATCTGCTGGAAATTGATCTGGCAGATTCAGCCGAAGAAGACGGCATGGTCTGCGGCGGACACATGCAAATACTAGTAGAGGCTATATAATCATGGTGATGACACAGATGACGCAAATCCCCTCTCCCCTCAATTACACCGGCGGCAAATTCCGGCTCTTGCCTCAACTTTTGCCCCGTTTTCCAGATGAGATTGATACCTTCGTTGACCTTTTCTGCGGCGGCTGTAATGTCGGCCTCAATGTAGATGCAGAGCAGGTGATCTTCAACGATATCAGCTCAGAACTGATCGACCTCTATGCCTATTTTCAGTCACAGGGTACAGAGCGTCTTTTTCAGGCTATCGATGAAACCATCGACACCTATGGTCTCACCCGCTCCAATCTCCACGGCTATGACTATTACGAGTGCGACAGCTCCAAAGGTCTCGGCTCTGCCAACAGAGACGGATTTCTGCGCCTGCGTCAGGCCTGTAACGACGGCGCTCCCCCGCCGGATTCCCTTTTGCTTTTTGTCTTGATCGTCTATGCCTTTAACAATCAAATCCGCTTTAATAAAGACGGAAAGTTTAACCTCCCTGTGGGGAAACGAGACTTCAACGACAACATGCGCAAAAAACTCCGCGAGTTTTTAGAGCGCTTAGAGACGGGCAGCTACAGCTTCCACTGCAAAGACTTCCGCGCCTTTGATACCTCTATCCTCACTGAAAATAGTCTCGTCTACTGCGATCCGCCCTATCTCATCACCTGCGCCACCTACAACGAACAAGGCGGCTGGACAGAGCAAGACGAGCGTGACCTCTTGGCCTTTCTAGACGATCTGGACAAACGGGGCCGCAAGTTCGCCCTCTCAAACGTCTTCAAGAGCAAAGGGCAAGAAAACACCCTCCTGATCGAATGGGCAGAGCGTTATCATGTTGCACATTTGAAGCATCATTACAAGAATGCAAACTATCAGCGCAAGGCGAGACGAAGAGTGACGGACGAGGTTTTGATTACGAATTTTTAAGAGCTTGGCGGATATCAGGAACTTTCCATAGGCGCAGTATACACTGTAGGGGCGATCGTCCGCGGATCTCGTTTCTCATTGCAGTAAGGGCTTGGGCTATTGCCCCGTAGGGGACGCTGCCCTCAGCGTCCCGCATGTAACAAATTTGCAATGCACAATTAAAGCTGCACCGAAATTGATATCGCGGGACGCCGAGGGCGGCATCCCCTACATGCCGTAATTGGTAGCCACACAATATAAGCATTTCCACACACCAGCAAACCTCAAAACACAACCACACCAACCAAAAGGAGACGCACCATGCTTACAAAAAGAATCCTATCCATCGCCCTTGTCCTCCTGCTCCTCATATCCCTCACCGGATGCCTCTCCTTCGGCGGAGGCATAGGCGCAACAAGGGGCAATGGTCGCATGACAGACGGCACCTTTTCCTATGACGGCTCCATCACAAGAATCGTCGTAAGCGATATGGGCGCTACTATAAATCTAAGCCCTGAAGCAAGTAGTGAGCTTAGATATACAATTGATGAAAACCTAGCGGATCTGCTGGAAATCACAGTCCAAAACGGTGTGCTCCGAATCAGAACAAGGAACAACCGGTCTATCACAAGTGACGGAATTGTATTTCACATCGCCTCTGACACCTTGGAAGAAATCCTTGTAGACGGTGCGGCGGCAATCCGAGGATCTGGCACCTTCACCGCCCACACCTTCGACCTAGAGATCAATGGCGCCGGATCAGCGGATCTTGCACTCAATGCCGGGCGTGTGTGGGTAGAAATCAACGGAGCAGGAGATATCTCACTTTCGGGCGAGGCAGAAGACTTGCACCTCAGAATTTCCGGTGCCGGATCAATCTACGCGCGACGCTTGATCGCACAACACGCAAATGCTGTCCTAGAGGGTGTAGGCTCAATTGAAGTTCACGCAGAGCAAACCCTAGACGCCTCCGTCTATGGCGTAGGTTCCATCACCTATTGGGGCGACCCCAACCTCACTTCATCCGCCGCAGGACTGGGTACAGTTAGACGCGGAAACTAAACGATGGCGGGGACGATGCCCTTGTCCCTGAGGCTCCTTTTTCAACTGACGCCCCAAGAGCGAAGCGATTAGCTCGGCGGAAGAAATACCTGTGATACAAAGAAGCTGTCCGCGAAGCGGACTGGGTGCCCTTTAGTTCGGCACCATCGGCTGCCTTTCTAACATATGGAAATCCGACCTTAGGCTTCGCCTGCCACCTCCTTTGGAAAAGGAGGCTTTGGGCTTACAAAAACCAAAAAACCCCCTATACATCAGGGGGATTTTCTCTTATATTCCACAATCATTTACGATATAATACCCTCAGATTGATAGCACTCAAAAAACGTGCGATGGCACCGGACAAATCCGCCCTCCCCAGTGTTACAGGTGTCTACCCTTTAAGGGTCGGTTACACACTAAAAACAAACAAGAAAGCAAGCGTCTGCATATCATTATAGCAGACGCTTGACTTTTGTGCCATAATTGCTTATTTTAAAAGACTACATGTATATCAAGAAGGGAAGCCATCAAGTTTTTTCATACAATGTTAGCAAGCGCCCGAATAAACTCCGGTGTGGTACCACAACAACCGCCGATACCCGAAACGTCTAGTGCTACAAGCCCTTCCATTTCCCTTGCAAAGTCTTCGGGTGATACGTCATAGACTGCCTTACTGCCATCGAAACACGGTAGTCCAGCGTTTGGTTTTATAACGATGGGCAAATGTGTCCACTTCATAAGCTCTGCTGCCATGCCCTTCATTTCCGTAGGCCCCACAGAGCAGTTAATGCCAAGAAAGTCTGCGCCTAATTCGGTCAATGTGGTGGCCATGGTGGGAATGTCTGTTCCCATGAAGGTGTGCATGCTTGCCTCAAAAGACATGGTGCAGAACACAGGCAGATCACAGTTTTCTTTGGCAGCGCGCACAGCGCATTCTGCCTCACGCAGATCCGTCATGGTCTCGATATAGATTGCGTCAACACCCGCAGCCACACCTGCGATCACTTGACGTTTAAAATTTGTATAGGCATCTTCTAATGTCAAGTCACCCAGGGGCATAAGCAGATGTCCGCTTGGTGCAAGATCCAGCAGGACATATGCGTCAAAGCCGACCGCGACTTCTCGCGCAAGCTGCACGGTTGCCGTGATGTCTGCATCGGATGGATTGTTAAAGGTATTGGTCAAGATTACATTTGCACCCGCTTCTAAGTACGCAAGATGTATCTCCCTAGCAGACAGTCCGGCTTGTAACATGGTACCCATTGCACCGTCTAAAATGAGCATGTTGGTCTTTGCAAACTCTATTATGTTCATGTGGGCGTCCTCATTTTCCTCGTGTGCTTATTGCAATGCCTGCTTGAGGTCTTCTAAAATATCATCAATATGCTCTGTGCCGATGGAAAGGCGCACAGTGTTTGGCTGAATGCCGCTTTGACGAAGCTCCTCCTCACTCATCTGAGAATGTGTAGTAGACGCGGGATGGATGACAAGAGACTTTACATCGCCTACATTGGCAAGGAGTGAGAAGAGTGTCAGTTTTTCAACAAAAGCTTGAGCCGTCTCCCTGCTGCCTTTGATCTCAAAAGTGAAAATAGATGCCCCGCCGCGGGGGAAATAAGCTTGGTACAGCGCATGATGCGGATGCCCTGCCAAAGAGGGGTGATTGACACGCTCGACCTGTGGGTGGTCTTGCAGGAAATCTACCACTTTACGCGCATTCTCAATGTGCCGCTCCATGCGAAGAGAGAGGGTTTCTAAACCTTGTAGGAAGAGGAATGAGTGGAACGGAGAAAGACAGGCACCCATATCCCGCAAGAGGGTAACGCGCGCTTTGATGATATAAGCCAGAGAGCCTGCGACCTCGGTGAAAATTGCACCGTGGTAACTGGCATCCGGCTCTGTGAAACTGGGAAAACGCCCGGAAGCAGCCCAATCAAACCGACCGGCATCTACAATGACACCGCCAATCGTCGTGCCATGTCCGCCAATAAACTTTGTGGCAGAATGGACGACAATGTCTGCACCATATTCGATGGGACGCAGATGATATGGCGTAGCAAAGGTGTTGTCTACGATGAGCGGGAGACCATGCTTGTGCGCAATGTCTGCAACGGCTTGTATGTCAATCAGAGTGGCGTTGGGATTGCCTATGGTCTCAAAGAAGAGCGCCTTGGTGTTATCTTGGATCGCCGTTTCAAAATTTGCAGGCTCATCCGGGTCAATAAAGCTAACGGTGATGCCCATGTTGCGCAGAGTATGGGCAAAGAGATTATAGGTGCCGCCGTAAAGTGTCTTTGCGGCAACGATGTGGTCGCCTGAACCTGCAATGTTTTGGATCGCATAAGTTGTGGCAGCAGATCCGCTGGCGAGCGCCAGTGCCGCCGCGCCGCCCTCAAGGGCTGCGATCCGTTGCTCGAATACATCTGTCGTGGGATTCATGATACGGGTATAGATGTTGCCCGGTTCGGCCAGGGCAAAGCGAGCTGCTGCTTTTTCAGGGCTCGGGAAGACATATGAAGTGGTTTGATAAATGGGAACTGCACGGGCATCGGTTGTTGGATCAGGAGTTTCCTGACCTACGTGGATTTGTTGTGTTTCAAAGCGCCAAGTTCTTTCTGACATGATTTGTTCCTCCTAGTTTATTCATTTTCCTATGCAATGTCATAGGGTGTTTCTTGGTATACGAAATTGAGCCAATTGGAAAACAAGAGATTTGCATGAGCTCGCCATGTAACCGTTGGTGGGTTTTGCGGGTCATCATACGGGAAATAGTGACAGGGTATCTGGGTATTCGGATCTTTGGCTATGTCTCGATGATATTCATCCGCAAGCGTGTCCGCGTCATACTCCATATGCCCGAAGATAAAGAGATCCTTACCTTCCTTTGATCCAATGATATGAATACCGGCCACAGGAGAAACGGCAAGCACCTCTAGCTCAGTACACGCCTGAATCGCTTGCTCATCAACAGCCGACCAGCGGGAGTGGGGGGCGCAGAATGTACTGTCAAAGCCGCGGAAAAGCATTGTTCGGTTTGGCATTATCTCGTGGAGGAACACCCCTGATATCTTCTGCCCTAAGAGCACCTTGCCGATTCCATAGTGATGATAGACGGCCGCCTGGGCACTCCAGCAGATATGCAGTGTGGAGGTCACGTTGGTTTTTGACCAATCCATAATCTCGCAGAGTTCATCCCAGTAGTCCACTTCTTCAAACGCCAAGTGCTCAACTGGTGCGCCGGTGATAATCAACCCGTCAAAGCATGCGGCTTTCACCTCAGAAAAAGGCTTGTAGAAAGCGAGCAAGTGCTCCTTCGATGTATTTTTAGACGCATGTGTATCTAGCCGAATCAGCTCTACGTCAATTTGCAAGGGCGTATTGCTCAGCAAACGCAAGAGCTGTGTTTCTGTTGTGATTTTGGTGGGCATGAGGTTTAAAATTGCAATTTTGAGTGGGCGAATGTCTTGTGTGATCGCGCGAAGCTCTGTCATCACAAAGATATTTTCAGCTTCTAGCTGTGACTTAGCAGGCAGTTCATTTGGGATTTTGATTGGCATTTTCTACACCTCCAAAAAATAAAAAGACGCTGAGCAAATGAGTTGCTCCGCGTCTTACATTGCTATTTTCCTGTTAAACGATCACATTCGACAGAAACGCAAAGCAGACGCGTACGGCATCATCATGCCCCGCATCATCATGTTGCGCATACCCATATCTGTTTGGGTAATTTGAATGTGGCCGAAATAATTCATAAGTGTACCCCTACCTTGGAAGACATTATGCACTATATGCGATGTGTTTGTCAAGAAGTTTTTTTACCGACCTATACCGCCCTTCGTAGGGGCGCGCATTGCGCGTCCATGGCTGTTGACCTTGCCGCATTTCAGACGGTGCGCAGAAAACTAAAACATGCGGACAGCCAATGGCCGCCCCTATAAAGAAACCCTCCTCCGCGTCCACATAGAGGAGGGTTCTTCTAAATTTACCTGACTAATTCCTGCTAAACAATCCCCCAACCCAGGAGAAGAACCCGGTAACCGCCTCTCCCACGCCAGAGAAGAAATTCCCCACTGACTGGAAGAATCCGCTAACGCCTTGGGTGATGCCCTGAATCCGGTCTATGTTCCCAACAAGAGCCTCCAGAGTACCCCGGAGGGCATCCAGATCCAGACCTTGTAAACTCCGCGCCAAACGCAAAATCTGCTCCACCTGGGAATCCGTGAGTTCAATATTATACTGTACCGCAAGAGAGCGAATCTCCATCCGCACCTCATCATCCGTCATATAGCGGATTTCATCAAGGATCAGCTTCAACTCGTTCATCAAAGCTGTGATATTTTCATCATCCCCAAGAGCCTCTGCGATGGTACCTGTTACAATCGCCTCTTCAATCCCCACACGCTTCGCTTCTTCTGAGAGCGCCTCGCCTGTGATGTCCTCAAAAGCCTTATAAATCCCCGTAAGCGCCGCCGTGCCCGACACCGGAAACGGCGCTGTGATCGTCACCCGAGCATCTGTGATCCCAGCTGTAAGGAGGGCATTTCTGTAGATATCCGCTGTCAGCCAGTCGATATTGTTCGTGGTAATCTCAAGTCCCATCCCCGGGGAAGCGATAATGATGTAAATAGAGCTAATACTCCGTGACCCGATCACACTCGCCGGTACAAAGTCCTGCAAATGCGCCCGCTCTTCCTCGATTGTAACCGTAAGCACCGGGACAGTCCCCTCTATCAGCCCAAAATCTGCAAACATCTGCGATCTCTGTTCCGCGTTTAGGTCAGCGCCTAACACAACACGCTGCTCACCGGCTTCTACCCGGGCGAGGGCGTTCGTTCCAAGTCCTACCACCATAAGTAAGGCGAGTGCAATACATATTACTCGTTTCATTCCTTTGTCCTCTCTCTCTTAAAATACAAGTCCTATTCTATCATAATTGGAATTCAAAAGCACGAGTTGCTTTGTAAATACAAGACGAAAACAGGCCAAAAAAGTTCCACCAGCCAGTATACAAGTACTGCTTGTACACCTTCGAAATAGATATGCGTAATCTTGCATTTTTAGCACAGATTCAATTTTCTGAGCCAACTCATATATTTGTTCATCGCGGATTTTGTCAAATTTTGAGTTTACTCACAAATTTATTCATGTCAAACTCCGTCGAGAGCGGAACAGGACAAAACTATTGAGAATAGATTGTTAAAACACTAGAAACAGGCGGTATAACACATGATTCTCTCAGGTTTGGCACTCTTACTCATGGGCAGCGTCTTCCTCACCCTGCGCCTCGGCGGGGATATCGGCTCTTTCCCCCGTCCCTTGCGACCAGAGGAGGAAAAGCATTACATTGACCTCTGGATGACAGGCGACATGGAGGCGCGTAATAAGCTCATTGAGCACAATCTCCGGCTCGTCGCCCACATCATAAAAAAATACTACACGCAATCCTCCGATCAGGCAGATCTCATCTCCATCGGCACCATCGGACTCATCAAGGGAATCAGCACCTATAAGCCGGATCGGGGAGTAAAACTCGCCACCTATGCCTCTCGTTGCGTGGAAAATGAAATTCTCATGTTTTTCCGCAGTATCAAGAAGACCCAAGGCGATCTAAGCTTATCCGAAGCCCTAGAAAGTGGCGACGCGGGGAGCCTAAGCCTCATGGACGTCATCTCCGTCCCAGACGATATGCTGGAAAACATCTCCATCGCGGAGACCCACTCCCGTCTCAGAGAACTTGTGGAGAAGCGACTCACCGAACGGGAATGCCAGATCATCACCATGCGCTACGGCCTGACAGGTGCCCTCCCCAAGACACAACGAGAGGTGGCAGGGGTACTTGACATCAGTCGCTCCTACGTAAGCCGCATTGAAAAGCGAGCGCTAAAAAAGCTGGAAGATGCAATCGGGGCGGAATTCTTGTCATAGCAAAAAGAGGCAGACACTTGAGGGCTTATGCTGTAAAGAGTGGTTGTGATAAACTCAATCTATTGCGAAACAATAGCGCACATATTGTTGTAACACAAGATGGACGCTTGACTTTAAGTATGATATACTTATTTTATGTGCAGCCTGTCTTTGTGACAGATACTGAACAGTTTTTTGTACTTTGAACAACAAAGGAGAGATACACGATGTTAGAATATACTGCACGAGAGCCGGTAGTAAGCCGGGAGGTTTGTATAAAATAATCTTGTGTATAAACCTCCCATAGGTTATCAAACTAACTTTTAGGAGGAAAAATAATGACTAATATATTTTCAAACAAGTTCGTCGCTGACGAAAAGAGTTTTGCACTATTGCAAGACACCATGTGGGGGCCGAATGGAATACGACAAGCCGAGGAATTGGCGACCCATTTCACAATCACAAAGGATATGCGAATCCTTGATTTGGGCTCTGGAATGGGACTGTCAGCCTTGTATTTGGTACAGGAATATGGCGCAGAGGTTTTTGCCACCGACTTATATGCTGATCCGACCGAAAATTATAAGAGATTCGAGTCCCTTGGCCTTGCGGATAAAATCGTTCCGATGATACTCGACGCGACACAGCCCTTGCCCTTTGCAAAGCGTTATTTCGATGTGATTTTTTCGGTAGGCTCATACAATATTTTTGGCAATAACGAGGAAATGCTGCCAAATTTGATTCCTTATGTGAAAAAAGGGGGCTACATTGCAATTGCATTTCCCGGGTTGAAGTATGAGTTTGGTGACAATGTTCCGCCGGAAATGCAAGCGTTCTGGGATGTTCCCGAAGTTGCAAAAACTGTCCGCGGCCTCGAATGGTGGAAGGACTTGTTTCGCAAGACAGAGGGCATAGAAATTGTAAACATCAGCGAAATGGCTTGCCACGATATAGCTTGGGAAGAATACCTTGCAAGCATTGACCCCTGTGGTGAAGACAAATGGACTTTGGATATGATGAAAGCAGAAGATGGAAAATATTTTAATACCATCCAGCTGATTGCCAAAGTCACCTGAGTATAAACATTCCTAAATCTGAGGGGCTATCCAAGCCCTATTTCTCAAGTGCCGAGATTTTCTGTATCAGGAGTAAACCAAAGGTCTAGTATGGCATCATACTAGGCCTTTGGTTTGAATGAGTTAACACACTTTCGTCTTCTCCATCCAATTTATTGTTCTGTTTCATCGTAGAATAAAAGACGCCAAATGTCTACAGTGTTTTATCTATTTTCCACCTCAAGCCCGCGCCCGATATAAACTCTCCCGCGCCCTCTCGCTTCCTGGGCCGCCTTTTGCCGATTGCGCGGGTCTGCCAAGTGATAATTTGCTTTCTTTTGCGCCTGAATATGGACAAAGGAGATCGGTAAGCCCACCGAAGAAAAGAAGGACTTTCCGGATTGTAGCTGAAAGTGGATATGCGGCTCAGACGTATTCCCTGAATTGCCGCATTTTGCAATCACCTCACCCTGTTTCACTTTGTCACCCTTCCGTACGGTGATACTGCCGGGAAGGAGATGTGCAATAAAGCTAAACTCTTTTTCGGCATGTTCGATCACGATGAAATTACCCCGGAGATCCCAAGTATCACAATAGACCTTTGTCCCGGATACTCTGCTGTCTTTGTGTTTGTTACTGACTTGCACAACTGTCCCGTCAGCGGGGGCGATAATGTTCTTTCCATAACAGTAGTAGCTCTCTAAGCGCTTATTGTCACCGGAGTAAGACTTGCCCTCTTGATCCATGATGATAAAATCATAGGCGTATCTTTGCGGTATGACATCCCATGAGTGGGAAAACTCTTTGCCAAGCCCGCCGTTAAAGACAGTCCACTTGCCTTCAAAGGGCAAGATATAATCCACTTTGCAGTCATAGCTAGCTTCTGACGGCAAGTTAGAACCATGGGTCATATTCAAAAAAAGGTTCCCGAAAATTTGCCGCATTCCCAGCCAAAAATTGACATCCAAAAACACAAACAAGCAGAACACAGAGAGCCAATTGAGAACCCGTGGGTACGATATGTTGAATATCCCCATCGCCGTCCAGATCCCAGCCCAAGCGATCCCTATTTTCCACAATACCCCCGGTATACGCATAAGAGTTGCCATGTCACATACACTCCTTCAAACCATAAATTTCCTGCTTAAGATTTATCATATCACGCCATAAAAGCAAAAGCCATCTCTACTTTCCCTTTCTGCCACCCTCTGCTATACTAATAGCAAAGATCAAGAGAGGTACATCCATGAGAGCAGTAATCCTAGCCGGCGGCAATATGCATGACTATGCCTACATCAAGCAATTCCTCTCCCCCGATGACTTCATCATTGCGGCGGACTCAGGCTATCGCCATGCAGAGGCCTTGGACTTACGTCCCCATCTGCTGGCGGGCGATTTTGACTCACTTCAAACCCTCCCCCAAGACATCGAAGTCCACCGTGTGCCAAGCGAGAAAGATTTTACAGACACAGAACTCGCCATCGACCTCGCACGAGGGCGGGGATATAAAAGCTTCCTCCTCCTCGGCACAATTGGGTCCCGCCTCGACCACACACTGACAAACATCCTGCACCTCACAAGATTCTTAGAAGCCTCAGAACACGCTGAGATCTTAGACGAACACAACCGCATCTGGATTACAGATACAGCAATCGAATTAGACGCCAAAACAGGTGACATTCTCTCACTGATCCCCCTCACAAATTGTGATGGGGTAACAACGAAAAACCTCGCCTATCCGCTGCAAGATGCCACCCTCAACGTCGGCTACGGGCTTGGTGTGAGCAATGTAGTAGTGACGTCCCCTGCGCGGGTCACGCTGTCAAGGGGGAAATTGCTTGTGATGTTGTGTAGGGATTGAAAAGAGGAGGCACCCAAAAGATGGGTTGCCTCCTTTATCTTGATCTTATTCTTGCCTATCTGCGTGTGTAGGCAAAAGTCACGTCATCCAAAAGCGTGCTAGTTAAGGTGAGGTCATTTCCATCAAGTACATAATACCACTCCATTGGGGCAATACAGGTACCGCCGCATACATCAGGCGTAGAACAAATGGACAATACTCCACGGCTTGTTGTCCAGCGAATATCTGAACCAGACATTGTCCCCCGTCCGCCTGCTTCAAACACGTAATAAGGACTACCCATCCAAAGCCATGTGCCTTCTAAGGTTTGCGCCCCTTGTGCGTCAGGCTCCTCGGGTTCCTGTGTTTCCGGCTCGGCGGGGGCTTCAGGTTCCTCAGGTTCTTCCGGTGTCGCTTGATTGTCCGCCCCGGCAGCGTCTTGTGAAACCCTTGTATAGCGACTTTCTTCGCCGCTTGCATTGGTGGTAGTTAGTGTGTCCCCGTCAATGAAAAATCCCATTTCATCGCGCACCCCGTCACCAACAAGAAGAAGTGTGCCCGCTTCTGCAGTCCAAGTAAATTGCAAGGATGCAATGCCGATATCTAACTCCCCTGTTCCGTTTTCATTGAAAATAAAAAAGGTATTTGGGTCATCATCTCTTGACCAAGTACCAACAAGATTGCTCTCTCCATCTTGAATCCGCTCTAAAACATCCATAAAATACGGGAAGTAGAGGTCAAAGGTATCTTCGGCTGCAGAAAAATTGACTCCATAAACGCCGCTATTCCCAGTAAACATGACAAAAACAAAATAATCTTCAAAATGCTGTAAAAAAGCAGGCGCGCCATTTACAGTAATTTCTTCCGGCTCCCCTTGGAGCGTTCGATCCATTCTGTCTGTAACTTGCTCAAAGAAATCGCGGTTAAAATCCACTCCTGTATTCGGCGCATTCAGCACAGCACCGGTGATCGGGCTTGACTCTTCCGTAAAGGTCAAAACAAGCCGTCCATCAAAGGTAACATATGCAATGTCTTCACTAAAAGTAAGCTGCAAGCCCCCAAATCCTACTTCGACCATATTTGTGGATAAAATCGGCTCCCGATCACTTCCATTTCCACCGCAGGCTGCAGCACTTAGAACCAGCAACAGAACTAAGCAGAACAATACAATCTTTTTCATATCAAACTCCTTTTTAGTCAAATTTTTGCCTACCCACTTAAAATAGACACCAGAGGATTATAACAAAACGAAATAGATTTGTAAACACACACTTTCTCTTGACAAATGCCATGCTGCTAAACTGCAACATGGCATTTGTTTCTTATATTCCTTTTTCAGCCCCTCTACACCACCTGCTCCTGCTGCACAATAAACGCATGCAAATACGCTCGCATATCAAGCCCGACATGATAACTGAGCTCGCTGAGTACCGCCTCGTCATAGTCCTCCCATAGATGGGGATACATAACTACATCCATCAGCACCACATCATTTGTTCCCGCTACGTTTTGCGCCAGATAGAGCAGCACACGCACAACACCGTTAGTGAGCTCCTCCGTAACAACTAGGAACGCCATCTGATGATCTGCCGTCGCACGGATGTCACTGATCTCCACGTGGGAATCCGGGAAGACCCACTCCACCTCTACATCAGCCTCAAAAGAGCGGATCACACTCTCCACCGCAGTCTCATGACGGCGGGCAAAGTAGTAGAGCTCAATCGCCCAGGCGTCGTTGAAGATATAAGCATTATCATGTTCCAGTGTATCGTATGCACTGATAATGGTCACCTCTCCAATCTCGGCGCCCAAAAGCGTACGGAAAGTAACCGTCTCCAGCAGGGTGCTGTTACGGAGGTCATGGTTAATCAAGTTGATCATCGGCAAGTCTTCCACAACTGTAAATCCGGAAATCTCAGTCTCCGGCGGTTCAGTCGGGATAGGCGTTGGGAGGGGTGGTGTGTTATCCACCGCCGGCTCTGATGAACCGCTGCCCCCCGGAGTCGGCAAAGAATCAACCACACTGCAAGCGGCAAATGCCCCAATAAGTAAGATAACAAGCAATAACACCAAACACTTTTTCATATCTTCTTCCCCTTTTTTTAGACGACTTTCGCAATGAATTGGATCGTATTAAAGTACTTCCCATCGTCTGCTTTCATCATTTCAATATCCCCCGCAGCATAAGGGTTGGGACATGCAAGCCATTCCTCCCAAGCCTCTTTGTGACAGCACATCTCACCCAGTTCCACAAGCTCGATACCCGGCGTCCCGCTCCAAAGGGCTTTCCACCAATCGAGAGAGTGTATTGTTCTCTTGATCTCTGTATCCTTCCAATAGGGCTCCATTTCATCCGGCACATCTTCCCCGAATTCTGTTTTGATACCCGGAATCGCAATAGCAATATAGCCGCCTTTTTTCACAAAGGGAATGAGCGACTCCAGCATACCCGGCATATCTCCGAAATAATGATACGCGTCTACAGAAAAGAGTACATCGAAATACTCATGGGCAAAAGGCAGCCCTTTAACCGCATCTGCAGAAATCGGAATGGCCTGCCTCTCAATCCCCATAGACTGAAAGCGCCCATAGTTTTCCGTTGGCGGAATCCAAAGATCGGCGGCGAATACCTGCGCATTATATTTTTCTACCAAAAGCAAGGTGGACAATCCGTACCCGCAACCCAAATCCAATATCCGTGAACCCGCTTTGACCTCAAAAAAAGAAGCCATCTCTTCCGCGATCCGCATTGCGTTCGGCCCCATCATTAGGGCTTTTAAAAACTCTCGTTCCGGATCAGACATGATTCTGTTTGTAAACTCAGCCATAGAAATCATTCCTCTTCATTCTAAATCTGCGTCTCAGTTGAGCTCCAACATTGCTTCCTTAATCCGCCAAGTACAACTCACTCAAAAGCCCCGTAATATACGCCCGCAAGTTAATTCCAAACTGCTGGCTCAACTCTGTCACAATCTCGTGATCCTCATCTGTGAAGAAATCCAAATAGAAAGAAAGCTCCAAGCGAAGCACACTGCGCTCATCTATGCTCTGCGCAAGATAGATATAGACCCGCGTAATCCCGGCTCCCGTCTCCTCTGCCACTGCCATCGCCGCCATGGTATGCGCCTCGTTTGTACGTAGGATGCTGACCGTAATTTCAGAGTCAGACAAGAATGTCCCCGCCCGATCAGTTGCCACTGCCAAGAGAACGGTCTCCACCGCACTGAGTCCCTCAATAACGGTATAGATCATCCCGATCGCATCCGCGTCCACTGTGACGTGGAACTCACCCGCTGTCACAGCCGCGCCCTTGATCACAGCAACCGTGTTTGCGTCTTCACCTTCGCCAAGGGCTTCTAACTCCAGAAGCGAGTCTTCTGTCAAAGCCGGGTTTAGCAGGTCTAGATTATAGAGATCTTCCTCTACCAGCACATCATCTTCCAGTCCCCCTGTTTCCCCTATTGTATGGGTCTCTGGGAATAATGCAGCAAAATCTACCGCCAAGAGCAGTGCTGTAAACTCCTCCTCCCATAGGGCATGCTGCGGCGTACCTACAGAGGCGATGCTATCCATTGTAAAGCTAAAATTTGCCAGCATCTCAAAGAAGTTTGGCACCTGTAGCTCTATCGTCTGATAAAAGACTTCCTCGGATCGGCTTACAATCACCAACATCCGGGCATCCCTTAGATCCGCGTCTGCGAGCTTTGCTGTAAGGTCTCCAATCACATCACCCATCTCGTCCCCGTGAGAGCCGCCCTGGGGAACAAATTGACCAAGCACAGCACCAATCTCATCCGCCGCGAGACGGACGTCCTCCCCTTCCAGTGTGATGGTAAAACGTCCGCCATCCCGGGTCAAAAATGGCTCTAAGTTCATCCCGCCGCCAAGTTCTGCCGGAGCAATTAACATATCTTCAAACACCCCACCATAGGGAATCCTAAGATGTGCGTGATCGCCCAAGATATCTCTGATATCAAAGTCTGTCACATCACGCCTCAATCCCTCGATCATCGGGCGGAGGGTACGCTCGACCATGGACACAATCCCGATATACATCACACCTTCACTGAGGATCAGTTCCGCATCAAGCCGCTCATTATATATCGTCTCATAAGCATAAGACACAATCATCTCACGATGGGTGTGAGAAACTGACCCCGTGACTGCAAAGCGCATAGATGTGTCCTCTGTGTCCTCTTCATCATCCGCGAGATGGAAGTCGAAACGATCAGAATCCCAAAAGCTCTCCCCAAGCGCAATGGTCACATCTCCCACAAAGCGATATTCTCGTAAAGCCGCCATTTCTTCCATGAGGCTTCGATAGTCGTCTAAATCCGATGCGCCTCCGCTAACACAGGCGCTGAGGGTGAAGAGTAAAAGCGCAACTATGAGCAAAAGTGTAAGCAATTTCTTCATCGATGGCTGCGCTCCTTTGTGTTTACAGTGTCGCCAAAGTATATCACAGAATTTCAATTCCCGCAAACACTTATGCACCCTCAAAATAAAGAGCACACTCAGAAAATGTGATCTCATCCGACAAATCACATCTATGAGTGTGCTCAAATTCCGACTCAATCCCCTACCCCACACGCAAATCTCGTCTGCGATATCCAACAAATCCGACAAGACTCAGCAAAACCGCAAGACCGCAGAGTATAAACAGTGGTACCCAAGTCTGCGCCTCAAGGGGTACCTGCGGCACAACACCGAAAGGAGACAGATTCTGCGTCCACTCCGGGAATCCGGCTACGGTGCCGATGTAGATCACAAAGAAAGAAACGCCCAAATAACCGTAAGACAGAGCTGTCAGATTCGGCAAAAAACCGATCAAGAGAGCCGTGAGTCCCAAAAGCACCCAGATCGCGGGCAGATAGTTGAGCGCCCCTTGCAAATAGGTGGAAAATACAGGCGCCGGATCCATCACCACAGAGGCCGCACCCCAGAAACTCAGAGCTGCAAGGACTTGAAATACAATACTCGCCGCGAAAGATATCCCCAGATACACGCCAAAGAGTTTCACACGGGATACGCTGGTACCGAGCACCTGCTCCGTAAAGCCCTGACGCTCTTCCCCGCGGAGTCGCAGCATGAGCCCAATCGTCGGAACCGCCGCCATGATGGCCATGATAACCATCAAGATCGCCACAAACTGATCTGTGACAGATTGCCCACCAGCTCCCGAAAAGATCGCCTGTAGCCATTCACTCCCCTCAATAAAGCCTTGTACCTCATTGAGCACAGAGCCATACATCACGCCAAAGGTCACAAGCACGCCGCACCAAACCAAACACATTGTCCGTGTAAGGCGGAGCGCCAATCCCAATGGGTTTGTCAAAAGAAGTCCTCCATGTTTACTGCCGGGCCGAGCTGGAATCATGCCCTGCTCCAAATCTCGCCGCTCATTGAGAACCATCGCCAAAAGCGTACACACCAGAGCTGTCCCCAAAAGCGCCCAAATCGGCCAGAGCTGATTTGTCACAAACACCTGTGTCCGAGAGGCAAGCCCCGCCGGAGACAGGAGTACGAGCGCTTCTATACCCCCTACATCTCCCACTGCACGGAGGGCATAGGCAAGCATGAGGCAGAGTAGCGATAATCCAGACGCTGTACGGTTACTACTCACAAGCTGGCATAAAATCGCCGTGACCGCAGCAAATACAAAACCTGTAGCTCCCATTGCCGCACCGAAGAGCAACGTACTTGGAAGTGTCATGGTATCAATCCCAAACAGAGGCATCCCAAAGCCGACTGCAAGAGCTATCAGCGTGTTGAACATAAAAGCCACAAGCAAGACCGCCGTAAGGGGAGCCAGCCGCCCTACAGGGAGAGAGCGGATCACCTCATGCCGCCCAAGCTCTTCATCCTGCCGGGTATGCCGGGTAACAAAGACAATATTCATCGCCCCGGCGAGACTCACCATGAGTACCAGCATCATATTGGCATACATCGCCCCCATGGTGTAGTTCTGCGTATCAAACACAGGCCCCACCATGGCAACCATTGCGGGGTTTTCCATCATCTGCCCCATAACAGCAAGCTCTTCCGGCGTCCCGAGCATGTTTTGCAAGAGGGGTACACAGAAGAGTACGAAGGCGATAATCCCCAAAATCCAAGAGAGAAGCCACACCCGATCCCGCCGCAAGGTAAAGCGGACAAGTAAGAAGGTATCTGCAAACAAACTGCGCATCCCCTTACCTCCTCTCTTCATCTGCGTAATGCCGCATGAAAAGCTCTTCCAAGCTCGGCGGCGCACACTCCAGCGACTCTATGCCATACTGTCCAAGGTACTGAAGCATCTGTCCCAGCGCTTCTGTATCCACACTAAACACCGTACCATCACCCTCGATCTGGACGTCATGTACTCCAGCCTGCGCCACCAGATCTCTAAGAGGCCGCTCGGTCTGGACTGTAATACTGGTGCGGGTCAAGTGCCGTAGCTCAGACAGTGTCCCGGTCTCAATAATCTCCCCCCGGCGGATGATCCCAAGAGTATCACAAAGCTTCTCCACCTCTGAGAGAATATGGCTGGAGAGAAGCACTGTCTTTCCCTGAGCCTTTGCCTCCAGCACACACTGCTGAAATACCTGCTCCATCAAAGGATCCAGCCCTGATGTGGGTTCATCCAGAATGTACAAATCCGCCTCCGCCGCAAAAGCCGCCACGAGAGCCACCTTCTGGCGATTCCCCTTGGAATATGTCCGGCACTTCTTCGACGGATCGAGATCAAAGCGCCCGATCAAGTCCTCTCGTTTCGACCCTTTCCCGCCGTGACGGAGCCGTGTGAAGAGGTCAATCACCTCGCCCCCTGTCAAGTTCGGCCAAAGGTTCACATCCCCCGGCACATAGGCAATCCGCTTGTGAATCTCCACCGCATCCCGCCATGCATCTTTGCCGAAAACGGTCACTTGCCCCGAGGTCGCCTGCAAAATACCGAGCAGAACACGGATGGTCGTACTCTTCCCCGCCCCATTAGGACCAATAAAGCCATAGACTTCCCCCTCACGGAGTTCCAGATTTACACCGTTTAAGGCTGTAAATTTCCCGAAGTTTTTCACTAGGTTTTGAATGGATACAACTGACATAGTTATCGTTCCTCCTCTTTTAAAAACTTAGTACCGATGTCTGTCGGCTCTCCCGCTATCCCGCGGCAAAGCCAGTTTGCAACTGACATGGAATCTTGTATTTCCCCATACAAGAACTTCGGCGTACCCGCAAAGGTATGGGCTGTCGTCCCATCCTTTGGGTTCTTTTCATATTCTGTAAGAAAGTAGGTATAGTGCGGAATCTCTCTTTTGAGTGTTCTGACGGCACTGATCAAGGTATGATGAAACGCTTTGAGCGCCTCTGCATTCACAATCTTCTTCCCATGATTCATTTTATACATCATCTCTACAAGCATTTTGTCCCACAGGGTATTGGAGTGTAAAAACAAGGTAGAATCCGGCATATGATCTCTTGCATAGCGGAATAAATCCACAATCAAGTCATCACTCTTGATATATGCCAGTAATTCAGGCCTAACCTTCCAAACATCCCGCGCAATCTCAGGCCAAAGGGAGGAGTGTATGTGACTGCCCTCAGAGTACACAACTGTATGCTTACAATCCGGATAAAGAGCCTGAATCTGCGGCGCATAGGCCAAGGCGCCAAACCCGCCGGCACTTTGCCCCATAATCATAAGCGTATCAGGTGTTTGCGGGAAAAACTCTGGGAGTATCCCAAGTGCTGCCGCCACATTTTTCCGTCCATGATGGTGCAGCACTTGATCCCCATAGGCAAAATCATGGTTTCCAATATGAAAATCTGCGCTCGTGTAAAAGATATTCAATATATACCAGTCCCGGAACGGGTTACGCTGATCCTTCGGATCAAGCAGACCAATATGCATCATTTTAAACATAGGAGCCGATATGTGGCTGATGTAATAGTAGTCTTTCTTCTTTAGCATTGCCCCAATTCCCAGCGGATTTGCAGCAGTTTCCGCATTCCAAGACAAGCCCCCGCCAAAGAAGTTGATCAGCAGTTTATTCACTGTCCCCTTTTTGAGAGAAATCTGATAGGGCCTCCCATTGCTGCAAACACATCCATCGAGGGACATTTTTTTCCATCCTGACATAGCTAGGCTTCCTCCTGTTCCCCATAAAATATAGTCTTCAAATCCGCCAAATACCCATCAAACTCTGCAAGCAAGGGCTTCCAATCAAGTTCTGAGGCTTTCTGGATCCCAGAAGCCTTCACCACATTGGTCACATGCTGACTGTAGCCCTCAAAGATAAAGCCCAAATAGAGCTTCAGCCGTTCAGGCGGGATATCCTGCCGAAACTTAGACTGATCCGCCTTCGCGAACAAAGTACCCATCATCTCTTTCTGTAAAACCCCAATCCGCTGAACCACCGCCCCGGCATGTTCTGACACCGCCGCATCTTCCGGGTGGAGAAAAAACCGAGCTAGGAGATCAAGGAGTCCCGGATGCGCCAGATACGCCTCCATCTTCACCCGCGCCGCATACCACGCCGTCTCGATAAAACCCTCGCCTTCGCTTCCCTCCCGCATACGCTTCACATAGTCGTCAATCAACTCTAAAATTTGATCTAAGAGTGTGTGATAAAGCGTTAGCTTCGAGCCAAAATAGTAAAATAACATTCCCTTGCCGATCTGCGCCGTCTGCACAATGCGATTTGTGGACGCGCCTTTGAACCCATGCTCGGCAAACTCCGCCGCCGCCGCCTCTAAAATTGCCTTCTGTTTCTCCACCGGCAACACTTGAAATGCTTCTGTGATAAGACATTCCTCCCTTGACACAACATTCGACCACATTGGTCTATGTGCGAAGTATACCACAGTCGACCACATTGGTCAATAGCGAATTTATCTCTTGTTGCGTTTTCTGAAAAATGCTACAATAGATCTATAAAAAGGGAGGGATTCTAAATGCCGAATCTGCAAATGAAACGGATCTACGACCCCGCCGCCCCATCAGACGGCTTCCGCGTTCTAGTTGACCGCCTATGGCCCCGCGGGGTTAAAAAAGAGACAGCCGCTATCGACCTCTGGGCAAAAGACATCACCCCTAGCACCATGCTCCGGGAAGACTATCACTCCGGCATAGATTCTTGGGATATGTTTGCTGTCAAGTACCGCAAGGAGCTGCTGGGAAATCCCGCAGTAGACAGTTTCCTTGATACAATCCGGGACAAAGAGATTGTGACCCTTCTCTTTGCCGGAAAAGATACTGCCCACACCCACGTCAAGGTTTTGCTTGCTGTACTGGAAGAAAAACTACAGTCTCCCGCGCCATAATACTCTTGAATCAAACAGCAAAATATGATAGGATAGCAGTGGTACACTTCCACTGTACCAATTGACAAAAACCGAGAAATACGAGGACAAACAGATGATCGACAAAAAGCGAATCGAACACGCCGTCACAGAGCTTCTCCATGCCATCGGCGAAGACCCTTCCCGCGAAGGACTCCGCGAGACGCCAAAGCGTGTGGCAGATATGTATGCGGAAGTTTTCGCAGGCCTCCACGCAGAGCCAAAAGAGGTGCTGAAATACTTCGACGAAGACTTCCGCGACGAAATGGTCGTCGTACAAGATATCCCCTTCCATTCCATGTGTGAGCATCACCTGCTCCCCTTCTATGGCGTGGCTCACGTCTGCTATATCCCCACCGAGGGACATCTTTTGGGACTCAGTAAACTCGCCCGGGTGGTCGAGCTATACGCACGCCGTCCCCAGCTACAGGAAAAGATGGGGAGCCAAATTGCAGACCTGATTGAGAAAGAAGCCCACGCTTCAGGCGTCGCAGTTGTGATCGAGGCGGAGCATATGTGCATGTCCATGCGGGGTGCACAAAAAATCGGTGCGAAGACTGTGACCACAGCTCTCCGCGGCAAACTCAAAACAGACCCGGCTCTCCGCTTGGAAGCCCTGGGTATGCTCCACTAACTATGGAACGAGTCAATAAAATCAAAAACCACCTCCTATGTCAAAGGCATATGGTGCAGAACACCATGAGCGAGAGAGACAGGCAATTTTGCAAGCACGACCTCTCTCACGCACTAGATGTGGCGCGGATTGCATATATCATAAACTTGGAAGACGGCCTAGACCTCCCTAAAGAGTGGATCTACGCCGCCGCTCTGCTCCATGATCTCACCAAGTGGCAGCAGCATACAGAGGGTATCCCCCACAATGAGTCGGCAATGGAGCCTGCTTTACAAATCCTCTTAGACTGCGGCTTCTTTGACGCGGAAATCGCGGCTATTCTGAATGCCGTCTTTGCGCACCGCCGTCCTTCGACGGACGGCACACCCTTCTCCCATCTCCTCTACCGGGCAGATAAGTTATCCAGAGCTTGTTATGCTTGTACCGCCTCCGCAGACTGTAACTGGGACGAGGACAAGCAGAATCAAACCATATCAAACTAGAAGCAGGTACTTCCCCATGAAAATTGGCACAAAACACTTCGAAATCGGCGCCCGTACCTTCCTTGTGGGCATCTTGAACGTAACCCCCGACTCCTTCTCAGACGGCGGCTCTTACGGAGACGCGGCGCAAGCAGTCGCCCGTGCCCGTCAGATGGTAGCAGACGGCGCCGACATCATCGAAATCGGCGGCGAATCCACCCGCCCGGGACATGTCCCGGTTCGATTGGAGACGGAACTGGATCGTGTCCTCCCTGTTTTGGAAGCACTGGTGCCTGTGATTGATGTCCCCATCTCCATCGACACCCGCAAAGCGGCTGTAGCGGAGATTACACTCCAAAAAGGTGCCGCATTAATCAACGACACCGCCCGATTCAAAGATGACCCGGAGCTTGCCCAAGTCTGCGCCAAATACGGCGCCGTCTGCTGTGCCATGCACAGTCGAGACAACATGGAGTATGGCAATTTCCTGCAAGACGTCATCGCTGACCTAAACGAAAGCGTAAATATTCTCCGAAACGCCGGCGTCTCTCCGGACAAGATCATCTTAGATCCCGGTATTGGCTTTGCAAAAAATGCGGAGCATAACTTGGAAATCATGCGAAATCTCTCCCTCTTCACCTCCCTGCCCTACCCAGTCATGCTCGGCACCTCCAGAAAGCGCTTCATCGGGCATGTCTTAGACTTGCCGGTAGAAGAACGACTGGAAGGCACCATCGCAACAAGTGTGCTAGGCGTACAGCACTACTGCGCCTTCATCCGCGTCCACGATGTGAAGGAAAACAAGCGGGCAATCCAGATGACCGATGCCATTGTCCGGCATCGGTATTAAAGGAGCAGGACATGTTACGGGTACAAATAATCACAAAAAATTTAAAAGACTTCCCCATAGTTGAAGCCTTATATACCTCCGCATTTCCTACGGCGGAACAAGCGCCAATGCCATATCTCTTAAAGCGAACTGAGAAAAACTATGTAGAATTTCATGCCTATTATGACGGCGACGTGTTCGTAGGCTTTACTTATTCTATGACACATGAAAACTTAACATTTGTCATGTATCTCGCAATCGACGCAAATCATCGTGCAAAAGGCTATGGTTCCCAAATCCTGAATCAGATCAGAGAGGCCTACCCAAATAACCGCATTATTCTAAATATCGAAGCAGAAGACGAAACCGCGGACAACAATGCACAGCGTAAGAAGCGGAAGCAGTTTTACATGCGAAATGGGTATAACACTTCAGGGGTTTTCTTAAAGATTATGGGCGTCACCTACGAACTGCTCGTATGCAATGGTAATTGTACCGCAAAGGAATTTCTTGCGCTGAACAAGAAATTCATGGGATCCTTGCTATTCCTCTTTTTCAAACCAAAACGAATCAACCCCACAGCATAAGAAAGCAGGAGCTATCATGGACAAAATCCACATAGACGGCCTAGAAATCTTCGCCCACCACGGTGTGTTAGATGCAGAAAATCAGCTCGGGCAGAAATTCTTGGTATCGGCAAGCCTCACACTAGACCTCCGGCAAGCGGGCAAGGCAGACGATCTCAGCCAAACCGTAAACTACGCTCAGGTCTGTGATAAAATCCGGGACTGCATGACAACAAAAACCCATCAACTCATCGAAACCTGCACCGAGGGGATCGCAAGTGAGATCTTGCACACATTCCCCCTCGTGCGAGAGATCACCATCACCATCGAAAAACCCTGGGCGCCCATCGGGCAATCTGTGCGGAATCTATCCGTGGAGATTGCCCGAAAATGGAGTAAAGTCTACCTCGGCCTCGGCGCAAACATGGGAGACCTAAAAAATGCCCTCGATCAAGCGATTGCAGCTCTCCCCTCTGAGGGATTGCGCATCCTCCGATGCTCCAGCTACTACACCACAAAACCCATCAGCGACATTCCCCAAGACGACTATCTAAACTGCGCCCTAGAAGCTGAAACCACCCTCTCCCCAAGGGAACTCATGACACATCTGCTAGAAATCGAGGCCTCTCTAGGCCGTGAACGCACTGTCCATTGGGGTCCCCGCACCATCGACATTGACTTACTGACCTATGACAACATAGTCACAGACGATCCCCATGTCACCCTCCCCCATCCACGTATGCATGAGCGATTATTTGTCTTAGTTCCCCTATGCGAACTAAATCCAAACATCATACATCCTCTCCTACGCCGTCGGGTAAGTGAACTCAAAGCAGCACTAGAACAAACACAAACCCTGTAGGGGCGAACTGTGTTCGCCCGCGCTCTTTTCCCCACCACAGGCGAACACAGTTCGCCCCTACAACACACAGAAGGTGAAACCCATGGTCAAAGAAGTGCCCGCCAAAGACGTCTCCCAAGCGATCGATCTCGTAAACCGTGTGTTTTCTGAATTTGTCGCTGTGGATTACGGAGAGCAAGGGAGAAATGCATTCGAAGCTTACCTGAAAACCAAACTGCAAGAGGTCTCCGATTCTCTAAAATCCGGCGACAAAAAGATGTGGGCCTACTATCAGGGCGACGAGATCCTCGGCGTGATTGCAACGCAAAACACCTCCCACATATCCCTGATGTTTGTAGATAAAGACCATCATAAGCAAGGAATCGCAAAACAACTGTTCCAGACTGTGTTGGAGGAGTTAAGAGAAGATCCGAATTTGACACAGATCACCGTAAATTCTTCTCCCTATGCTGTCACAGCCTATGAGCATTTGGGCTTTGCGAAGACGCAGGAACAACAAGAGAAAGATGGCATTTTGTTTACCCCGATGAAGCGTATGTTGTAAGCATAAGCCACGCTTAGAACAGACTGCTATATCTGTAATGTGATCTTCATATAAAGCTCAATCAGGCCAGAAAATAACTCATACTTTATTTTGTTTGTGGGTGCAATGATGATAAATGGACTTTACGACAAAGAAAGAGAATTAATCTTACATATTGGTAGCTTGCCTAATTTAGAGGCATTGACGATTTTGGCGGATCGATATAATGGAAAAGTTGTTCACATTCCTTCTTGTGATTCCTCAGTGGTATTCGTGCACGGTAACAAACATAACAGAAACGAAATTGAAAGGCTTATAACTAAAGGGTTTTACAAAAACGCCTTTCCAACTAATGATGGGTACCACCTAGCTTTAACGGAGGCTTGCAAAAATTTCTTCGAAATGGAGCAAGGTAGTATGAACGATAAGACATCAGGAGAAAAGAAAAATGGTTTTTGGAAAGGTGTATTGCAAAGCATTGTTTCCAACGTAATTTTGTGGATTATCGCATTCATTTTTACTATCGCTTCTATTGCAATTTTCAGATTTAATGTCTTTGATGTAAATGAGCTCTTCAGTTCAAGAAGTGAATATGCCACACCAGAAAAATCTATACTTGAAATGACTACACTTGAAGATATCGCGCCTGACACCGAAATATACGAAGAGATTATGTCGTTTGGCGGATATTCTGAATTTTATTCTTTTCTCCAAAGATCTCCTATTTTAAGTTCAAACGGTGCATGGAGAGACGATCTAGTTTCTGTGCGAGGCAATACGTTTGATGAAGTATTAGTATTTAGGGGTAACACCGCTTTTTCGCGCCATAGCTTGGGAGGTCTATTTACTGCTCTTTCTGGATATCTCGGGCGCACAGATAACGACTTTTCTTATTCTTGGAATGTCCGCTTCGTAACATTTAATTTTTATGGTGACGGGGAGTTGTTAAGGGCTTTTCAGGTGATGCGTGATGAGTTGATACCGATTGCGATTGATATTACTGGTGTTTATGAACTGAAAATCACATATAACGTTAATAACATTCTGACTAGGGTTATCGCAGACTATGCCTTAGTTAATCCTACCTTACAATAGAAGTTTTGTAAAAACTTTGAAGTTGAAAAACACAAAGCCAAACAATCCTCCCTACATTTTACAACACCATGAGGCTATCCTATGTATTACATGATCGACAACAAAGACTCCTTCGTCTACAACCTAGTCGCCTATTTCAGAGAGCTAGGCTGTGACATCGTCATTGAACGAGCCGACCGCATTCGGCCTGAGACACTGGACATGTCCAATATCCGCGGCATCATCATCTCCCCCGGTCCCGGAAAGCCGGAAGAAGCCGAGATCCCCCTCCAAATTGTCAGAGACTTCGGCGGACAGATTCCCATTCTAGGTGTATGCCTCGGACACCAAATCCTTGCCCACGCATTTGGCGGCACCGTCTGCAAAGGAACCCGCCCCATGCACGGCAAAGTGACCCCGATCACACATACAGGACAGCGGCTGTTTCGCAACCTCTCCCCCGGGTTCTCCGTCACCCGCTATCACTCCCTTGTCGCGCTAGAAGACACCGTGACAGACACCTTCCACATAGACGCCCGCGCCGAAGACGGCGCCGTGATGGCGATCTCCCACAAAGAACTCCCCCTCTACGGCATCCAGTTCCATCCCGAGGCAATTCTCACAGAGCATGGTCACGACATGCTGCAAAACTTCCTAGACTTATGCAAAGACTGGTGGGATCAACATGCGGTGCATTAAAACCCTAGAAACATACCTCCCAATTGAAGACATCTTCTCCCGCTTCGCAGCTGAGACAGACACAGTGATCTTAGAGTCCGCTCTGCAAAATAAGCTGGGGCGCTTCTCCATTATCGGACGCGCATCCTATCTCAAGGTGGAAAAGCGAAAAGGCCAGCTTTGGGTAAACGACCAAGCTCGTGAGGAAGACTTCGCTGTGTATTTGAAGGATTACCTCAAAGTCAATCAAGAAGAAAACTCCACCCACTTGCCCCTCGTAGATGGCGCAATTGGGTTTTTCGCCTATGATTACAATCGAGATACAAAGGCCGATTTCCCCGAAGCCCTCTTGCGTTTTTATGATGAACTGATTATCGCAGATCATGTGGAGCAACAGATCCATCTCGTCGCAAATGGGAAGCTGCAAGATGCAGAAGCTGCCGTAGAGTCCCTCCAAGACAATATATGCAACCCACCAATTGCACCCCCGTCATCCACGGACACAGCTGCGGTCACCATACATCCAAACTTCGAGAAAGAGGCCTACAAACAGGCCATCGGTCGCATGATCCAGCACATCATCGAGGGCGACATCTACATCGCCAATATGACCCAGCGTCTCGATATCAAAAGTAAGCGCACACCCTATGAGGTATACACGAGGCTGCGCACAAATAACCCTGCTCCCTTTTCCGCCTATCTGAATTACGAAAACCTCCAAATCGTCTGCGCCTCACCGGAACGCTTTTTGCAAATGAAAGACCGCAAAGTCACCACTCGTCCCATCAAAGGCACCCGCAAACGAGGTGCGACACAGGCAGAGGACGAGGCTCTAAAAGAAGAACTCCGGCAGTCCGAAAAAGACCGGAGCGAGCTTCTCATGATTGTAGACTTAGAGCGCAACGACCTAAACCGCGTCTGCGTCCCCGGAAGCGTTACAGTAGACGAGCTCTTTACCATCGAATCTTACGCAACCGTCCACCATTTGGTATCGAGCATCAGCGGCACCTTAGAAGAAGGCCTCACCGCAATCGACCTGATCGAACACACCTTCCCCGGCGGCTCCATCACAGGCGCGCCCAAAATCCGCGCCATGGAGATTATTGATGAGCTGGAACGAGGAAACCGTGGCCTATACACCGGCAGCATCGGCTACATCTCCCTAAACGGCGACTGTGACCTAAACATCGTCATCCGCACCGCTGTCCATTATGACGACACCTACCATCTAGGCATAGGCGGCGGCATCACTTGCGAGTCTGACCTAGAGTTCGAGTACGAGGAAACCCTGCAAAAAGCAAAAGCATTGTTGGACGCACTCTCCTAAAGGAGGAATGCACGATGATTCCCGATGACGGCTACTTTTACGGCCTAGGTGCCTTTGAAACCATCGCAATCGAAAACGGCAAGCCTGTTTTCCTCAAGGAGCATCTAGCACGCCTGCATAAGGCGCTGGATTTCCTGCAAGTCGACAAAAGAATCTCCCCGGACATAGTAAGAGACGCCATCCACAAGGAAGGCGTCTCTCTCGGTGCGCTTAAGCTTACGGTATCCAAACAAAACACACGCATCACCTTCCGCAAAAACCCCTATACAGCAGACATCTACAAGCGAGGGTTCCGTCTACGCTTTTGTGATGCCTTGCGGAACGACACCTCCCCCTTCACCTATCACAAAACCTTCAACTACGGCGATTGCATCCTCGAGAAGCGCAAATGCACCGAGACAGGCTATGACGAAGGAGTCTTCCAAAACCACAGAGGCGAGATTTGCGAGGGTACCGCATCAAACATCTTCTTCGTCAAAGGCAAACGACTCCTCACCCCCGCCCGCTCCTGCGGCCTATTACCGGGTATTTTACGGGCTTATCTCCTAGATCGCTATGATATCACGGAAACGGTCATAAAAGCCGCAGAAATCGGGGATTTTGACGAATGCTTCGTCACGAACTCCCTGCTGGGGATCATGCCGGTGGCCTCTCTTGGTGATGTGCAGTTTGCAACGCGAGAGACAGCAGTGCATTTGCAGGAGAAGTATTGGGAATATATTTCGTTTGGGGTATAGCCATGCAAAAAGAATTGCCAGCGAGAAAACATCCAAGATTGAAAGGATACAACTAGAATAACAATGGCACATATTTCATAACATTTTGCGTCAAAGATAAGCATGAACTGTTAGGTGAAGTTATTGTAGGGCGCGGCGAGGGCATCGCCCCCTACAAATGCACTCATCCCAAATATTCTGAAGGCATTCAAAAGTTTTACCAAGATTGTTTGGCAAAACAAAATGGTTTAATCGCTTCTGGCGCGATAGACTGGACAGGCTTGTAAACAAGTTGAGCGATTCCGGCGTGTCAGATACACCGTATAGTGATTAAAGAAAGGGTGATAGTCAGGACAAAAATACAATTTGGTTGGCAAATAAAAATAACAACCGATAGGAGAAATGAAAAATGACAGTTTTAGAGAAATTTTTAACATTGGAATTTCCAAAAGAGGAATTTGAACCGGAAGACATTGAATTTGTGCAACGCTTTAAAATCAACGAACCGAAGGAGAATGAAAAGGATATTTTAAACAGCTTTAAAATATCATATAAAAGAGTGACAGACTATTACGAAAAGAAACCGCAAGTAAAATCCGCTTGCGAGTTCTTACAAGGTTTGTTCTCTCAATTCAGATGTGAGGAATTTAAAACTGATGAGGATATACTTGATTGGTGGTGTTCATGTGTAGAAAAATACGGCAAAACTTGTTATTACTGCGAAGTTAGTGAGAAAACTTTGCGTAGTGCGTTTGAAAAATATTCGCAGTTTTCAGCATCAACAAAAAAGTCTTGTTCGCCGAAATTGCAAATAGAACATAAAAGTGCTAAAAATTTTGAAAACAACAAAGAAAATTGCGAATTGGTCTGCGTCTTATGCAACAATGCAAAAAGCGACATGATAACCGCTGAAGATTTCAAAAAATACTTCGGGAAAGCCATAGGAGTGTTTTGGAACAAAGTCGCAGAATGAAATATTGAGTGTGTATAAAGCAAAAATCAATTAAAATTGGCATACTTAATCTCATCCCCACGAGTAGGAGCAATAAATTTTCCCCTGCTTTTTTGTGCGATTTTTTATGTTCAATCGAGAAATTTTTAATTTTCTTTGAAAAAAAGTTTACGAACCGGGAATTCGGATTCAATATGTAGCAGACATCCTACCACGATCGCATCATCCGTAATGAAACTGATATGGCAATCCTACAAAATGGACAGAGGACTGCCATTATGCAAAATAAGCATGAGTCGAGCTGAACAACCCATACAAAAAATCCCCTTTGCCATCAGGCAAAGGGGATTAATCTGAGCAAACAGTACTACATTGCCGTCCTACTCAACAGCAATAACAACACCGGAACCAACCGTTCTGCCACCCTCACGGATCGCGAAACGTAGGCCTTCTTCGATGGCGATTGGCATGATGAGCTCAACGTTGATTTCAACGTTATCGCCAGGCATACACATTTCGATGCCTTCTGGAAGCATGATTACACCAGTAACGTCAGTTGTACGGAAGTAGAACTGCGGACGATAGTTGTTGAAGAATGGTGTGTGACGTCCGCCCTCTTCTTTGCTCAAGACATAAACTTGGCCTTTGAACTTTGTCAGAGGCTGAATTGTGCCTGGCTTCGCTAGAACTTGGCCACGCTCAACTTCGTCTTTCGCAACACCACGTAGAAGGGCGCCAACATTGTCACCAGCTTCTGCGTACTCAAGTGTTTTGTGGAACATTTCAGTACCGGTAACAGTTGTTTTTCTCTTCTCTTCAACCAAACCAACGATTTCAACTTCGTCACCGACTTTGATCGTACCACGCTCAACACGACCTGTGGTAACAGTACCGCGGCCTGTGATGGTGAATACGTCTTCGATTGGCATAAGGAAAGGAAGATCGCTTTTTCTCTCAGGAGTTGGGATATAAGCATCTACGTTTTCCATGAGGATTCTGATGCAATCATAAACAGGATCGTTTGCATCGTCTGGGCCGTTTAGCGCTTGCACAGCAGAACCTTTGATGACAGGAATATCATCGCCTGGGAACTCGTATTTTGACAGAATCTCACGGATTTCCATCTCAACTAGCTCTAGAAGCTCTTCATCGTCAACAAGGTCAACTTTGTTCATGAATACAACCAGAGCAGGCACACCAACTTGGCGTGCAAGCAGGATGTGCTCACGAGTTTGCGCCATAGGACCATCAGTAGAAGCGATAACAAGGATCGCGCCGTCCATTTGCGCAGCGCCGGTAATCATGTTTTTGATATAGTCGGCATGGCCTGGGCAGTCAACGTGAGCGTAGTGACGTGATTCAGTCTCATACTCAACGTGAGAGGTGTTAATGGTAATACCACGCTCTCTCTCTTCTGGTGCTTTGTCGATGTTGGCATAGTCTTTAAACTCCGCGCCGCCTTTCATAGCAAGGTACTTGGTGATAGCAGCTGTAAGCGTAGTTTTACCATGGTCAACGTGACCGATTGTGCCGATATTTACGTGTGGTTTGTTTCTTTGAAACACTTGCTTACCCATTGGGATAGCCTCCTTAAATGATAATTCATTTTAATTTTTTTGAAACAAGCATAGATGCGAACATTGTACCGCAGATTTTTGCTTTTTGCAACTACTTTTTCAAGCAGATTTTACCATCACTTAGTCTTTACTCCGTCCGGCAGCAATCGACTCTTGAATGCTCTTCGGAAGCTCCATGTAATGGCTCGGCTCCATGCTGTAGTTCCCACGGCCTTGGGTCTTGGAACGAAGGTCTGTCGCGTAACCAAACATCTCTGCAAGGGGAACATGTGACTCGATTTTCGTGATGCCGTTCACGTTCTCCGTCGTTACAATCTGACCCCGGCGAGAGTTGATGTCACCAATGACATCACCCATATAATCATCCGGTACCACAACGACAACTTTCATGATCGGCTCAAGCAGCGTTGGGTTCGCTTTCCGCATACCCTCTTTAAATGCCATAGAACCTGCAATCTTAAAGGCCATTTCAGAGGAGTCAACCTCATGATAAGACCCTTCATAGAGGGTGACGATAACGTCTTCAACCGGATAGCCGGCCACGACCCCTGCTTGCATCGCGCCTTGGATCCCTTGGTCAACCGCTGGGATATACTCTTTCGGAATCTTACCACCGACAATTTTGTCGATAAACTCGTATCCCTTACCGGATTCGTTCGGCTCAATTTTGATCTTAACGTGACCGTATTGACCTTTACCGCCAGACTGTCTCGCGTATTTTTGGTCAACATCTGCAGAATCTCTGATGGTCTCTTTGTAAGAAACCTGCGGAGCGCCTACATCAGCTTCTACCTTAAACTCGCGGAGCAGACGGTCAACGATGATCTCAAGGTGAAGCTCACCCATGCCGGCAATGATGGTTTGTCCGGTTTCGTCATCAGTGTAGGTCTTGAAGGTCGGATCTTCCTCAGCAAGCTTCACGAGTGCCAGACCCATTTTCTCCTGCCCGGCCTTTGTTTTCGGCTCAATGGCAACACGGATAACAGGCTCTGGGAACTCCATGCTCTCAAGGATGATCGGTGCCTTCTCATCACAGAGGGTGTCCCCTGTTGTGGTGTGTTTGAGACCAACTGCCGCACCGATATCCCCGGCGTAGATCTTAGTGATATCTTCTCTGCTGTTGGCATGCATTTGCAGAATACGTCCCATACGCTCTTTCTGACCTTTTGTCGCATTCAGCACACCAGAACCTGCGTCAACTGTGCCGGAATAGACACGGAAGAAACTAAGGCGACCCACATAGGGGTCAGTGGCGATCTTAAATGCCAAAGCAGAAAACGGAGCCTCGTCTGAAGGTGCGCGAGAATCTTCTTCCTCTGTCTTCGGATTAATACCCTTAATCGCCGGAATATCCACCGGAGAAGGCATATACCCTACAACAGCGTCAAGGAGAAGCTGTACACCTTTATTCTTATAGCTTGTACCGCAAAGAACCGGGATCATCTGCGCCGCAACTGTCGCTTTGCGGATCGCCGCTTTGATGGCAGAGATCTCAATTTGCTCACCCTCAAGGTATTGCACCATGATATCCTCGTCAAAATCAGCAACTGCCTCAAGCATTTGGATGCGGAACTCCTCAGCTTTGTCTTGCATGTCAGCCGGAATCTCAATTACACTGATGTCTTTTCCAAGGTCATCATTGTAAATGATGGCATTCATCTCAACGAGATCAATGATCCCTTTGAAGTCTGACTCCGCCCCGATTGGGAGTTGGATGGGCACCGCGTTACATTTGAGTCTGTCTCGCACCATTTGCAACACGTTGTAGAAATCCGCACCGGTGACGTCCATTTTGTTCACATAGATCATCCGCGGTACTTTATAGTTGTCCGCTTGGCGCCAAACAGTCTCCGTCTGGGGCTCAACGCCGCCCTTGGCACACATGACTGTGACACTGCCGTCGAGAACGCGCAAAGAGCGTTCCACTTCAACAGTAAAGTCAACGTGACCCGGGGTGTCGATGATGTTAATCCGATGGTCTTTCCAGAAACAAGTGGTAGCCGCAGAGGTGATGGTGATCCCACGCTCTTGCTCTTGCTCCATCCAGTCCATCGTGGCGGTTCCCTCATGGGTCTCGCCCAGTTTATGACTCACGCCGGTATAGTAGAGAATACGCTCGGTCGTTGTTGTCTTACCGGCATCGATGTGTGCCATAATACCGATATTTCTGGTTTTTTCTAATGAAATTTTTCTAGCCATATTCACTCTCTTATAACTTTCTCAAGATTACCAGCGATAGTGTGCAAACGCTTTGTTTGCCTCTGCCATTTTGTGCGTATCTTCACGCTTCTTCACAGCAGCACCTGTGCTATTGAGTGCGTCCATCAGTTCACCGGCCAAACGCTCACGCATGGTTTTTTCACCACGTGCGCGGGCATAGTTGGTGAGCCAACGGAGACCCAATGTATACCGTCTCTCTTCTCTGACCTCCATCGGCACTTGGTATGTGGCACCGCCAACGCGGCGGCCCTTTACCTCAAGAGTCGGCATGATGTTGTTTAGGGCTTCTGTGAAGACTTCAAGCGGCTCTTTGCCGGTCTTCTCTTTGACGATGTCAAATGCACCGTAAACAACTTTTTGCGCCACACCTTTTTTACCGTCTAACATGATGCTGTTGACTAGTCTCGTCACCATGATCGACCCGTAAATTGGATCAGGCAATACTTCTCGTTTGGGTACGTTACCTCTTCTGGGCACTGTACTTCCCTCCTTCACAAGGATGATTTCATCGGTACTCGAAGGCGCGGCAAAAGC
>Ga0131853_10000821_pt1 | contig 55885 bp, 32 predicted proteins | sample TergutLab28metaG_FD_92764 | JGI IMG/M metagenome (GOLD analysis project Ga0131853, IMG submission 92764) | Labiotermes labralis P1 segment gut microbial communities from Petit-Saut dam, French Guiana - Lab288 P1 (version 2) (version 2) | ecosystem: Host-associated > Arthropoda: Insects >...
TAATTAAGACGTGTAGCATTACTAGGCACGTCAGAGTCCACTCATAAAGCTATTACAATGTAATGAATACAGAGGGTGCATTTGCTTTTTAACCCAGTTGTAATCAGTCAATAACCTAGGTGTGTTTACTGTCCTTCATACAAATGACATTTACTTTCAGGCTGTCCGCTAATTAATTTCGAACTGTTATTTGCCTGTTGACTGAGTAACTTCACGTCTTCTACATAATATTTGTAGAACACGGAATTTTAAGAAGCTATTATATTCCGGGTACGTGGTAAAAATTGTTTGTATGTGTGTTTGTGTCTGTGTATGTATGTATATATATATATATACACCCCCACACACACACACACACACACACACAACGAACGCGTAGGCCTACGCCATTTTGATGGAGAGACCTCATCCAAAAAGTTCATTTGGAATCCGGAAGGAGATGGAAATATAGTACTGCGATGGTTGGCATGCCGAAACAGATTGCTGCAGGATAATGAGTAAAACATGGCAACATCGTACTCATTGGGGCATACAGGTTTTGTGGGAAATCTGAAGGAAAGAGATTACTTGGAAGACCTGAGTGTAGATGGGAGGAGAACATTAAAATAGGATTTAGGGAAGTAGGATGAGTGGGCTTGGGCTGGATTGAGCTGGATCTAAAAGAGGACAAGTGGCAGGCTGTTGTCAATATGATGATGAACTTTCGGGTACAATAAAATGCGAAGAACTTCTTGACCAGCAGGTAAGCTGTATCTTCCAAAGAAAGAATGTACTTAGTGGAATTAAGATTTATTAGTGAGGTAGGTAGGTAGGTAGGTAGGTAGGTAGGTAGGTAGGCAGGCAGGCAGGCAGGCAGGAATTTTGGAAGTTTGGTTGGTTGGTTGGTTGGTTGGTTGTTTAATTGTTTGGTTGGTTGTTAACTTGGTGGGTTGGTTGTATGGTTGGTTGGCTGGCTGGTTGGCTTGTAGGTAGATTGGTTGGTTGGTTGGTTAGTTGGCAGACAGATAAGATAGATGCATAAATATTTAGACGGATGGACGGATGAATGGTTGTATGGGTGGATAATAGTTGGTTAGTTGTTTAGTTAGTAATGTTGCACTATGCGAGATTTGAGGTTATCATAGCTTTCTTAATGAAGATTCAACTCGTTTCTGGTGTTATGACGAATCGACTGGTGAACAGTATCGAGGCACTTATAATCTTCCGTCTCACATTACACACTGTCGTTTTCCATAAAACTACTTTCCAGGGACTAACGTGCTTTTGAGTGTTGTGAAATCGGTAAAGAAACATTAGGACTATTTATGTTTTAATTGATAATTTAGAATATCATTCTATGATTTATTTTGAGTCAATGAGCTCTAATTTGTTACTTGTTCTGATGACATAGGATAAAAGTACCTCAGATCACTCTGTCACTTGGCGTCTTCACTGAACATCAGAATTTGTAAAAAAATAGACATTTGTATGTTCCGAAATTTTGTTGCAGCCACTTAAATCCAATTCAATATATTTATTTTACACTGTACCCCCCTCCATAGTAACACATGTTAATTTCTAGTTAGAGAATTAGTCTGTAAATCTGGCCAAAATGAATAGTGAATCTATCACGCGTCCTTCTTCTAGGAAACCGAAAAACTTGTGCGTCGTTCACTGCAATGCGCGAAGTTGGATTCCTTGGCCAAAATCCCCCTGCTCTAATTTTCCTAACTACTCTTATTGGTCCCATGTAAATATATTAGTCTTCTAATAGTTCCAAAACTTTAAAATTTCGTATTTTATCTCCCCATTCATTCCTAATGACTGACGCGCTATCTCTCAGCCTAATATATGTAAACCCCGTATAAGCGTCTTCTGCCGGACAATTTTTATGTGCTAACTAATACAATATCCACCCTACCTTGATTTACATCTCGGAAAGGTGCCAAACATTCGAGGTTTGATTGTCCCAGCAAACTTCAAAACCCTCTTTAACTGGACATTGACAAATGCCTAACAAACTAAAATACCTTTTGTAAAATTTTGCAGCATCTCATATTCTATGCTAACCTCTACTTCTCTCACTATTCTTGTAAACTATATTTCTCCCTGATACCATATCAATATTTGTGTAAACTACCAGATTCTACTGACCTCCCTCCTACGTAAACATTATGTATCACTACATTACAAAAATTAATTTTGTCCCTTCTAATTGAGGTAATTATTTCCAAGGTTATACACTGCTTTTCAACAAAACGTCATTATTTCACTACACCTCAACACGGACCGACATCAAAGAAGACTCGAATCTTCGACACTGCACACACAAGCTGTAAGACACAATTCATATCCACATAATACAGATGTTTCAACCGGGTACCTGTAACGTAGAAGTACATTTCCTTCGTTCAGTTGTTTCTGTAAAACGAAACGTCCTTTTAGACGTTTAGTTCCATCACATTCCTTTGTCCACCACCATTTACAAGCCTACCTATCGCCATTTTCATTCGTCTGTGCGAAGTAAAGTTAGCGTCTGCAAATCTCCGTTTAGATTACCTATGTCACGCACGTACCTAAACAGTTGCTTCTCCATCACTGCCCTGTGAATCAAACTCGGGATTATTTTATACCGCTTGCATCGCCTACAGATCATTTCGGAAAGACAGCAATGAACTTACAGTTCTATTCGAATTAAAGCTAAATAAGACCAATCTTACTTGCTTAGATCGAGCTACAAGGAACAACACGCACACATTCGAGTTTATATATTTGTAATTTTTTTAATATTTTCACGAACAGCAATTGAGAAACATAGTCACAGAAATACAAAGCGTATATTAGATAAATATATTTTATTTCTGTCTTTAGGCCATTTCAGGTTGTCTAACTATGAAGTACCCCAAAACAAGTCGTTACAAATTGAGTGAATAAAAATATCGAGAAGTACAAATATTTCCGATAAGATCTAACATCTGAATATCTTGATGTGGATTTATAGTTTAAAAATTGTTAAAGTTGCCATTCTTTTAAATTCTATTCTAGAGGAAAACTTGGTAAGTGCATATTCTGTGTGCGTTAAGTAGGCCAGTTATGACCTCAGGCATCTCTGATATGTATTAGAACATCCCGGTTGTACCTGTAGATGAAAGCTGTCTGCTTTCGGAAAGATGTGTTGTGACATTAGACGAGTTCTATTAGATGTCAGTGATGATTCGCATGTCACACCATTGTCAAAGGATTATATGGTACTGTTACGACCTCAAATATGCACATCTTCTCCGTCTTATTCATTTACAGCCCTTTAATCGCGATGTGTACTTACCGGGTGTCTCCGATCGTCATTCCTTCACATCAGTATCTGTAATGTCATATTATTTGTCGTCATAACACAGAAAGATAAGGACAGTTCGCGCACTCGCCTGTTGTTATTATTGTATGTGTTACCACAAAAATCGCGGAAGCAAAATTTCTATATTTTTTCCAAGATCTGTTGTGCATTGTTGCAAATCTTTGAAGTGAATGGCATAATTTAGTCCCTCTCGCCACACAAGTTCTTGCGTCAACTAGGATGTGAAATTTTTAAAAGCTTTAAACAAATCCAGTAATGAAATTAAAAAACAGACATTCAGGGTATTTTCTTATGATTTTCTGTTGGGTTTTGACATCTAATAGGCTCGTAGTTTGACGCTGACATTTCGGGGGCATCTTGCGTTCGCCTTTAAAATGATGGAATTACGTCAAAGAAGAAATTATTGTGGGGAGGAATTTGGTCACGTGTATTCTTATTTTCCCTAGTCACCTCAGTATCTAAGTGTAAGTAATTTCGCCAGCCTGCACGTGGAAACAGCACGTCCCTCCAATACATAAGTGGAAAAACACTAAAATTAAACGGTGTTACAACAACGAGCATATTATCCATAATCCTTTTCAAATCTGTTGACCATGCTATGGCTCGGCCTGTCAGTCGCTGGCAATTTACCATAAAGCCCCGGGTTCGAACACATAACAGTCCGTGTGTGGTTTGTGGTGAAAAAAATTGGCACCGAAATATGTTTCGCAGAATGTTACGGTTTTCTCCTGTAATTATCACTGATACTTTTTTCCATATGCATTTAATTCATCTACAATCAGCGCCATATAATCTTATCAATTGAAACTTCATTCAACAGGATACTTATCTAATTTGTAGTCTTTAAATAGTGCTTGTGAAAAACACAATATTCTTCCAACTAGTAACCATAATGTTTGCCCGCACTTCGGCTGCATGAGTATTGGTTTCCATGTACTATTGTACTGCTTGCAGTATGCTGCTTCGGTTCAAAGCATGCCACAGTGAAGGAACGCCTCGTAGAGTGAATAATGCTTCCGTGGCAGATTTGCATCCCACACATAATTTTTCTATTCTCACTCCTTCTAACGTTCCTCGAAACACCCAGGGTGTTTCTATTGCTTTAAGCACACAATGTTGTAACTTTTCCTGCTGTAATTACATCATGCAGTTAGCCTAATTACAGTAATTGGTTATTTCAGTTTAGAAATTCCACTTACATTAGCCGTGTCTGTCGATATTTTTTTCTTTTCTAGTCAAAAGTTTCCTTATATCCTGTTCAGCATTTTCTGATTTGTTTTAGGCGTGAGGCAAGATTTATTTTGCTTATAGCTGGGTCACATTTTTGCCTCTTATTACCTCTTGTTGCATGAGATACATGTAAGTATGACACACTGTTTATCATCGTAACTGTGTCAGTATCTGGTCAACGAGTGGAAAAACGAGAGTACAGACAGGACTTCGCCATAAACGTATTTATGAAAATATTTACAATGGCTGCTGGGCTCATTCCTTTCTTCGCCTGACGAGTACAACGAAGCATGTTCTTAGATATCAAGGCATGTTGAGAGTAATACTGACCACTTTTTATTTCGTATATTTAGGTTACTAAATTTGAGACTCCCCACGGCGATGACGCGGTTTACCTTCTTCTGAGATTTAGCCGTATTTCAGGCCTTACAGATACTCTGGCGTCTTGCTTATCTATAGGGGCAATTTGACAGTATTCTAGATAATTACATGTTGTTATGAAACCGCTTCAGCACCTAGCTCTGAGAACGAATATGTCTCTTATTCTTGCAAAATGACTGTAAAATTAACATTTTCTTGTGTTCCCTTTATAAAGCGCAAAGTGTTGTATTTTGATGAAATTTTCTGTCCACTGGTCTATGAAATTAATTTTTATTTGTAAAGTGCGGTGTGCCGCGCTGTCTAAAGCGTGTACTCTCTTCTATCGATCCGCACTTGGATCGTGTGTTTGTTCTGTCCTGTGTAGGTCGAGTTCTTTCGACAGCTCATCTCCCATCTGCATGTTTGCACTGTGCATCAATGATAATTAAACACTTTATTATCCAACTAACGCACAATATATAATATGTAGATACAATTAAAATTGTAAAATAATAAGTGCTCCAACATGTTTCGGATCACAGAGCATCCTTCATCAGAGAGCCTTTTACAGTGCTTGGCTAAAAATTACAAAAATGATTCTATCTTGTCCGTTGACATGGACAAGGTCGGTGTTATGGCAGCATATTCTGACCCGTTGTGCGTGCGTGTAGTTCACTTTGTATGAAGACACTGGAGTGTTGCCATAACACCGACCTTGTCCATGTCAACGGACACGATAGAACCATTTTTGTAATTTTTAGCCAAACACTGTACAAGGCTCCCTGATGATGGATCCCCTGTGATCTGAAACATGTTGCAGCACTTTTAAATATTTTATAATTTTAATTACATCTACATGTTATATATTGTGCATTAGTTGGATAGTAACATATTTAGCTTATCTCCCGTCCAGCACATTGGTTTCTGCACTACGTTATAATCAATTCAGGATGCGATTTGTCATTGAAGTACAGATACTCCATTGAACCGCATTACTCCGTTGTGATTATTATTATTATTATTATTATTATAACTATTATTACCATCATCATAATCAGCTGCATCAGCATCTCTTTGTTGTATGCGTTACCTGCAGGGAATGTGGCCATGGTTAGAAATATAGCCAATTAGGTGACGCGCACTTCTGATTGTTAACAGATGTCAGTAGTATTGGGGTACGAGCAAGACGGAGCCTAGATGGTCGCTGAGAAAACTAGGTGGTTGCCTGGCAGGAAGAATGGAACAACGCATTTTAAATGGGAGAGCGCAAGGCGAAGCCGAGCCTCCACTGGCCCGGTAATTTGCCGGCTGTCTGGTCGCTGGAAGAATGAAGTCTCTTATTTTTTTTTAAGCATTATAAGCGACCTGCTGGAAAGTCACGCATGCGCAAAACGCCATAGTAGGATTCACTCCTAGCAGTGATTAGAGACATGCGATATTGAAAATGTCTATAGAAATCGCATCCGAAATGGTTAAAAACAGTGTGTCATTTTAATAAGCAATGTTAATCGTTTTATGCCGGTTCAAGTGGCATTGTGGTCCGAGGCGAATGTGTTGGCCGCTGGTTACTGAGATCGCGGGTTTGAATTGTCCTTCGCGCATGGATGTTTGTCATGTTAGTTGTTCTAAGTAGAGGTCTTGCGACGAGCTGGTTACTTATTCAAGGAATCCTGCAACGTGTGTGTCAGAAATAAATGTGTGATGTAGAAGGCCTGGGCCTTACATTTAATGGCGTAACACTGGAAACTAAACTGTCTAAAATATCTTGCCTATTCGAACAAAGTGTCAATCTCCGTCATTAAATATTGGAAAAATCGACATGGAAAATTTCTTAACTCTTTGCACAGATTGTGATATTCTCCGAAAATATTTGTGTTAACACTCCCTCGATATACTTGATACCCTCGCACATGTAATTCTCGTAGCACAGCACAGCTACACAGTAGTTTCTCATAGTCACTAATAGTACCTGACTACGTAGTTTTCGCAGTCATGTCTTTTTGTCAACTAGCAGTCTTCCTAATGACAGCTGGAATGATACGCCTCAAACAATTGTCAGTGTGTGCACACTCGGTTTCTGCTAGGCTACGTATCTTGCTCCCAGCGACCTGTTGGGCTACATTCTAGGCTCCGTCTTCCGCGTACCGTAATTGTCACTAATACTGGTCACACTGCGGTCAGTACGGTTACCGCCAACTGCGTGTTGCTGCTTACTGTGAGAATGTTATAGGAAAGAACATGCATGTAACGCTCGGAATGTGAGGGATTATCATTACTCCGCATGTATAGTAAATACATTAATTTGACTGAATTTTTAATGACATAAAATATGACAATTTTATGCCTTTCTGTGTTAGATTTATGTGGAGCGAGGGAAAAAGGAAAAATACCAAGTACACCTTATACTGTCGAAACCTGGACGGAGTCCTGTAATTGACAGCAAGGGGCTGCGATGTTCCCATGCGATATAATATGACGTCCCTGTCATTTTAAATATAAGAAAATATTTTAGGTTTTCACATATTTTTGTTCGTTTTGTAACAAAGATTTTCCAATTAATTTTCAATTTAAAACAGTTTTGTATTTTTTCGTTTGTTTATTGAACAAATATAAAAGGATGTTACCTAAAATTATATTTTATTTAATTAACCTTATAAACCCGAAAAAAATCTGCCTTGTATTTTAAAAAAGGGCAATTTTAGTATAACGTAACATTGAGGAGCGTTCGCTTAACCATTGTTACTGTTTAAATATTATAAGGGCGCGCACTTTTTGTGTGTGTGTGTACTCTTACCTTAGTTATCTGACATCCAAATCACATCTTTTCTTCGCTGTATTATATTAGCATCTATGGCCTGTCTGACTGTACCATATTTTTCCACATTTTCCTTTAAACGGCAGAATTTTCGGGAGAAACTTTTGAATATAAAATATGTTTTATATTCTATACAAAATTTGAAATATTTCCCATTTTAAGAAGTATTCAGAAATATATTATTATAAATGTACATAGGTGGTCATGTAAAGTGCTCGTTAGTCTTGCCAGATTTTAATTAATCTTGAATTTTCTCGACAGATTTTCGAAGAATAATTAGATACTAAATTTCATTAGAAGCCGTTGAATGGAAACCAAGGTGTTCCGTCCGGACAGAGATAGACCCAAATGACGGAACTAGTAGTCGCATTTCTCATTTTTTGCAAAAACGCGTAAAAATTCACGTGTCGTAATGCGTTGTTTTGGATGTGAATTCAAAAAAATTTTCAAAATAAGGATTTTCTTTAGTTTTATTATCCACTAGTTGCAGGTGATATGGCCAAAAACATACCTTTCAGAAAATAGATTTTTCTGGTACTCATGCTAAAAAAAACTAGGGTCAGAATATTCTTTGATGTATTTAAATGATTCCCATAGTGGGGACGTATATGACTTTTGTTTTAAAGCTTTCTTAACTGGACAATACCAATTAGAGAAACTAAGCGCAGCTATGTTCTCTTCAAATACCATATAATGACGTCGGACATACAACGTAGTTTGACTTGGAACTGTCGGACGTTTGTGTTGTTGTCAGTCTTATTATGCTGAGGTATGTGGATAACTTGTGAAAGATTTCTGTCATTGGTGGCTTTACTTACGACTTTGTTAAATATTTAAATGCTCGTCTATGTTCGTAGATTTGATTCATCACGCTAGGTCCTCGGTAATGTCTGCACGACAGACTGGTGACTGTTTGGACACGAACACGTCTGCTGAATAATTCATCTATACTCGCGGGGTATTTAGAGAAGCTTTATCAAATATAAACTTTTATAATTTCGAATGAGATGGTTTATGTATTCACCACTCAGCTGTGGATATCATTTGGAATAGGTATTTACTGCAACAGGAAACATTTTTCAATGCTTGAATTAGCTTTGAAGTTGTTATAAATGAATGTAAATTTAATCGTAGTTATACATTTACGCGAACTGATTTTGTTCTGTAAACTAAAGGAGAAAGAATCGCTAACCAGCACGTAGGCTCCACTGATATGCCGGATATTCTCCAGGATACAGAAAATGAGAATTTGGAATTCATGTAAGGAGTATTATAATTTCTGAATCTTAACTGAATTCAAACGGAGAAATTGTTGGTGAGAAAAAAGGGTTCACCTGTAATTAAGTTGCTTTATTTTTCATTTACCTTACTTTTTCATTTTGAGCCCTTCCTTTAGATCTGCTTCTAATGTCATCCATCTCAAATACATCGTACCTGTTCCCTTGCTGTGAAATTGAACAACAATGGGAACCGAATGTAGCGAGGGAGTTGGTAGAAAGTGGGTTTGGTTTGTAGCCCAAAATGTTGTTAATAGCTTGTGCCCTTCAAAAGATTCTCGTATAAAGTTTTCTATTGACATTATACGATATATAAAATTATGCTTAATGTTATCGTGACTTTTGGTGTCTGTGTTAACCGAAGATACTTCACTTCTATTCAGGGAACATTCGATCCAGAACTAAAGTAAGTCACTTCAGACCACATTCCTACAATCAGCTGTTGTGATATTCTCTTCTAGCCTAACAGTTAGTGTTGCATTTACACTTACGTTTTATTCTGAACCTGTTCCCACAGTATTCTTTAAAACTCGTAGATCCCCCAACTTCGATACAAGCACAGCGTATCGTAGCATGTTTCATGTAATTAACAGTATCGCCGCCGTAATGGAAGAGCTATTTTTGGCACCCCCAAGCGAACGCTAGGAAAGTACCTAAAAGGGATCCCATTTGTTTTAAACTTCATTATCATTTAAGCATCTCTCATCTGGTGCCACACAATTCTAGTGCTTATTACATGTTCACGTAATAATCCAATAACAACAAATACGGCTTTTAATTACCTTTTCTATCTTTTCCGTCCGCACATTTTATAACTGCCCCAGTAAGACAGTCGGTTTCTATTACGGATATTAATGACAGCAAGCAGTAAATTCGGGTGATAAGTGACACTAAGCAACTTATTCTCAGGAAATGAATGGTAAAAGACATCGAAACATGTTGAATGAATAATACAGCCCTGAAAAGGAATGACGGAGAAGGCAGAACTGTGCTGTTGCAACTGCTGTAATAAGCCGACGTGCCAGCGAGGAAATGGTGGCAGTGAGTGGTGGACTTGACCAGCGTTGACAGTGCGGCGTACTGTGGGTACTGTATGAGACCACATGTTGGTACAAAGAGATAGGTCTTGTATACAAGCATGAGCTGCTAACACGCTGTCGAGACGCAGGTCTAGGGTTCATCATTTAGCGCAGCTGATATCGGAAGATTGCTTGCGTCGCATTCCTCTTCTCTCTTGTGACATGCGTCAAAGGTGAACGATCATTCCTGATTAAAATGTGTGACAGAACTTTTATTTCACATGACACACGTCCGCCCTGTTTCTGCATGGTTCATGGCAGTGCGCCTCACCCACCAAAGTAGTGAACGGAAATTACGTTTTTTGTCCTCTACTGATTTGTAAGACGTCTTCATGATTTCTGTGTTTCTTTGTTTTTTCTACTTGCCTTTCTGTTTCATCCTCATCTTTATCTAGCTTTCTTTGATCATTTCTTTCCTTTTTCCAATTATTTAAATGTATTTAAAGTCTTTACTATCTGGGCCTCTTCTGTGTATGGTCGGAGTTCATTTCTATTCAAAGGATTGTCTCTCGAGATACGTTTTACTGTCCTTGTAGAAGGTAATGTAATGTGCATGAAATTCAAAACACTTTCCTAATCGTTTCCATAAGCGTAAATTGCCTAGGAAAATTGGGGGGGGGGAAGACGGCCAAGGGTATTAAGAACTTTCAAAGTAGACTGAGGGGTAATACTGATTTGTACCAGTCCTTAACCTTTAGACGCTTAATGTCAACTATAGTGGTCGTACCGCACCGCTAACCTCTAAAGTTGCACTTTATATATTTATTCAACAAATATAGGTACCGAATATTTTAAACACGGTATATACTCTCCGTATTTTTCTCTTCAAAATGCAGTTTGTTTCATAATTCTAACGTATTTGATTCCTGTATTATTCACATTTCATATACAGGGTGTGCTAAAATTTAAAAAAAATTCCGGTGCCAAAAGGTTAATGTACAAATGAAACTTTTCCTCACCCTCACACACAATTTTTATTTGCCCCTCTTCAACTCAATAACCAAAAACTATTCTTTTGTAGAAAAAGTTTGGGCGGCATTGGCTCTCCCAAACAGATTTACGCCTGTGACCGTTACAGGTTAGCAGGCAGACAGGCAGCCACTCCGATCGTACTCTTTTCCTCATACAGTGATGTCATCAGTACGGTTGAGTTAAACTGTACTAAGCGGCTGGTTAGCAGTCGTGTCGGTGTGTCGTTTCTTTGGAAGAATATTTGTGTTACAATACGAATCTCATTCCGTTTCGATTGATCTCACCTCCTTTTTAAAACTGCGAAAGATTCTATTGATTGTGACGTTCATGATTGAAGGTCTGGGATGTTCCCTGTTCTAGAGTGTAGATGAATCAATATCTCAGCCGGAAAAACACATATTCTTAAGAATTTTTGTGGGTTTTTTCCATCGCAACCTCAAATATGGCAGAATCATTATTGGAAATTGAGCTTCCTAATATTTAATGTGACTGTTGTTTGGGCGAAAAACAATTTCCTTAAAATTTTTCATACAAATCCTCAAGTAATATGCTTATTGATATACACGTCGGTTCTCACCATTCCAGTACAACTAAGAGGAAAGTCCACCACTCTAACACAGTTAAATCCAAATCATACTATTGTGAAAGGATATGCTTATCTCTTTTAATTTTCTTAAACGTCACTCTAGTCCTTCGTCCAGAAGCCGTGAAATTTAGGGACAGGGACAAATGTGTTTTTCATCCTTCTCGTGTTGCCTCACTTTTGTTGTTAAGGCCTGGTTACATTTAGTCTGAGAAGCGTTCCCAGTAAGTGATATATTCGTCAGCATACCACGAAACCGCATCTTAAGGACGCCACATGGCTTTTATGGAGATTACTATTAATACCAGGACCAAAGGTGTAGCGGTAGGAAATTCCCCCTTATAGTTGCTCCCATTTAGGCTTAGCCTTTTGAAACACGAATTTAATGTAAATAACATATCATAATTTAATTCCTACGTCATAGAAAACACAGCGTCTATGGTACAAATACCAGCGTTAATGTTTTTTGACAAAATATAAATAGACATAAGTATACTACGAGGGGAAAGACAGCTTTCATTAATATTAGGGCATTTGGTACAGACAGAACCTTCTGTACTTGGTGACAGGGTGTCCAAAATGAGACTTGCCCTACTCCAGAGGGAGGTGGGGGTGCTATCTAGGACTTCGAGCTAACAGTTCGTCATGAATGAAACGATAACCCGTCGGAGCCCAACCACCTGCCGCCCCTTTTGTTGTACTGCCAATTTATTTATATTTTAATAGTTGACGTTGTTGGTTTCACCAAAAACATCAACGGAAATCTTCATGGCGTCCACAAATATGTAGTTGTGATCAGTGGCCGACTGGTGAAAGAAGTTGAATTTTCTTGCTTTAGAGAGTTAATATATGAATCCCTGTTTTGAAATTACTCGATCTACCAATCTTATTTTCTGAATTGGTGCCAAAATATTCCGATAAGTTACAGGTTCGTATGACTCAAGTCATACGAATTGCTTACCCTACTATCTTACACTTTTTCAAATAGTTTTTCAATAAAGCAACTTGCATTAGCTTCTATGATTGTGTCATATTCGCCACTGAATGGGATCCCCTGAAATATCGCAACATATAGGGCTGATATTGTGAATGGTCTTTCTCTGATTCAGTTCGTGGGCGAACCATTCCAAGATGGAGAACATAAACCGGAACGTTTGGAGATAAAATTGGTTTATGTAGTTGAAAGAAGGATTAGACGTGCATTTAACTATTCCTCCCTGGAACACAATTTTGGAGTTATAATGTAAGGAATGGTAGAATTCATTATCATTTCCGAAGAAATTCTATGAAGGCTTTAAACCGAATTTTCAATACCCTGTCCGACATAGTGTGGTATTTGTCCTATCCTGGGCCAAATCAATTGCGCCTAAGCCCTCTACGCACTCACATTCTATTTCTCGAAATTAATTTTTAATGTCACGCCTTATATACAGGCGAGAGTGTCTTGTTTCGGTCACTGAAATCCTGAACTGAACCCCATGTCAAATCACTCAATTATTTTACCAACCACTGCATTTATATTAATTTATAAAATTTACACATTAAAACATTAAAAACGCTCCGAAGTGTTTCGGCCCTAGGACCATCATCAGGGAGCTATATCGTCCTTGCTAAAGTTACACTATCACGCCACGAAACACAGAACGCACATCCATAACAGGACACTCTTGGCAACACAACACAACATGGCATGCTGCCACAAAACCAACTGGAATAGTGAAATTAATATGACTTTTAATAGTGTAACTTTAGCAAGGACGATATAGCTCCCTGATGAAGGTCCTAGGACCGAAACACTTCGGAGCGTTTTTAATGTTTTAATGTGTAAATTTTATAAATTAATATATGTGCAGTGGTTGGTAAAATAATTGAGTGACTTGACAACATGCACGGTGTAACACAAAAAAAAACCCATGTCAAATATTCACTGAAAAGGGTATGATGCTCTGTGACTTTGCTCACATGGAATGAAATTCAAGCAGGTAGTTTTCCCAGAGAATACGTTATCTGTACCAAACATAATTCCTCCTCATTTCACAATATGAAGCGAAATGTTGACAGTAGCTTTATGATTGCATGTTTTGGGAGCTTTCATGCTCTTGTGCTGCCGTTCACGGGATACAGACTTGTCTTTTCATTTTCGAGAGAAAAATCTTGTTATTTGAGCAACAGAGGTACAGTGTAGGAGGAATATAACTTTGACCATCGAATTAGAAATTAAATTCTAAGTACCACGGAATAAGCACCCGGGCATGTACACAGGAAAGGCCAAAATTTGCATGAAGAAAATTCACATGAAATATTTTCACGCTTTTAATTAAATATCGACACAAGTCTTCATTTGGGAATAAAACATCTGCGTCGACTTTACGACTTTTCCAAATTAGTTTCAACTTTATCCTAAGCTTGACTTTCTATAACGTATGCTTTGTTTAAAGCATCGTCTCTCAGAATTCAAAACAAGGATGACCAATATGGGATTTTTGTTTTCATTGTGGTCTGTCTTCGTCATTGTCAGGCAGACCTAACAGACCACACATATTTCGTAATACTTTTTTTCTGTGAAGTGATTCATCCCATTGTGTGTATGATGAAAATAAAAGGACAGTATGCTAACGTTGAACACAATAATATAACTGAAGGAAACCTGAATGTGGGACGACGTGTTTGCATCGGAGTCCTAGCTAAGGAAATACATTTTTAAGGGGGTTTACCTAAAAGGAAATTTAAAAATCGTACATAATTCACAAGAAGAGTATAAATGTATTTGATTCACACTTTGATACTATCATTAAGACTCGGATTTCGCCACCTTTCCTCTATATCAGCCTTACCAGCCACTTTAACATACCTTTTTCTGCCTTGAACCAAATAAGCTTCCTTAAACCGTTTCACGCCTTTCATTCTAAGGTATTTTATCATGTACAAGCAGCTACATCGGTCTTAAACATATGAGGCATTAAAATTCATACTAACAATTTTAACTGACATAACTGTTTTCGATCTTAACTTGCATTTATTATAGTTGTAAATTTTAAAATTTTGACTACCATATGTAGGCTGATGATATCCTTGTTACAAACCGAAACATTTAGCTGATTATGTGCGTAATTTATTGCTGTGTTCGAAGGCAGTATATCCGCATTTTATTAGAATTAGATACTAAAACGTTAAGCCCAATTGTTAACGTAATTAATTCAATTCAAATAAGTAGTACGAAGCGTGTTATTACGAGACATTTAAAGTCGTTAATAGCTCGCCAAAGAAACTGCTACAAGTAAAGACATCCGTAATGTGATTTTATGTTTATGACCCTGTAGAATGTTTCATGGTTATAGTGTTGCGAAAGACTCAAGGTATAAGAAGCCTGATTGTTTGGAGACTGACATTTGTGAAAATAATACATTAAATTAAGTTATTGAAATGTATATACATTAAAAAGATCAGCTGTTTAATACTGTTTGGAGAAGTAATTACTGTTTGTATGTAAAAAATACCGAACCTATGAGCCTACATGAACTGTATGGGTGAAATCGCAGAGGTTTCAAATATTAAAAGAAGGTGGGGATATAATGACAGCTTTGGATTAAAGGGCCAAGGTAAAACACTTATTTTATTCAAAACTACAGTTCTTGTTGAACATTTCTCGATATATGTAACATTTAACAAAATATATAGCAAATATAATTATGGCTTCATGCGGTATACAGACCCATGTCCACATTGTAGGCCTGTTATTGTGTCAGTACTGTAAATATTAACAGTGGCAAGGACTTCCTCTAAGAACGTCGGTAGTTATCTGTGTAACCGACGAGATGAAAAATTGGCAGTCGGACATACCTGCATTGTAGAAGTTAATCTAGGTTCATTTCTTTTTTTTTTTTTGCAAAAATATTTTCAAATCAGATTTCAGCCGTTCTAAGTTCCAAACATTTTTTTCAGTTTGTAATCAAGTAGCTAAATTTTTTTTATTACAGCTTATTAACTTTTTTACGGAAACAGGTAACTCTCATGCGAATGGGGGTTAGGCCAAGCGAATGGGAGCGTAGACCAACTACTCTTATTTCGGGTTCATTTTGTGACTTTGTTTTGCTTGAGACAACATAACTTCGAAAGTTAGGACCACCGTCTGAAGTTCTGACTAACTAACTAATCAACCAACCAACAAACAAGCAAACAAACTAACTGATTCCTTGGAGCAGATTCCTTGTTAAGGAGCTAACAGTTCCTCAGCTAGTCAAATTCCTCGCGCTCTATGGAAGCCAATTATTCCTATCAGCTCGCCATTTGTCCCTATCCCTAGACAGATCAATGTATTGCAAACCCTTCCATACATTTTCATTATGATCCATTTCAGTATCATCCTTCCACCGACGCATGTCTACAATGTGGTCTCTTTCCATTGAGGTTTCCTCACTGTAACATTTTACGCACCTTTCCTTTCCCTCTAATGCTTCATCTATTTCATCCTTACTGATTAGATCACCCGTAATACATTTGGTGAAGTATCAGAAATCATGAAGTTTCTCGTTTTGCATTTTCGTTCATTCCGCAGTTTCTCCTCCTTCTTGTGCCCAAATACTTTCTGAGTACCGTATGCTCCAACTTCTGGCTGTTTTCGTCCCTCACTATGACAGACCAAATTTCACACACATTTTTAGACGAAATATAATTCTTGGGAGGGTGACTGCTGAATGATAAATTGGAAAGAACTTAGAATTGGTCCAAGTTTTATTGGTGTACGCTGCAGCTCTTAGTTTTGAAAGACTCAGAAAAATTACGAAAAAACTAGTCAGGACAGTCGGAGTCCCGACCTAACTCGAATCCAGCACCTCCGCAGTATAAGTCGTAAGCTTTATCTCTAAGAATCAATGGACTTAGGGGTCTTCAGTAGACCTTGGAATATTATTCAATAAACGGGCTCTGCATATAGTATAGTATTTCCTTTCATAAAGGTGTGAGTTTTAGTGACCAGATATCTTTACAAAGATAAATTTCTTTATTTGAAAATTACTTACTGTAACGCATATTCATTCTTGGTGTTTTGGTGTATCTTCAAGGAAACTAAACGGGGAAAAGGTATATTTCATAACAAATTAACGTGCTCCTGACTGATCCGTTTGGTTTGTTGAATGAGGTTATATGTGTTTAAACATATCATGAACCTGATAGCCAACCTTTTAGAATAAGCTTGCGTTTCATAATTTGTATCGTTTCTTTAGTAGTAAACAGAGTAGGACTCCATAAACTGCATCAAGGACGGAGAAACTGTACTTTTTTTTGTTGCTATCGCCCTGGTTGCAACCTCATAAATCAACAGGGTACAAGGCAGTAGAAACTTGGAGATCGGAGTTTGTGTCAGAGGACGAACTATAGGCCTGCATGTACTCGTGGATTCTGAAGGATTTAAGTGAAATATCAGACTAACAAATGTAGACCATAACAAACAAGATATCACCAATGCAGTTTGAGCATTCAAATTTGCATCCATAACTGACAAGAGAGTTATTTGTGTCAGTACAGGTTTTTTAAAAAGATTGTTATTTCTTGTGCGTAATACAATAAAAGAAATGATGAATTAAAACATGTTTCTGACTTGTAATATTCCATACTTACTTCAAAAAGACCATAACGTGTTCCATTATTTACACAAGTTGGAAGTATTTCCTTCCACGCTAGTTTGAAAATTTTTAATATTGTAGAGTGTGGCTGAAGCAAGATAAATGCAAGTGGCTTAAGAAACACCCATTATTAATCTACGAAACAGTCAACTCCATCTTGAAGCCACAGTAACGTCTTGTACCGGGAATATAATATTGCGGGTCACTAAAGCAGCAATATTAGCCACCAAACATGTACTACGAAAAACACTATTGTAAAAGGACAAAAGTATTTATCATGGGAAATAATATTACATGTGCCATAATTTGTACCTATAGAATAGCTGCAACACCACATACCCTAGAAAAGTTGTTTGTTTTAGGTATACAAATATAAATACCCTGTAGAGAGGTGATAAATTATAAAGCGTAAACAAACTTATATCTGAAATCAAGTGTAAATCAATAAAGAAAACAATTTTTAAAGTTTTAGAATGTTGTATAAATTTCTTCGAATAAATAACCTTCTCTTTGTTTGACGCAATCTACGAATTTAATAACCTGTAAAGGGGATGACATTCATTTCCTCTTCTTGGAATTCTCTGTTAAAGACGAGACAGAAATGGAATTCGGGTTGCATAATTTTGAAGGTAGAAACTAACTTCCGTGGTTTTTTTATCATAAACACCTCTCATTGACTGCCGCTGAAAACACATAGTAAGACTTGATTGACCAGAAAAGATGAATAAGCGTGATGAATACAACATTTTTGTTAGTTTTATAGAGACTGTTTATTTGAATACACATGTGCTTTAAAGAAGCCGGGGTAGCGCTTATAACTACATAGCCAACATGACATATTTGACGATTGATAATTTCAAATTTCATATCAAAGGAAAATTATTACTTGTTTTTTGTTGTAAATTAGGTGCGAAACACAAGTAAACTACAGAGACGCCAGAATCTTTTTTTGAGTCCGATAGTCACTCAGGTATTCAATAAATTTATCCTGTTTTATGTAAACCGAAAATTCATTATTAAAGTAAAAATAACCCGCAGTTGGTCCGTTTCGTGATCTGGTTGTATCCATTGCATATCTTATCAACATATTTAATCTAAGATCCATGTAAAAATTATCCTGCCATATATGATTATTTTTTCGAAATGGTCTCATGTTTTCAGATGTTTTGACAATATTTTCTATTCATTTTTTAGATAATGCACGCGTATTATAAAAATAGTTCATCAGAATGTAGGGTATTTAAAATAAAACCTGTCTTATCTAGAATTTGTTCCCTAAAGCTAGAAATATCGTATGCCAGGAGTTTCGTATTTTGAGAAATACTGTACGAGTTGCAGCAGAGTAATCCGCTGCACTTGTGTACTTTTTATTCTCAATGCCTGAAATGACGTAAATCGGTTTTGAGAGGACGCTCGAGTTGAAAGTAAGCTCATTAAATTCTCATCCAGACGACGAGTGTTTCTTTCATGATTTTAGCAAGAAGTTCTGCAACACGTAGCTTCTAATGTCACCAGAATAGGAGCTTATTTATCTCCTTGCAAGAACTCCTGGAGACAAGCTTATTGACTAATCATCAGTATTGCAAAGATATTGTCTGCAAGTTGAACGTATAGTGGAGCGGTTCTAAGTACGTCAGATTTTCGTTTCCTCTAAGTTTCACTATTTTCACTCTCGTGTAGGAGCTAGCTTATTTTTGAGAAGTCAGGATGATTCAATGTAAGCAGTTCATATTCGGAGGGAGCAGGTTTTATTAGTTTGGCGTCTGTCCGTTGATTAGAAATATTCATAGCCTAATTTTCTTTTTAAAAGGACGAAAGTAGGTTTATGACAAAACCTATTCCGTACAGCCTATACACGATTAATGAATCCTGTGAGGGGAGGTGATGTGGAAGTTTCTGAAGTAAGCGAGTCGTTCTACAGTTGGCCTAAAGTCGCCACGGATATACCGAGTTCTGCTGTCCCTGGGCACGTCCCTATGCAGTGCTCAGAGTTCTATTCGTTTTAAATCGTTCCTCTGTCTTTTCGCATGTTGAATGAGGTAGAAATAAACGAAATGGTCTTTTGTGACCACAGTTCCGGCCGTAGAACTAGCGCTGAATGTCAATTCATGGTTGATCTGGCAGTATTCACACGCTCGGTCCAAGCCCTGCACGCCTGAGTCCAAGTCACGTGAGAGCGAAACAAAGGATGGTTTTATAAATCAGTCGCACTTTCTTAGTTGGTGGACAGTTACTTGCATAACTGTGATATTCCTAGGGTTAATGTGCAACCGAGACCATATACGAAGTCTTGTCCAGAATTCCCTGAGTTCATGGATAGGACCGAGAACGGCACATTACAGCTTTCTGCCACTTGATTTCTTAGTACTGTTTTACTCTATGTCAAAATGTTCACTTTTGTGATCATTGCCCTCTGCGTTGCTTGTCAGCATGTTTTATCCGTTGCGTGTCATACGCGAACTGGGATTTTCTTACCGTTAATGTGACGGAACACAGTGTTTGCTTTATATTTTCCTTCACGTGAAAAATGCATCCGGAAAAGCCTGGGTGTTTAGAACAGCATTCGGTAAGAGTATCATTGCCAAGGCACCTATATCTATTTCGTTTTCTCGATCCAGACATGGAGAAATTTAGCTGAGAATAATAAGTGTTCAGGTCGTCCCTAATCAAGTTGCATGAATGAAAACGTTGAAGAGTTCGCAAATTCATCGACACATCCCAACGAACAACCATCTTCGAGATATCTGGCAGGTTAGGCCTCTTGTATGGAATAAGTCAACTGATTATATGGGAGGTCTTGAAAATGTGGAGGATGTCCGCAAAATATGTGCTTCTGTTGCTGACCGATAAGCAGTAGCAGTGACAATTTATGGCCGCTAAAAGGATGGGTGTTGTTCGTCAACCTCTTCTCTCTTACTCGCTTTATTTGGCCCCTTGTGACTTTCTGTTCTTTCCGAGAACGGAGTTAGAACTGCGAAAACTTAGTTTACAGGAAGTCCCTGCAACGCTTGCGAAATCGTTGACGGTGACCCAGCTGATTAAAAAAAAAAAAGACAGATTTGGGGAGCAAGAGTATATACACATATTACTTACTCCATGGTGCAGAGTCCTTCTTGAGAAGCTAACTGGTTTGCAGCTAGTCAAGAAATTCCCCGCATTTCACGGAACACGAAGGTTCATTATCGCACTCACAAGCGTCCGCCACCTATCTCTATCCTGGGCCCGCCCAATCCAGTCCATATACCCACAACCCACCTCCTGGAGATCCATCCTAATATTATCCACCCAGCTACGCCTAGGCCTCCTCAGTAGTCTCTTTCCCTCCGGCTTCCCCACCAAGACCCTATACACACCCCTCTCCTCACCCATACGCGCCACATGCCCAGCCCATCTCATTCTTCTCGATTTTATGACCCTCACAATAGTGGGTGAGGAGTACAAATCATTTAGCTCCTCGTTATGCAATCTCCACCATTCCCCGTTACCTCGTCCCTCCTATACATATATATATATATATATATATATATATTCGATGCTACTTCAATATATATATGCGCATTTCGCCTTCGTCTTGGTCTTAGAAGTTCAGAGTTGCGATCCAGAAGTTTAGGGCTGATTTTCTTTAAATAACAGAACTAGAGCAATCTATTGGCCAACCCACTAACTAAGTACTATCAACCAACGTCCATCCACACACCGAGTTTCGTTTGTTTTTCTTCGACATTGTACGAGTTATAACTTGTCTTGTAAAGTCTGTTTTCTTTATACTTCAAGGATGACGGAATTTAACAGAGATTTGCTAATAAAATGTTTCAAAGTCGGTCTATCTGCGACACGAAACAGTAGTATTAGTGCAAAAGGTTATACGAGGCTGTGAACCGAACAAACGTTTTTAGATGGTATTCTAGATTTCGAGACGGAAGTTAGCTGGTAGAAGATGACGAGAGAGATGACCGTCTAAAATCTACTCGAACTGAGGTAAACATTGCAGCTGTTGCTAATCTGGCCAAAAAGGACCGTCGAATCACATCAAGAATGATAGCAGAATCTTTGAACATACCCAAGACTATAGTTCTTCGGATTCTGAAAGAGAGTTTGGGAAAGAGAAATTTGTTTGCACGTTTTGTTCCACACTCCTTGACACCTGAGTAAAGGGAAGATCGAGTCACATCTTGCCAAGACATAATCGTGATGGCCGATGCAGACAAAAATTTATTGACAAAATTAGTACTGGAGATGAGACCTTGTGTTTTGTCTGTGGTCCCGAAACAAAGCGATAGAATTCTGAATGGGTTGGTGAGACATCGCCACGGCCGAAGAAACTGAAATTCCAAAGGTCCCGCATCAAGAACATGTTGATCATTTTTTTCGACTCTCAAGGCGTAGTGCACAAATAATACGTACCAGAAGGAAAAACAGTAAATGCGGAATTTTAGAAAAGAGTAATGGATCGCCTCCAGAAGCGCATTCAACTGCAGCTGCGTTTTGCTCTCGAGATTTTTTCTTGTTGCACGATAATGCATCCGCCCACAAAGCTGCAAGTGTTTGGCGGTTTTTGACCCAAAAGAAGTTACAACCCTTTATCACCCCCCGTACTCTCCAGATTTATCTCCGCCAGACTATTTCCTGTTCCCCAAGTTGAAAATGAAGTTAAAAGGACTCCGTTTTGCGGATGTTGCTGAGATCCAAGGCGCCGTAACTAACGAATTAAAGAAGGTCCAAAAAGAGGACATTTCGGCAGCTTTTCAGAAAGTGTACGACCGCACAATAGCCTGTATATATGCCTGAGGACTTTCTGCAAAATGAATTACCAAAACAACTTGAGGATGTTCCTTTGGCTACATGGATTGCTACGTACTTTCAGCATGACGGAGCCCCTTCTCATTATACCCGACATGTGATACAACATCTCAATGAAACTTTTCCTAATAGGTGGATCGGTCGTGGCAGTTCCATTAACTGGCCACCAAGATCACCAGACTTAAGCCCGTTAGTTTTATGTTTATGGGGTTTGATGAAGAGTGAAGTGTACAGAAAAAAAGTGGATACATGAGACGAACTGCACGTTAACATACTGGATGTTATCGCCTGCATAAAGGAAAGTCAAGACGCACTCAGACGAACAACACGCCATGTCTTCACATGAGTTGCGAATTGCATTGATGTTGACGGTGGAATTTTCGAACATTTATTATACCCCTGTACTAACTCTGTCACTTCAACAATAAATACCAGTATTAGAAACAGTACGTACACGTAATATCTCTTTCTTATCAACAATGTTGCGGTTGTACATTCAAATAGCTCTATCTCGGAAACCGTTCGGAATAGGACATATATTCATATAGACATTTTTGCTTAGAATGACCGATACTATGACCTCCCAGAATATTGACCTTTCCTCCTGAGACACCCTGTAAACACCTACATGGAAAATTAACTGTAATTTCTGTCTCCCGCCGTGCGTGATTTTGCAACCACTTTTCCTTCGGTCTCTAGCTGTGCATGGTAGATGAATAAAATACACTTGTATATACCATACGTAGCTATACACACGCACACACTCATAAAGGAATGTCAAATTTCTTCGATCTCCCGCTGTGATTGGCATTAGAAATTACCTTACATTGGCGTATGTGCAGAGAATGAGTGTCACGTAAGCTGATGGGGAAATTAATCATATTAACAGAGTCTACTACTACTAAGTTAGTTTTCACTCTCATTTCAAATGCCAGATAAAGATTTAAAAATCCTATCCTTATACACAGTCTTAGTGGATAGCTTCTTTTTCCATTTTATTAAAACCCCCGCTCAACTTCCTTTCGCACTACCCTTTTCATAGCACAGTTTTCTTTCCTGTCTTCCTTGCACAGCACTTGTGCCCATTTTATTTATCCTTCTCAAATTTCTTTGTTCTGTCTGTGACGCTCGTTTCTTTTCGTATCCTTCCTCTCCCTACTCTATTTCTTTGTCGTTTCTCTTCCTTTCCTTCCGAACAAGTCCGGGATTTTTCTGCTGCCGTTAATTTCACAAGTAAAAAATTTCACATCTCCACAGCCACCACAACCGCGCCAAGACGCTGCCGCCGTCTCCACCGCCACCACCACCACCACAAATATAGCCGTGACGACGACGACGACGATGACGACAGCGTCCACCACCACCACGACCACTACCTCCACCAACACCATCACCACCAACACCACCACCAACACCACGACCACCACCAACACCACCATCACCACCAACACTAACACCACCACCACCACCAACACCACCACCACCAACACCAACATCACCACCATAACCACCAACACCAACACCACCGCCGCGCCGCCGGCGCCGCCATCACCACCGCCACCACCACAACCAATATAGCTGTGATGACGACGACGACCACCACCATCACCACCATCACGGTCACCGCCGCCACCACCACCACTGCCACCATCACCACCACCACCTTTATCATAACCATCACGACCACCACAGCGCCACCGCGACCGCCACGGCCACCGCCACGGCCACGGCCACCGCCATCGCCATCGCCGCCGCCGCCGCCACCACCGCCACCGCCATCGCCACCGCCGCCGCCGCCACCGCCACCACCACCACCACGAGTGCCTGTCATTGTTAATAAATACTGTAGTATAATTCCATTTTTAAGTTAAGTAAGCTACCTTTAATCCGTAAAGTCATGATACTAATGTGCCACATAATTAAAATGACATTTATTTATTCAAGTTGCCTACAGAATTTGAATATTTAAGTACGTTAAACCCAGAGTCCTTCAGTATATGTGATATTAAGCTTCTCCTGTTCTTGTAGTAATGCGGCTCATCAAAATCCTATTTTACTGCCGTAACAGAGGTAGAAATGCTGTATAAACAAATTATGTGGGCTATACCCTCTCTACAAGGGAAACATATGTCAGTTACGTGTGCTTCATATCTGGTAGGTTTAGTTAATTTCTCCGGTATGTACCGTGTCACAAAGAGTCACATTGCCTCAAAGCAACGGATAAAAACGGTGCTTTGTGCCTTGATTCTTCACAGTTAGAATGACATGACAGTTCTACACAGAATAAAAAGGAATATTTGCCTGTACTCTAAGTTGTGTTTTTATTATACCTGCGGTATTTACGTCACATTTCAATATAATCTGTTGTTAATCTAGAATAGCATAATCCTTGTCCTTCAGTGGAAGTAAAACTAATTTAGGTTATGTTATGTAACAATATTTATTACACAGCTTACATCTGTGACTGTGGTTAAAGTAATTGTGAATATCATTAAAACAGATATACATTCAAATTCCCAACAAATGACTGATGTTAAAACCAGACAATTACCACTAATAGATACTGTCATTCGTGTGCTTTATTTCTGTCTTCTGTCAGAATGGTATCGTCATGGTATATACCAATAATGGCCCACACTCGCCAAATATAGCAATAACAGGAGAGAGATGTGGGCAGAACCTGCGGCTCTGCTCTCTCCATTCACTGCGTTATGTAATGAATCTGTAAGTAGCGTCTTTAGCGGCTGTAACTCATTAATGTCATTAGCGTGAATGAAGCGTATGTTGTCTCCCCCATCCACCTCACTTCCTCTGCTACTTTACTTCTCCAGATAGGTAAAAGTTTCAATCGGAGTTCATTTAGCGAAACGCAATGCAGTTAAGTGCTTTCTGTGGTCTCCTTTCAGGTTGAGAGAACTAAAGAGAATCTTCAAAAAATTATGAACTTCTCTCCTTCACACCACATCTCTCAATTTATCATATTCGTGATTGAAAATCTTGTTTCTACTTTTCGAGGAAAGTTTACCCATAAGTGGCTTATTTTAAACCATACCATTTGGGCTGATGACATTTTCGGATACGAGATAAGTGCAGAAAATCCTTAGAAATTATAAGCGGTTTGAAGCCTACGTATAGTACGTTCTAGTCTTGGATTGGGAAACATCGTCTTTTATTATTTCTAGACTCACCGTCTTTCCTTTTAGAATTATTTCCGAAGATGAACATTGTATTTCAAGTATCAGTTGTTAGTGAAATGAAACACCATATCTCCTCCTAAAATGTTCTTGTTGACATAAAATTACGGAGACAGCATTGATTATCCTAAATACAGACTGTCCTTGGTTCTATTATTTGACGTATTTACACACCCTTCCATACAAGGATCATCTTGTTGGAAGTGTCATATTCACAAGAGAAGCAAGAAATACGCGTGAAAATTTGTTTCGTAAATCGTATGGAAAGAGACACTTCTAGGTCAATCCCGAAGTCGAGTTTTAAGGGGGACAAAAATTTTGTTAACATGAAGAAAGGCAAAAATTTCTTATTTATATTGTACAATTTAATACTGCGATGAAAAACAACTCATTGTAAAAATACTTTTCTGCTCTGTTACGTTTCCTAGCTATAATTTTTGTAGCTGCAGTTACTATTATCTCTATTGTTTCCTTTAAGACAAAACCTTTGTTGTGCACAGACCATTAGTACTCCAACCGACAGTTGTCACAATTAAATGATGCACCAAGTAGCCGCCGAAATAACGTAATCATTATGAGCATAACTCGTAAAGAGTTTTCTTAGCTTCGTGATGAACGGTGAATTGTGGGATATAGAGCTATTAATTCAATAGGCCAGATTTCCCTTTTTTACCATGGGACAACAGCCCTTGTGGGCCAAGACACCTCTTTATCGAGGATTCATGATCACCCTCAGACACACCACACTCGGTAGGACTCCTCTGGACCAGTGATCAGTCCGAAGCAGAGAATTCTACCTGACCACACTCAACACTAACAAGAGACAAACATCTATGCCACTGGCGGGATTCGAACCCACAATCCCAGCAATTGAACGGCCGCAGACCCACGCCGCGCGGACCAGATTTCCTTAGACACCATTATTTACTTACCTAATTGTGAATATCCCATTGTTTCATATACATCATAATTTATTATCGGGGTTACAATAGTTTTTCAAAAGCCAGTCCATATTAACTTTAAGGTTCTTTGAATTATTTTCCAATACACAACAATGCCTCAAGTTGTGTCTTTATTAAATTATTAAACCAATGTTCGTAGTAAAAGTCTCCTATGATTGCGTGCTGCCGACCCATCCATATAACTCTCCTTTTTAAAAAAAAAATGCACCAGAATTTCTTAAAACGTCCTGGCCTGAAAGCTGGTATACAAGCTGTAAAATGGCTTTACATTGTGACGTAATAAACTGGTCCGACACAGAAGACGTAAGCGTGATACATTGTTGAAAAAGGTCAGTCGTATTAAATAATATCATGCCCTCGTGACTTGGAAGTAACAAAGAGAGACATTGTACACATATAGTAACAATGAGGCACGCTGGCGTAATTATTGTTGCTGTGTAACAGTAATAAATATTACAATATTATGAGCGTGTGTGTCTGTATCCTCTCCTGTAGTTATCCGGCTTGCAAATTGTATCTTTTCTGAGCCGTATATATGGGCGTCTCTGAGTTGTCTGGCTGTACCACGTGTTTTCACATTATGTCACAAAAGTTAGGAATGTCTAAAAAAAGGGTATTGAACATAAAACACGAGATCTTGTTTATTTCTATAATTTTGTCTGCAACATTTTTCATGTAAGAAGAACTCAGCGAGACATTAACTGACGTTCATGTAGGTCTTAATATAAGTACCCACTATTCATGTCATATTTTACGGAAACTGCAGTTGGCTTGACAGAATTTCGAAAAATTCTCAAATATCAAATATCATGGAAATCCGTCCAGTGGGAGCCAAGGTTTTCCATGCGGACGGACGGACGGACAGACAGATATGACGAACTTATAGTCGCTTTACGTACTTTTGCTTACGCTCCTAAAACACCTATGGACACACGTGAAGTTTATTTGGCAACACACCTTACCTGTGAGCCTATTAGAGTGTAATGTTTCTTGCTCAACCTTTCGTTTAACAGCAGAATTATCAATGCATTTTTCATATATAGTGATACTGTTTCAGACTTTTCTGCGAGTCCCCAAGTTTCTGCATGCCAGCTCTCACTCTGCAGGTACTCTGCCGCACTCTTCTAGACGGGCTTTTCCAGCAGGAACCGCAATCCATATAAGCTGTCGCTTCTGCGCTTAAGAGTTTAAGTTTAAAACTGACGCAATCAGTGACCAAATGTGGAGCATAATCCTATACTTCTTACATTCTCATGTCATTAAACTCCCAGATTAACAGACCGACCAATCGACTGACTGCAGACTATTACGGCTGTGGTAATTAGTGTCTACAGTTTACGATTGTTTTCATGTAACAATGTAATTTGTTCTTGCACAGTTGTTTCCTGCGAGTGTGTATTCCGGGTGACTGTTCAGGTTAGCTTCGTGGCATTCCCGCGACAATCTAGCAATTTCCATTGCTTCTGCTGTTCTTCCATCGGTAAATTTGATTATTGGCTCAATTTTGAATATAATGTTTAGTTATGATTGTGGTGGTTTTTAATATAAAATTTGATTTTTGCACGGTTAACCCGAAACTGCTGATTTTATTCGCTTCAAAATTAGTGTAATATGAATGACGAAAGCTTACTTGTATATTATAGGTCGGTGTATTCCTTGTCATGTTGAGTTATTAACAACGGAGGCTTTCCACAGACGAGATATGCACGTCAATACGTGGGGAATTATGTTCTTGTGAACTGACACAACAATTAGTAGCTGTAGGTACTTAAGCTTCCAACTGAAGTAAAACACCCTCTAAGCAACTTTATTGCAGTTTGATGTAAGTTTAATGAGATAAAGCTGAGATGGAAATTAAATTATAAATGCTCAGTAAGACTTGTCTAATTTACAGACTCCTGAGTGTTACAGTTTCTTGTACAAAATAGTCCATTTTAAAATGGGATTTAGGAAAAGCGTGCATTTTACATCGTCTAATCAATGTAGTGTTTCCAGTCGAAGTCCAATTTGATCTTGCTACAAAGAGTTTTTTTGTCATACGTGAACTATTAAAGCTTTCTGTGTACAGTCAACTAATTTTTGGTGGGGCCGTGTTAAACATTTGTTCTTATTTTCGATTTAAATTTTAGAATTATGGAATATTTGAATTATAAGTGACAATTCGATAGAATGTTATATGTTGCGAACTTTATTTGCCGGTTTTACTGCCTATATTACTCGTACATGCCGAGTAATTCAGTAGAATTTCATACTTTCAAGAGGCTGGTTTTAAACTCAGTTTTACCAGATTTACTCTCTACAAGGTGGGAAATATCACTTAGTATTCATATTGGAATGGTTAATATAGGATAGCGTCATGTTCTCGAATAAATGTATGATATAGTGTCGTTTGAAAGAATCTGAAATTGGGTGCAAAGTTTAGTGCTTCTTATATTAAGTTTAATATTAATGTATTACTTACTTACTTACTCCATGATGCAGAGTCCTTCTTGAGAAGCTAACTGGTTTGCAGCTAGTCAAGAAATTCCCCGCATTTCACGGGACCCGAAGGTTCATTACCGCACTCACAAGCGTCCGCCACCTGTCCCTATCCTTGGCCTGCCCAATCCAGTCCATATACCCACATCGCACCTCCTGGAGACCCATCCTAATATTATTCACCCATCTACGCCTAGGTCTCCCCATTGGTCTCCTTCTTTCCGGTTTCCCCACCAAGACCATATACACACCCCTCTCCTCACCCATACGCGCCACATGCTCAGCCCATCTCATTCTTCTCGATTTTATCACCCGCACAATATCTAAAACATGTAATTTCGAGCCTTACTCTTTGCAGACTGATGAGACGGGTCTCAAAGTTAATATTCCAGCGAACACGTGACCTGCAAGTACGAATTTAATATACATTAAATTTTTTATGTTAGAGTGCAGTTAATTATGTACCAATTAAGTGTTAATAAATTATGCATAAACACTACATTCATGCACGGAATTTAACATCTGGCCACACATTTAAAAGAAAACAACACATATTAACACGGATGGGGGTTATAACCCAGTTGGCAGGTTGCTCTTTCTGCTGGTGACCCACAAAGTCTGGCCATTCAATACAAAGAAGTGTATAATTATAATTATTTCACGCCATTTAATAAAAAGAAGTGGATAATTATAATTATTTTCACGCCAGGAATGTCTTTTTGTATGTATTATACAGAAATGTTCGACAAAATGCCGTGGGTCATTGAAATTAAATTGAGAAGACACGAAAAATCTGTCCCAAATTTTTGAACATCAAATTTGTTAGTTTGTGTGTTATGTAGAGAACAGATTCTTCAACGAGGTGTGTGATTCACAATATGAGCAGTGTTAACAGTGCTGCACTGCATACAGCCTAATTGCGCAACATGTGTTCATTATGTACATTTTTTTCGTACGTTTTGCATTGCCTGTATCAAGAACGGATATTGGCACTGACGTAACATGTCCTTTACTGTGACAATAGAACAATGTCAAACATAATATTGAGGCCCACACAAAGGTTGTTAAAAGTCATATCCATATGACATAGTACAGCACATTGATAAGGTAAGAATTGTTTACCCTTAGTGATGACGTCACCGTCTTAGAGCGACAGGACTGAATGCAACCACTGGACGTACGGAATCGAACACAGTATAGGTTTCCCTGCCTGATTCCTTATTCCTGCCTTAAGTACGAATTAAATATTTTTCTGTACCCTTTGCTTTTTCGTGTGAACTGTTTTCTTATCTATTTACGACACCTGAATATATATATATATATTAGCGATAAATTTTGATTGCAAGTAGTGGAGTCTGATGGGAGTTCTTACAAAGAGAGTGTGAAGTTGTCAGACCTGTTTATACTATCAGTTTTCACTTTAGTGCCCATCGGAGTTCAGATTAGCAGCACATTATATAACACTTGACTTAATGACCCTTCTACCAAAGTTTGTTACTTACTGCATTATGGTCGCCGTAACTACAAGGTAGGGTGGGCAGTGTCAAGTGAATAATTATGTATTCAGTACGCAGCGATTTCGTTGGTGTCGAGGGCTTTTGTGGCCGGGGCGTATCGCCCTAATATGAACCTTCACTGCTGTATAGTGAGCATCAGCTCAAAAGGAAGAGCGATACAAGCAGCTGTATTTCAAATATACTCGGTCTGTAAAATATAAAGAAACGATATAATTTCTATGTAATGTTGACTTAAGGCCACGTGTTGTACTGAGTTGTCACAATATTTCTCTTCGCAAGAGATTATAAATTTTCTTTGGATTATTGCTTTTTTTTTACAGTACCAAGTGCAGATTTATATTTTGCTACATTTGACAAACAAGTTTATTTTGAAAGTCACAAAAATGAGAACTCCTCAGAGAAATATTCCATTCGTGTGGAATGGTCACGTGGCATTTTGTGGTTGCCCTGAGCTAGTCAAAAAACTTCCCGCCTTTTATTGAATCAGAAAGTTTATTACCCTAATCACAATAACCCCTAAATCTTTTCCTTTTCTGAGTCAAATTAATCCAGTCCACACTCTACTACTTATCTCTTTAAGATCCACTTTAATATTATACTTCCATTTACGCCCTGTATGCCTTTCTTTTCTCCTCCATACGTTCCACACACGCCGTCCATTCCTTCCTCCAAAATCCCATCATCCGATCCACACCAGTTGGGGCTTACGAATCTAGCTACTCCTCGTTATGCATTTTTTCCACTCTGCTGTCACTTGCTGACTCTTGGGCACCCTGTTTGAGAACACCCTTAGCATATGTCCTTCCCTTGATGTGACAAACCAAGTTTCACAGCAGTAAAAAACAGCAATATTTCACTGTATATTTTAATTTTTATGTTCCTACGTAGCAAACCGGGAGACATAAAATCATAAACCGAGTTACAGTAGAAATTTCCCAATTCATTCGGCTCTTAGTTTCTTTATACATGCAAGTTTTCATATTGTCGTTTCCAAATATTTGAACATTTTCCCAAATTAAAAGAATTTTGCGTGTTTTCGGGCTTCCGCCGCGACGTAGACGAGATCTACATTCTTCTGGGATATTATGCAACGTCGAGTGGTAATTCCGTACCAATTTTTCGGGACAACCTATCGGTCCCATTTTCAAGAGTCAAGATTCCTTGATTTATTAGCTCTTTCTATGTTATTTGTTATGCATCGTGTCCAGTACACATTAACGAATCCTCATTTTTCTTGGCGTTTGTCTCCAGACAATGCTCCCTGATAAAGCTTTTCTGTTTTTCTTTATGGTTTTATATTTTTGTCCATTAAATTAACATTACCCAGATAGACGGAATTTCATGGTTCCGTTTCATTTTCTTTGGGTGTACTTCTACCTTTGTAATGACATATGCTTAAGTGAAGTTTCCACGTGATGGCAATTAAGCATCACTTTGTTTTAGACTTTACTGAACGGGAAATGTATCAGACAAAAGTTTGCCAGCCGGGACTTTAATATAGATTTCACTTCAGCACGTTTTAATTAATGTGATTAGTTAACAGTGTATACCTTATTCATTTACACTCTTTGTGCAAAGAATAGCCACATACCTGCGTCGTATTTGGTTGGTGTAGTGTTCGTTCCGCACATGTAAAGTGACTGAAGCGACAATTTGTCAACTCAACTTTTCTTAATGGCCGAGGCTAAGACGAGTGGAGCAGTTACTCAATTTCCCCATAAGTATTCAATTCTTGCTACTTGATTATGATAGCTGTGCCTTTACCCTCGTAGGTGAAAGTAACATCAACACGAAGAGCTGATGCAGTAGAGAGTGTTATCTAAAATACTTGGACAAATTTAAAGAGTTTATCCTTCACATTAAAACAAAAAGGAAAGTTTATGTAAAATTTGCCCGGAAATGAGTGGTTTTTGAGTTTAATTGAAATATTATATTGAAAAATAAATACCTTAACTACGTAATATTTTACTTAAAACTAACTAATACACTTACAATTCACGTTTGCAGTTCAGTAACTGTTGATTTCTTATAGTTCATCAAGTTACAGTGCATAGCAATTGACCCCACCTGCATCAATGCACGCATGCACTCTACTGATCATGGAATGTTGTGCCATTTCAAATGGTCCCAGGGCGGTTGCGAATGGTTTGACAGGCATCAAATTGCGTTGGTGACGTGTCTCTTCATTTATCATTGGAGCTGAATACACTAGAGTTTTTAAGCGTCCCCAACCAAAAAAATTTAAAGGACTGAAATCAATATGTTTTTTGGCTGTACCTCTAAATCTTAGTTTCTTTGGATACGTATATATATATATATATATATATATATATATATATATATATATGTGTGTGTGTGTGTGTGTGTGTGTGTGTGTGTGTCTGTGTGTCTGTGTATCTGTGAAATGCTTTGCTGTTGTGTTGTCAGGAACTCCTGAAGTTTGTCCGAGCAGTTTAGATAAACCCTCTAATTTTTTTTTATTTTGGATAGAAGAAAGATTTTTCATGCAGAATATTTTATCTATACCACACACACACTTGCTTTATTCCTTCGCCATACTTCCTATTTACCCTCTCGTATCTTCGTCTTATTTTGTTGACGCTACGTAAAATGTACGCCTGAACAAAGATATTGAATAACTTACGAATGTACCATAGAGTATTTGCGTTATTGACCTCCCACAATCGATCGCCTCCATCCCGCAGTAAGAGCACCTGTTGGTGAATTATAGTGGCCGTGCATGCTTGGGTGTCTGAGCAAAAATATTACATCATACTGATACATATAAGTTTTGAGGTTAGTAAGTGCTTTTGTGACTCCTGCTTAATGAATGACGATGCATATTATTATCTGGTATATAGCTGCACAGCTTTCTAATTAGTGCGCGCGAGACAACGAGGATTTTGCGTGTAATTTAAAGGATTTTTTTTCTTTCGAGTTTATGGCTGTGTTATGGCCCGCGTTAAATGGAATTACTGAGATGTAACCACCAAGGGACTGACAAGTGGTACTGTCCTCTCCTCACTTGACGATCTATCGTGAGAACATGTCCATGAGACCATCAATTATCAAAATAATAATGTGTAATTTTAAAGACGTACGTGTCATGGAGGACTGCGGTAGCGTAGTCGATACAGTGATTAGGGCACGGGATGGGCGTCCGAGGCATAATGGTCGATTTTTGGCAGCGGCAAGACATTCATCTGTTCTCCGAAACTTCCGTGCCACCACACGACATTCTTTTTCTGTACACCATTCAAGATACAGTGGTAGGTGTACTTGAGATTAACATAAGATTTTATAATTGGAAAATATATTATATGTTATTTATTTATTTATCTATTTATCGAAGCCATCAAGACCTACGGCCATTAGATATGAAGTCGATTAATAACAAAATTGTGAATAATAAATTGAAAAGTATATGACAGCGTGTGGTCATAACTGAATTTGTTGTACTGCCCCTAGTTTTGCTTGCGGAGGCTAAATAAATTTTAAAAAAAGGCGAGAATTTTGTACACTCGCTCCCGAATATGAGACAGGATTGCCACCCCAGAATAGTGATATTCATTTATACATAATACATTAATTGCCTCTGTGTGCAGGAGCCGCCCTATTCTGTCAGGGTGATACACTTAAAAGACTCATACTGTCAGTATTAATGCTACACCAATAGAAAAACCGTCCTAGAAACTCTGAAAAATAGTGTCATCTGGTTCATTCTAATCACACAGCGAACCAACTGCCTGGGTATATTTGAAGTTAATTGGACTGCGATTGTTGATTCACTTATTTCATTGTGATAAAATAGTTCACTCTTGCATCACGTTAATCTTGTTCATGGCATTCACATGCCTAAGGACCAGAGACCTAGGGAGGTGTAGTGGGAGGAGGAGGAGGAGGCGGATGTGGATGCTTCAAGATTAGCAGTAATTGTGCTAACTATGGTCTCTACGCTTGGCTAGTGCGAATTACAGCCAACAACCGGCTTATAATAAAATATTCAGTATTGTCGCCTACTTCCTTATCGACCACTGGCCTTTCAAACAGAATGATTGTCCCTATGGGAACGGCCAATACATATATTATAATAGGCACCATAACAGTGTATAAATACTCGAAACTTTCTGCGCAATCAGTAGAAGAATAACCTTGTATTTCACGAAAGTGTCAAATATGAATTACGAAGGAAAACTTGTCGTATTTTGCATTCGAATGAAAACGGACTGTTTGTAATGAGTTTTTTTGAGAGGCCATCCCGTTGTGTGTTATCAAATCTGTATAACATATTATGCACCGTCAATACAAACCATATATCAAACAAGATGCAATAATTACAATTAGGTGATATTTGGCTACATGTTTCGGTCGTGACCGACCATCTTCAGTCCAACTAAGAACAACAATTAAGGTACAGTAAAAATATTACTCAATGGGATTCCATTTCGTTCACATTAAACCTTGATAAAATATAAAAATTCTTCCTTAAGATTAGCCTTTTGGCTCCGGAATTATTTTTTTAAATTTTAACACACCCTGTATATAAAATGTAAATGATACAGGAACCAAATACGTTAGAAGTATGAAAAAAACTGCATTTTGAAGAGAAAAACGGAGAGTATATAACACGTTTAAAGTATTCAGTACCTATATTTTTTTGAATAAATATATAAAATGAAACTTTAGAGGTTAGCGTTGCGGTACGACCACTATAGTTGACATTAGACATCAAAAGGTTAAAACAGTGGAATTGTATAGTGAAATGGTAAAACTAAACCTTCATGCACTGTATTCAGGCCTCACAATGGTTCGTACACTAATAGTATTGTGTATATGTCAACAACAAAGTGGAATTCGTGCGTTGTATCACGGTAGATAGGCACATTTTTGCCTATTGCTTCTCGTGTGTGTGTGTGTGTGTGTGTGTGTGTGTGTGTGTGTGTGTGTGGGATCACACAGTTGTGCAGACCAAGAGTATTTTTTGTATTCACCAAGTCACTATCTCCCACTTGTTTTTCTACGCTTGTAGATATTTTAGATTAACTCATTAATAGGCGTGGGACTGTCACAGATTCTCATGGAAGGTAAGTATCACGGGGGAGCACACGTACCTATCTTAAATATGTGTAGTAGAACTGAGACTCTCCAGGAAATGCTTGCTTTCATTCGGTGCAGAACCTTTTGTCTTCCAGGTTGCTATCCAAAAATTTAAAGATCAAGATATATAGAAATATAATTTTGCCTGTTGTTTTGTATGGGTGTGAAACTTGGTCTTTGACATTGCGGGAGGAAAGGAAGTTGAGAGTGTTTGAGAACATGGTGTTGAGCAGAATATTTGGACCTAGGAGGGATGAGGTAACGGGGGAATGGAGGAGACTGCATAACGAGGAGCTAAGTGATTTGTATCCTTACTCAATATTGTGCGGGTGATAAAATCGAGAAGAATGAGATGGGCTGGGCATGTGGCGCGTATGGGTGAGGAGAGAGGGGTGTACAGGGTCTTGGTGGGGAAACCAGAGGGAAAGAGACACTGTGGAGACCTAGGCGTAGATGGGTGGATAATATTAAGACGGATCTCCAGGCGGTGGGATGTGGGTATATGGACTGGATTGGGCTGGCCCAGGATAGAGACAGGTGGCGGACGCTTGTGCGTGCGTTAATGAACCTTCGGGTTCCGTGAAATGCGGGGAATTTCTTGACTAGCTGCAAACCAGTTAGCTTCTCAAGAAGGACTCTGCACCATGGAGTAAGTAAGTAAGAAATTAAGTAAGTAAGAACTGATACTCCCAGTTTGTTGTGGAATGATGTCACTAGTTATAATGCCGTGGATGTTCAATGTACTACATAAGGAGTAAAACTTCGATGTACAGTACATTGAGAGTTTGCGAGGTCCGCTACTGCTGATATGCGATAACCCAATTAGTAGCTCTTTATCATTAAAGGTATATACTTGTACTTGTGGTCCGGTGATGTTGTGTCGGTGTGGTAGGGCGTGTCTGGTTTGTGCGTGTGCACTTCCGAGGGACGACCTTGGTTATGAGGCTGTCGTGTGTTTCATTGCGCGAAAATCCGTGATCATGTAGTCTGATGCTTTTCACGATTCATTTTTCAGTTGATGCCAACTGGTTCAATGTAATTCCTGCAGATTATTAATGAAAAAATTTCCAGAGATATGAATTAGAATGGGATTCTTTAACGATGTCGGATAGTTCATGTTAGTATCGAATCGATATGTGGTTTTGTGGTTCTTAAATATTTTAAAAACCCAATTAAATGTAGTTTGGAACATTGAGTTCTTTAACACCTCTCAACGATGGTTCGTACTTTGCTTCGAAATGATCAGTCGAAAATTATGGTGATTTTCCCACACTTGATATGGTTCAGAATTTCAGTAATCTCGTAAACGTAAAGAACAAAAATTCTTCTTTGTCTAAGTTACTGCCTGAGGAAAATGATTAGGGACTCGCCCGACCCCTTGATGAAACATTCCATGTTTCGTAAGTCTTGTGCCCTACCCACTATTATCACCCGAGCTGTACAGATATATCATGGTTTGAATAGATGTGACACTGTGCACACGTGGTCTGTGACGACGGATGTATCCCCATACGTCACTCAAATGTGAGTTAACCTTGTTTTTTTTTTAACTCGTGGTTCCGTGCATCTTAATTCAATGTTAATAAAATTCCAACCAGATGCAACAGTATGCAGATATTTATTTACTGCAAAGTCACTCTACATGTTTCGGGTGTCACAGCACCCACCATCAGGAGTACTAAAAACTGTAACCGGAGCCTCCGGTACAGGTCATAATACTGGTACAGCTACTTCCATCCAATGTGGCAACGTTGGATGGAAGTAGCTGTACCGGAGGCTCCGGTTACAGTTTTTAGTACTCCTGATGGTGGGTGCTGTGACACCCGAAACATGTAGAGTGACTTTGCAGTGAATAAATATCTGCATACTGTTGCATCTGGTTGGATTTTTATTAAAAGTGAGTTAACCTGTTACACAAGTACTTTCGGTACTCCCAAAGAAAGTAAATATAATAAACATGGGTGTCTTACAAGTTGTGCAGACGACGCCAAAATTGTGTGAGTACGGCAACCAATGTTGCTTGTTCAGTTGTATTGTTTGGCGACAGTTCGAACACCTACAAAATTTTATTCTTTCAGTAGGTTCATGACATTGTTTTATTAGATGTAGCAAATATTTCTGCGCTGTCTTTTATTCCTTTAATTTTTATTTGTCATGTAAATTTGATTCTTTTAATCATTTTTTTCTTCACAAAACTCAATGTCCAGAACAATAAAATAAAGTAGCAGGCTAGTAATTTCCTAGAACAACTCGCAAATCATTCTTCCAGACGGAACATATTCATCGTTCTGCGTTCAGCGAACAAAATGAGCATTTCCGTTAAATGGTTCATAACCTAAAATACATGGTTTTATCTCCTCTACCATCCCTAAGGTTTCTCATTTTAATTGTGTTATCCTCTATGTACATAGAGGATGCGGAATTTGTGTGTGAAAGATATTCAATTAGCCCTTTTGGTGAATCAGCCCCAGTGTAACAAACGAAGGAATTAGGGATTATCAGTTGTAAAATTTCATTTAATACATGCTTTCTATTTTTCTAAAATCACATCTCCTAAGTGGTATTCCTGGCGTGTAGTACAATGATTTGTGATGGGCACTTAACCATAATTTTGCCTTTGACCTTTATCAGTGGCTCTACTTTCAATTCTGGCGTACTCTTTGTCCCTTTACGTGATGACATTCAGAATGCGTCTCTAACGTACTGCAACGTCGGGTGCAACATGATTTCTTTCTGCAGTCATGGCTAATTTCCGATCAAGATTAAAGGAATAAATTTCATGCCAGTTCTACCAATTAAAGAGATATTATTTTTAAAAAATAAAAAGCTAATATTAAGTGGCATTATATTTTGATATTCCGGAATTTTGTGTGTTTCCTCCAGTCAATCCGTGTTTTGTGCTGATGTGTCGTTTGGTGTGCCCATAGGACTGTAGGTGTTTGTAGCAGAGATTCACTTTGCACATTTTTATTCACGACCGAATAAATATCTGCCATCATGTGTCAAAAATGTTTGTTCGAAATACAGTGCAGGGTCTTCATCAGTCATGTACAACCGAAGGATTTTGATTCAGTTCGCGGATGTCTGTGTCGGCCCTGTTGTAACCAGCTGACAACTTCATACGGAATTCTATTCTCGAAACGTGAACTTTTAGCAGAGTTATTTCCAGTTAGACCTGCTCTTTCGGAATAAAAGTTTGACATAACAAACAACCCCCAGGTACAATTTGTAACTCACTAAATCTTGAACACTCTTTTCTTAAGCGCTCTGTACCTACTGTAGTGGTTATCGGGATATTAATATTATTGTTATTATTATTTGTTATAACTTTATGCATAGTCTTCACGATTATGTACTTGTAAACAGACCATGTATACACAGTATTGCACCTCTTCTGTGGTTACAATTCATAGCACACATGATGTTATTTCACGGGTTGAATGTTTTGTACTTCTACGTTAGTACTGTTCGAAGTATGTGCACTGTGTCCAATTTGACTGATTGTCTGTGGTGTCTTCATTTCATGCTATTCCGGTACGTTGCTCTCGTACAGTGTGAATGACTTTGAGATAGTTCCACTTGCCCTTCATATTACTGGTGTCACTTTTGTTTTTACATTCCATATTCCACATGCGCTTTATTTATATTTTTATTTGTATTTTAGAATTTTCTCTGTCTTTCCTGAACATATTTTTGCCTTCTGAATTTGCGACATTTTTAACATACATGTTCCTTTATCTTTATCACGGATTATGATGTCCGGTTTATTGTTAGGGACGGCTCTGTCGGTTTGCAGTTTTTGATTCCTATGGTTACCCTACTTTTATGACTTGTTTATCTTGGTTTTGATAGAAGCGCTACCAATGTTGACTAACTTTACCCCTATTCCCTCTTATACGTTAAACTGTAGTTGAACACACATCCTATCATGTCTGCTTGTGTAGTGTTTTTACCATGCTGATATTTTGTGGGCTCGTTATTACCGTGTTCAAAAGTGCCTACCACTTCACTTTAACATATAATGTATTATTATCCTGCTAAACAGAGCCTACCACTTCACCCTAGCCTAAGATGTATGGATATAATTTTCAGAAGAGCCTAGTGTAGTACCTTATCATAAGCTGTATTATTATCCTGCTTAAAAGAACTTAGCACTTCATCCTAATATAAGTCCAATGTTTTTATTTCATGTCCTCATACCTTACCTTGCAGGATCTGTTTCAAATATACCTTCTTGTTTAAGCTTGTGACAAAAGATTGTTCTATTTACTGGAATTTTTATTTCGTATTCTCCGACAGTCTTATGTTTCTTGATTTAATAAATTTAATTATATTTGACTGTTGTAATTTTGTATCTCCTTAGCTTGTAATTTTGTCGCTTATCTCATTCCTTCTTCTTCTCTTTATTCCAAGCATTTCCCTCGGAACTTTGATTTTCAACACCCCGAATCTATGGTCCTGCTTTAGTGTGAAAAATCAAACTCTACGTCTGCATAATACAACAGATAATTTTGTAATTTTTTATACTTTAGTCGTGAGGGTTTTAGATACGAGACTGTGAATTCAATGATAACAAGCAGTCGCAGAATTGTAATCTTCTTTTAAAGGAGGGAATAAAATAGTAACAAATCTTGATGTCTAGGGAACGGAAACGAGAGTCTACAATCTCCGGCTTTGAAACGAATCCCTCCCTTCGGCGCTACGCTCAGAAATGAGCTTATCCGGATTGCGACTAGTACGATTCATGTAAGTTAATTTTCGTCGACGTTAATCTCCTTTTGTCGTTGTGCCTCTCTCATTATGTAAAGAAAACGAGCTGGTTAAAACCCTATTTTCATTGCAGGCCTATAGATACTATCCAGCAATCAGTCAAATTACGAATGGATTAGAGAATTATGTAACTTTTTACCTGCGATTTATGTAATTTAATCCAAAAGAAACTTTTCAAAATTTCCTGCTGCACGATTTTCATAAATTAATTTTTGTCGGGTTTATCGTCTTTTGTTCTATCATCTGGATCGCTTTTACTTCGGGAAACTGGTACCTGGTTTTGAATGATGCTTCTACAATGAGAGCTACAAGAACCAAATTCCTCAGCTGGCTTGTTTAAAGAGTGTTCATAATTTTGAACAATGAACGAAGATTCTGACACTTTACGTTTTGTGAAAATAAGCTTATAAGCTTATTTTCACAACACTGTCGCAAATTTACATGCTACTTTTCAATCCAGCTGCAGAATACTCTGCCACAACTTGTTCAAAATTTTCACAATACACACTCTGTGCTGTTGTGTAGGACGTCATTCTCACAACATGTGTTGTCAAACTCCAGCCTTACTTGACACAAGCAAACCAACCTTAGAACAAGTGGTGCTAAAGAAAGGCAACAGAAGGGAAAGAAACTTGATATATTAAAATATTCGCCTCACGTAAACGCCAGTGTATAGGTAGGTAGGTAGGTAGGTAGGTAGGTAGGTGTGTATGTGTGTGGATATGTATGTATATATGTATGTAATGTGTGTATGTATGAGTTTGTGTGTGTGTGTGTGTGTGTGTGTGTGTGTGTGTGTGTGTTGAAGAATAAAAGTCCAACTTGATGTCACTTGCTATTATATTTCACTTCTTATTTGCTCAACATGTTTCGGACATTAATATATCCATCATCAGGAGCTTGTGACTATTCTGTTGAATTACCACATTGGTCGTATTGTTCTTGGTTCGATGTGTGTTGGAGATTCGGTGTGGTTGGGTTGGAGTGGTATCCGTGTTGCAGGCTGAAGCACAAGTTGTCCTTCAACACGGATACCACTCCAACCCAACCACACCGAAACCCCAATACACATTGAACCAAGAACAGTACGACCAATGTAGTAATTCAACATAATAGTCGCAAGGTCCTGTTGATGGATATATTAATGTCCGAAGCATGTTGAGCACATAATAAGTGAAATAATATAGCAAGTGACATCAAGTTGGTCTTTTATTCTTCAACTATCACAATGATGGCCGGTCCAATAAACGTAATATGTGGGTTTGTGTGCGTATGGAATTAACATGTATTTTTGTCAAAATGATAGACTATACCTAGTAAATTATATTATTTTAATACAAGATATTAAATATAATGCTTGTGTTGTAGATATGCTATTAAAACTTGTAAATTTAAGTTTTATATTTTATTAAATTAACATTTTTCTGGCAAGCATTTATATTGTTGCTGTTATACTACCTAGTCTCATCACATGTTTAAGTGACAGTATATAGTTTTTTTCATTCTGCTTGTTCCGGTATGTGGATTTAAGCATTAGAACTTACTTCCGGGAAAACATTTCTTTTGATGGTATCGAGTCACTGCTGTCTGTGCGTTTTCGTCCTCTGTTCCTCTTTTTATTCCTTAGTGTGGTTGGCCGTTGAAGGAGGGCGTGGAAATGAATCCTTTGTGGTTCAAACCTGCAGACGTCTTCTTCCAAGACTCTATGAGCTTACGTAGAACTCGAGTGATTTAAGGACCTTCTCTGAGTGCACTACTGTGTACGTACTTCATCCCTGTATGAGACGCATTCGCCATTTGACTTCAATTCTTATAATCATATCCGGTTTTTTATTGGTACTCGAGGGATTCCAGTCCCTGCCCACCTTTTTTATTTTAACATTATTTTCAGGAAGTCATATCGATAACTAGGGACTTATATATATATTATTGTCTTTTTACTGAATTTCCTGAGCAGTGAAAGTTGCATGCTGTCATTTACAGCTCTCGGAAGACAGTTGGAATTTACAGACCTGGGTTTTGTGTGTTGGGGAAGAATGAAAGAAGCAATCTGTCAAAGTCTGAGATGTTGTGTAATAGAGTTACTTAATAGCTAATATCTTGCAGTGAACTGTTATTATTCTGCCATATTTCCAGTCTTTTCGGATGTTCGTAAACCGACGAACTAAGGCAAATCTAGTCAAATATGGTGTATCAGCTATGGTAACTTCTGTTTACGTAGTTTGTTGTCGCCGTAAAACTTGTTTTGCTTCACCCCGTAATAGCGTCTGTAGTAGTGCGATGTTATGAGTATATCGTCTTTATCTCGTAGCTAGTCCTAAGATACATCATTTTTAACGGATACATCTTCCACTTGGTAACTCAAACACTTCCGGTTTCCGGTATTTGTTCTATTAAAAGCAATAACCGATGATAGAAGCAGAGAAAATTAGTAACACTGAAGCCTTACATGCACACGAAGTATGAGCTTACCGACGGCGTAAACTATATATTTGAATCCCATTATTCATTAGGATTACTAACTGCCATGCATTAATTTTCTTTCATGTTTTAATTTATCGCAATTTGTTGCTTTTTATTGTACGCTGTTCACAATTTTAGCTTGGATTTTGCATGTCTGTGTGGTGTGAGTGAGTGAGTGAGTGAGTGAGTGAGCGCGTATTTTACAGATGAGAAATGTGATCAGGGATTAATTTTCTATGAATTTTAAAATGCGTCTTGATCTAAACTACCTTGATCGTAAGGAATTGATCTATTTAGTGACCGTTCTAAAAAAACGTGCTATAAGGTTAGCACATCATCAATCTTATTTATTCATGAGTTGAATTCGTACACGCTCCTGCAGTGCCGAAAATTGTGAGTTTATTTAAAGCAAACATCCGACTGACAAACTTCAAAATGTGTGAGTGATAGCGGCCTGTATAATTTTCAAAATCTTACCGTCACCAGGTCAAGTTTCCGCGCATTAAATGTTGACCTGTTATTTCTTTTTATGGCAAGATGTATTCATGACAGGCGCTGCACTTGTTTGGATACATCTGTAGAATTGTAACTTCATATTCAACTAAATTATATGTAATGCTTTGATTTTGTCTGTTTGAATGACAGCCCAAATAAACATTACTTCTTTTTTCTTACAGGACATAGAAGAATTTACTCTAAATTACTATTAAAATTCTTGTTGTAAATTCAACAGAAATTTGGAAAAATAACCTTTTATTCTCTATGGTTTCCAAACACACATAGTTCCTTCCATTGATCCATTGTTATACATTACAGCTTTTGCGAAATACCTTGTAATGGTTCTTAAACCGAGTGTACACGACATTATTTTACAGCAGAAGTCGAAACTACAGTACTGACTGAAACGTGTCAGTGTGATTTATTGCTGTTATTTTCTGGTTCTAATTACGTGTAATAACAATGATGTGTGTTCCTGCATATTAAATACCGTTATGAACCTTATATTCCTGTGTAAACCTTCATTTATTACGGTTGGCAATTCCACGAGAAGCGGTAACGTAATGTGTTAACGCGCGAAATCCATGCCTGATAATTTCCGTATGTTTGTAGTAAGATTGGAGTTTCCTAGGCAAATGTTTTCAAGCTGCGTGTGAAAACTTATGCGTCTGGCGAAACTTCGTCCAATAACGAAAAATACTTGAACCGATATACTGAGCTAACTGTTATACAGTTAAAAAAATCTGATTGTAGCTAAGAAAAATGTTGATACAGTAAGCCCGTATATCGCAGCGAGATCTTTACATAATATCTGTGTTTCCATTTTAATTTTACCAGAGTGTATATTTTTAGTTTTAAATATGCGAACACCTTAACGTTTCTGAGATCGGGTTAATATTTGAATTGAGCCCAGCTTGCACAAGGTTGGAACTCCTATGATTAAGGTTAAACCACATTTGTGTAGAAAGAGGGGATTTCTTGAAATAACTAATGAACATTGCTCTCGACTAATGTGTAGTTAAATACGTGTCCAGCGTAACTGTTGTACTGTCTATAGTTCCTGTTTAACACTGTTTATAAAGCTTGGAGTGAAATTTGAAGATGATAATTAATGCTAAATGAGGACTGGGAAGGAAGCGGTCCCAGCCATTCTCAGTGCCAAGTTCCATCATCCATACAAGCAGCTTACGAAATTTATAGGCGTCAATATCCCAGCTTATTATTTCACGAATAGACACTGTTTAGGTCTTTAGTACAACGCCAGTGGTAGAAATTACGTTGTTGATTATTCGAAAATAATACTTTCTCCTATTTTATAAGATATTATGGCATTACGTAATTCTTGATATCGTGTGAAGTACGAAGGTACTTACGTCATGCAAAACACAGGTAAAAACTAAATCCTCATAATTATATATATATATATAAGTATTTAATGTAACCCGTTAATTAAATGAGGTGACAAAAACTGTAAAATACAACTGTTTATTGAATAAATTACTTCAACGTCTTATTTATGGCTGTTAGATGTTTGGTTTTGATTTTTATTAAACCATCGTCAAGTTGAAGGAAGATCTGTACTACGAGGAATGGCATATTAATTAAAATTTTAAAGCGTAGAACTGAGATCTCAATGTAAGAGTTACGTCTAACACTTGGCCTTTTGTCTTTATCAACCAAGAAATAAGAGCTGTATAACACTATATGTTGTAATGCTCCACTCTTGTTTTGTAAAGATGTACAGAAGTTGTCTGCTATCTGTGCATGATGAGGGTACGAGGACACGAATTAAATAGCATAGTTTACGGCTCAGTACATGTTTGCTAACCATGGTGTAGCATAATTGTTAGGTCAGTGCTGTATCCTATGAGGAAAGCTGCCTAGTTCACTGTCCAAACATCTGACAGTTTTGACAGTTTGACAGTAGAAGGCTCAGAGCATAACTGCCAGATTCATTTATTATGAACACAGAATTAGCTCATATTAACAGTAAGCTGAATAAGGACAGGAACTAAATACGATAAAACACTGGGTGCAATGAAAGCTGCTATTTTATTCACACAGTATGTATATTTTATATTAAAGGTATGAAAATAAATGCGAATGGAACGGTTAGGACCCTCTGCGGTAATGTGTGAGTAGATGGTCTACAAAAGGGGGAAATATTTGTTGTTGCCAATTCATTTCGATATTCACGGTGTCTATTAAAATATTAAATTTAAAAAAAAAGTAGAGAAAAAATGTATATTGGCACTAGTCCAGAAATATAAAAATGCACAGGCGGTTGCTGTATTTACAAGCTGTTATTTAATCCAAAAAACCGAGCACTTGTACCGTCCCGCTCCCCCTACTAAATACAGAGGAGACAAGGAAAGAAGATCCAAAAAAGGAAATAAGTACACATTGGCCTAGTATATCGGTCGTTAACCGCATCTGTACTTGGTGCCACCACCGTGCGCGGTTGTGGCTGTGGCTTTTTGCTACCGAAGTGTAAATATGGTCTGTTCACCGCCTCTCGGTAAAGCGGGTTGGAGAAATAGGCACTTGAACTAACTGCCCATTGAGAATGCGACGTGTTCTAAGCGCATAAATGTTTTAAAATGAGTCTCTGGTCTGTACAGTCAAGACCGTCACCCATATAAGTTTTTATGTATGCGGGAAAAATGTCACTGTTTTCACTACAGAATGTGTAATTCAAATTACCTGCTTGATACATCGATTCGGCTGATGTGCTGTTAATTAAAATTTGAGTTTTTAAGGAATTAGAAAAAAAATCAGAACGTATTACTTACAATTAATAGTGTAATTTAACTTTCGATTACCTTTTTCACAACAGCGAGTAATCTGGCAGCCGCTTAAAAGCTTTTGCGGAAGTTACACTGTCTTTCTTCAGGATAACAGAGTAACCCAAAAATCTCATAATTCATGACCTTTCGTTCAGTTAACAGGTATTATTTACTTCCTTATCTAAAAAATTAGTGCATTCAAAGTTCTAGTTCATTAAATTTTTATGTGATTCAGTTATTACAAGATCAAATAAATGCACACGAACACACGCATATATTAATAAAACACCAATTTATTAGCACATTGTATCACTCCACACGTTTCAACCCTCAAAGGGCCATCCTCGTGGAGTACGATTGATACATTTTAGCAACAAGGTCAACAAAATGAGTCACCAGATGTAAAATTCAACTTACTTACCAGCGTGTAGTGTGTTACGCCATATGACTAGCACGTAACACACTACACGCTGCTCACTAAGGTGAATTCTACATCTGGTGAATCATTTTGTTGACCTTCCTGCTGAAATGTATCAATCGTACTACCTGAGGATGGTTCTTTGAGGGTTGAAACATGTGGAGTGATACAATGTGCTAATAAATTGGTGTTTTATTAATATATGTATCCATTCGTTGGCATTTATTTCATATAATCACATTAATGCACAGATATGAACAAGATGAAATTTAGCGGCAAGATTAACTTTGGGGGCTGCACCATGCTTTTAAGTTTTCATTTTTAAGCCTTATTTTCCAAGTCTGTCTTTCGCAGTCAAATATTAATATAAATAATATTCTATCTTAAAGAAATAAAGCTTTAGAGTATGGAATGGATTCATATAACTCAGTATAGAGCTCAATAGTGAGTTCTTACCAACACGGATAAATCTTAAATTCCATAATTGACTGGAAATTTCTTGAGTATTTGAAAACTGTTAGATTATCAAGAATAACCCCTACTCCATAGAATTAATAATTAATATAAGACATAAAGTCTTACATTGTTATGCACATTACGTGCATTATAAAAGAATCAAATCTTGTTTGTTGGATACAATCCCCAACATTTCGTATTTTCGGGTTCCTAAATTTTTATTACATTTATTTGTTTAGGTCGTTCCGGAACTGCTGGAGAATAAAAATATATAGGCACAGTGAGAGGAAATAAGTGCCCTGTACTCTCTCAATGTTCTCATCCTTGGACATAAATTCGGTTAAAATACTTGTTAACTAATCAAATAAGGATTTTTTTCACGTTTACATACGACGATGAAACACGTTATTGCAAGACTTACTTTTAGAAGGAACAGATAAAAGTGGCACAGAATGTGGTGTTGTGTCACAGAGCAGTTTGGCATAGCAGTATATTTTAAATTTAAATGGAAGTATCTGGATCAAGATTCTACCTAGACTCACTGATAATATTGGAAGCTGTTCTTTTTTACTCCATGCATGTGCTGAAATACACTAATGTCCTCAAACGGGGAAATATTTGATCCTTCAAGGTCAGAATGGAAATACACATCACTAGTGGTTATTTTCGAGTCTCGTTTGGCATTACGTTATGTGAGGTTACAAGTACCTGGTGTAATGTAAAATAACTTGAAACATAATTTGAGTTTGAGCATTTAAGTGGTGGTCTTCTGGAGTAAAACATCGACCAGACTGTTGGGTAGATACGAATAGAGGAACTTGAAGATGGAGGCACTATATTCCTCCAAAAAGTTGCTTTCATCCTACCAGAACACACTGTATCATGACAGACTATAACACAGACGGGCGCAATGTGAAACTAAAAGTTAATCATTTAATATTGATATTTCATAAAAATTTTGTATGTGTATTTCATTGTGAGGCTGTTCTGTCAATGAACTGTGCAAGAAGTGATGGGCATGCCGATTTGTCGCATTATCGAATTTCTTGTTTTCCTCGATCAGACCGTTAAGCCAATTTTATGTGCCGTGCTTGTGGACAATTGCACGTCACTGGAAGAGCTCTTTCCTTTGTCAACATTTCTTTTGAGGAAAGTTTTGACAGGTACTATGTTTAATGACAGGGGAGATATGAAGTTTTAGTGCAATACATGGATATACCAGTAACAATTTTGTGTATCGTAGGGCGAGATACATATTTGACCACCATTCTGTCGGTACCTAAAGTTGCTGGTTTCCTTTTATCTGTAACATTTGTAATTGGTATACAACATTTCCATGGTTATAGAGCAAGATTCTCTTTTCTAACACCGAATTCAAAACGTTAAGGAGAGTTTTCCAACTTACTCTGACACTTGGACTTCCATAATTGTTACACAGTTGCTTTTGACAATATATTATTCGTTTTTCGTTACGCTTCGGGGAAACACAGGGCTATCTGTTGCATTTTGTTTTATTGTCCCATCTCGTTTTGTATGACCATTTCTTATTTTTGTCACAGTTTCAAAATGAAAAATTATTTCTTTTATCGGTTTTTATAATTATTTTTATTAATTAATCTTAGTACTCAGTAATGCTGTTCAAAATTTCTGTTCTTTTTTCAAACTGTACTTCACCATTAATTTTGGTAGCCGTAAACGCTGAGTTAATTATTTAAAAAACTGCTTAATTTACAAACAAGTACCTAATGTTTGGTAAAATAAATAGTTTTGTATAATGGTTCAAGAAATTCCTTGTATTTCTCAGTCAATTCGTAAGAGTTACGTTTTGGCCCCTTAATATACTTCAATATTCATTCATTTCCCTTATGTTCTTTTACATAATTCGTCGTAATCCGGTTTAATATGGCGCTTCGTAACACACGTACGTTGAATATACTCGTTGAATTGCTTGACTTTCAACCAGCCACACTTTTTCATACCTCCATATCATTATGTGAGAAGCCGGGACAGAATTATTGGAGATTTGTATACGTTAAGCGTCCAATTGGCTCCGGGGCACGTCTACTTCGTTCTTCATTAGATAATGGGAACACTTTCCTTTGGAGTAAAACGGCCGTTACAGGAACCTGATACCTCAGACTGGTGCCAAAGTCAGGAAATCTTGATGTTATACCGTCACTGATCCGTATGTCTTTATGCCAAGCAGAGGGGCACCTGTACCCTTACATGTACAATTTTATGTTGCGATGATGATCAGTTGATCCAGTCTCGTGTGACCACGATGCGTTACGTGGGTCGCGAAAGTTAATAATTACGACATTACACGTTTAGAACATTTATCAGTATATAATCACTTTTCTTCATAGCAAGAATAAATTAAATGGCTCTTTCAACATCCTATTTTTCTGAAAATCGAAGTCAAATTCACGATTTCAAAAACGAGTTCTTGTGTTAATTCATTACCGCCTTTAGTCCTTCAGAAAAGTTTGCCACATAGACAAAAAGTTGTATCAGGTTGTAGATTATGTATTTTAATGTACGTTATTCCATAATAGTTGTTTTTAACACTCTTTCAATATTGCAGCTGTGACTCTTGATTTCTCACACGAAAGTCAGTTAATAGTGTGAAGGTCGCTGAGAAATGATTGCTTAGAATAATAGTTATATCTTCAAGGGACGAAGTACGAAGTAGATGAAGAATGTTGTAAAATGGTGGTTTCCATGATTTGCACTCTTCCAAAAATATTGTTTGGAATACAAATTAAGGGTCATTCTACGGGCCCAAAATGAATGACATTATTACATTGCTGTCGAAATACAGAAGGAAAGAGAGATTTTGATAGACTAAGCCAAGATACGAAGATATTTCTTACAGAAGCAGGTTGGAAGTTGTTGACACGATTCATTTGGATGCCAGTTTGTTCAAGTTAATGACACTTTTTTAAATAATAATATATTTATTTACTGCAATTGGGTTGTTATCCGGTGGCAGTGGTTATTTTACATGTAAACAAAACATGAAATTGGTTACTACTAGATTTAAGTCGGGAGGGTTAGATGAGAAGCATGTAGCGGCAACTTGGAATCTAGGGATCCATCTCAGCATTTGCTTTTAGGCAAAGGGATTTGATTTTAGGCACAGGGATTGAAATAAATGTGGGAGGTTTTCTATACTACCTTATCGGCGGTATGATTATAAAGCATGGCTCTGGTCTGTGTAGTTCCGTTGCTGGACATCTGCCCTGAGATTGGAAGTAAAGGCTCCTTCAAAACAGTCTAAACAGGTTGCACGTTATCAAAGTTATTCTGTTAACATGTGTGTACTATCTGTGTTGTTCGGGAATGCTGTTTTGGCGCAAGATAGTTAATGAATTACTATTTCAATGTTCAGACGTCTCGTTGTGTTTGCGTGTAGTTAATTAATAAGTATGAACCGTTAACACAATTATAATAGTAACTTCACAGATGCATATTTTGACCCCAAATCTTTATTCAATTACTCCAAGATTTTAAGTGTTTTACAAAAGTATTTAGCCTGATGATCACCATTTAGGGTCGCAACGTGTTGCTGTTAAGTTACTGAAATAAAGTTGTTTTTACGGTTTACAATTGTTAATTAAATAGTGGGCAGTGGTGTCACTTTCGACGCAGAGTGACAAATTTCTGCTTGTGATTTTGTCATTTAGTAGGTCAGAATTCGAGTGGCCTGAAGTCTTTCGAATCAGATTTTCGAAATAATACCCGGTTAAAATTTTGAATTAAGGTTTTATATATATTCCATATAATAATGCGTTATATTAATGTGTTACGAGCAGCTTTTTTCTGCCTTTCGGCATGTCTCGTCTCCGAAACTTTAATTAGGTAATGCTTGTTTCGATTTTGTATTTAGGTAGTATTTCAGTTGTAAAATAATTTACTTCTCTCATTATTGGTCCAACACAAAGCATTACTTACGCAACAAAACTCGAAGTTCTGCGCTTAGAAGATTCACGGTAATTCACACAAATGTGTAGGCTAATATACCGACAACACAAATATGTAGGCTCATTTACCATACAACACAAATTTTTAGGCTAATATACTACCCGACACAAATATTTAGGCTAATATACCGTCCGACACAAATATGTGGGATAATATACCGTACAACACAAATATACCTATGTAGGCTAATATACCGTACAACACCAAATCTCAATAAAATAAGTATTTACACGGGATATGTTGTAGTTGTGTAGTTGTGCTTTGTGTGCAGCAAGTAAGCCGGTATATTGTAGTCAGTAATGTAAGTAGCTTCTCAAGGACTCTGCTCCACGGAGTAAGTAAGTAGTTAGTAAGTAATTAAGTAAGTAAGTAAGTAAGCAAGCGAGCAAGTATAGTAATTAGGCTAAATTCTCGACAACGTTGGAGTCGTGTTTCGATTCCCGGCAAGGGAGAGAAATTTATGTCTTCCATACAAGATAGTACAGTACCGAGCCTCCTGTTCAACAAGTACAGGAGGAATTTTTCCAGGGGTACGGGAGATGTAGCGTGAAGCTCATCTCTTCATAACGCTGAGCTTAATGTTGGTTGGAACTGTATTGCTGAGCACATTCATCGGACAGACCACAATCGGTAGGGCTGCTTTCTACGAACGATCAGCCCGCCGTAGAAAACTCTACCTGACAATACACAACAGGCACCAGAGACAAATATCTATGCCCCCAGAGGGATTCGAATCCACAATACCAGCAAGAAAACGGTTGCATACCCAAGCCTTAGAACCCGCAGCCACTGGAAACGGAGCGATTTCCTTCAGCCGTACAGCACGTTTTACTTTGTCACTGAGTCCAGAGAGATTCAATTACTCTACAAATATTCTTTGCATACCGCAGACTTTCTCGAATATAAATTGGTCCGATCCTGAATATGAACAGCCCAACTGTTGCCAAGCTATACTTCTGTTCCCCATACTTCTTGTGACTTCCTTAATTTTGCATTTGAAGGGAAATGATATAAAGTGGATCAGAATTGTGTAACAGGCTTGAATACCTGGGTTAATTTTTGACAGAAATTATCTTACTCTTCTCGACCACATCACAGACCGTAATGAGTAAAACCGACACTATCCGGAAGACCAGAATGAGTTTCAAACCGATTAACTCCTCAACATGACTTGCCGCTGCCCCTTGTGTTTATACACTCAGCGGAACGTTTCCAAACTCTAGATCCGTGGCCAGTAACCTATATCTGTTATCATCCGTCGTCTGCTAGCTATTATCCACATTACTGGTCTGAAGAATACTGAATAAAGTTTATGATACATAAGGAAAGAATGGAAACGTATCTCATGATGAAATTTGATTCTTGATGTAACGTAGTGTAAGATTTTTCATTTTGAAAGGTCATGCTGTCGAAAAATCTTTTGAGACGTCGAAGGCAAAGCGGGATAGATACCCACTTTATTACTAATATCAGATTACCGTTTCCTGATATATATATATATATATATATATATATATATATATATATATATATATATATACCCGTGTACTTCGCTAAATATTAACGACGTTTTGGAGGAAAGTTTTGCCTGGAACTTCAAGGTAGAAAACCTTCTCTTAGTATTCACCTGAATGTCTGGTTATGTTAATGTCTACCGTAGTGACAAAGTGAGTGTCACATTATTGGTGTAATTTAAAATATTTCTTGTTTTATTTACTGTCACTCTGCCAGATAGAGGCAATATCTAGTACTAAAGGACAAAAGCTTGTCTCTGTTTGAAACCAACACACCGTGGGTACAAAGTAGGGAATTTACCATTGCATTGAATTTTTTATTAAAACGTATCGTAAAAATCATTCAACTCCACAGCCGGATAAATGTTTTCATGTCTCTATACGATATGCCAGCTTGAATACAACTCCCTATTCGCAAACGCAGTTACTGTAATGATGAAATTTAGATAGTTCTCCGATGGAGTTCAAAGCGATACGAATGCATATCTGAAAATGGGTGGAGATTATATGTTTCATTTCAGCCTAGTTATTTAAGATATGAGACGCGAATAGCTGGGCAGGTTTAGGGCATGTTTACGTGTACGTCAGTGTAACGAAATTATCCAGAACATGCACCCACCTCTCTGTAAGCTACTGTACGGGTCTCGCCTACCTCCGCCATGTAACCTGTTACTGGTCTCAGATGTTGGCCAATACCTTGAAGTGTTTTCGCCCATTACCTCCCGTTACTGTAGAGAGCACCGAAACATTGAACGTATGAATTATACACGTGCCCTGATACGGTTGCACAGGAGTGGAAAGGACATAAAACTAGTACTTTGCCACAACACCATATGCGGACGAGAGTACGTAGCCCTATTAACCACATTCAGCCGGCATTCTTCATGATACAGGCTGCATAGTTCATGAAATATGCATATTGCCTTCCATAAAACGTTCAAGTTCATTGGTTACTGTTTCTAATGTTCTATAACCACCGAAAGTTTAATTCAAAAATATTTTGGATAAAATAAATCTTCACTATCGAATTAGCTCTTTGAAACAATTATTGTCTGTAGCTTAACTCTTTTATCTATTCACCAGGTGAATTGTCTAGATAAAATTGTTATTTTAGGTTTACTTAAAGAAATTTACAATTTCTGGTTGCTGGGTAATAACAATTTATCTTTGCTGTGTTGATATCCATGATAATGATGAATGAAAGATTTGAAAGGATATGGAACCAATCTTATTAATAATCTTTAGATTCTGAACCTGTAGAGACATTCCCACGTTAAGACTTAAGAAAACCACGAAATTGAGAGCATGGTCTGTCTCGCTCTATTCGAACTCTGCATTTCGAATGTCAGGGTGTCCAGAAATTCATTAAGCGTTTCTAAACCTACTTCACTGGAAGAATAATTTTGATGAGGACAGCCAAGAATGTTCATTTTTAAATTACCTCATTTTAAGGAATAAAAATATCCCACTCAGTAGTCAAACTCTTGAAGTGCTCCGTTTTGAATGTTGTACGAGCGTACCGCCGTCTTCAAATTTAGCCTGTGGCAGAAACTCAATCATTTAAATTCGTTTGCTGCTGAACATAGCTTCTCGCATTCCATGGAGTTCTGACATAACTTATAAATGAAGGGAAGGGTGGATTCGTAACCAGACTTAGTCTAACTCCTGCACCTTTGTTTCTATCCGTGCTACTGATAGGGGTGTAAAACTTTCATCACTGCTGTCGGTTACTAGCTCAACGGGGTCACTTTTTGCCCGTGGAACTGAATAATTTATACTGAAATCCTTGACGTATCTTGTAGCCAATATTAAGTTGTCTCATACAGAAAGGAGTTTATAATTATTAGTGATAATGTGTGATTATATGCACGTACGTAGGCTTATTTGTCCAACGTACGGTTTTTGTGCACATTCGTGCCAGAGAACTTCACACTAGTTCTCCAGTTTGAACAATCCAGAAACAAAAGTGTAACTTTAAATTTTATAATATTCTTGTTTCTTAGCTTATACTGTCAGTTTGCTTTAATTTTTCTTTAATTTTTCGCTGTGTACTTGTACACAAACGTCCGTGGCCCCACATGGAGGCGCTAACTTTAAGACCAACAGCTTCACACAACTCTGCGTTTTGGCTCCAGTATTCTTCTCTCAGCTGCAGTGCAATAAAGGTGTATAATGTTGGAAGGAGTGTACATATAAAGGTTTGCATGACTTCCTGGTGCTGGCCCAAGTGGCTGGAGCAATCCGTTCAAAATACTGTGGTCTCCAGCTCACACTATAAGTACGGTCACGCACCGGTCAAGATCTGGTCATATATTCTTCACTGTGAATGAGTAGCATGCCCGCATTAGCGATCTCTTTTAAGATACAGTAAGGTCAAAGAACACTTGCGCTTAAATACAAAAACAAGAATACTGTAATTTAACGTGAGCTGACCGTGAGCTGATCCACAATAAGAAATAGGTCTAGCAGTTTCCTAGACCAGAAATGGACAAAGTATTTCCACAGTTACATCTTAACCCTTATTCTGCTAACGCGGAGAATATGGTGAGCTCCTAATAATGCCAGCAGATGGCAGATGGGATTTAACTCGGCGTTTGAAGGGTTAATCCTCCCCATTTACTCGACAGGTACAGGGCATATGAAGAGTACAGTTCTCAAAACAGTAAATTCAGGAGTTCCTTCGAGTGTCCATTTACGTTTAGCGAAAGACGGGCAGACATGTGCTGTGTAGAGATAAAAAATTAAATGTATCCACGAATTATATATTTGTGTATCTGTTGGATAATAAAGCGTTTTAATCGTCATTGATGCAAGGTACAAACATGAAGATTAAATGTATTCAGTTATATTTAGGTAATAAAAAGCGTGAGGTCTATTCTGAAACCATACTCCTTCAGTGAGCGATCAATAGATAATATTGGTAGATTATTCTGATTGGCAGTACAAAGGCCAGGAAGGTTTCATTTTGGTTTCGTGACGCTGAAGGATCCTTTACAATTATCAGAAATCAGATGAATTTGTCCTTATCTTGCTGGCAAATAATAACACGCTGTCAGTGAGTTCTGTAAAGGCCTTAACAACAGCTTTTCCTTCATTATAACTTGAAAGTTTATCATTAAATTACCTGTTCTACAGAATTTACACAAACGCGTGCTCGGAAAATGATTTTCTCATCTTACTACTGTCGTCTTATTTGCGAATATCTTCTACTGCTCCTAGTACAGGGGTGCTGATACGTCCTTATCCATACCAGGAAGGAAATAACGTAATATTTCTGTCGAATGACGTGAATTCCCTTCGGCGTCTTACCTTACAGAAAAAAACTTGATGACAGCTCGCGTCTCAATGTTGAAATCGCGCGCGTCCCTGATATGCTTCCGAGCTTGTTTCCTTCCTGGTTGGGCTTAGGACTTATCAGCACACTGGTAAATAATAAGAAATACAACATATTTTTGTAAAACTTTGTCTTAATATCATGCCATTGATAGACCCCTGTAAAGTTAGAGCTATCGTTGTCATTATCACCACCACCACCACCACCACCATCACCACCACCATCACCACCACCATCACCACCATCACCACCACCACCATCACCACCATCACCATCACCACCGTCACCATCATCACCACCACCACCACCACCACCACCACCACCACCGTCACCATCACCACCACCA
>Ga0131853_10000822_pt1 | contig 55834 bp, 55 predicted proteins | sample TergutLab28metaG_FD_92764 | JGI IMG/M metagenome (GOLD analysis project Ga0131853, IMG submission 92764) | Labiotermes labralis P1 segment gut microbial communities from Petit-Saut dam, French Guiana - Lab288 P1 (version 2) (version 2) | ecosystem: Host-associated > Arthropoda: Insects >...
AACATTTTAGAACATAGAGGAACTTTACATCATGAAACTGGGAATTGTAGGTCTGCCCAACGTGGGCAAAAGCACGCTGTTTAACGTGCTAACGAATGCAGGCGCACAAAGCGCGAACTACGCTTTTTGCACCATTGAGCCTAACGTGGGCATGGCCGCCGTGCCGGACGAACGCATCAGCGCATTGGCAGAACTATACCAACCAGCCAAAATCACCCCAGCAGTGATTGAATTTGTGGACATCGCAGGCCTAGTGCGCGGTGCCGCACAAGGCGAGGGTCTCGGCAACAAGTTTCTGTCCAACATCCGCGAGGTGGACGCCGTCATTCACGTGGTGCGCTGCTTTGAGGACGACGACATCATTCACGTGGAGGGCAGTGTTGACCCCGCGCGCGACATCGAAACCATTACTCTGGAGCTGATTTTCTCCGACATGGAGCTGCTTGAGCGCCGCATTGAGCGTGGCAGCAAAACCGTGAAAGTGCTGGGCAATGTCATGCGTGCCGAGCTTGACTTGGCCCGCGGGTTGTATGCTCACCTCGAAAGCGGCAAGGTCGCGCGAACCTACCCCTGCCAACCGCACGAGCGCGAGCAAATCAACACATGGGCACTGCTCACTACCAAGCCCGTGATTTACGTGTGCAACTTCAGCGAGGCGGACTACACCGGCGGCAACATCGAAATCCACGCGAATTATCAAACCGTGCAGGCCATCGCCGCCAAAGAAGATTGCGCAACGCTGCCGGTTTGCGCTGAAATTGAGGCTCAAGTGGCCGAGCTGGACGCCGACGAACGCGCACTGTTCTTGGGCGAGCTGGGCATCACCAGCGGCGGGCTTGATTTACTCATTCAGCGCAGCTATGACCTGCTGGGGTTGATTTCCTACCTCACCGCAGGTAAACCCGAGGTGCGCGCTTGGACCATCACCCGCGGAACGAAAGCACCGCAGGCCGCAGGCAAAATCCACACGGACTTTGAGCGCGGCTTCATTCGTGCAGAAACCATCGGCTTTGATGATCTCATGCGCTGTGGCAACATGGTCGCCGCCAAAGAGCAGGGTCTAGTGCGTAGCGAGGGCAAGGAATACGTGGTGCAAGATGGCGATGTGATTCTCTTCCGGTTTAATGTGTAACACAACAAACCCCACTCATCTGAGTGGGGTGTTTATTTTATCAGACCTGTGGGTAGGGGCGGCCATTGGCCGTCCGTGATTTGATGGCGGCGTGCTTGAGGAGCGGACGCGCAATGCGCGCCCCTACATCATCAATCCAAAAACAGATACTGGTAGATAATCTGCACCACTGCGCCGTCGCGCACTGCAATTTGCAGCGTGCTGCGGCCCTGGTTGAAGTAGTAGAACCCGTTCACTTCGCGGTCATATTGCCCATACAGCCGCTCAACCTCTGCTGCTGCTGCGCCGATATACAAGCCCTCGGGGGTGGCCACACTGTCGTCGGTCAGGCGCACACCTGCGATGAACGGTGCGCTGCCGTCGGCGGGGTAAGTGAGATACAGAATCATGCCGGGGAAGCGCAGGGTGACGTCTTCGCCCTCAATGGCGCAGTTGGGTTCGCGCATTTCATCCAAGGCTGGGCCAAGAGCAGCCAGCGCAGGCTCGGGCAGTGCACCCATGGTGATTTGCACGTTGCGATACACAAAGCTGTGGTTAACTTGCCTCGCGGGAGCTTGCTGCGTGGTTCGGGTCACGTCGTTGTCGTTAACGTTGTTGGTGTTGCCGCCGCAAGCCGCAAGGGCAAAGCCCAGTGCAGCAACGATGACAATTGCGATGATTTTTTTCATGGTAGATTTTCTCCTTTGATTATGATAGCGCGTTGCGCAACAATATGCTGTAATACACCCGTCCGGTTTCGGCGATTTCGGCTTCTTGGGCAGCCTGCCATGCGCGGTATTGCGTGGCAAGTTGCTGCCAGTGGGCATCCAGTGCGGGGTCGCCGCGGCGGTCGCTGAGCGAAGGCGCGTTGTCCATCAGCCATGGCGCAAGATAACGGGTGAGCCGTTCGGCACCGGCCAGATTCAAGTTCAGCCCGCCGTTGAAGGTGTGATACTGATGGTCAATGGTGTCTGTCATGGTGATGGCGTTGAAGTAGGGCAGGTTGTGCCGTGCCGCGAAATCAACCACCCAAGCATCCCATTCGTCGTGCCAGTGGGGCATCAGGCTGGGCGCCTTGAAGAGTATCAACTCTACGCCGTGCTCCTGCGTAATGGCCAAAATGTCATACAGCGCGTCAATGGCCTGTTGCCCAAAGCTATAGTCCGACAGCATGGCCGGCGGGGGAATCCAGCCAACGGGCAGCACATCGGCCCGCATCACAAAGCCGTTGATCGAAACCGGTGCACGTCGCAAAAAGAAGGTGAAGTCTTCGCGCGAAATCTCTTGCCAGCGTGAGTGAAAACGCAGCAGCGGGAACACATACGACAGCATGCTTTCTTCCGGTGTCATGGATTCACGCACGCTGCGCAGCATGGGCAAGCTCAGGCGCATGCCATCGAACACCATGCGGTTGTAAGGCTCGCCATCGTGCGGCGGCGAGGGATACATCAGCGCTTGAATGCTCAGCAGCACCGCGCGCGGGGTTTCGTGCCGCAGGGTATCCTCCAGCATGGCGCGGCTGTGCCACAGTAGCTGCTGCGGGTTGCCGCGAATGAACGCCGGCACGCCATATTCCTCCCACAGCACCACGGGCGAAATATTAGAATACACCTCGCACGAGCCGATGATAATTAAATCATGCGCAAAATTACTTTGATAATACTCAGCGGTCAGCGCCCCTTCAAATGGGTTGGTCATATATTTGGGCATTAGCAACCGCTGCATCGCCCAAAAGGCTGTGCAGAAAAACACAAAAGCCAGTATAATAGAGAGGATACGTTTCATAAAGCTCCGTAAAAATTAAAATTGCATATAGAAGAAGTATTGCATATCGAATCCAAGCCCATACGTGCCGAAGATGAAAATCGCAAGTACCAGCAATGCCCAGAATATCGCGGGTGGGCGCTTGGCGGGTGCATCACCGCGGGCCTCGCGGCGGAACCACGGCACGGCAATCAGCACAACAACGGCCAAGCCAGCCACCAGCCATTCCAGTGGCGCAAGATCGAACCACACGTCGTTTTCGCCAAAGTAGCGGAAAAACGCGCCGAACTGCGGGTTTGTGATGAACGACGCAAAATGGCGGAAAGTCAACGGCACGTCAAAATAAATGTCAAACGAGCGAATCAGCGTGAGCAGCAGGAAGGTGCGCAACACGGCAAAGCATGTGTAAGCTTTGCTTTTGGTGAAGCTGAATTTCGCATTAAACTTCGCGTAAAGCGGTTTAAGTTCCTGCGAAATCATGATGACCACGCCGTTCGCCAGTCCCCACACGATGAAGTTCCAAGCCACGCCATGCCAAATGCCTGTGGTGAACCAAGTCACCAGCGTCGCAATGTGAATCTTCAGCCGGGTGGGCAGCTTTTGCAAGGGCTTGGCCACACTCATGGGATAGAACACGTAATCACGAAACCACGTGCCCATGGTGATGTGCCAGCGCCGCCAGTAGTCAAAAATGTCACGCGCGCGGAAGGGTGAGACGAAGTTTTCCTCCACGCGAATGCCAAAGCACATGGCAATGCCGATGGAAATATCAATGGCTCCGCTGAAGTCGGCGTAAAGATACGCACCCCATACCAGCATGGTGAAAAACGCGAACATGCCGCTGTATTCGCCCGGATAGGCACGCAGGTGATTGATGGCCAGCAGCAGCCGAAAGCCAATGATCATCACCTTGAAGAAACCCCAGATGATGCGCTGCAATCCGCGGCCAAACATGTCCCAGTCCATGCGTTTTTCGCCCAGCAAGCTGTCGGCCACGTTGTTGTAGCGACTAATGGGCCCAATCATCGCATAGGGGAAGAAAATGGTGAACAGCGCAAGCTTCAGCGGATTGCGCTGCACCTCAACCTTGCCCCAAAACACGTCAATCAAATAACCCGAAATGCGGAACATGTAGTAGGAAATGCCCACGAAGAAAATCATGCTGGGGATAATCTCCACACGCGCAAGCGCCTCAGCGATCTTCACCCCCGCCAGCAAGCTAAAGTTAAACAGCAGCCCGGCAATCAGCCATGTGCGTTGCTGCCGTTTTTGTGCAGCGTTGTAGGCCTTGCGTTCGTCGCGGGTCATGGCGTCGCGGTGTTGCGCAACGTGAGCTTTCTGCGCGATTTTCAGCTTGCCCATGTGCATGGCAACGCCATAGCTCACCGCCACCGTTACCAGCATGGCAGCCAACACCGCCCAGCCCGCTAGGGCATAAAACCCCAAGCTAGCCAGCAGCAACAGCGGCCACTGCGCGCGCTTTGGCAGCGTGTAATACAACACAAACAGCACGCAAAGACCGCCCAAAAACCAAGGCGAGATAAACGTCATGTTAGCTCCTAGTGGTTAGTGAATAGTGAATAGTGATTAGAAAAACTAACCACTAATCACTATTCACTACTCACTCATCTTCCAGTCTTTCAATCAGTGCCCAAATGGCAGCGGCAGAGTAAAAATGCTCGGGGTCGCCCATCACACTGGGCGGGAACTCGATGTCAAAGCGCTGCTCAATTTCGGTGATCAGCTCAACCATTTCAAGCGATTGAATTAGCGGGCCGTCGCGGCGGGCATCATAGGTGGCGAAGTCCACGTCGGGATAAAGCTCGTTGAGCAATTCGAGTAACTTTTCCATAGAAATCTCCTGTAGGGGCGGCCATTGGCCGTCCGTAAATTTTTATGCAAGTGAAAGAGGCACGGACGCGCATTGCGCGTCCCTACACAAACCGCTCCTTTAGGCCATTTCGGTCGATTTTGCCGTTGGGGGTCAGGGGCATGGTGTCAAGCGCATGCAGCACATTGGGTATCATATAAGGCGGCAGTTTTGCGCCGAGTTCTGTCTGCAAATCTGCGCGCGCAAGTGTGCTGACTGTGCACAGAATGAGCTTTTTGCGGGCTTCATCAAACAGGCAACAGGCGGCGGCAACGCCGTCAATGGCAAGCGCTGCGGACTCAATTTCGCCCAGCTCAATGCGATAGCCCGCGCGTTTAATCTGGTGGTCACGCCGCGAAATAAACAGCAAGTTGTCTGCTTCATCATATTCACCCAAGTCGCCAGTGCGATACACTGGCTCGGCGTAGCGGCTGTGCAGCGGATTTTGCACAAAAGCCTGTGCCGTGCGTTCGGGGTCAGCATAGTAGCCCAGCGTCACACAGGTGCCACGAATGCAGATTTCGCCCGCTTGTCCGGCTTGGGTGATGCGCTGGTCATCGTCGTCTAGCAGGAACATATCGGTGTTGCGGAATGGGCGGCCAATGGGCACGCGCGGTGCGTCAAAGTCCGCAGGCAGCTCGTAGTAGCAGCTCATGCCCGTGCATTCCGTTGGGCCATATAGATTGATGAACCGCGCCTGTGGGCAAGCTGTTCGCCAAGCCTGTAGCTGCTTTTGTGGGAATACCTCACTGCCGAAAGCGATGGTATGCAGATGCTGCGGAATCAGTTCATTGAGCACACGCAGCGCGGCAATCATCGTGAAGGCCGACGCCACCCAGCACACGGTATTGATGCGCTTGTCGTTAAGATAGGTGATGAGCTTCATGGGGAAGCTAAAATAGCTTTTGGGAATAAACCAAGTGCTTGCGCCAAACTTCAGCGTGGGGAATAGCTCCTTCAAACACGCGTCCACATAAAGCGGTGCCTGGTTGCCAAAGATGGTGTTTTCACTCACCTGCAGCACATCGCTGAGGGTTTCGATGTAGTCAATCACGCTGCGGTGGCAGGCCACCACGCCCTTGGGCTTGCCGGTTGAACCAGAGGTAAACACGACATAAATGGGGTCGGTGTCGATTTGCTGTGCGGCAATGGCTTGCAGAGCAGGCTCATTTACGGGTGTGCGGATGATATCATCATATAACAGCGCTTCAACCCCTACAGGCAATTTATCGTGCGTGGTCTCGTCGCAAATGACAACGCTGGGTTTGAGCGTATCAAAAATCATGTCGATGCGGTGGCTCGGCATTTCTTCGTCAAGCGGCACGTAGAAACAACCTGCACGCACCACACCAAAAAACGCACTGACTGCGCACGGCCCTTTTTGCATGAACACCACTACGGGTTCACTAGCGAAGCCTGCGCAGGCAAGTGCTGTGCCAATGGCACGCGAGCGATTATCCAATTCTGCAAATGTGAGTTGAACATCGTCATCACAAAACGCGGCCTTGTTCGGCAGCCGCGCGGCGATTTCATCAAGATAGCTTAAGACATTGATTCGCATAGTAACTCCTGTGCGAGAATTTTCATGGGATCGGTGAAGTGTATATCAGCTTGATTGAGCAGCGAAAGCTCCGTGCAACCGAGAATCACGGTTTGCGCGCCGCGTTGCAGCAACGGCTGCGCAAGCATGGTCAAGCTATCAATAGATTGGCCCAATTTCACGGCATTAATGACGTCCATCACAGCTTGGGTGTCGTGGGGCATAATCACTTCAATGCCCTGTGCTTGCAACGCCCGCACAAACGCGCCGGAGCGATAGCTCCCCAGTGTGCACAGCAGGCCTGCGCGGGTAACGCCCTGCGCGGCCAAGTGTTGTGCAGTCAGCGCAAGCATGTCCAGCAGGGGAACATCCACAGCAGCTTGCAATTCATCATAAAAATGGTGCGCCGTGGCGCATGGCATGGCTAGCACCTGCGCGCCTGCCGCTTGCAACGTTTGCAGGCCACTAATCAGCGCAGGCAGGGGAGAATCCGCACTGTTATTCAGCAAAAATGCGGTGCGGTCGGGCACGCTGCATTTGCTGTAGACAATCACGTCAGGATGGTCTTGGTCGCAAGTGACGGCATGCATGCGAATGAGCATGTCGTACAGCCGACAGCTGGCCGCAGGGCCTAAGCCGCCCAAAACACCAATGGTTTTCATCATTGTATCACTACCCCCTCGGGCAGTATGGCCGGGTTAAAGCTAAAAAATCCTGGGCGCTGGTTACTAAACTGTTGCGCCTGCGCTTGTGTGAACATGAAGCCATCATTTGGCAGATTTTGTTGGTTGGGCGTGGGGTCAACATGGTGCCAACCGTCGCCAAAGTCAAGCAGCAGCCACACGTGGCGAGCATTGACAATGGGGTAGCGTCGCATGCTGATGGACGGAATACCCACTTGCTCCAGCATGAAGCGTGTGACGGCGTAAAACACATAGCAATCGCCGCGGCGACGGGTCATGCCCTGCACCACAGATTCAAGCACGTCGCCATGCGTGCCGCCCACGGCATATTGAATGTTCCAGCGCGCCCAGTTGAAGATTGCACGCGCCTTTTCGGCTTGGGTCATGTCGGGGCGAATGTGTTGGTCCAAAATGGGTTGAACGAGCGCTAGGGCCTGCTCTTGTGTTGCTGCGCTAACCACCACTCGGCTGGTTGCGCGGCTTTCTTGCCCCATCGGTGTGCGCGCGATGAACACCACTTCATAGGTGCCAGGGGTGCTCGTGTCCACGGCGGAACTGTCTACCTCAAATGTGGCTTGTCCGCTGCTGTGAGACACCGTGACGCCTTGACGAAACGCCACCGTGCTGCCGCGTCCCACGTGAATTTCATCGCGTATGCCGGAAAACACTGGCGGCACACCATCTTCCACAATGCGCAACACGCTGATGATGGTCTGGGTTTCGCCTTCGTCATTCGTCAGCAGAATGAACACGTTTTGCTCTTGGCTATACAGCGAGGTGTCGGGCTGCTGCGCAAAGGTGGGCATGAAGCGGTTGCGAGCTGTGTATTCGTTTTGCGCAATGAACTGCCAAGGCGAAAGCTCTGCCCCGGCGTAGGTTTCAACCAGCAGCGAGTTCGCCCAAGGCGGGGGAGCGGGCGGTGCTGCGGGTTCTAGATTACGCACGAACAACGCCGCTAACGCAAGCAAAAGCCCGGCCAGCAGGCCGAGGATTATCAGCAAAACAAATTTGGTCTTGCGGCGCTTCAGCAGTCATCACATCCTTATCCATACTAAGTATACCCTAATTCGACGATTTTGTCAAGCAACTTTCGGTTGCGGGGAATTTTCTTGCAATTGTTATATAGGTGTGTTATAATGATTATGGACAGGAGGCGTTGCGGATGGATTTTGCTGTTGAGAAAATCGAAAAGGCGCGAAAAGCGGCGGAAATTCTCATGCAATTGCATCGAGACGGCGCGTTGGGCGGCGAAATCATGCCCGAGGACGCAAACCCAGGATTGCCAAAAAGCGCAGAAGAAAATTATCTGTACTTTACACTGCCCATGGCGCTGAACTATCAGCGCAATTCCTACAAACTCTGGGAAGCCGCAAACCAGACAGCGCAAGATGCAGAAACCGCAGATATTTTTTCGCCAATGGCGGTTGTTGAAATGGAAATTGATGTACTGCGCGAGAAACTGCTGAAACATAAAGTTGCCCTCCAGCCAAATCGTCATCCGCAAATTTGGTTGAGGCTTTGCCAAACGTTTACCGAGCACTTTGATGGCAGCGTGAATAAATTCTTCAGCGCCCAAGGCAATTCCGTGCTGCAAATCAAAGACTATATGACCGCAAACAAAAAGCTATTCCCGTACCTATCGGGCGCCAAGATTATGAATTACTGGCTCTATGTCATGCTGCAATACACGGACGCCGCGTTCGCAGACAGAGAACACATCACCGTTGCGCCCGACACCCACGTGATTCAAGCAACTGCAAAACTGGGGCTAATCTCGGCCGAGGATATGCTCAACCCCAACATCCGCCTTGTGGTGAGCGAACTGTGGAACGCGGTGTTCGCGGGAACAGATTGGCACCCGATTGACATTCACACACCGTTGTGGCTGTGGAGCCGCAGCGGATTCGCCGCACAGCTGTGGCATACTAATGAAAACAACCAGTGAGGAAAAAATAACATGACAAGCAAAGAACGCGCCGCCCTGCGCGCACAAGCCAACGGGCTGCAAGCACTGTTTCAGGTGGGCAAAGAGGGCGCAACGCCCGCCGTGGCCACGCAAATGACCGAAGCCTTCAACACCCGCGAGCTACTCAAAGGCAAGGTGCTGCTAGAAAGCTGCCCGCAAACCCCGCGTGAGGCCGCCGAATCACTCGCCGCCATGACCGGCAGCGAAGTGGTACAGGTGGTGGGCGGTAGCATGGTGTTCTTCAAGGTGAACGAAGAAATGCGCCGCAAAGCTGCCGAGAAAAAGAAAGAAGAAAAGCGCAAAGCACGAGAGAAATCCGCGGCGGCACGCAGTGGGCAAAAGAGGAGATAATCATGCTAAAACTGCAAGGCGAGCGGCTTTATCTGGCTGCGCTGGAGCGTGAGCACTGCCGCAAGCTATACGAAGCCGAAGAATACGACTTTGCGCACATCGCCGAGCCGCTGTACATCGGCGCATCGGTTGAATCTGCCGACGAGTGGTACGAAAGCATACAAAAAAATCAGGGTCAAGAGGGGCACAACTTGCGCTTGGGGATTTTCCTCAACGATGGTACAGTCATCGGCGACGTTGCGCTGCAAGAACTCAGTTGGCGCAACCGAAATTGCAATCTCGGCTTTGGCATTGCTCGGCTTGAACACCGTGGCAAAGGCTATGGCACAGAATCGGCGACACTGCTGCTTGACCACGCTTTTGGCAATCTAGGGTTGCACCGCGTGGCGGCATGGGCCTTGGAAACCAACTTGGGTTCGGTGAAATGCTTGCAGAAGCTGGGCTTTGTGCCCGAGGGCCGCAGCCGCCAAGAACGCTGGATTGCCGGGCAGTGGGTGGATATGCTGCAATTTGCCCTGCTGCGTGACGAATGGAGATAACCAATGACCCCCGAAAACACAAAATTCATCCCCATTGCCAAGAATAAAAAAGCTTGGCACGACTACCATGTGCTGGACCAATTTGAGGCCGGCATTGAATTGTTTGGCACGGAAGTCAAGTCGCTGCGGCAAGGGCGCGTGAATCTCAAGGACAGCTGGTGCGGCATCAAAAACGGCGAAATTTTTGTGCATGGCATGCACATCAGTCCCTACGAACAAGGCAATATCTTCAACCGCGAGCCCACGCGGGTGCGCCGCCTGCTGATGCACAAGCGCCAAATTTTGCATCTGTTTGACGAAAACAAAAAGCAAGGGCTGGCGATCATCCCGCTGTCGTTGTACTTCAAAAACGGCCGCGCCAAGCTGCAAATTGGCCTATGCAAAGGCAAAAAACTCTACGACAAACGCGAAGACGCCGCCCGCCGCGATGCCAAGCGCGACATTGAGCGCAGCATGCGGGAGAAGTGATTGAGGATTTTTTGTATAACGAGGAGATAGCCATGCGCGTGTTGTTAGTTGTGCCGAAAATAGAACTTCAATTTCAGTCGTTGTCTGCCCCGTTGGGGGCATTAGCCATCGGTTCCTATCTAAAACAACAGGGCTATCAAGTTCGCATCCTAGATCGCAACGCAGAAAAAAGCTCGTTACAGGATGTGCTGGATGAATTTGTGCCGCAGGTCGTTGGGCTGTCTGTGACCTTCTGCCTAATGATAACAGACGCAATTGAGATTTCGCGACAAATGCGCGCCGTTGGCTTGCCTGTGGTTTGGGGCGGCGCAATGGCTACTTTTGCTCCACAGCAGGTGATCGAAGAGCACGCGGCAGACTACGTGGTTTGCAGCGAGGGTGAAATTAGCTTTCATGAGCTATTGCAAGCGCTGGAAAACAACACGCCGGTGCACGATATTGCAGGGTTGGTTTATGCTGACGCGCAAGGCAATGTTTGTTGCACGCCTGCGCGGGAATTTGCAGCACTAGAGAACTTTCCGCCAACGGATTGGACCTTGGTGGACGTAAACAAGTATGCGAATCCTCTGCATGAATATCGCTGCGCAGTCGCAATCATGGCGTCCAAAGGCTGCCCGAATCAGTGTTCATTTTGTGTGAATGAAGGATATCACCGTTGCCAGCACCGAAAACGCGCAATGGAATATGTCATACAGGATATTCAACAATTGGCGCAACTGGTTGATTTTGACATGATTCGTTTTTATGATGATTGGTTTTATCCGAATAAGGCAGACCTGCGCGAATTTTGCAATCGCTATCGGGCGCTGAATATTTCAGCGAAGTGGTATTGCTATCAAATGGTTGGGCGATTGACGCGCGAAGACTTAAAAATGATGTATGACAGTGGTTGCCGTGGGATTGTATATGGCATTGAAAGTGGCTCGCCGGCCGTGCAAAAACGCATGAAAAAGCGCATTGACTTAGATAAAGTGCCGCAAGAAATTGCTTGGTGCGAAGAAGTTGGGATTCGTGTGCAATGTGGCTTTATGATAGGTTCGCCGGACGAAACGAAAGATGAATTACGTGAGACGGTGAGCTTGTTGAAAAACATAACTTGCACGATAAAGTTTGTAATGAAATTCGTCCCTGTTCCTGGGTCGGCAGATTACCGGCAATTGCAGCAGCAAGGTCGCTTAGCTCCTATCATGCGGCTGGAAGATTGGACATCTGTGTTTGGAACATATTCCGAGGTAGGCGAAAACTATTCCAATATTCCCACAAAGCATTTGCATGTGGTGCAAAGCTATTTCAACTGGCAAAGTTTTTGGGGCAGCAAAACCGGCCAGCATGCGCACGCGCGTGGCATTGTGCGCTCGACGTTTGGCAACATGGCTCGCTCGGGCTCGCGCGTTTTTCGCGTTGCGTGGATGTCGGCTTCAAGCTTTGCCAAAATAGCTTGGTATCGCTTTGCTTACCCGAAAATTTTGCGAGAGTATGGGCTGAAGTGGCTTTGAAGTAATTTTTGTTGACAAACCCTGCGATTTCTGCTATACTTACCCTATCAACTTGCGAAAGGAGTTACGCAATGTCTTCACGAAAAGAGAGGGTCTTTGCGACCCATTAATTGAATATAGGCACGAGCAGGCGGGCTGATTAAAGCTCAAGCTTTGCCGTGCCAAGAGTAACCTTCCCGCAACCATGCAGCTGGACGGCTGCTTGGCTGTGGGTATTTTTTATCTCAAAATATTAGGAGGATCCCCATCTGAGCTATAAAAAATCTTACAACGCAATCGACGCCGAGCCTTTCGTCTGCAAGGCTTGTGGCGTGCAAGTTACACCCGACGGCGCAGGCACGCGCCATCGCAATCACTGCCCGCAGTGCCTGGCCAGTGTGCATCTTGATGACGAACCCGGTGACCGTGCCGCTGACTGCGGCGGCACTATGGAGGCCATTGGCGTGTGGGTGCGCAAAAACGGCGAGTGGGCGATTATCCACCGCTGCCGCCTGTGCGGCGTGCTCAGCTCAAACCGCATTGCGGCGGATGACAACCCCGCGCTGCTGATGTCCATTGCGGTCAAGCCCTTGGCGCTGCCGCCGTTCCCGCTGGGGCGGTTGCTTTAAAACACAGGATAATAAAAGCGGCAGACCGATGTCTGCTGCTTTTTTATTTGGTCTGCGAAAAAAAACTTGCAATCGCTTCAATTTTGTTGTATAATAAAATCTTAGAATAAAACACAACGAGGAGGAACTATCTATGCCACGCAACGTCATCATCATCGGCGCCGCCGGGCGCGACTTCCACAACTTCAACACCTACTACCGCGACAACCCTGCCTACAACGTCGTGGCCTTCACCGCCGCGCAAATCCCGGACATCGCCGACCGCAAATATCCCGCGGCATTGGCGGGCTCGTTGTATCCCCAAGGCATTCCCATCCACGAGCAAAAAGACCTCACGCAGCTCATCAAAGACCTGAACGCTGACGAGTGCGTGTTTGCCTACAGCGACGTGCACTACAACAGCGTGATGAACGTTAGCGCGCAAGTGAATGCCGCCGGCGCAGACTTCACCCTGCTGGGCTGGAAGAACACGATGATTAAGTCCACCAAGCCCGTGATTGCCATTTGTGCGGTGCGCACTGGCTGCGGCAAAAGCCAAACCACCCGCCGCGTGGCCGAGGCACTCATGGCCAAGGGCCTGAAGGTGATTGCCATTCGCCACCCCATGCCCTACGGCGACTTGGAGGCGCAAAAAGTGCAGCGTTTTGCCGAGCTTGAGGACCTGAAAACCCATAAATGTACCATTGAGGAAATGGAAGAATATGAACCCCACATTGTGCGCGGCAACGTGATTTACGCCGGTGTGGACTATGAAGCGATCTTGCGCGCGGCCGAAAATGATCCCAATGGCTGCGACGTGATTTTGTGGGACGGCGGCAACAACGACTTCTCGTTCTACAACCCCGACCTGACCATCACCATCGTTGACCCGCACCGCCCCGGCCACGAGCTGGCTTACTACCCCGGCGAAGTGTCGCTGCGTGTTGCAGACGTAGCAGTCATCAACAAAATTGACAGCGCGGACTTTGACAAAATTCTGCAAGTGCGCGAAAACATTGCTAAAGTTGCACCCAATGCCGTGGTGATTGACGCGGCCTCTACGCTGAGTGTGGATGATATTTCGGCCATTCGCGGCAAGCGCGTGCTGGTGGTTGAAGATGGTCCCACGCTCACGCATGGCAACATGAAAATCGGTGCCGGTGTGGTGGCGGCCAAGCGCTTTGGTGCAGCCGAAATCATTGACCCGCGCCCCTATGCCGTGGGCAAACTGGCCGAAACCTTCACGCTGTATCCCGACATTGGCAATGTGCTGCCGGCCATGGGCTATGGCGAGCAACAAATGAAGGACCTTGAGGCGACTATCGCGGCCACGCCATGTGAAGCCGTGGTGATTGCCACGCCCATTGATCTTGCACGCGTGATTAACATCAAGCAACCTGCTACCCGTGTGGAGTATGAGTTGCAAGAAATCGGCAAACCAGATGTGGCCGACATCGTGGACGAATTTGTGGCGAAGTTTGTTAAATAACCTGCGCCAAGCCAACGTAAACCGGCGAACATCGGTCGGCCAACAGGTCAACCAAGTCGGGACTATCATAGGCACTTGATTGCATACTATCCAAGTCCGTGGGGAGCTTCAAGCTCGCCACGGATTTTTCGTTGCGTTGCAGCCAAAGCAATGTGCCGCGGTGCAGCCAAGCCGTGCGCAGCATGGCAGAAGCTCCGCTGCCGGGTTGCTGCGCGTGCTGGTGAAGTCGCTCTAAATCTATCTGTCCAGTGCTTTCCACTGTGACATGCACGGTGCGGGCATTGCGCCGCATCGCCACGGCGATTTCCTTCCCGTGGGTGTGCAGCAGGGCGTTGGCAAGCAGCTCCAGCGCAAGGCGGGTGAGTTCTTGCGGCGCACAGGCGATGTCCATGCGTTCACGCGGCGCGGTGAAAGTTACGCTGCGCCCATGTGGACGAAGCAGTAAGTCCGCAGCTGCGCACAGATCCTCCAGCAGACTGCGCAGCTCGCAGCGTTGCAGGGCGAACTCATGCTCGCCGCGTGTGGCGTCCACAAGATGTTGCAGCGCACGCAAGCGCAGGCGGCTTTGCAACAGCATGTCCTGCAAGATTGGGTCGTGCTTGCGCTCGGGGTGTTGCAGCAGCTCTAGCATCAGCGCATGCAGGGCGCAGCGCAGGTCGTGCTCGTGTTCGCGGGTGATGGGCGTGTGCAACGCAGTGCGGAAATTGTCACTGTAAAGAATGGTTTTCATGCGGTTATTATGTGCAGTGATTAGTGCTTAATGCTTAGTGCTTAGTTGGACGGAGGCTTGAGAATACAACGACAGCAAGATTTTGGGTCGTGTAGGGGCGGCTAACATGCCTTGCGTACAACAAAGGCTGCCTTCTGTATAAAAACAGTGTTTCACGTGAAACATTTTTGGCAAACCATCATAGAAGCGACGGAGCAGCGCTGCGGGTAGCGGACTTTTTTGTGCAACCCAACAAAATTTTGCGTGTCGCTTGCATTACGTGCGCATATATGGTAAAATTAACAGTGATAAAAAATAAAATCAACCGGAGGATATAACATGGCAGTAAAAGTTGCAATCAATGGATTTGGCCGCATTGGCCGCCTAGCGTTCCGCATGATGAATAACAACCCCGACTACGACATCGTGGCAATCAACGACCTCACCAGCCCCGAAATGCTGGCGCACCTGCTGAAATACGACACCGCACAAGGCCGCTACAACGGCAGCGTGCAAGCTGGTGACGGATGCATCGTGGTAGATGGTCGCACCATCACCATTCACGCGAACCGCGACCCTGCGCAACTGCCTTGGGGCGAGCTGGGTGTTGACGTTGTGCTTGAGTGCACAGGCTTCTTCACCAGCAAAAAAGCGGCGAGTGCTCACCTGCAAGCCGGTGCGAAAAAAGTGGTGATCTCTGCACCCGCAGATGCTGAAACCAAAACCGTGGTGTTCAGCGTGAACGAAGATATCCTCGACGCCAGCGACACCGTGATTTCGGCAGCCAGCTGCACCACCAACTGCTTGGCTCCCATGGCAAAAGCATTGAATGATTATGCTGCCATCCAAAGCGGCATCATGACCACTGTGCATGCCTACACCGGCGATCAAATGATCTTGGATGGCCCGCACAACAAAGGTGACCTGCGTCGTGCCCGTGCTGGTGCGCAAAATATCGTGCCCAACAGCACTGGTGCTGCCAAGGCAATCGGCCTAGTTATCCCCGAGCTCAACGGCAAACTGGTGGGTAGCGCACAACGTGTGCCGGTGTGCACTGGTTCCACCACGATTTTGATTGCAGTGGTGAAGGGTGCAAATGTGACTGTGGACGGCGTGAACGCCGCAATGAAAGCCGCCGCCAGTGACAGCTTTGGCTACACCGAAGACCAAATCGTCAGCAGCGACGTGATTGGCTGCACGCACGGCAGCCTGTTTGATGGCACGCAAACTCTGGTGACCAAAGTGGACGACAATACTGCGCAAGTGCAAGTGGTGTCGTGGTATGACAACGAGGCGAGCTACACGGCGCAAATGGTGCGCGTGATTAAGTATTTCAGTGAGCTGAAATAATCTGCGAAGTGAATAAAAAGACCGCTAGGCAAATGCTTAGCGGTCTCGTATTTATTCGGTTAGCGCCGCAAACGCGCTTATAACATCAGCAAAACTACGTTGGTCGTCTTGAGTCTTCATTTCCTTCTTCGCTTTTTGTTCGTCCTCGCGAACTTTTGCATCATATCCGCGCATTTCGGATAGTTGGTCAATAATCACCTTATCGTCCTTGGAATTAAATAGATATTTGACCACAAGAAGCAGCGCGCCAACCAGCGTGCTTAGTAATACGCCAATTGCCGTGATAAACGCCGTCAAGTTTTCAGGGTCATGCACCAAAAACCAAAGCATTACGACAATATTGATAGAAAAAATACCAGTAAGTGCTAAAAGAACATACGAATAAACTTTTTTAACTTTTTCCTTATTTTCGTAACGCGTTTTGAGCAATATCCTAATGTCAGTATGAAAAGTGGCATCTGACGCGTCTCTGTTTTTTTCAGGCGAGCCTAGGTCGCTTGCGGATGTATTTTCTTCTGAAGTCGATGCTTTTTTCTTAAGCAGCATAATTAAATCCCATGAGCCGCTGCCTGGCCTTCCTTTCGGTGACATTGAACATATACATAATATATTCTTCCAGAGAATCGAACACGGTTTCTCTTTTTTGGCTATTATATATTTCAAGTGCTTTTCTTACAAATGGCTCCGGCATCAATGCTTCTATTGCGAAAAAATTTGCTTCGATTTCTGCTTTTGTGTGTGCGTTGTTTTTATTGGCATTGCCGTGTTGCAGCTGATGGTGAGCGATTTCGTGCATTAGTACGCAGCGTGAAAGCGGGGAATCATTCTTGAGCCTTTCATCGATAATAATTGTACTACCCTTCAGCTCGCCAATAGAATTGCCTAACATTTCCCCGTAACGCACCTCAAGACCCAATTTTCCCGCGAGCGAGAAAGGGTCAATTGGTAGTGTGGCTTCGTTGTGCTCAATTAGCAGTTTTCGCGCCTGTTGCGCAATTTCCGTTTTCCTTTCGGCTGACAATAGGTCGTTCATGTCTATCCATCTTTCAAAGAATTTCCCACTTGTGTAATACACGAACACCACCCCCTTCTAGGGGTAGTATACGTAAAATGCTGGTATTTAGTGAAAACACTTTAATTATGTAGTGCGTAACGCGACAGCGCGCGCTACTGCGCTGTGTAGCGCGACAGTTCCGCGCCGTGAAGTGCCCCACAGTTTATGTTACCACATATTTTCGATTTTGTCAAGAGGTTTAATGGAAAAAAATCCAAAATTGTAGAATTTACACCCGCCGCAGCCGCAGCGCAAGATTCACGCCGTCGGCCAGCTGGAAGGATGCGCCGTGCTTGGAGTATACCACGAAGTGCAGCTGCGCGTCGCAGTCAAGCTCGGCTAGGCCGAGGCTGCACAGCTGAAATGGCTCGCCTTGGTGGAACGCGCACGCTCCGGCCGTGCAGGGGATGATCGACCCGTTGTGCGTGACCGCCAGCTGCACCGAGCCATCGCAAAGCCCCAGCCCGCGCAGGTGGTAATCAATTTCATACACGCCTAGCTCGGCGACGATGATGCAGCGGTTTTCGTCAACCTGCATGCCGTTGGCGGGCATGCATTGGTTAAACGTGAGCGCAAGCACATCGTCGGCATCGATGTCTACCTCGCCGACGCAGTTGTTGAACAGCCCGCAATAAACCGCAGCAGATGAGCAACCCGCGGGCCCCGTTGCGCCGCGCGGCCCCGGCGCACCACGCATGCCAGGCATACCCGGACAGCCGGTGGCTCCTGTTGCGCCGCGCACAACGCGCACCGGCGGCTGTGCTGCGCCGTAACCAAAATTCAACTTGTGTTGCAAACGCAAGCCCTCCCCAACATGTAGTTTTCCGTACCAGTATATTCACGGATGGAAAAATTTAGTGCACGATTTTTTTGGAAATTGCGCTTTAGCTCTTGACAAGGGCGGTTTTTTGTGGTAAAGTGGAGTGTACAAGCCCGCGAAGTGGGGCCGAGTGGGGCGTGGTGGATAATTCTGTTGAAACTGTTAATAACTCTGCGGCAAAAACTTGACGAAAGGCGGACGCACCAATGGCAAGACTTCCTCGCGGCACGGCTGAAGTGACCCTTGATGCCAAGGGGCGCGTGGCGGTGCCTGCCAAGTTCCGCCCGATTTTTGATGCGCGCTACCCTGTGCTGTGGGATGCGCAAGACCCCAAGCGCCGCTGTTTGGTGCTATCGCACGAGAGCTACATTGATGCGATTATCGACCGCGAAATGGAAAAAGTGCCTGACGACAGCCGTGTGGACATGCACCACATGCTGATTGCCAACATGGAAGACATTGACTTGGACGCCAATGGACGCTTTGTGATTAGCGAGCGCTACCACGAAAAATTTGGCTATGCACGCGGCGAAAAGCTGTTTTTGATTGCCAACAAAGAGTATATTGAGCTGTGGTCGCTGCCGGTGTGGCAGGCCTTCAACGCGCAAACACCACTGTTGAGCCATCGCGTTGACTATACCCCCCATGCAGTGAAGGCGGTTGCCGATGAATGATTTCCATCATGTAACGGTGCTGCTGCACGAAACCGTGCAGGCTGTGCAGCCACAACCCGGCGGGGTTTATCTGGATGGCACGGCTGGCGGTGGTGGGCATAGTGCACTGCTGTTGCAGCACATGCAAGGGCTGGGCAAGCTGCTTGCCTTTGATCGCGACCCCGACGCCATTGCGCACTTGCAGGAAAAATTTGCAGACGAGCCTGCGGTGCAGCTGATTCACGCGAACTTTTTTGAGGCCGCGCAGCATGTAGCCGACCAAGTGGATGGTATTATCCTAGACTTGGGTGTGAGCTCGCACCAGTTGGATACAGATAGCAGGGGCTTTAGCTATCACCGTGAGGCGCCCCTTGACATGCGCATGAGCCAAAGCGGCACCAGCGCAGCCGAGTTAGTGAATACCATGCCCGAGCATGAGCTTGCGGACATGCTGTTTACCCTAGCGCAGGAGAAATTTTCGCGGCGCATTGCTCGTGCGATTGTGCAGGCAAGGCCTATTAGCACAACTACACAGCTGGCGGAGATTATCGCCAGTGCGGTGCCCGCTGCTGCAAGGCGAGATGGTCACCCCGCCCGCAAAGCCTTCATGGCGCTGCGCTATGCTTGCAATGGCGAGCTGGATGGTCTTGAACAAGCGCTGCACAGCTTATTCAATTTGCTTAAACCCGGTGGGCGCATGGCGGTGATCACCTTTAACTCGCTAGAAGATGCCGCGATGAAGCGGGTGACTAAGCAGCTGACTGCGGGCTGCACTTGCCCGCCGCAGTTTCCCGCTTGCGTGTGTGGCAAAACGCCACTGGCGCGCGTGCCGAAAAAGCCGATGACTCCGCCTGCTGAGGAATTGCAGGCAAACCCCCGCGCACGCAGTGCAAAACTGCGCTGCCTTGAAAAATTGTAGGAGAAAATACCATGCAATCGCAATATAACAATGATTACTTTGCCATGTTTGAGTCGGCCGCTGCCCCTGTGCGCGAGCCGGTGCGACCGCATCCCAGCACCAAGCCGCGCCGCGATGCACAACGCAAGCCCAACTTGCGCTTAGTGCCCGAGCCCAAGCAATCCATCAAAGAAAAGAACGAGCATGCTCGCCAAACTTGGAAGCGCTTTTTTACCAGCGCTGCGATTATTGGCATGGTGGGTGCTTGTGCCTTTGGTGTAATCTATATGGAAAACAGGCATCATCAAGAGATTGTGGAACATCAAATTTTGCAGGTTGAGCTGGCGCGCGAGCACGAACGTAACCTGAGTTTTCGCACGCAAATGGAGCAGATGTTTTCGCTAGAAATTGTGCAGGACATTGCTGTTAACCAGCTGCGTATGGTGCCGGTGCAGGGTGGCCGTGTGTCTTATTTGAACATGCTGCGCGGTGATGTGCGGTTGGATTGATTGCGCACATAATACAAGATATGCTTAGCATACCCTAGTTTGAGGGGGGTGGGATTGTGACCAACCGAAAAAGAAGAACGCCGCAGAGCACACGCTTCCGTCAACGGGCGGTGGTGGTGCTGGTTTTGTTGATTTTGGCGGGTTTTGGCACGGGCGCACTGGGATTGGTGCAAGTGCAGCTGGTGCGCGGCGCTGAGTTTTCGGCACGCGCGCAGGCCAACCAATTGCACGACACCGAGGTGCCGCCGCAACGCGGCACAATCTATGACAGCCAAATGCGGCCCATTGCCGAAAGTGCTGCGGCTTCGCTGGTGTTCATCAACCCCAACTTGCTCAATCAAGCGCTTAATCGCGATGAAATTGTGCAGGCCATCGCGGATGACTTGGCGCCCATCTTGGGCATTACGCCGGAGCATGTGCAGCGCCAGGCGAGCTTTACGCATCTGAATCACATGAGATTGCAGGGTCGTGTTGACGATGAAACCATGCAGCTGGTGAACGAATTTCGCCGCCGTGAGCTAATTGTGCGGGAACAGACCAATGACCCCGCCTTTGCCGACGGCGTGCGCGATGTGCGCACGACATTTGGGCGTTACGTGCAGGTGCAGCCGGACGTGGTGCGGTTTTATCGCTGGGGCAGCTTGGCCGGCAGTTTGATTGGCTTCACCGGCGCAGATGACGTGGGGCGCTCGGGCCTTGAGCTGATGCATAATCAGGCGCTCACGGGTTTGCCGGGGCGCATTGTGAGCGCACGCAGCGCCGCGGGCGTGAACCTGCCCATTCACTACAGCTCAATTTATGATCCGCAGCCGGGCAATAGCTTGGTGCTAACCATTGACGAAGTGGCGCAGCGTTTTCTGGAGCGCTCGCTTGAGCAGGCGCGCATTGATGCGACGGCCGACGCGGCCAATGGCATTGTGATGTGCGTGCGCACGGGTGCAATTTTGGCCATGGCCAGTGTGCCTAGCTTTGACCCGAACAATCACCAGCGCATTGCCGATGAAGATTTACGTGAAAGAATACTGGCGATTCCTGATGAAGAGGAAAGGCGTCAAGCCTATAACCACGCCATGATGGCGCAGTGGCGCAACGGTGCCATTGAGCTGACCTATGAACCCGGCTCGGTGTTCAAAGTTGTGACCTTTGCGGCTGCCATGGAAGAAGGCGTGGTGAACATGAACAGCACCTTCCATTGCACAGGCGTGATGCAGGTTGCCAACCGCCGCATGCGCTGCCACAACCGAACTGGCCACGGCACGCTGACGCTTGCACAAGGTTTTATGAACAGCTGCAACCCCTTTACCATCCATCTGGGGCAGCTGATGGGCAGCGACACGTTCTATGATTACTTCGAGGCATTTGGTTTCACCACACCCACCGGCATTGACCTGCCCGGCGAGTTTCGGCCGCGCGTTGGCGTGAACATTCACAGCCGCGAAAACACGCGCACTGTGGAGCTGGCCAGTTCGTCGTTTGGGCAAAGCTTTGAGGCATCGCCCATTCAGATTCTTACGGCGGTTTCGGCCATTGCTAATGGTGGGCGGCTAATGCAGCCTTTCATTGTTGCGCGTGAAATTGACAGCGCGGGCCGCGTGGTGCGTGAGACCCAACCTGTGGTGCGCCGCCAAGTGGTGAGCGAGCAAACCGCCGCTCAGCTATCCTATATTATGGAGCAAACGGTGATTGACGGCACCGGCCGCAATGCCTATGTGGCGGGCGCACGCGTGGCAGGCAAAACCGGCACGAGCCAAAAGCTCAGCTCGGGCGAGGGCTATGTGGCCTCATTTGCGGCCTTTGCGCCGGCGGATAACCCACAGTTTGCCATTCTCATTGCAATCGACAACCCACGGGGTGGTGTCATCAGCGGCGGACAGCTGGCAGCACCCGTTGCTGCCGAGGTTCTGGAGAACCTGATGGTGTATAAAAACATTGAAATGCGTTACACTGAAACAGAGCGTCAAGCACTGGGTGGCTCCACGCCCAACGTGGTGCAAATGGCGCCCGAGGCAGCACGCGCGCAGCTGCAACAGCAGGGATTCCGCGTGGAAATTATCGGCCAAGGCGAGCAAGTGCTGCACCAAATTCCCGCACCAAGGCAGAACATTCCCGAAGGCGGCTTAATCGTGCTTTATACGGATAACACCGTTGCCCAGCGCATGGTAACTGTGCCGGACCTAACTGGCTTGACTATCACCCAAGCACAGCAGGCCGCCGCTGCCGCCGGGTTGAATATTCGCCTAACGGGCAACTTCAACAGCCACCGCCTGCGCACCAATCGCCAAAGCATTCCCGCTGGCACGCAGGCGCGCATGGGCGAGAACATCACTGTGCATTTTGTGACCAGCTTTGGCATTGTGGACCAGATTGACGAAGAATAGTGATTAGTGAAATGAGAGGTTGCATGAAACTATACGATCTACTATGCGCAATTGAATATACCGGTAAGCCCGAAAACGCTGTCGTGACGCATGTGACGGAAGATAGCCGCAAGGTAGTGCCCGGCAGCGTGTTTTGCTGCGTGGCGGGCAAGGGATTTGATGGCCACGATTACGCTGCGCAGGCTATTGAAAATGGCGCGGTGTGCGTGGTGGTGCAGCGCAGCCTTGGCTTGCCATGCGAAGTTGTTGTGGAAAACACCCGAGCGGCTTACGCACTGCTTAGCGCGGCCTATCACGGCAACGCGCATGAAAAGCTCACCCTTGTTGGGGTGACCGGTACCAACGGCAAAACCACCACCGCCTGTTTGCTCAAGCAGATGTTTGACCACATGGGCTACAAATCCGGCTTGATTGGCACACTGGTGAATATGGTGGGCGATGTGGAATATCCCGCTGTGCTGACGACGCCTGACCCATGGGAATTGCACAGCCTATTTGCCGAAATGGCAGCCACAGGCTGCACGCACTGCTTTATGGAAGTGTCCTCCCAGGCGCTTGACCAAAAGCGGGTGGAGGGGGTGACGTTCCAAGTTGGGGTGTTCAGCAACCTCACGCAGGACCATTTGGACTACCACGGCACGTTTGAGAATTATCTGCTGGCCAAGCGCCAGCTGTTTGTGCAAAGTGAAATCGGCATTGTGAACCTAGACGATGAAGCCGCACCCCGTATGGTGCAGGGCACGCCCGCACGGCCGGTAACTTATTCCATGCGGCGCGACGATGCGGACTACACCGCCAAGGAAATCGCACTGAATACACACGGCGTGGACTACCATTTAGTGGCTCATAGCAACATTGGCCGCGTAGACTACCGCGTGCCGGGCGCGTTTTCGGTGTATAATTCCATGGCTGCGGCTTGCACGGCTTTTGAGCTGGGCATTGAGTTGCCGCGCATCACCGAGGCCCTTACAAAATGCGGCGGCGTGAAAGGCCGCATGGAACTGGTGCCCACGAGCACGGATTATTCCGTCATTATCGACTATGCGCACACGCCGGATGGCTTGGAGAATGTAATTACTGCCATTAACCAAACGCGGCAGGGCAAGTTGATTACGCTGTTTGGCTGTGGTGGCGATCGTGATGCTACCAAACGCCCGCTGATGGGCGAAATCGCCGCGCAAGGTAGCGACAGGGTGGTGGTGACCAGTGATAATCCGCGCAGCGAAGATCCGCAGGCGATTATTGATGAAGTTGTGGCGGGGATTAAATCGCGCACCAAGCTACACGTGGAACCCGACCGCCGTGCGGCCATTGCCTATGCGCTGAAGAAAGCAAAAGCAGGCGATGTTGTATTGCTGGCGGGCAAGGGGCAGGAGACCTACCAAGTGCTTGCGCAGGGCAGCATTGACTTTGATGAACGGGTGATTGTGAGAGAAATCCTGGAAGGAAGATAAAGCGATGAATGGATTGGCGGCAATGATTGTTGCGCTGGTGGTGTCGTTGGGCATCACGGCGCTGTTGGGGTTTGTGCTCATTCCCTGGCTGCACAAGCTGAAGTTTGGGCAGGTGATACTAGAAATTGGGCCGAACTGGCACAAGCACAAGCAAGGCACGCCCACCATGGGCGGCATCATGTTTATTGTTGGTGTGCTGGTTGCGGTGGTTGCTGCGTTGGGCATTGATTTCGCACTGGGTGGGCGCATGATGGAAAGCGGCGGCACTGGCTTGCGCTTGCTAGCAGGTGTTGGCATGGCAGCTGCATTTGGGCTGCTGGGCTTTTTGGATGACTACACCAAAGTGGTGAAGAAGCGCAACAAGGGCCTATCCATCTTGCAAAAAAGTGTGATGCAGGTGTTCATCATTGGCGGCTATTTGCTGGTGATGGTGCTTTCCATGCAGGGGCGGCCAAGCACGCTGATTCCCTTTGTTGGCCGTGTGAATTTACCTGTGATTTTGTTCGTGCTATTTGCGGCGGCGGGCATTTACGCCTTTGTGAACGCCGTGAACTTCACCGATGGCATCGATGGCCTGTGCAGTAGCGTAACGGTTATCACGGGGACAGGCCTTGCTGCCTTTGCTGTGATGCGCGGACTGTTTGGCGCAGGCGTGCTGGTGGCGGCGCTCATTGGCGGCTGCGTGGGCTTTTTGCTGTGGAACCGCCCGCCGGCCAAGGTGTTTATGGGTGACACGGGCAGCATGTTCATTGGTGGGCTGTTGCTGGCGGTGGCCTTTGCTCTCGAGACTCCGGTTATACTTTTGCCCATGGGCATCATATACGTAATTGAGTTCCTTTCGGATGTCATTCAGATTGGTTACTTCAAGGCTACCGGCGGCAAGCGTGTGTTCAAGATGGCACCGATTCATCATCATTTTGAGATGAGCGGTTGGAGCGAAAAGAAAATCGACCTTGTGTTTTGCGCGGTGAACGCCGCAGGTGTGGCCGTTGGGTTGGTTGTGGTTTATTTTGGGCTGAGTGCAATGCCCGGTTTTGCAGTTTAGGGGGTAGGTATGGCAATCCCGCGTGAGCAAATGCGCAAACGATTCACCAAAGAAAAAGTGCCGCTGCGCCAATGGTTATTGGGCTACGGCGGCTTTGATTTTCCATTTCTGATTGCAGTGACCATTTTGCTGTGCATTGGCTTGGTGATGATGTTTTCGGCAAGCTATGTGTTTGCTGCGCGCCATTTTGGCGACCCTTATCACTTCATTCGCCAGCAAGCTATGTGGGCAGTGGTGGGTTTCGCGATTATGCTGCTGATTTCCAAAGTTAACCCGAATATTTTGCGTCGCTTTGGCTTGCCGATTATCGTGCTGGTTGTGGCCGTTGCGCTGCTGGTGATTGCCCTAGTAACCGGCACAGGAGGGTTCCGCCGCTGGATCACGATTCCGGGCGTGATTCAATTTCAGCCTTCCGAGGTGGCCAAAGTAGCGATCATCTGGTTTTTCGCCTATGCCATGGAGAAATATCAAAAGCCGGGTTATGCGCCGGTGCGGCAAACCAGCTTGGTGCCGGGCAAGCGCTTTCACAATTGGCTTGGCCGCTGGTGGCCGTCGTTCATGTACTTCATTGTCCTCGCGTTGGTGGCGGGGCTTGTGTTTGCTGGTGACCACGTGTCCGGCGCGATTATCATCGCTGGCATTGGTTTCATGATGATTTTTATCGGCGAGCAGCGCATTCCGCTGTTGGTCTATGCCATTCCTGCGGTGGCGGCAGTGGGCACGGTGGCGGCGGTGTTCAACAATCCGCACATCTTGCCGGATCACGCTGCTGCACGCATTGTGTCCTTCCTTGACCCTGCCAGTGACCCCACCGGCGGCAACTGGCAGATTCGCCAGTCGCTGTATGCCGTGGGTTCGGGCGGCTGGTTTGGGCAGGGCTGGGGCAGATCGATTCAAAAGCACTTATATCTGCCAGAGCCGCAAAACGACTTCGTATTCGCCATCGTGGCCGAGGAGCTTGGCTTCATCGGCGCGATTTTGATTGTGGCACTGTTTGTGTTCCTAGTGTGGCGCGGCTTTGTGATTGCGCTGCGCACCAAAGACAGGTTTTATTCGCTGTTTGTGCTGGGCATTGTGCTGCAAGTTGGCCTGCAAACGGCACTGAACATCGCGGTGGTCACGGGCATGGTGCCCAACACGGGCATCCCGCTGCCGTTCTTTAGCTATGGCGGCACGGCGCTGGTGGTGCTGATGGCGCAGATGGGCGTGGTGCTAGCGATCAGTCGAACGTCCAGCGAGCAAAAGCTGCGAGAGATGTTCTTTAGCGGGCGAAAGAAACAGGCAAAAGCATGAGTGTAGGGGCGGTCATTGGCCGTCCGTACAATAACGGACGCGCAATGCGCGCCCCTACAAGGAGTTTTCATGGACAACAAAACCGCAACTTTTCGCTTGGCCGTACTCACTGATGCACCCGATATGGCGGAGATTCACGCTCGCTCATGGGAAGTGGCCTACAAAGATATTATTCCGGCGGAGTACATTAAAGAAAAAAATACAACTCGTCCAGCGTTGTGGCAATGCATCCTATCAGAAGAAAATACAACGAGATATGTTGTTCAAACGGATGGGAAAACCGTGGGTTTGCTTGCGTTTGGTTCGCCTGATGACGATGACTTGGATGATAGCGTTTATGACTTGCAAGGGCTCTATCTGCACCCGACTGTTTTTCGGCAAGGTATTGGTGCGCTGGCGACGAACTTTGCGTTTAACGCAGCCCGTGCTTTAGGTAAAACAGCCATGGTGGTCTGGGTTTTCGAGGATAACACAAACTCGGTAATATTCTATGAAAAATGCGGATTTGTCGCAGACGGCAAAACAAAAACCTTGAGCTACGGCAAACCATTGCAGTGCATTAGAATGAGGTGTGAATTATAATGGACAACAAAACGATTCTCTTCGCTGCGGGCGGCACAGGCGGACACATTAACCCTGCGCTTGCTGTGGCGGGCTTGATACGCCATCTACATCCGAACGCAAACATACACTTTGTGGGCACTGCCGACCGCATGGAGGCCAAACTAGTGCCTGCGGCGGGCTATGCCTTCCATACCATCGAAATCAGCGGCTTTCAGCGCAGCTTTAGCCCGCAAAACATCAAGCGCAACCTGCTGACGGTGAAGCGATTGCTCACCGTGGGCGGACAAGTTAACCGGCTGCTCAATGAGCTGAAACCGGATATCGTGGTGGGTTTTGGCGGCTATGTTGCAGGACCCGTGCTGCGCGGTGCTGCCAAGCGCGGCTTTGCCACGGCCATTCACGAGCAAAATGCCTACCCGGGCGTGACGAATAAAATGCTGGCGAAGCTAGTGGATAAAACGATGCTAGCCAGCGAAGAAGCAGGCCCGCGCATGGACTGCCAGCAGCCGCCGGTGACGGTTGGTCTACCCTTGCGCCGCGAGTTGCTGCAAGCTGACCGTGCAGTCTCACGTGCGGAGCTCGAGCTCGACAGCCGCCCGATGGTGCTTTCGATGGGTGGTTCGCAGGGGGCGCGGGCGATTAACGAAGCTGTGGTGGGCATGCTCGGCTTGCTGGCCAAGCAGGGGCGCACGCATTTTCAGCATGCCTATGGGCAGTATGGAAAATGGGTGCCCGAGGCTGTGCGCAAAGCCGGTGTGCCTGCCAAGTGCGCGGAGCTGACGCTGCGGGAATACATTGACGACATGCCGCGCTGCATGGCGGCTGCGGACTTAGTCATTGCGCGGGCGGGTGCGGCAACGCTAGCAGAGCTGCAAGCTTGCGGTGTGCCCAGCGTGTTGATTCCCTCGCCCAACGTGACGGAGAATCATCAATTCCACAACGCCATGACCATGGTGCAGCGTGGCGCTGCTGTGCTCATTGAGGAAAAAGACCTGACGCCGCAGCATTTGGCGCAGACTGTGACTGAACTGCTGGGCGACCCGGTGAAGCTCACCAACATGAGCAAGGCTGCGCGCGCCATGGCGGTGACGGATGCGGCGGAGCGGATTTATATGGAGTTGTTGAAGCTGTGATAAAGAGGACGGACGAGCGAAGCTCGCCCCTACGAGCATTCGGCCAAAGGCCGCCAAGTCATCTGCGTTGAACGAGCTTTGCTCGCTAGCTCGTAGGGACGACCTGTGGTCGTCCGTAACATAGTGACACCCGAAAGGACAAGCTCATGAGAAAAATTTTCGCCTTGGTGCTAGCCCTGCTGGTGCTGGCGGCTTGTGCCGCGCCTGTGGTGGACGAGCCTACCACCGAAACCACTGAGGAAGTCACCACCACACAGCCCGCATATACCCTCGCGCCGTTTGATATTGCCGTTGAGGTTGACGAAGACGACCCGTTTTCGTTTGTGCTGCGGGCTTATGCGGAGTTTGCGCAGTGGCACAGAGAAAATCGTGCTGTCTTGCTTGAGCAAGGCGATACCCTTGCGGCACTTGAGCAGTGGCAACACCCGCTGATGGAACATTTCACTATGCGACCCGAATGGGGGTTTAGTGATGTGCAAGGGCGTGCGAGCCAACTTTTATTTGAAATGCGTATGGAATATGCGCTGCATGACATCAGTGGCAACGGTGTGGAGGATTTGATAATACGCTTTAGTGAGGGCGACATACTAGTTGATATTTATTCTTTGGTGAATGGTGTGCCTGTGCAACAATTGCGAACGAGCGGTATTATGCGGATTTACCCTAGTGGCGTGGTAATAACCAGAGACGGACGCGGAACTCATTCGTGGGCAGACTTCTATCGCTTTGTGGATGGGCAATTGCGTTTAAGCACACGCGTATCTGCTCAAGAAAGATTTGGCGAAAACTATGAGTCGTACACGTTATTCTTCAGAGTAACAGGCGAGTGGCAAGATGCAACTTTCATCCCTATCAGCGAGCAAGAATATAATCGAGTTTATGCACAGTACGGTGCTGAGCCTCGTCAAGCATCTAGCTTGGAGCATCTCAACTGGCGCCCCCTGTTTGTGCCCGCATAATGCAAAACATAACGGAGAATCACATGCCAAAACAACGCAAACGAAAACGCAAAAACCGCGTGCTGCCCCTGCTGCTGGCTCTGCTGGTGCTGGGCGGCGCGGGCACGCTTGTGTATTTCGTCGTGCTGCCGATGCTGGGTGATTCCGGCCCGCAAGCCGTGCCGCTGGATGAACTGCAACCCGCCTTCGCTCAGCAAATGGACGAGCACTGGTGGGTGATATCCAGCTGTGGTGTGGTGATAGAAGCCGCGTCTATGCAGCCGCAACAAACGCTGCCGTTGTTTGGGCGGTCGTTGAATGACCCACAACCGGGGCAGCCCGCACAATGGCAGGGCGTGGCCACCATGTCACAAGATTTGCAGCAAATGCACGATGCGTTGGGCGCAAGTCCGTTGCGGCAACAGGTGAGCGGCCTGCGCATGTCGGGCTACCGTTTGCCGGACGTGGTGTTGCAGGGGCGCATTCGGGTGCGCTTTGGCACGGCACTGCATGTGGGCGGTACGCAGGATATTCCCTTGGCGGATCGCCTTGCTTTGGTTGAGCAGGTGCTGCGCCAATTGGATGTGCAAAACCCGAACTACCGTGGCATCCTCGATTTAAGTGTGCAGGGGCAAATGCCCTTTACGCCGAACTGGGATACGAACTGGGTGCCGTAAAATATGTAGGGGCGCGCATTGCGCGTCCGTTTTCTTTTGTGTCATGTGGGGAAGTCCGGATGGCCAGTGGCCGCCCCTACATGAACTCATGTGACGTTCAACTGGCTTGTGTTCCGCACCCCTCCCTCACCCGTTGCGACGGGAGCTCCCTCTATCAGAGGGAGCCGAGGCTTGTTGCTTAAAGTTTCGCTGTCGTTATATACTAAAGCCCCTGTCTCCCTCTTGTAGAGGGGGATGTCCCGCAGGACAGGGGGAGGGGTGCGGAGCACAAATTCGCCATAATGTTTTGCTTGCATTTCTTGGCAGGACATGCTATAATATAGTATATTATACATGTAGGGGGACACACCCTTGTCTTTTGAGCTGATTAACGAAACAAGCCAAACCGTGCAAATCAAAGTGATTGGCGTGGGCGGCGGCGGCGGCAACGCCGTGAAACGCATGGTGGAAAGCCATGTGCAGGGCGCAGAGTTCATTGCGGTGAACACCGACCGACAGTCGCTTGAAACCTCGTCGGCCACACATAAAATTCAAATTGGCGAACGCGCAACCAAAGGGATGGGCGCGGGCGGTAATCCCGCCATGGGCGAAAAAGCCGCTGAAGAAGATCGCGAAAAAATTGCCAGCTTGTTGCGTGGCGCCGACATGGTCTTCATCACTGCGGGCATGGGCGGCGGCACCGGCACCGGTGCGGCACCCGTGATTGCCGAAATCGCCAAGGAACTGGGCATTTTAACGGTTGGTGTGGTCACCAAACCGTTCATGTTTGAGCGCGCTAATCGCATGAACGCTGCACTTGCGGGCATTGAAAAACTTGCCCGGCAGGTGGATAGTCTCATTGTGATTCCCAACGAGCGCTTGCGCAGCTTGAGCCCCAACGGCAAGCTTTCCATCAAAGAGGCATTTGCCAAGGCTGACGAAGTGTTGGTGGACGGCGTGCGCAATATCTCTGAGCTGATTAAAGTGCCGGCGTACATCAACTTGGACTTTGCCGACGTTTGCACGGTGATGAAGGGTGCGGGTTATGCGCACTTGGGCGTGGGCCGCGGCCAAGGTGAGGATAAAGCCAAGCTGGCGGCGCAAAACGCTCTCGTTTCGCCGCTGCTGGAAACACGCATTGATGGCGCTAATGGGCTGATTATCAATATTCGTGCCAGCGAAGACCTTGACTTGGGCGACGTGGACGAAGCAGTGGAAATGATTACCGCAAGCACCGATCCCAATGCGCACGTGATTTGGGGCATCTTGTTTGACCCCGACATGGACGACGAAATGATGGTGACTGTGATCGCCACGGGTTTTGACCCCGAAACGGTGGACCTGACGCCCGTGCCCACCAACGCACGCGCGCCGCGTCCAGCCACGCCGCAAACGACGCAACGTAGCGACCAAACTTTGCCGCAGGCACCATTATCGCCTTTGCCACCGTTTGACAGAACACAGCGAAGCGACGGAGCCCCACCGCAGGTGGCACAGCGAAGCGATGGAGTTCCACCGCAGGTGGCGCCGCTGCCGGTGTTTGAAATGCCGGAATTTCCGCAGCAAGCAAAGCCTATGCCGGTTCAACCCAACTTTGATAGAACACAGCGAAGCGATGGAGCCCCACCGCAGGTGGCGCAGCGAAGCGACGAAGCCCCACCGCAGGTGGCGCAGGCGGCAGCACCGCCCATCGTGCTGTTCCCGAATAAGCAGCGCGAAACGGCAGTGGACTTCACGCCTGCTGCGCCGTCGCCAGCAATTGAAGATGACGACCTTGACCCTAACCTTGAGCGCGACCACGAAACCGTGCTGCAAATCATCCGCGGGCGCATTAACGCGGCCAAACAAAATGGTAATTAATCGGTAGGGCGGATGAAAATCCGCCCGTGTTTATTATAGAGGAGAGCATATGAAACTGCTTGTGCTTGACGGCAACAGCATACTTAACCGCGCGTTCTATGGCATCAAGTTGCTGACGACGAAGGACGGTCGCTATACCAATGCGATTTTTGGCTTTTTGAGCATGTATCTTGCGTTGCGTGACCAAGCGCAACCGGATGGCATTGCCGTGGCCTTTGACGTGAAGGCGCCCACATTTCGGCATGAGATGTACGATGGTTACAAGGCGCAGCGCAAGGGCATGCCGCCGGAACTTGCCGAGCAGCTGCCTGTGCTCAAAGAGCTGCTGGCTGCCATGGGCCTGTGTGTGCTGGAATGCCCCGGCTGGGAGGCCGATGATATTTTGGGCACGCTTGCGTATTCTTGCACAGACGATGATTGCATACTCGCAACGGGCGATCGTGATGCCCTGCAACTGGTGAACGACCGCGTGCAGGTTTGGCTGGCCAAAACGAAAGAAACCCTGCGCTATACGCCTGCGTTGGTGCAGGAGGAATATGGCTTGACGCCCGCGCAGCTCATTGACCTGAAGGCGCTGATGGGTGACAGCAGTGACAACATTCCTGGTGTGGCGGGTGTGGGACAAAAAACGGCACAGGCTTTGATGATGCAGTTCGGCACACTGGAGAATATTTACGCCAACTTAGACGATGCGAGCATCAAAGCTGGGGTGCGTGCCAAGCTTGAGACCGGGCGCGACAGCGCATTGCTGAGCCGTGAGCTGGGCACGATTGCCCGCAACGCACCGATATGCTGCGATTTGGCGGGCTATGTGCCTAAGCCGCCCGACGCCGCCAAAGTGACCCGCATGATGGCGGAGCTTGAGATGTTCCGTTTGCTGGAGCGCCTAGATTTGCCTGCTGTAGGGACGATCGCCCCCGATCGTCCGCAGCCGCAACGCCCACTTATTGAAGAACATGATCTGCCTGCTTTGCTGGCACGGCTGGGCGAGCGTGTGCATTTCACCGCGCAATTCAGCGGTGACCTGCTAGAGGGCATCACGATTGCGCAAGCTGAGCAGGATAGCCTAGTGCTTTGCGGCACAGGCGGCTTCTTCGAGTTTGTGAAAGCACTGCTGGAAAGCCCCTGTGCGAAATATTGCGACGACAGCAAGGCGCTGTGGCGCTGGGCGCTGCAAAATGGCGTGGCCGCGCAAAACATCGCCTTTGATGTGGCACTGGCGGGTTATTTGCTTAACCCGGGGGCCAGTGGCTATGACGCCGCGCGGCTGTTGCAAGAATATGCTTGCGGCGATTTCGCTGCGCTGTGTGGCAAGCTGGAAGGTCTGCTGCGCGAGCAAGGCCAATGGGCGTTATATCACGAAACTGAGCTGCCCCTCGCCCGTGTGCTGGCGCAAATGGAGCTGCATGGCTTTGCGGTGGACGCCGTACGCATCACCGCCTATGGCGAGGAACTGGGTGAGCGCATTGATGAGCTGACGCGTGAGATTATCGCCTTGGCGGGCGGGGAGTTTAACCTTAACTCGCCCAAGCAGCTGGGCGAAGTGCTGTTTGAACGGCTGGGCCTGCGACCACCCAAGAAGACCAAAACCGGCTACAGCACCAACGCAGAAGTTTTGGAAGAACTGCGCAGCCACCACCCGATTGTTGGGCTGATTCTTGACTACCGCGTGCTGCAAAAGCTCAAAAGCACCTACTGCGACGGTTTGCTCAAGGTCATTGACGCGGACGGTCGGGTGCGCAGCACATTGAACCAAACCGAAACCCGCACCGGGCGCATTTCGTCCAGTGAACCAAATTTGCAGAACATTCCGATTCGTCGAAAAGAAGGCCGCCAGCTGCGCCAATGCTTTGTGGCCGCACCCGGGCATGTGCTGGTGATGGCCGACTACTCGCAAATTGAGCTGCGCGTGATGGCTGCCATGGCGCAGGAAACTACCATGATTGCCGCGTTTGCTGCCGGGGAGGACATCCACACGGCCACGGCGGCGCAGGTGTTTGGCATGCCAACCGCCATGGTGCTGCCCGAAATGCGCAGCCAAGCCAAGGCGGTGAATTTTGGCATTATCTATGGCATTGGTGCGTTCTCATTGGCAAAAGATATTGGTGTGACGATGAAAGAGGCCAAGGAATATATTGACGGATATTTCGCACACTACCCGAAAGTGCAGGCCTTTCGCCAGCGGCTGATTGACCAGGCGACCGAGCGCGGCTATGCCGAAAGCCTGTTTGGTCGCCGCCGCGCACTGCCGGAGCTTGCCAGCAGCCAGCGGCAGTTGCGGGAGTTTGGCCAGCGCGTGGCGGTGAACATGCCCGTGCAGGGCACCGCAGCGGATATCATCAAGATGGCGATGGTGCGTGTGGCTAGCCGCTTAGCAAGCGAGAATTTGCAGGCGCGGCTCATTCTGCAAGTGCATGACGAATTGATCATCGAAGCACCAGCTGATGAAGCTCAACAGGCTGCCACTGCGCTCAAGCAAGAAATGGAAAGCGCCGCACAGCTTGCCGTGCCCATGCTCGTTGAGGTGAAAGTCGGGCAAACATGGGAAAAATCTTGACAAATTTGTAAAATGATGCGATAATAATGGGAGAGAGATGCTATGAAAGTAATCACAGGCACAGCGCGGGGCATGCGTTTGCAAACGCTGCCGGGCGAAGACACCGTGCGGCCAACCAGCCAACGCGTGAAAGAAGCCATGTTCAGCGCAATCCAGTTTGAGATTGAAGGCCGGCAAGTGCTTGACGCCTTTGCAGGCTGTGGACAACTGGGCATTGAGGCGCTCAGCCGCGGGGCAGCGCATTGCTTGTTTTTGGAGCAAGACAGCCGCGCCCAAAAGATTGTGCAGGAAAATCTTGCGCACACACGCTTTGACGACCAAGCCAAGCTTATGCCCGTGGATGCCGTGCAGTATATTCGCCGCACCAACGAGCAGTTTGGCGTAATTTTTCTGGACCCACCGTTTGGCAGCGGCATGCTGCAAGAGGTGCTGCCCTTGGCTGCCGAGCGATTGACGGCAGGCGGGTTGATTATCTGCGAAGCACCTGTGGATGAAGCACTGCCCGAGCTGATGGGTGACGTTGCGCTACGCCGCAGCTATCGTCACGGGCGCACGAAGGTGTGTGTGTTTCAGAAAGGTGAAGTGCTATGACCAAAGCCGTTTATCCCGGCAGCTTTGACCCCGTGACCAACGGGCACTTGGAAATTATCCGCAAAGCCGCTGCGCTGTTTGACCACGTGGTGGTGCTGGTGGCCGTTAACGCTGCGAAAAATTGCACCTTCAGCGCAAAAGAACGCGTGCAAATGCTGCGTGACTGCACGGCAGATATGCCCAACGTCACTGTTGATTCATCTGACGGTTTGGTTGCGCACTATGCTGGGCAAGCAGACGCCCGCGCCATTGTGAAGGGCCTGCGCGCCATGAGCGATTTTGATGCCGAGTTCCAGCAAGCGCTGGTGAATCGCCGCCTAAACCCGCATGTGGAAACCGTGTTCATTCCTGCCGGCAGCGACAGCATGTTTTTGTCCTCCGGTGTGGTGAAGCAAGTGTGCGCCCTGCATGGCGACATCAGCGCCTTTGTGCCGCCACAGGCACTGCCGCAAATCATCGCAAGATTAAAAGCAAAATCATAGGATGGGGGATACAATATGGACAACATAGACCTGATGTTCACGCAAATCCAAGACGAAATCGATAGCTCCACCAAGCTTGGCCGCTCGCGTCTAGTGGACCCAAAAGTTGTGCATGACATGATTGAAACCGTGCGTGCGCAACTGCCCACAGTGATTGAACGCGCCAAGGAAATCGTGGCCAAGCGCAACGAAATTCTGGAAAACGCAAGGGCCGAGTCTGAAGGCCTGCGCGAGCAAACGCAACAGTCCATTGCGCAGCGCGAGGCAGCGTTTCAAGAGCAATTGCAGGATGCTACGCAAAAACACAAAGAGCACGCCATGGCCTTGCGTGCCCAAGGCGAGCAACATGTTGCCGACGCCAAGGCCGAAGCTGAGCGTTTGCTGGCCGGGCACGAGATTACGCAAAACGCCAAAGCACAAGCCGAGCAACTGCTGCACAACACCCGTGCACAGGCTGAGCAGGAAAAAGCCGAAGCGCGCAGTCGTGCCGACAAAACCATCGCAGATGCAAATGCTTACAGCAACGAGCAAATTCGCCGCACGCAAGAATGGGGCCAGCAGTATACCGGCAGTGTGAGTGCTGTGGTGCAAGAAATCGTCAACGAGGCCGAGGAAATTCTTGCGCGGTCGCTTGAAGATGTGCGCGCCACGCAAAAACGTCTGCAAACCAGCATGATGAAATCCGCCGTGCCGCCTGATTTCTACCCTGCTGACTTGCCCTTGGTTGACTAAGTTTGGAAATAAAGGCTGCATTTACCATTGAATGTAGCCCTAAAATTTGATAGAATGGTAGCGTACCTCATCTAAAGGAGAGTAATGATGAAACGACGTTACCTACGCGCAAGCGTGGCCATATTGCTGGCCGCGCTGTTTGCGTTTTCTGCCATGGCAGCAGCACAAGTTGGCTCAACGGCGGTGTTTAGGCGGCGGTTTCATGCGCCATTTGCGAGCCTTTCAGCATTTAACACGCGTGATCCTTTCACTGGGCAAACGCTTCACAATCCCCGCGGGCTGCATTTTTTGTTTGTGGATTCCCCCGGCACGTTGCAGGCCTTTTGCGTGCAAAAAGGCATGACAATTTACGACACCGGGCAAATCACCCGCGTGGCACGTGCGTTAAATGACCCGATGTTCAACGGTTTATCTGCCGTTGCGCGTGAGAACATGCTGCGTGTTGCGCTGTTTGGCTACCCAAACCGCACGCCTGCGCAGCTGGGTACGACTGCGCAAAACGCCCAGGCAGCCACGCAAATTCTGCTGTGGGAAAGCCAGCTGGGCTTTCGCAACGCGCAGTTCAATCGCACAGACAACCGTCTGCACAACGCCTACTTCGCTGGCGGTAACATAGCGGCGGTGCATGCAGTGGTTGAGCGCATTGAACGTGACATCGCGCAATATCTGCATAGACCAGTATTGCCTGCACAACTGCAATTTCACCAACACGATGGACACTACATCGCCTTGTTCAACGAGCCAAGCGGTGTGCCTCTGGTTATCGCTGGCGCGAACCCCGACGGCATTGCCGTCACGCGTGAAGGCGACCGTGTGATGTTGTATACCACGCGGCGGCCAATGCATGGCGGCACGATTACCCTGATGCGCACGGATATTCCCGCTGCGCGCGTGAATGCGCTCGGCCCGCCGCTGATTTGGATTGACCCTGCGCGGCAGTTTCACAATCAGCTGCTGTTCACTGGCGTGCAGCCGCGTGGGCAGTCGTTTGTGGTGCATATTTGTATGCCTGCGCCAGTGACCACCACTCAGCCCACCACCACCACAACGACAACCACGCAGCCTGTTAGTAGCAGTCAGCCTACGACCACCACACAACCGATAAGTTCTACACAGCCCTCAACGGCAACCACCACCACGCAGCCCAGTACAACGACGATTGCCTCAACGCAAACAAGCACCACAACCAGGCATACTTCCACCACGGCGGTGCATACTACTACCACGACGACAACCCGAACCACCACCACGCAGCAAACCAGCACAACCCGCCCCGGCGAAAGCTTTCCGCAAACGCGCGACAACTTGCCTGTGGCAGGCCTAGCGTTATTCGGCGTGGCGGTGCTGGGCGCGTGGCTGCTGCGCAAAAAGGATGATGACCCTGACCAATAACCCTTGGGTGCTGCCGCCCATTCCGCCTAACTATGAACGAACCGGCCGCCGCCTGTGCCGCTTGGGTTACTTCGTTATTGTTTGGGCACCGGACAAGGAGTTTGTGAAAACCGTCAAGTTCCTTGCCAAGCACTGGGTAAAAGAAAATTAAAAATACACAACAGCCGCAAGAGAGTGTGTGAAAGCTCTCGCGGCTGTTGTGTTATATGAGCACAAACCCTTCAACAGATTGTGCATGAAAAAAGCGTTATTCGGCGGTACCCAGAGTAGGGATACTTATCCAAGTGGTCCACCAAGTCCACGTGGTGTTTGGCTCAGTGGTCGGGATGGCGGCTGTTGTGGTCGTGGAAGTGGAAGTTGTAGTAGAAGTTGTTGTTGGCGCCGTGGTTGTAGTGGTCGTTGTTGTGGCAGTAGTAGTGGTTGCTGATGTAGTTGTCGTTGTTGCGGTTGTTGTTGTGACAGGATTACCTAAGTTCAAAAACCAGTCCGGCAAAACAATGGGACCGCGCGTGGTTGCGGTTGTTGCTTGTGCTGTGGTTGCGGTTTCGATTTGTGTTGTGGTGTTGGCCGTGGTTGTGGTAGTTGTTGTCGACGTTGTGGTTATTGCAGCGGTGGTTTCTTCGACGGGTTCGGTAGTGGTTTCGGGTGCCTCAGTGGTTGGCACGGTGGTGTCCACTGCCGTGGTAACTACTACAGGAATATAAGGGTAAGTGATGTCTTGCGCTTGCTGGCGATACACCGCCACACCGCCAACAATCAGCCCACCTGTGACCACAGCGGCGGCAACACAGGCTGCCACAATGCCGGTGACAGACGCGCCGGCGGCGGCAGTGGTGGTTGCACCGGCAACAGCACCTGCGCATGCAGCCGAGGAACCGGCAGAAGCAGCGCCTGCTGCGCCCGCGCCGGCAGCCACAGCGGCTGCACCTGCGCCCGTTAAGCCCAAAATAGCGGGCAAACGGTCACCGGGGTCGTTTTCTAGCCCCAAGCCTTGCAGCACTTGCACCAGCAGGGGAATGGGCACCGCGGTGTACAGCGCAATGCCGTTGTCTTGCGCTTGCCTGAGCATGTCCGCCAATTTTGCGCGTGCGCGATGCAAGCGGCTTTTCACCGTGCCCTCGGGCACTTCAAGCGTTTCGGCCACCTGCGCCACGTCCATGTCGTCATAGTAGCGCATGAGCAGCACAAGGCGTTGGTCTTCGGGCAGTTGCGCAATTAAGCTGGCTACCAAAGCTTTTGCCTCGGTTTGGTCATAGCTTTCGCTAGGCAGCAAGTCAACGTCGGTTTCTTCCTGCCAATACATGGCGTTGTCGTCGCCATAATCCGCAAAGCTGTCGGGGCGTTTGCGGGCAATGTAATTCTTGGCTTGGTTTGCTACAATCTGCGAAAGCCACCCGGCGAAGGCCTCCGGTTTTTCCAGCGTGCAGATTTTCTCCCACGCTTTGATGTAGCTGTCTTGCAGGATGTCCTGCGCGTCGTGTTCGTTTTTCGTAATGGAAATTGCCACGAACCAAGCCCGTTGCCGGGTGAGGTGATACAGCTGCTGGAATGCCTCGGCATTGCCCTGTGCAGCTTGCTGTGCCAGAGCGGGGATAAGATGATGTTCAGCCATTGGATTCCCCCCCGAAATTTTTCTCGCTGTGTTGAACCACAAGTTGCATCATGCGTTCATCCACCTTTGGTGGTATGGTGCACTCTGCAGCTGTGTCGTTCAACACTGCGCGAATCAGATCGTCCAGCACTCGGGTTCACCCCCTCAACATAACTAAGACAGCTGAGCCGGGCGCTGGGTTCCATGATTGTGTCGTTTTTATGAAAATATTTCCTCGCTGATTTTATATTAAGATTATAATAGGGCACAGCGAAGCGACTTTTGCGTGCCTTAGCGTGCACAAAGTAGAGCCCCACCGCAGGTGGAAAAAATCACGGCAGCCTACAACTAGACTGCCGTGATTGTGAATTATTTTGCGAGTTCGCTTGCGCGGCTTTCGCGAATGAGATGCACTTTGATTTGCCCAGGGTATTCCATGTCTTTCTCGATTTTTTGGGCAATGTCGCGCGCCAGCAAAACCATTTGGTCGTCGCTGATTTGCTCTGGCTTAACCATGATGCGCACTTCGCGCCCAGCTTGCATGGCAAAGCTAGTGTCTACACCTGCGAAGGACTGCGTGAGTTCTTCCAGTTTTTCTAGGCGTTTGATGTAGTTTTGCAGGTTTTCGCGGCGTGCGCCGGGGCGTGCCGCGCTCACGGCGTCAGCCGCTTGCACCAAACAAGCGATGATGCTGCGGGCCTCTACGTCGCCGTGGTGCGCTTGAATGGCATGCACCACGTGCTCGTTTTCTTTGTATTTGCGGGCGAATTCCACGCCGAGTTCCACGTGGCTGCCTTCTTGCTCATGGTCAAGTGCCTTGCCGATGTCGTGCAGCAGACCTGCGCGCTTGGCTAGCTTAACGTCTGCGCCGATTTCTGCGGCCATCAGACCAGCGATATACGAAACTTCAAGCGAGTGATTGAGCACATTTTGGCCATAGCTGGTGCGGTAGCGCAACTTGCCCAGCAGCTTCACAATTTCACCATGCACGTTGTTCACGCCAGCTTCAATGAGCGCATGCTCACCGGTTTGTTTGATGGTGGCTTCCACTTCACGCTTACATTTGTCGTAAAGCTCTTCCACGCGTGCAGGGTGAATGCGGCCGTCAACGATGAGCTTTTCAAGGGTGCGGCGGGCGATTTCGCGACGCACGGGGTCAAAGCAACTCACGGTGATGGCTTCGGGTGTGTCGTCGATAATCAGGTCAACGCCGGTGATGGTTTCAAGCGTGCGAATGTTGCGCCCTTCGCGGCCGATGATGCGGCCTTTCATTTCGTCGCTGGGCAGGGTAACCACGCTCACGGTTGTTTCGGCGGAGTGGTCGGCCGCGCAGCGCTGAATGGCCGTGGCGATGATTTCCTTGGCCATGGCATCGCTTTCATCGCGCGTGCGCTGTTCAAAGTCCATGATGCGCACGGCTTTTTCGTGATCCAGTTCGTGCTCTAGCTCTTGCAACAGTTGATGCTTGGCTTGCTCTTGCGTTAGCCCCGAAATGCGCTCAAGCAAATCGAATTGGCTACGTTTGAGCTGTTCGGCTTCTTCGGTGATGACATCGGCCTGCTTGTGTTTTTCTTGCAGGGCGTCTTCTTTTTTCTCTAGATTGGTTGCACGCTTGTCCAGCGTTTCTTCGCGTTGGTCAATGCGGCGTTCTTGGCGTTGCACTTCGGCGCGGCGGTCGCGCAGCTCACGGTCGGCCTCCTGCCGTTGGCGGTGAATGTCGTCTTTGGCTTCGAGGATGGCTTCTTTTTTCTTTTGCTCGGCCACGGCCAGTGCGCTGTTGAGAATGCGTGTGGCTTCTTGTTCGGCAGAGCCGATTTGGGTTTCGGCGGTGCTTTTGCGGTTGTTGTAGCCCATGCGGTAGAAGAGAAAAATCAAACCGGCGGCCAGCAAAATCAAAAGGCCCAAAACGATGAAAAAGACCCAAGCGTCAATGGGGGGGATGCCGGAGCCTTCGGCCGCGGCTGCCGCGGCAGCTTCCGCAGCGGCTTGTTGTTGTTGAATGAAATAATCCAACGCGTCTGTGGTGTATTCCATGGGGGAATATAACTCCTATTCATATTAATATATGGTTGAACGCTGCACCGGGGCAGCTAAAATCAGCCAACATATAGTATACAATATCTAGGCAGGCTTGTCAAGGGGCTGGAATGAATTTTATAAAATCCCCCTTGACAAAACTCCATCTCCGTGGTATAATAGAGGTGTCAAGGGGGCTGCGCGTTGCTAGCTAACGGCAGTTCCCTCACATATGCGAAAAAGACTAACCGCTATCCACTATGGCAGGAGGGAGCGATTAGTCTTTTTTATTGCTTCTGTTTTCTCGGGTTATCAAAAACAACAGGATTGCCATGATAACTAAGTATTCCATCCACTCACCCCCTTCCGTCGGTCAATGAAACCAACTTCGGAGGAAACTAACAGCACCACAACGCTCAACGCCAACTTTAGTTTATCACATATATATTCGCTTGTCAACAAATTTTTGGGGAAATCGTAGTTTGACATTCGTCGCACAATATGTTAAAATAAAGGCATGAACAAGTCGTTTTTGCTGCGCCGCAGATGGGCTTTGCTGTTCCTTAATGTAACGGCCGGGCTTGCGCTTGCGCCGTTTATCTACTGGGATGCTATCTTCATGCGCGTGATTCTCAGCGCGGCGCCCGATGGCGCAACGCTGCTGGGCCTAACCGTGCTGTCGGGGCTGGGTAGCCTGCTGCTGTTGCTGTTTGCTGCGGTGGGCATGGGCGGCTGCATGCATGCACTGCGCGGCGTGATGGCCGACGGCACAGCCTTTTTGCCCGCCGAATTTGCGCGCGGTGTGCGTAGCACAGCCAAAACGTCCCTGCTTGCCGGGGCGATGATTGCACTGTCGCTGCTGCTGCTGCGTGCGGGTCTTGTTAATTTGTATACCCAGCCGCCGTCGCTTGGCTGGCTGCGACCAGTGCTGACGATCGTGCTGGTGCTGCAGCTACTGCTGATTTTGCCAACGGGGCTGCTGATGTTGTGTCAGCGTAATGAGCTGCAGCGCCGACCATGGCATGCGATGGACGCAGCGTTACGCCAACTGACGAGGCGGCCGATGCACTTTGCTGCACTGCTTGTGCTTGCCATGCTGCCGATATTATTCTTCAGCATTCAACAGCCCTGGGCGAAGTTTTTTGGCCTGTTTTGCGTGATGATTTTTGCGCTGGTGCCTGTGATGCTGCGCTGGCAGCGAGCGGCGGAGCTGGAAATTCGCTCGCCGCAAAAACAAAGCTTTCTCTCTCGCTTTGCATGGGCTTTGCTTGGCTCAGCTAGCGCGGTTGCTGTTGTGTATGGCGGTGCACTGCCTAGCACGCTGGGCACAGCTTGGGATTTTCTGCTGCGGCAAGCGACCTTGGAAGCTGACAACACCACGGTGCGCAGCCTGCTTGCTGCCAGCAGTGTGTGGCCGTGGATGGCTGCTGCACTGTTGGGCACGGCCTGCTTGATTCTGGTCACCTATACCTGTGCGCACTATCGTTTTCGCGGCCACAGGCTGATGTTTGGCGCGGCGGTGGTGCTGCAGTTGTGGCCTATGCTATCGCGTTATTCTGCGCTGGAGCAACTGTTGCGCAACATGGACTTGCCCATGCAGCCTGCGGTGCTCATTGCCGCTTGGGCGGGGTTGTATCTGCTGGCCGCGCTGGCACTGTATCACAAATTCGCACGCATGCGGCCCAAGTTGCAACAACGCCACTGCCAGCAAAAGTATCCCGGTGCACGGCTGTTTTTCTACTATGCCTTGCCTCGTGCCCGCCTTGCGGCCATTGCGCTGGTGTTGCTTATCACGCTTGGTGGCTGGACAGACATGTTCGCGCCGTTTTGGCACATGCAGGAGCTAGGTGCGTTTTCGCTGGTGAATTTTATCATGCAAATGCGATGAAGCACTTGCCAACGCGCACGCAATATGCTATACTATAAAAACCAAAAAACCAATGAAAATCAAGTATTCATAAAAGGAGATTAACATGAACATTCTCGTCACCGGCGGCATGGGCTACATTGGCTCTCACACCTGCGTGGAGCTGCTGCAGGCTGGCCACACCCCCATTATTTTGGATAATCTATACAACAGCAATCTGGCAGTGCTAGACAACATCGCCGAAATTACGGGCAAGACCCCTGTGTTTGTGCAGGGCGATATCCGTTGCCGCGAAACCCTTGACGGCCTGTTTGCACAGCATAAGATTGACGCCGTCATTCACTTTGCGGCGCTCAAAGCTGTGGCCGAAAGCGTGCAAAAGCCACTGGAATACTACGACTGCAACGTCACTGGCACGCTTGTGCTGCTGCAAGCGATGCAAGCAGCTGGCTGCAATACTTTGGTGTTCAGCTCTTCGGCGACAGTATATGGTAGTGAAAACCAAGTGCCATTTTGTGAGGATATGCCGGTGGGTACGGCGACAAACCCATATGGCAGCACAAAAATCATGATGGAACGCATTTTGCAAGACATGGCTGTGGCCAACCCGGACTGGAAAATCAGCCTGTTGCGCTACTTCAACCCCGTGGGCGCACATCCCAGCGGCAAGCTGGGCGAAGACCCCAATGGCATCCCCAACAACCTCATGCCGATCATCTGCCGCGTGGCACAAGGCAAAATGGAAGAATTGCTCATCACCGGCAATGATTATGACACGCCCGACGGCACCGGTGTGCGCGACTACATCCACGTGGTGGACCTCGCACTAGGGCATTTGAAGGCCTTGGACAAAGTTGTGCAAACGCCGGGTTGCAGCATTCACAACCTCGGCACAGGCAAGGGGCTGAGTGTGCTGGAACTGGTGCAGGCCTTTGAAAAAGCCTCAGGAATCACCCTGCCTAGACGCTTTGCGCCGCGCCGCCCTGGCGACATTGCCGAAAGTTACGCCAATGTGGACCGCGCCGCCCGCGAGCTTGGCTGGCAGGCCAAACACAGCTCGGCTGAAGAAATTTGTCAAGACGTGTGGCGTTTTTTAACAAAAAGTAACAAAAGGTAACAAAAAGGCTTGCATTGTCGGGTCAACTGTGCTATAATAGAAGGTGGTTATGCTTGTTTGTGTTTGAATAAACGGTGCATAAGCCTGAATAGACTTGCAATAAATTTGTTGAGAGGTTGATTCGACATGAAAAAGAAACGTAGCATTATAATTCTCGCGGTGTTGGTGTTGGCACTGCCGGTCGTCTTATTCAGTTGCACGTCGTGCGGGCTGTTTGGCGGCAACAACGACAATGACAACGACTACACCGAATATAACGGAACAGACTGGTGGGGTCTTGACAACTGGGCTGATTTTGTGACGGATGCAGATGGCAACCGTGTGACCGATGCCCACGGCAACTTCGTCACGCGTGCGCCGCAAAATGGCGTTGATGGTTACCGCTTTGTGACCGATGATGCTGGCCGTCGCGTGACTGACAACCAAGGCAACTATCTTGTTTACCCGCCCAATGGGCCAACCGATGCCCATGGCAATCCCATACCCGGTGGCGGCACCACTGCCGTTGGTGGAGCTAACAATCCCACCCAGCCGGGCAACCAGCAAGGCAACACCACAACCACCACGCGCCCGCCCACCGCAGCTGCAACGACCACCACGACAACGACCACGACAACTACAACCACCGTTCCCGTGCAAAACGTGAGCATTGGGCCGGCCTCTATGTCCTCGTTGCCAGTTGGTGGTAGCGGGCAAATCACGGCGACTGTTTCACCGCCAAACGCCACCAACCGCACGGTGGAGTTTCGTTCGGATAACCCCACAGTAGCCACTGTGAATCCATCCACCGGACAAGTTTCGGCGGTTAACCCCGGCAACACCACTATCCGTGCTTATATTGATGGCGTGCGCCAAGCGTCCATGCCTGTTACCGTGAACCCGGTGGTGAATGTGGTTGGCCCCAACACGGTGGCCGACGGCGGCACAATCACCCTGCAAGCACGTGACCAAAACAACAATTTGCACAGCGCAGTGACTTGGAGCGCTAACCCCACCGACTGGGTAACCATCACGCCGGGCAGCGGCACCGTTGCAGTTACCGGGCGTCGCCCCGCCGGCTGGACTGGCGGCTCGGGTCAAGCTGTGGTAACGGCCACTGTAACAGTCAATGGGGTGAGCACCACCAGCACCCACACGGTGACGATTACTGGCTAATCTTTTCCTTGGAGGCGAAGCTATGATGAAGAAAAACCTGTTTCGTGGCGCAGCCGTGCTGGCTGCACTGGCGATGTCGGTTGTGTTTGCGGCTTGCGGCACCAACAATGTGAATGTGCTGGAGCTAGACACCACAACAGCGTTAACCACCGTTGCCGCAACGGATGCAGACGGTGTAACAGCCACGATAGTTTATCAAACCACCACGGTGCCTGTGATGCCCACACGCCCGCCCGCACCGGAGGCCCCTTTGGCGCCGGGCCAAGGCGGCGGCACCACCGCGGTGCAAAATACGATTCCGCCGGCTCAAGTGGACCCCAACCTCACTTTTCCCAATCAAGGGCCACTGAACGTCACGTCCATTCAAATCATGGGTATTGACCGTGTGGGCACCTCTGCGCCGTTTGTGATACAAATGGGCCGCATTGGCACCCCCGACGAACAACCGCAACGCCAAGTGGTGGTGCAAACCAACCACGCACACGCGCGTTGGGGTACGGACTTCACCATTACGTCGTCTAACGCCAATGTGATTCAAGCGCCTTTCCATGGGCTAATCCGCGCACTTGCACCCGGCACGGCCACGCTCACGGTGCGCTCGGTCAGCAACCCCAACGTGAGCCAAAGCATCACCGTTACGGTGCTAGCGCCGGAGTAGTGGCTAGTGAATAGTGATTAGTGTCTAACATTTTACCCCCAGCACAGACGAAATTTTCGTCAACGCTGGGGGTGTATTTTTTGTTCACTAATCACTAATCACTAGCCACTAAACACTAAAACAGGGTATCCACCAACAGCAGCCCCACCACGCCCGGTGCGCCGCCGATGGCACTAACCCCCAATGTGAGAAAGTTGATGCTCAGCCGTGTGCCGGTGAGCAGGCCCACCACGTTCACAGCATAAAGCGCAGCCACGCCGGAAAAAGCGGTGAGCAGCAGATTACGCAACAACCGTTTGCTGCGCAGCATCATTAGCAGCACAGCGAGCGCTGCGCCGGCTGCTAAAGCATACAAAACAATTTGCAATTGAATGGTCATGATAACTCCTATGTAGGGACGGTCGCTTCGACCATCCCTGTTTTTGTAACGTAATCACTGAATCCATCGGTCCTGCGAGGTTGTGCTGATGGGCAACGTTGCGGCTTCCATTTGCAGCTCGCGCGCCTGGCGAATGAGATGACGCTCGCGGCGTTCGAGGGCTTCTTTTTGATAAATGGCGGCCTCAACAAGGTCGGCATTGCTTTCCATGGAGAAAAGACTTTGCGCGGCGGCCAGCTGGTGGCGCACATCGCGCAACTGGGCGATGATGTTATCTTGCGGTGTGGGCTGGGATTCGGCTTTGTTTTTTTGCTTTTGACGAAAAAATCGCATCATACTTTGTCCTCCTTGTATATTACTATAGCTATTTTGCCGCAAATATGCTATACTTAATCAAGAAAGTGATTTTGGAGGACGATTATGCAACCTATTTATCCCATCAAACTGGCTCCGCACGTGGTTACGCCCATTTGGGGACGCGAAACTTGGGTGCTTAGCACGCACGAAAACGGCAGCTGCACCGTGCAAAACGGCGTCTATGCAGGCATGGACTTCGCACAGTTATATCGCGAGCAGCCGGGACTGTTTGGCACGGCCTGCGCGGGCCGCAAATTTCCCGTGCTGGTGAAGTTCATTCACGCGCGCGACGATTTATCCATCCAAGTGCACCCGCGTGACAGCGACACTCACGTGCTTGCCCCCGGCGAGGCCGGTAAAACCGAGTGCTGGTTCATTCTGCAAGCCGAGCCCGGCGCGAAACTTGTGATGGGTTTTGCGCATGAACTCACACCCGAGCAGTTCGCGCAGTCCATTGAAGACGGCACCTTGATGGAAAATGTGGCGCAGCTGCCTGTGCAAGCGGGGGATTTCTTTCACATTCCTGCGGGCACGCTGCACGCCATTGGTGCGGGTATTACGCTAGCTGAAGTTCAGCAGAACTCCGACACCACCTACCGCGTGTTTGATTACGGCCGCCTGCAAAACGGGCAGCCACGTGAACTGCACGTGGCGCAAGCAAAAGCTGTCACCGACCTCGTACCGTATGCCGCCGAGCCAAGCGACGAGTATTTCAGCGCACGCAGGCTTGTTAACCCAAGTGGCACGGTGGATGAAAACAGCTTTGTGTCGTTGGTGGTGCTAGCGGGGCAGGGCATGCTCACGTGTTCCGATCAAGAGCCGCTGTTCATTGCCGAAGGCGACAGCATCTTCCTGCCGGCTGGGCTTGGGGATTACGCTGTGCAAGGCGATTGCGAAATTTTGCTCACGCATGTATAAAAAATCGCCCTTGACAAATCAAGGACGATGTGTTATACTGGAAACGAGGGTTGGGTCGCACGGAGCTGGCTAGCTTCTTCACCCTCGCCTAGAATAGTTGCGATGAAGTAACCGCCCGAGTTTGTGAGGCTCAGGGGCGGTTGTTTTTTTGCTTCCGGAGCTATAAAGAAAGAATCGCGAAGCGGCTGCTCGCCGCAGGCGCGAAAATATTTTCCCTACGCATGTATAACCCACAAAAACACCGCCCATACTCTTGGTACTAAGCCAAGAAAGGGCGGTACTACATATGACGAGGAAAATCTGGCGCGTGGTGGCAGCAGTAGCGGCCATCGCCTTTGCAGCAAGCATAGTGAGTTTTCACGCACGCAGCGCGGGCATTCGCGGCGAGGTGCTGCGCCTGCACGTGATTGCAAACTCCAACTGCGACATTGACCAGCAAGCCAAGCTGCATGTACGTGACGCTCTGCTGGCGCAAGGTGACGCGCTGTTCTATGCCAGCGGCGACATCACGCAAGCCGAGCAAGCCGTTGCTCTGCGCAGCGCAGAACTCGAGCAAACCGCACAGCAGGCGCTGCAAGCACTTGGGTTGCATCACCCCGTGCGGGTGAGTGTAGGTACGGCGTTCTTCAACACCCGCAGCTATGGCCAGCTCACTTTCCCGGCTGGGCGATACCAAGCCGTGCAGGTGCACATTGGCCAAAGCGTTGGCGAAAACTGGTGGTGCGTGATGTTCCCGCCGTTGTGCTTGCCTGCTGCCATGCCGCGCGAAAGCCTGACGCTTGACGCCGTGCTCAGTGACGGCCAAATGCGCGTGGTGGAAAGCAACCCGCAGTTTGACGTGCGCTTTCGCATTGTGGAGCTTGTGCAGGAATTGCTGGAGCGGCTGCGCAGTGAATAACAAAAAATGCCCCCTGCGATATTGCAGGGGGCTTTGTTGTCTTAAAGTTCAGGCCATGGGATGAACGGGAAGATGCGCGCAAGGAAGTTTACGATCGTGCGCAAAACGCCCATGATAAAACCAATGGGATCATCGCCTAATGAGATACTCTCAAACACAGCCGTCACAGTAATATCGTGGTTAGGCATCACAAAATCCAAACGCCCATCTTCAAATTGAACGGTATAGCCGAGATAATGACTGGACTCCCAGCGCACACGCTGCCCGGTAGGGATGGGGTTTGAGACGATGCGCACCTCTTGTCCGGCAACCATTTCGCCGCCGCCAGTGCCGCCAACCACAGTTAGCATATGCCGTGGGCATTGTGGGGTGATATCTTCGTGAACGGCTACTATCCATAGATGGTTTTCTGGCATAACAAAGCTGGAAATGAGGCTCGACGCATTAGTTCCATCCGCGAACACAAGTGGAGTTGTGATGGGGTTTTCGTGCGGCAACGAACCAATTGACTGCATGAATTCCCAGCGCGTAAAGCGCTGTCCGTTGGCAATTGACCATGGATGCGCTGCAATGGTGACGGTTTCGCCAGGATAGAAAAAAACAGCCGAATTATAAAAACCATTGTGTTGTCGAACGCGCAGAGCGGTAACGCCCGCTTCGGCTTGACCGTATCCCCTAACAATCCAGCGGCCGTCATGCGACTCTGCTAAGCCCGCAATCCCAAACACGCTTGCCAATATCAACATCGCCAAAACAACGCTAAGTATTTTCTTCATCTAAAGTGACCTCCTTAAAAATTAGGTACACCCATTATATATATATAATGTCAAGGGGTTTTGGTGAAAAAGTTCAAGTTTGTGCAACATGACGAAAAAATCCCCCTGCGCAATGCACAGGGGGGTGTTTTGGGCTATTTCTTCGCAACCGGCACTTGCAGTTCTGTGAGAAAGTCGGCCTCGGAGGCCGCGTTGGCATAGGAGCGAATGGCCTTGCCTCGCAGCGGCCCGGCGGCCATTTCGTAGCCGTTTGATTCAATCCAATTGGCCAGCTTGGTGAAGGCCTCGTTAAAGCCTGTGTAAGGCCCGGCAAACTGCACGGTGGCGCATTGTGCAATGGCAGGCAGCATCTTGAACTGGAAGTTGCCCTCACTCTTGCCCGCGGCCGAAACATTTACCGCAATTTCAATGTCTGCATCGGTTTCTTTGTAACCGTCGTCGTGGTAGATTGAATAGCCAACTGGGGGAGCTTTGATGCCCTGCGTTTGCACAAATGCGGCAAGCTTCTCCCACAAGATGGGTTCGTCCTGCGGCGTGGGAACGACTTCACGCAAAGACAAAACTTGTTCGGCAGGCAGGGATTTCAGTTGCACTTCATAAACCATAGTTGTAGACTCCTTCTCTAATGTGCCGCACATGGCGGCGATTTTTTCGAGCTTGTCCTGTTCGGCGGCGATGGCAGATTGCAGTTGAAGGCGCTTGCTGTTTAGTGCCGCTTGCATTGCAGCAGGATTATCGTACTGCGGCAGCAGGGCTTTGATTTCGTCCACGCCAAAGCCCATGTCACGCAATGCGGTAATGCGTAACAACAAAGGCATTTGCGCCGCCGAATATAATCGATACCCGGTGAAGCGGTCAATTTGCGCAGGCATGAGCAAACCGTTTTGCTCATAATAACGCAGCATGCGGGCAGACACGCGCACCAGCTTTGAAAATTCGCCGATTTTGAACAAGAAAACTCACCTCGTTTTTGTGTGCTAATCATGATTGCAACTTTATTATACGCCTTAACACGATGTCAAAGTCAAGCGTTTTTTTAAAAAAATTCCCCCGCATGAGTTGCAGGGGGATTTCTTGCTATGCGTTGTGAATCACCACGCCTTTTTTCAGTATCACGTTGGCGTACAGTTCGGTTTCGCCGGTGGCCACAATGGCGTAGGCCTGCGCGGCGCGTTCGTAGAACTCGTAACGCTCCAGCAATGCCACGGGACGGTCGCCGTCGCGACCCAAAATGCACTTGCTATATTCCTGCCAGATGGGCGGGCGCACGTCGGGGTCGCCAGTGCCCATGAGCACCACGGGGCAATCCACAAAGGTGTCTAGCGGGAAGTACATCAATATGGCGTCTAGCAGCGTGGGGATATTGCAGTTGTCGGCACGCACCAAGCGCTGGGCTAGTGACGCCGCAGGAAAGTTTGCGTCCGCGAGGACGATTTCGTCGCCGTGGCCCATTTCGGCTAATACTTTCAACAGCTCGGGCGAAAGACAGGGGGGGATGTGTTTGAGCATGGGTTTTCTCCTTGCAGGTTTTGTGGTTATGTTTATGCACGTGTGGCTGTAGATATACGCACGACGTGTTTCATGTCGCCGCGCAGCAGTTCGCGCAGGTTTTCGGGGTAGACTATCATGCTGTCTAGGTTTTCCAGCGGCACCCAATGGAACCGCAAATGCGGTGCATCCTCTGCGCCGGGAAATTCCTCCTGCGGCAGCGGTTCGCGCATATGCAGGTGAAACATCAGCGCAACTTGTTGGATGGCTTTGCCTTGCCAAGTGTAGAAATTTTCTTCAGTCCATGCGAGCTCGCCCACGGTGATGTTAAAGCCGGTTTCTTGTTTGAATCGCCGCGCTAAAGCTTGTGCGGCTGTTTCGCCAAAGCGCACCTGTCCGCCTGGTGTGGCATAGCCGTCATCGGCGTATCGGGTGTCGCTGTGCAGCAACACGCAGCCGTCGCGCACGAGCACGCCTTGGGTGCGCAGTGAAAACTTGCCGTCAAAGTGCGTGAGGAAGGCTTGGTCACTGGCGGTCATCAGCTCGTGCTCGCTGACGTTGAGCGCCTTGCAAATGGCCGAAATGATGGTGATGTCCGGGTAGGTGATGCCGCGCTCCCATTTGCTCACGGTGGTGGGCAGCACGCCGAGTCGGTCGGCCAGTTGCTCCTGCGTGAGCGAAAGCGCGCTGCGTTTTTCTTTGATGAACGCCGCGAAGTTGGTCTTGTTTGTCATGATATCATCTCCTTTGCAACGATTATATCATGGGCGGGCGAAAGTTACAATGGCCGGTTGGGCTACTTAACGGGATAAAACGCCGCCACCAAGTTCACATAGTCTTGTGCGTCTTTCGCTGCTAGATTGGTGTAGCAAAAACTCTGCTCGGCGCATTTCACGTGCGCGTTGCCATGCAGCGTATAGGTTTTCTGATAGCGGCACTTGCCATTGGTCATGCGCATGCCTTTGCAGGGCTTGCAATGGTGGCTATCGTCAATAAAGGGTTGTTGAATCAACGCTGGGGCTGCTTCAAGATATGCCCTGCGTTTGTCGATGCCTGATGCGTACACCCGCAACACGATATTATCATGCAGGCAAATACGCGCGATGATTTTCGGGGTTTTTGCACCGGGTTTGATGTACGCGATAAATGAGTTCCAGTAGGCGTTGTCGTGCAGTTTATAGCGAACATAGCCTGCCGCGAGCATGGCCTCGTCAAACGCAGCGATGAAGGCTAAATCGTGCTCATTCACTACACCACTTCCTCCAAGCAAAACTTGTCGTCGTATGCTGGCTCGCGATCAACCCACATGCCATTCGTAAAGTCCGGCACAGGCACAGGCGCGCCGCCCATGGCCACGCTTTGTTCACTCAAGCAGGTCACGACCATCCACGCGGCGGTGTCGTAGACATCAATTGGCGGTTTTTCGCCACGCTGCGCAGCATCCGCAAAGGCGCACAGCACCAGATAATCCATGCCGCCATGGCCGCCCGAATGTACGCCGTCTTTCTGATATTGCTTCCACAGTGGGTGCTCAAACTCGGGCAGGTACTTATCAAACTGCTCCCACTCGTGGTGGGGTGAACGGCCGTCGATGTAAATGGCATCGTTGAACGGTGCTTCGCGGTAGCACGCCCGCGTACCCGAAAGCGCATAGTTTCGGCTATAGGGGCGTGGCAAGCTGCAATCATGCACCAGAGTAATCGTCTCTCCGCCAGCGCATTTGATGGTGGTGGTGACGATGTCGCCGCAGGCAAACTGCGCATTGGCTAGGTAGTACTCCGGCCCTTTTTCGCGCAGGATATACTCTTGCAGACCGCGTGCTTTGCTGGCCACACTGGTGAGCGTGAGAAATTGGTTGCCGCGGTTGATGCGCAGCAGCTTAGCAATTGGCCCAAGCTGGTGAGTGGGGTAAAGCTCGCCGTTGCGGGCGAGAAAGTTCGGCAAGCGGCCATGGCGGTTCTCTTTGCCATAGGCGATTTCGTCGCGCAGGTCATGGCGATAGCCGCCCTCGCAGTGTACGACCTCGCCAAACACGCCCTGCCGCACCATGTTGAACAGCGCCATTTCCTTGCGGTCATAGCAACAATTCTCAAGCAGCATGCAGAACTTGCCTGTGTCTTCGCTGGTGCGCACCATTTGCCAGCATTCTTCCACACTGGCTGCGCCGCCCACTTCAATGGCCACATGGCAGCCTGCGCGCATGCAGTCCACGGCAATGCGCGCATGGGTAATCCACGTGGTGCAGCACAGCACGGCATCAAGCTGTTCACTGGCCAGCATGGCTTTGTGGTCGAGATAAACTTTCGGCGTGGCGCCGGTTTTTTCGTGCACGAGTTTTGCACCTGCTTCGGCGCGGTCTTGGTAGGCATCGCACACGGCGGGCACCACCACGCCGGGAATGTTGAGCATTTCGCCCATGTTGGCCGTGCCGCGGGCGCTCAGGCCAATGCAGCCAATGCGGATTTGCTTGGTCATATGAAAATCTCCTTGACAAAAACGAATAGTTGTGTTATGATAAAAGCGAGGGTTGGTGCTACGCAACAACTGGCTGGCTCCTCATCCTCGCATGCTAATTGTATATTGCAAGAAATAACCGCCCGTGTTTGTAGGCACGAGGGCGGTTACTTCTTTCTATGGTCATCGCTGGAGCTGAGGTAGCGCGTGGCTACAATCAACAAAACCAGTAAGTACACGAGAAAGTCAAAATTCATAAGCTCTCACCCCCTTTCGAGGGCAAGGGCAAGCAACCGCCGCTGGGCGTAGCACCATCAATAGTATACAATATACTGTCGCAAATTGCAAGCCTAAATTAATATATCGTCGGCCTCCCGCATATACATACACAACGCCAACTTGCGGGAGGTTTGCCATGCCCACTATTAGCCTGTGTATGATTGTGAAAAACGAAGAAGAAGTCTTGGCGCGTTGCTTGAGCAGCGCACAGGGGCTGTGGGATGAACTGATTATCATCGACACCGGCAGTGCTGACCGCACGAAAGAAATCGCCGCGCAGTTCACACCGCATGTTTATGATTTTGCTTGGGTTGACCACTTTGCCGCAGCGCGCAATTTTGCCTTCAGCAAGGGCACCTGCGACTATCTGATGTGGCTGGACGCAGACGACATCATTCTGCCGGATGACCATGCGGTATTTTTGCAGCTCAAGCAAAGCCTAAATCCTAGCGTAGACACCGTGATGATGAAATACAACATCGCCTTTGACGAACAGGGCAACCCCACCTTCAGCTACTACCGCGAGCGAATCATGCGCCGTGACCCTCGCGCCACGTGGCAGGGCGCGGTGCACGAGGTCATCACGCCCTTTGGGCAGATTCTGCACAGCCCCATTGCCATCACCCACCGCCGCAAAGAGAAAGCTGACAGCGACCGCAACCTGCGTCTGTTTGAAAATCTACTTGAACGCGGCGTAGAGTTAAATCCGCGTGAAACGTTTTACTATGCCCGCGAGCTGTTCTATCACGCGCGTTATAACGATGCCGTGCAGGCGTTTACGCAGTTTTTGGTTGAGGGCAAGGGCTGGCTGGAAAACAACATCGATGCCTGCCGCGTGATGGCGCAATGCCTTGCGGCGCTGGGCAAAGCGGATCAAGCGCGTTTGGCCTTGCTGCGTTCGTTTGAGTACGACAGCCCGCGTGCGGAAGTCTGTTGCGAACTGGGTGAGCACCACTTTGCCAGAGGTGAATATGAACCTGCCATTCAGTGGTATAAAATTGCCCTGCAATGTCCGCGGCACGACGCGAGCGGCGCCTTTGTGCAAGAGGAATGCTATGGCTACCTGCCGCACTTGCAGCTATGTGTTTGCTATGACCGCCTTGGGCAGCATGACATCGCCGAAGCACACAACGAGCAAGCTGGCAAATTACGCCCGCAGTCGCCTGCATATCTATATAATAAGAAATATTTTAATGAGAAGAAGCATTAATTTTGCTGAGGCTGGAGTAGGACACAGCGAAGCGACCTGCTCCCCACAGGGGCGACGTAAAAACGCAGCCCCTTCAAGAGGCTGCGTGTCGTGCAGAAAACCGGCGGGACTAAAGCATTGCGTGCAAGCACGCATCCCCCTAAAACATGTACCATTGACCGCAAAAGACAGAAAGCGGCCAAAATGTTTTGCTTTTTTAACGTCCACGTCGGCTTTGCCGCGCAAGAATCAGTCTAGCACATTGGCGCGCGAAAAACAAGGGCTAAACGCAAGAATGTCAGCTTATTTTGGTGGCAGAATCACACAATTGGAAATTATCGGGAGGACATGACAATGGCGATTCCAAATTGTCGCATTCAACTGGGAAGTTATGCCCCGCATCTTTCGCAGCTGTGCGCAGGCTTCACTACATTGCAGCAGCGAGGCTTGCTGCAACTGGAGTTTGCAGGGCTGAGAAATTTCCACGCCGAGGGCATGCATCGGCATAATTTTATGCTGGAGGCACAGTTTGACGACGGCTTGGTGGTGGCCTATGACCTAGAGGATGGCTATGGCGGCGCACAACAGCCGGAGCTGTTCGACACCCAGCTGAGCCGTGTGGTGCGCTACTTCCGCCGCAGCTATGACCATCGGCAGCACAGCGGCATGCGCAACCGCACTAAGTTGCGGCCATTGGGTTTGAATTTCCACGTCACCTGCCCTGGGAATTTCTTCGACGCCGAGCTGCCGCAGCCCAGCGCGGCGCGGCAGGCTAACGAGTTTGTTTCGCATAATAGCTATCCGGTCTACAAAGCTTTGCTTGTCACCCAGTTGCTCAATCCCAACGACATGCTCGGTGCGCCCGGCAACTTGCTGGAGGAAGTTCAGGCGCATAACCAGCTGCGCATTGATATTCTGCGGGCCTGCCGCGATGAGTTCGGCGAGCGGTTTTTTGGCGGCCTTGAGCCAAGTGCTTATGCGCGAGACTGTGCGCCTGATTTAGTGTTGTCCGCCGATGCTTGCACGAAAGAGGCACATCTGCGTCGCCTGCGCGAGAATTATGTTTGCATTGCTCCGCAAGGTTTGCACGGCAGCAACAGCTGGCTAATGGCCGAGTGTTGCGCCGCCGGCCGCGCGCTGGTGATTCAGCCGCTGCGCTACGAACCGCAGGGCAATTTTGCGCGCGGGCAGAATTACGTGGCCTTCACCAGCGTGGATGAATGCATTCGCCGCCTGCGCGAGTTGCTGCGCAGCCCCTCCACCGTGCACCGCATGGAGGCTGCCAATGCGGCGTACTACCATGCCCATGTGCGGCCAGACTCCCTTGTGCTGCAAACACTGCGCGATGCTATGCCGGAGCGATTTCCCGTGGTGCAGATTTGAGGATGCGTGTTCTTTTTTGAAAAAAAGAACCAAAAAACTTTCAGCCGCTTCGCGGTGGACTATTTATGAAAGCATAAGAGGCAAGCCCCTGGCTCCTTCCTCGGGAAGGAGCTGGCCGCGTCGCGCGGACTGCGGAAGGTTCGCGGAGCGACATTACACGGGCGGAAGAAATTCCGCTCAATCTTTTTTATAAAAATCCCTTGACAACCCCACCTCCCTTGTGTTATACTGTATAGTGCATGTTTATGCAAATACTCACACGCGCGTCCTGTGCGCGTGGCGGGGCAACACAAATAAGGAGGAATATCACTTGGCAGTCGTATCCATGAAACAGTTGCTGGAAGCAGGTGTGCACTTTGGCCACCAAACCCGGCGCT
>Ga0131853_10000823_pt1 | contig 55752 bp, 47 predicted proteins | sample TergutLab28metaG_FD_92764 | JGI IMG/M metagenome (GOLD analysis project Ga0131853, IMG submission 92764) | Labiotermes labralis P1 segment gut microbial communities from Petit-Saut dam, French Guiana - Lab288 P1 (version 2) (version 2) | ecosystem: Host-associated > Arthropoda: Insects >...
AAGCTCGCTTTATTGCACACAGGGCAAGATGGATACTTGCGCTGACAATTCGCCCCCTCCGCCCTCGGGCGTTCGGGTGCGAATTGGTAACGGCAACAACGGCACTGATACTTCTGATAACCGCCAGGGGCCTTGCCAAACTTATAAAACGAATGATTGTTGTTGCATTTCGGGCAATTAATTGATACAATTTTCTGCATGAAGACACTCTCCTTTCGGGACGTACTTGTTTCGGCGCAGAAACATTGTATCAGAAAGGCTTGAGTGTCTTCAATTTTCATTTAAGTTTACAGTACGCAAATCATTTTAAGGAGGCAAGTTATGAAAAAAAGAATTTTGAGTGCTATTGTGGCTGCCACGATGCTACTTAGTAGCACAACTGTTTTTGCAGACGGAAATTTAATTTACGGCGAGCATTCTAGCTATGATATTGAATCGATCACAGACTATAATAATAGCGATTATAGAAGAAGATTTTGGAGTGAATTTCTAATCATTGCAGAATTTAGTTCCGTTACCCTAAGAGATAGGCCGGGGCAAATCAACAGCTTAAATCTATTAGAAGTTCATCCAGGCGGCCTACGTATTGGCTTGGATGATTACTATGATGAAGATCTAAGGAATGAGATTTTATCTCTAGAGGGTATTAATAGTGATTATATTACATTTGTTAATACGGTAGCAGATGAGCGACTTATTACCCGGGCTTTTGGTGGAGACATAAGTTTTGAAAATGAGGAACATGAAGTTCAGTTCAATGATGAATTTAACACAGTTTCAGATTTTAACAAAAGCATCATATTAAGTAGAAGAGGCCAAACAAGTCCAATAAGCTTTATTACATCAAATGATGAGGGACTCGTTATTGGACTGTTTGACTATTATGATGAAGATTTCAAAAATGAAATTTTATTATTACCCGGTATTTGTAGTGAGATTGTTACATTTACTACAGAATTAATATTCGATGATTCTTGGCGGGAACGTTGGAATAATTCAGCTTATCATGAAAATTATTACCAGTATGATGCTACTTACATCTGTGAATTTGAACCTATTGCTCCACTTAGTACGCTTTGGATGGGCGATAGGATAAGGGTAGGAGTGCGCGGTACCGCAACCATTGGAAGTTCATTAAATAGATGGGGAGACTTGTTTTGGACTGCTGATCACGGACGGGTTAGAATTGGGAATCAGGTCTCTCTAACTTCAAATAATAGAAGAATTGGTTTTGTGGTTGCAAGGAGATTTGATCCAGCAAGCGGTCAAGATGCAGCATTAGTAGATACCTGGGGAACTGGTTTTTATGCAGACACATCTTTATCCGATTTCCGAGCGAATCCTCCGATCAATGGTACTAGCGTTAGTGCACGCGGAGCTTATAGTGGTCTCATGAGAGGCACAATACATATGCAAAGGGTTGATTCATGGTGTCCAGATCGTGCCTTTTTCTTTCAACATATGCTTGGGGTAAGGGATATGATTCCAGTGGACGGAGATAGTGGAGCTGCTTTAATTTTTGGAAATTCATCTGTAGGTATTTTGTCATTTGGTGGAACTATGCCAGACGGTGCCCATCTCGCACTTTTTTCAAGGACAAATAATTTGTAGGCGCAATATTGCCTAGTACCATCATAAACGAACAAGGAATTTGAATTGAGCTTATAATTAATATTTCGCTATATCCGAAGTTACTTGATGATATAAAATCACCTCTTGCTAATAGGAATGTTTGCGAGAGGTGATTTTTTATTTGCCCCTTGACATGTGTAGATTATCTATATATAATTATATATAGGTAATCTACATATAAAGGAGGACATACCATGCCAACTGAAAAAAACATGCTTTCAGGAAATACCACAATGCTGGTTCTAAAGTTACTTGAAGCTAAAGATATGTATGGATACCAAATTATTGAAGAGCTTTCAAAAAAGTCTGAAGATGTTTTTAAACTTAAAACAGGAACGCTATACCCATTATTGCATGGGTTGGAAAATGATGGAATGGTAACTTCGTATGATGAAAATACTGATAATATGCGTGTCAGGAAGTATTATCGATTGACCAGCAAAGGTAAAGGGCTGCTTGCAAAAAAACAGCAGGAATGGACGCAGTATACCAGAGCTGTGCGGCATGTGCTGGAGGGGGGGGCGGTACATGCATTCGCTTGATGAATATGTGGACTCAGTCTGCCAGCAAATTAGTTGGAGAAAAGCTCATTTAAGAGTCTCAGAAGAAATGAAAAACCATATTATTGATAGTTGAGATTCCTACATAGCGCAGGGGCTTGATGAGCAGAAAGCAACGGAGAAGGCTATATCCGATACAGGGGATGCAACGATAGTCAGCACACAATTTGACCGCATTCACCGCCCTAAGCCACAGTGGAGTATGTTTGCATGGGTCGCTGGATTTATACTACTAGGCCTCGCTATCAGTTTGTTTGTTTTTAGCGATATAGATGTGACTGGCAGATTAATTTGGACTGCAATAGGCATTGCGGTAATGCTAGGCGCATATTTAGGCGATTTTACGATACTGGGCAAATATCCTTGGCGCTTTTGCTTGGGCAGCATTTTACTGATGATTGTAATATCGTCAGCTTTTGGGCTAAATATTTTTAACTTGCCGGGGGATACCCTTGTTGGGGTGCAAGTACTATCGTCCGCTACGTTTAGCCGTCATCACGTACAGAGCCTTGCCTTACTGCTTCCTGTAGTTTTTGTACCCATTATTTATGTGGCAAAAAACAAAGGATATCAAGGGATAATATTATGCCAATGGATATATGCTCTATTATGCTTTGCCACCCTTACTACCCCCGAATTTTCTGGATTTGTACACTTTGCGACTATTGGAATGGGGCTTTTGTTAATCGCTGTTTTGAGGAATTGGTTTGGTACTAACAGGGTAATAGGTACTTTGCTGGCTACGGTTCCTTGCATAATTATTTTTGCACTGCTCTTGCTAGTATCGTATGCGCAAGGTAGTTGGATCAGTATGCGGCTCATTGCACTGCTTAATCCTCAAGCGGACCCTTTAGGCTTCGGGTTCGTTGCGATAGAGATAAGACAATTATTAAGTGAAGCGGCATTATTGGGAGAAGGCACAATGCCTGAATTTTTTACACAAAGAATGATAATGATGCATTCAGACTTTCTCCTATCAATAGTAATATTCCGATTTGGTTGGCTGCCGTTTGCAGTTATTATGGGTGCATTACTACTTTTCATAGTTAATATAATAGCGCGTTGCTTAAAGCAAAGGAGTGATTTAGGTTTTTTTGTTTCGCTTGCCGTTGCACTAACATTTTCAGTGCAAATACTCATGTACGTTATATTTAATTTAGGTTTTATATTCACATATATTTCATTGCCACTTATATCACCAGGAAATTTAACAATGGTAATTAATATGGGGCTTGTCGGGCTTATGTTATCGGTTTTTAGAACTGGCGATGCCGTTATTGATAAAAACGTTGTATCTGCTATTAAAAATAATAGATTTGTTACATGGAACGATGGAAAACTTACAATCAATTTCAAATAAAAAGTTAGCCCGTCTGAGAGGATTTTTAACCTTCACAGACGGGCTATTGTAGTTTGAACGCAAAATAAAAGGCGAGAGTTCTCTGCCGCCCTCGGCCTTGGTTCTTACCTATATACTCTCTAAGCACTCCTCAAGCTCAATCCCTAAAAAATCAAGTTCATCTCCTGTAAATAAGTCTTCGCTACCCGTAAAAGAAGGTGAGTTTTTTATAAAACTCTTCCTGTCATCACTTTCAGAGCATCGGGCTCTTGTAATCTTATTATAAGAAAATTCTCCCCCGACCCGCGCGGGGTATTCCATTGGTACAGTAAATTCATACGGAAAAAAGCATCCCTACAACCGTTGCGATATGTTTCACTATACACTATTCCGGACTTGTTCCGCAGCTCGATTAACATATGCGCAGCCACCGGGCGCGGTTTAGCCATCTTCAAGTTTATTCCGATTGTATAGCTCTTTCCTGAGGGCAGCATTATTGCATGATTATTTTTATGCTGCACATTTACTACTCCATTCTCACATTTCGTATGGTTACTAAAGGGTAATGTCGTGCCGGCCTCCCAGCAATGACCTTTTGTGACGTCAAAAACACAGCATGTTTTAGGCTTTGGTGAAGGCATGGGTGGACAAGGCGGAATTTGAGCTGGTTCAAACTTTGATGCGACACTTAGCTTCTCTTTTAATATCATCTGCATGACATTTATTTTTTCCATAATATCAACGGCACTTTCATTAGTCCTTATAATTTGTTCCATATCTCCGTGCGCTAGGGCGTATCTGATTTTTTCAGCTTCGGCATTCATAATATTGCTTAACGCCATCTCTTCCATCGCTATCGATGCTATAATAGCATTTATGGACTCATCTCGATTTAAAACGCTTTTTGGGTCCGGAAATTTTGGTAGTGACATTTTATACACCTATATTCGTCGTCAATTTTAAATAATATTGCACCTGTTAAAATCAGTGTATGCAAGCATTAGGAATGTTGTACCCGCTTATTTCTATGCAGGATTATGAAAATGGTTTCCGAATGAATTACAAGAAGATATAAATAAATGCTTAGAATAAACAATAAAAATTTATTGTTTTTCGATAAATTTATATTGACATTCGAGTATAGGTATTTTATAATGGTAAAAAATTACTGAAAGGATTGATTAAAATGAAAGAGCCAATACTCAGTTGTATATTAAAATACTCTTTATATGCAGCTTTTGTAATCGGCCTCATAATGACGGTTACTTTGCCTCTGATGATAGATGCTTACGCTGGTTTAATCGGCTTTGGAACTCTAGGGCAGAGTTACAGAGCATTTATAGTTCCCTTTTTAATGGTGGCGGCAATGCCAAGTCTTTGGATAGTCTTGGAAATGATTGGGATGATGCGTTCAATTCCTAAAGACCCTTTTATAATGCGTAATGTACGTGCTTTAAACCGCATAGGGTTTATATTTTTTCTGCTATCAGCTATCTTTTTTGTAAAATGTCTGTTCTACATCTCTTTTTTAACTCTGGTATGTACATTTTTCTTTATAGGCAGCGGACTATTTTCTTTTACCTTAGCAGCCTTAATCCGTCAGTCTATTGTTTTTCGTGAAGAAAATGACCTTACAATCTAGATTGTATCGTAAGGAGTGAATAATATGATTGTAATTAATTTGGATGTAATGATGGCTAAGAGAAAAATTGGCTTGGGTGAGCTCGCGGAGCTGGTAGATATAAGCCAGGCAAATCTTTCTATCTTAAAAAACGGGAAAGGCAAGGCGATACGCTTTTCTACATTAGAAAAGCTGTGCAAAGCTTTAGAATGCCAACCTGGAGATATTTTGGAATACGTGGAGGGTGAGTAAAGTGCATAATGATGATAGTGAAAATTTAATGCCTGCGGCTATTGAGCCAGAAGGAAAATCCATAGAAGAACTTAAGGAGCTTCAAAAACCCAAGAGGGTCTGGAGCCGCAAAGAAAAACTGCTTTTAGCGCTTAGCCTTATAATTGCGATTTTATTTGACCGCTTAATAATTGCTTCTTTATTTGACTGGAACTTTTCAAGGGAAAGCCCTGCTACTTTTTGGTTATCTTATCTTGCAATTTTTTGCGCTTTTTATTGGAAGCGCATTAAGAGTGATAAAGTGCTTCTCTATGTGACAATTTGCAGTGTTGCTCTTTGTGTATGGAATTTCATATTTCCAAACTATTATAACTCTCAGTATGCGGCGATTACTTTTTTAGTCATTCCCGGGGTACTTATGGCCCATGCGCAATGGGCAGCAGGCGACTATAGTCTAAAGAACCCCGCAGGTATTGTGCCAGCATGGATTTTAGGCTGGATGATAAAGCCTTTTTCAGGAATACATGCTACGATAGGCTCCGCAATTTCGCTTATATCGGAAGATAATAAGCCTGTAGCAAAGCGCGCAATAATTGGAACAATCCTTGCTTTGGCTCTGCTTATTATAGTGGTGCCCCTGCTGATGGGGGCGGATATGGTTTTTAATCATTATGTTATGGGGCTATTTAGCGGATGGAATTTTTCATCTTTTGCAATGCACAGTTTTTTTGTGGTGATTATCTTTGCTCTATTTTACTCTTTCATATGGAATGTAGGGTTCGGTAAAAAGGACGAATTATATAGAGCCTCGTCAGAAGGAATGTCTATTGATATTGTAATCTCTTCAATAGTCTTAGGAAGTGTAACATTGGTTTATGTGATGTTTTGCCTAGTGCAGTTCACATACTTATTTGCAAGGGCTGGATTGCCTGAAGGGATGACCTACGCAGAATATGCAAGGGAAGGTTTCGCTCAAACTGTATTGGTTTGTGCTATTAACTTACTGCTATTTGGAATATTTATGTGGAAGGGACAAGGCAAAAAGATATTGAGCGGGTTATTAAGCGGATTGCTAGCCCTTACGTTAATAATGCTAATTTCCGGAGCAGTGCGTCTAAACCTGTATATAGATGCGTTTGGGATGACCTGGCTACGACTTTTATCCGCATGGTTTATAATATACTTGGTAATAGTTATCGTTCTTTGCGTAGTGCGGTTGTTTAAGAAGGAGATGCCAGTGGTAGGGCTCAGTGCAATGGTGCTATTGATTTGGTATATTGCTCTGGGGTATCTGAATCCGGATGGTTTTATTGATTGGTTTAACCAAATGGCGTTAATGTCCTAATAACAAAAAACCTCGAAGGATTTATATCCCTCGAGGTTTTCATTCTAAATACTCCATTACACAGCACGTGTAACCTTGCCGGATCTGAGACAGCTAGTGCAGATTTTAATAGTTCTTGCATGGCCGTTATCATTAATCCTAATTTTTTTTACATTACTTTTCCAAACTCTATTGGCCCTTCTTGAAACCTGGCTTCTTGTAATACTGATTCTATGCCCGGTTTGTCTGGTTTTTTCACATAACTCACATCTTGCCATATTCGGTGCACCTCCTTTTTACTACCTTACTACCAAGTGGAAGCTCTATAATAGCCTCCCGTACGGCTAACAAATGGTATTATAGCAGAAACATATCCATTTTGCAACAAAAATTAAGTAAGTTGTTATTGTATCTTGACATGGTTTTACGTATAATAGCTATATATATCTAAATCACTTTAAATTTAATGTAGATTTAGTATAGCAATTTTCTTAATTATAGTCCGGCTTTTGCGCTCGGGAAGGCTTAAGTATAGAGCAAAAGCCGGAATTGCTATCGTTAGTAAAATTTCTATAAGACTAATGAAAAAGTATAAAGGGGAGGAAATAGATGCCATCCACAACGAAAACTGAGTACGGCACAATAGCGGTAGACAATGAAGTTATAGCAAGGATAGCGGGCCTTACTGCTATGGAGTGCTATGGTATAGTCGGTATGGCCGCAAGAAGCGTTAAAGACGGCCTTGTGCATCTTCTTAAGATAGAGAGCCTTACTAAAGGCGTAGTTTTAAGCATTAATGAAAATGCTTTATTGTGCATTAAGCTTCATATTATCGTGGAATATGGCACGAATATTCCTGCCATAGCTAATTCATTGATTGATACGGTAAAATATAAGGTCGAAGAGTATGTAGGCATTGATGTGGAAAAAATAGAGGTTTTTGTTGAGGGTGTACGTGTAGAGTAAGCCGAACGCATCAGACCTATATATTTAAGGGGGAAGTATACCTTGGCAATCTTAAAAATTGACGGCTATATGCTCAGAAAGGCCATTATAGCAGGCGCCAATGAGCTTGAAAAAGAGAAAGATTATATTGATAGTTTAAACGTTTTTCCTGTTCCGGACGGCGACACGGGTATTAATATGTCTCTGACTGCAATCGCTGCAGCTAAGGAAGTGGAGAAGCTTGATACGGCCAATGTTTACGAAGTGGCGAAAGCTGCATCAAATGGGTCTTTGAGAGGAGCACGCGGCAACTCCGGGGTAATTTTATCCCAATTGTTCAGAGGCTTTGCTAAAGGCCTTGAGAATAAAGAAAGTGCAACGGCTGAAGACTTGGCTGGAGCATTTGCTCAGGGTGCGGCCACGGCCTATAAGGCCGTTATGAAGCCTAAAGAAGGAACAATACTTACTGTAGCGAAAGCTTTTGCGCTGGCCTGTGTAGAGCCCGTGGTAGATTCGGATGAGACAGATGTCGATATTGAGTTGATGCTTAAAGATGCCCTTGCAGATGCCTATATATGCCTTGAGAAAACAACTGAGATGCTGCCTGAGCTTAAGCAGGCGGGCGTTGTCGATGCTGGAGCTTATGGATTTTTAAAGATCGTCTCGGGTGGTTTTGCATCCCGTGCTATAACGGGCGAGATTGAATTAAGAGATCCATCTGCAAGTAAGCCAATAAGTAGCGCAGGCGCGCCATCAGGTATAGCGAGTGCAGATATTAAGTTTACTTATTGTACGGAGTTTATAATAGATGATGCCAAAGTCGTAGTGAGTACGGAAAACAGCCTAAAAAAATATTTAGGTTCTATGGGTGACTCCGTGGTCGTAGTTGTAGATGACGATTTAGTGAAAGTTCATGTTCATACGAATAGTCCGGGGCTGGTGCTTGAGCGTGCCTTGACTATAGGGAGCCTCGACAATATAAAGATAGAAAATATGCGCACGCAACATACGAGTTCAGTACATTTTGCAAGCGATGAGGCCGCAGTTACTATGGAGGAGCTACAAGAGCATAAAAAAAATGCCTTTATAGCAATAGCCTCAGGCAATGGATTGTGCGAGACGTTCCGTGAGCTTGGTGCCGATTTAGTAGTTTCTGGCGGCCAATCAATGAACCCTAGCACGGAAGATATTTTGGAAGCCGTAGTTAAGCTCAATGCCGATAATATATTTGTGTTCCCGAACAATAAGAATATTGTGCTTGCGGCAGAGCAGGCGGCGGAGTTGTCTAATAAAAAAGTGCATGTAATTCCGACGAGAAGTGTTCCGCAAGGTATCACAGCACTCATTAGCTTCATGCCGGAAGCGGATGTTGATATTAACATAGAGAATATGAAAGATGCACTGGGCACTGTCAAGACAGGGATGGTTACTTATGCTGTACGTGCGTCAAGCATCGATGGCATGGATATTTCTGACGGCGACATTTTGGGCATAATTGAAGATAGGGTTGATTTGGTTGAACATGATGTGGCGGAGGCCGCTAAGCGTGTGATTGACAGGCTGTTTGAAGAGGGCGGAGGAGATGTACTTAGCATTTATTACGGTGAGTCGGTGACGGAGGATGAAGCGGTTGTGCTTGCTGAATATGTAGAGCAGAAGTATCCGTCATGTGAAAGCGTGTGCGTCAGTGGCGACCAGCCAATTTATCATTATATATTGTCGTTAGAGTAATCGCCGAAATCAGGATTTCGGTGAGATACTCCTGGCGAAAGATTTTTCAGCTACGCTAGAAAAACCGGCTCACGTTTTTGACCCAGAAGGAACCGGATGAAGTATCTGCCAGCGCAGCCGGCGGGACGCTTTGAGCTATGCGCTCGTTTCTAGTGCGTAACTCAGTGCCGTTTTTAACGAAGGTAGAAATTCAGAAGCCGGTCAAAAATTACGCTTACTTTATTCACAAAGTTCCTTTGAAACTTTAAACGGAATTCGTGTTTTCAATTATACGGTGAACATATGATTTTATCAGACAATATAACAGCTATCAAAAATTTAGGCCCTGCCCGTGCGCAAATCTTTGCGCGGGCGGGCGTTTTTAGTGTGCTTGATCTTATCAACTTTATCCCCAGAGATTATGAGGACCGGTCTATTATAACTGAAGTATCAGCTCTACAGGCAGAGATGCGAACTACGATAAAAGCGAAAGTAGTGGGTGAGGCTAAAAATTCAGGGTTTAGAGGCGTTATAGTAACCAGCGTACTACTTGAAGATGAGTCCGGACGCATAGATGCGGTTTATTTTAACCAGCCTTATATGAAGAACAGCATAAAAAAAGGTGAGGTCTATTACTTTTCAGGCAAAGTTGTTAAGAATATGGGGAGGCTGCAAATGGGGTCCCCTGAAATAACAAAACTGTCAGAAAGTCCTCTTCACGCCGGGCGGATTATTCCTTTGTATCCGGCTAAACTAGGAATTTCTCAAAAGATTATACGGGGCTATATCAAAGCGGCATTAGATACGTGCGCAGAGCTGCTTGAAGAAACTTTGACTGAGAAAATTATAAGTGGTTTTGGCATTATGCCGCGCAGGGAGGCCCTTAGCAACATTCATTTCCCAGATAGCCGTGAGTCCTTCTTAAAAGCACGCGAACGGCTTATCTTCGAGGAGTTTTTCGCATTCCAAATAGCACTATTGTCACTTAAAGGTACTGTTAAAAAACAGCTTACAAATATAAAGATCAAAGAGAATGATTATTCTGCGATAAATATCCCGTTCAAACTTACAGGCGCACAACAAAGGACACTTGGGCAAATAATCTCAGATCTAAAGTCACCCCATCCAATGTATAGGCTGGTCCAGGGAGATGTGGGGAGCGGGAAAACCATAATTGCAGGAATTGCTGCCTATCTTGCGATTAAAAGCGGCTATCAAGCAGCGATCATGGCACCTACGGAGGTTCTTGCGAAGCAGCATCAGGAAAGTTTTATGAGACTTTTTGAGCCGTTAGGCATCACAGTTTGTCTCATGACGGGCTCTATGAGTGCCTCTGCAAAAAGGGATTCACTTGAGAAGATATCGAACGGCACAGCTGGGATGATTGTAGGTACTCACGCATTGATTCAGGACAGAACAGAATTTCACAATCTGGGCCTTGTCATAACGGACGAGCAACATCGTTTTGGCGTTAATCAACGGATTAAGCTTACTATGAAGAGCGAGCTACCTCATGTGCTTGTAATGAGCGCAACTCCTATTCCTCGCTCACTTGCCCTTGTCCTTTACGGAGATATGGATATTTCTGTGATGGACGAGTTGCCGCCCGGCCGCCAGGAGATAAGCACGTTTGCACTTAATACATCTTATCGTGAGCGGGTTTATAGTTTTATTGATGCGCAGATAGAGGAAGGGAGACAGGTGTATATCATTTGTCCTTCAATTGAGGAGACAGAGAGCCTTGAAATAGAGAATGTTATGGAATATGCTGCGCGGCTCAAAAAAATATTTCTGCCAAAGCGAAATATAGCGATACTTCACGGCAAGATGAGGCCAGCCGAAAAAGAAGAAACTATGGAGAAGTTCGTTGCGGGAGATATTTCTGTATTGGTTTCGACAACAGTTATCGAGGTTGGCGTAAATGTCCCTAACTCCACAGTCATGGTCATAGAAAATGCAGAGCGGTTCGGCCTATCCCAACTGCACCAGCTCAGAGGCCGCGTAGGACGAGGCGCAGATAAGTCCTATTGTATACTTTTTTCGGACAATGAAGGCGAAATTGCAAAAGAGCGTCTATCAGCCATGCAAAAAACAGGAGATGGATTCAAAATAGCCGAGCTTGACCTTAATCTAAGAGGCCCTGGAGATTTCTTTGGCACGAGACAGCATGGCCTACCTGAGCTTAAGATTGGTGATATAGTGAGAGACAGTGAGCTTTTAGCTAAAGCTAGGGAAGCGGCTGTGGAATATTATGAGGAAGCAAAAGATGGCGATGAGATATTGGAGAGATTTTTGAAGAGATTGCAGGGGGATGTAGGCTGGTCCATTTGAAATTCAAACTCCGTGGTCTTCAAATCTGCATACCTATGCGGCCTGGGGAAGGGGTTTTGAGTATTTTGTCATGAAAGTTGAGTTACAAAGGCTAGAAGTATAGATAGCTTCAATCACCCATTAATTTTATTGATGGGTGATTTTATTATTAAATTTATCTTGACATATACAGTTTGACTGTATACTATAGCACTATACAGTGAAACTGTATAGTGGGAGGAGGACATAATTTGAATAGGGATAAAAACTTGCCTTTGACCGAAACTGTTTATTACATTCTGTTAGCTTTGGTTGAGCCGGCTCATGGATATGTAATAATGCAAAAAATAGAGGAGTTTAGCAATGGGCAGGTTAGGCTGGCAGCAGGAACGCTTTATGGAGCTATTGAGAATTTGCTTAAGAAAGGATTTATTGAAGCCATACCGAGCGATGACACTCGCCGTAAGGTATATGCCATTACACAGGCGGGTAATCATGTGTTATGTGCAGATTATCAAAGAATGAATCATTTAGTTAATGCAACGCAACAAATATTAAAAATGGAGACTGCTTATCATGACTAAGTATAAATTTTTTATCAACTACGATAAAGAGGAGAAGTGGCTTGAGGAGATGGCTAAAAGAGGCTATCAATTAAAAGATACACGTTTTTGTTATAGATTTAATACTGCGCCGCCGGAGAATTTGACCATAAAGATTGATTTTAGAATGTTTAGGCGTAACGAAGACTTTTTGGAGTATTGTACTCTCTTTGAGGATAGTGGCTGGCAGCATATAGCAGGAACTAGTAATAGCGGTACGCAATACTTTACGAAAATAAAACCATACGGTGATGAAGATATTTTCTCCGACTCTTCTTCACGGGCGGGGCGATATAAGCGGTTGGCAGACATGTATTTAGTAATGACAATCGCGTATTTTGTGACTGTAATAGCAATGTTTACTTTGGGTCAGATACAGATAGATGGATTTATGAATCCTAGAGAGATGTACTTAACGCCCGGATTATGGGAGATGAGCGGATTAGATTTCTGGCGGAGTTTTTTATTTGAAACTCCGTTTGTACTCATGCGAGAACTTTCGGGGGTTCTCATGATCTCGTTGTTTTTTTTATTTATTATTGGCTTTATCAAGTCATGGAAACAATATAAATTGACTTGCAAAGATTAATAGCTGAAAAAAAGCTTATAAAAATCTGTCATCCACAAGCGGCGCAGAATAATTCGCCGTCAGATGCTTTAAGAGTTTTCACTATGCGTTGGGCGAATGAGTGAGCCGCCATCGAGGTTGCTCCTACTACCACCTCTAGTAAGGGTGCTCTGCTTAAACCAAGTGGTTTCAGCTCCATCATAGATAATAGATATACTCTCCAAACTCATAACAAAGTTTTTGGTGTAGAGAACACTTCATTGGCTAGCTTAAAATACTCTCTGCCGTTGTCCGCGCTGAATAAAACCAATGCAATTTTGTGTTGATGTTATGATCAGATGTGCTGAACAAATGAGGGTTATCATAGATGAAGTTTATAGATTTGCAAAGCTTCTGTATAGTTATGCTTATATTTTATAAACACCGACCTCTTGTCCCCGAAGCAAAAAGATAGTACAATAAAAGGTATTGAGAGGTGCAAAATGGTAAAAACAGAAAATTTATTATTTAAATACCCAAAAATAAACCAAGAGAACGATACGGGTGGACAAAGGCCTGCTATATCTTTACTCAATTTAACCATAGAAAAAGGCGAGTTTGTTGCAGTTTTGGGACACAACGGCTCAGGGAAATCGACTTTCGCCAAGCATTTGAATGCGCTACTGATACCGACTGAGGGGAAAGTGTTTATCAAAGGGCATGACAGCTCTGTGGCTGATAATGTATGGCTTATACGAAAGAGTGCGGGCATGGTGTTCCAAAACCCGGATAATCAGATTATTGCTACTGTCGTTGAGGAAGATATCGCTTTTGGGCCTGAAAACTTGGGCGTTTTGCCTAGTGAAATTAGGCAAAGAGTTGACTCTGCATTAAAATCCGTCAGCATGGAAGAGTTTAGAAAGCGTGCACCCAGCCTTCTTTCAGGCGGGCAGAAGCAGCGCATAGCCATTGCAGGCGTCCTTGCTATGCGCCCTGAAATTATAATCCTAGACGAAGCCACAGCTATGCTTGACCCCATTGGGCGCAGAGATGTAATGGACATTGTAAAGCGGCTGAACAGGGAAGAGGGCATGACCATTATACACATTACCCATCATATGGAGGAGGCTGTTCTTGCGGATAGAGTCGTTGTAATGAGTGCAGGTTGTGCGGTTATGGACGCTGCGCCGAAAGAGGTTTTTAGAAATGTGGCCTATCTTAAAGAGCTTGGGCTTGACGTTCCGCAGGTGAGTGAGCTTATACATAGACTTATAGATGGCGGCGTCAGCTTGCCGGATGATATTATTAGCCTGGATGAGGCAGCCGACGCCTTAGCACTGAGGCTTGGTGCCTGTGGCTCACAATGTGCAGGTATTAGCCTTGAGTCCGGCGCAGAAACGGATTATAGAGGGAGTGGGCACGGCAGAACTGCACAGATTTGTGAGTTTGATTTTTTGCCAATTGAGGAAGGGGCGACAACGCATCTCGGCTTTTCAGAGAAAAGTCTCGTTGCACCTGTAGGAGCCCCTGACGAAAAGGGGCGAAATAATCAACAGCGAAGCTGTGTGGAAGATGCTGTGTCCACGCACTCTAAGCATGTTGAAAATATTATAGAGCTAAGGGATGTTAGCCATGTCTACAGCCCTGGCACTGTTTTTGAAAAAGCTGCCATTATTGATATAAACTTTAGCGTTAAAAAGGGTGAGTTCTTTGGTATAATAGGACACACAGGCTCAGGTAAATCGACGCTTATACAGCATCTGAACGCTCTTATGAAGCCGACTTCCGGGCAAGTCTTAATGAATGGCGTGGATATAAATGCGGACAAAGAATCGCTTAAAGAAATTCGGCGCAAAATAGGTCTTGTGTTTCAATATCCTGAAAATCAACTTTTTGAGATGACAGTTAGAAGTGATGTTGCTTTTGGCCCTAAGAACATGGGCTTTGATGAAGCTGAAATTGATAGACGTGTGCGGCGTGCACTTTCGCTTGTCGGCATAAATGAGGAACATTTTGATAAATCGCCTTTTGAACTGTCAGGCGGTCAGAAACGGCGTGTTGCCATTGCGGGTGTTATTGCGATGGAGCCTGAGATACTTGTGATGGATGAGCCAACTGCAGGACTTGACCCAAAAGGGCGTGACGAAATATTTGAGCAGATAAAATTGCTTCATAAAGAGATGGGCAATACCGTCATTATAGTGTCGCACAGCATGGAAGATATCGCCAGAATGTGCGAGCGCATAGCAGTGCTTGCTGACGGTAAGCTCAAGTATTTAGGTGCACCGGGAGAAGTTTTCAGAAATATCAGAGAGCTTGAGGCTATAGGGCTCACGGCTCCTCAGATTAGCTATCTTGTGAGAGAGCTTAATGAGAAGGGTGCAAATCTTAGCTCGGACATTTATACAGTGGATGCAGCATATAAGAGTTTGTTTAATATTTTGCTTCCGGAGAATTCTTGAGGAGTATTTTCATTATACAAGGCTGGTAGGCAGCAAGTATCGGCTGCCTGTGCCCCGCTGCGCCAACGGACATCCTTGAAAGCGCAAGCGGTGACCTGCTAGTGACGCTGTCTGTCATCGGAAGCATTACCAACGTATTCGGGGGTTTCTGTAGAATCTTGAGCTATTAGGCGATAAATTAACTAAGAGGGCGTGGAATGAAGATATTAAACAGGCAAAGGAGATTACGTGTAGATTATGAATTTAAATATAACAATAGGTCAATATTATCCGTCAATGTCTAGGATTCATAGCTTAGACCCAAGGAATAAGCTTTTGGCGCTCATCCTGTTTATGGTGATGATTTTTAGTGCAACAAACTTTGTATCTTATCTTGTGGCGGCGGCGGGGCTTGTAATCGTGATAACTCTCTCGAAAGTACCGCTTAAATTCATGTTTAAAGGGCTACGAGCGATTATTGGCATCATAATTTTTACGGTAATTATGAATATGTTTTTTGTGCCTGGAGAAAACATTATCTTTGAATGGAACTTTTTGCGCATTAGTGTAGAGGGCCTGTTTGCAGCGGGGAGAATGGCATCAAGGCTTGTGCTTTTGATAATAGCATCTTCAATTTTGACTTTGACGACATCTCCTATAGAGCTTACAGATGGCTTAGAGTATGTGCTAAAGCCATTTAAGAAAATAGGAGTACCTGCGCATGAAATAGCTATGATGATGACCATAGCATTGCGTTTCATACCGACCCTTATGGAAGAGACGGACAGGATAATGAAAGCCCAAATTTCAAGAGGAGCTGATTTTGATACAGGCGGGATTATAAAAAAGGCGAGGGCGGTTATTCCGCTCCTTGTACCGCTTTTCATATCGGCATTTAGACGTGCGGATGAGCTTGCGCTTGCCATGGAGGCTAGGTGTTACCGAGGCGATGAAAATAGAACGCGCATGAGAGAGCTGGCGCTTAAGAAAGCAGATTATATATTTTCATGTGTGCTGTTTTTGTTTTTGATATCTGCTTTGGGGACGAGGTTTTTGTAGATGCGGAGATATTTGCTTAAGGTAGCCTATAAAGGGACAAATTACGCCGGTTGGCAAAGACAAGAAAACGCTAATACTGTGCAAGAAGAGATTGAAAGGGCGCTTTCTGAATTATATAAGCAGCACATTACTGTCATAGGAGCATCAAGAACCGATGCGGGAGTCCATGCACTCGGGCAGGTTTGTGCGTTTTCTGTCGGTAGTAGCTCAGTGCCTGTAGATAAGTTGCCGCAGGCTATAAACTCTAAGTTGCCTGTAGATATCGCTGTGACTATGGGCAAAGAGGTCCCTGCTGACTTTCATCCAATATTTGATGCAAAGTGCAAAACATATGTTTATAAGATATATGAAAACGTGGTAAGGAATCCTTTACTTGGCGATATGTCATGGCATATTTACCGCAAGCTTGATGTTGATGTCATGAAAGCGGCCGTGTCTCACTTTGTGGGAGAACACGATTTTTCGGCATTTTGCGCTGCAAATGGCAGTGCTAAAACTTTTGTGCGAAGGATTAACAGCGCAGAGGTATATAGAGAAGAAGGTAGCGGGATTATATGTTTTCGTGTGAATGGGAACGGCTTTTTGTATAATATGGTGCGGATTATGGCAGGCACTCTTGTATATGTAGGGCAGGGCAAGATTCAAGCGGATGATTTACCGGGGATTATAGATTCAAAGGATAGGACGAGAGCGGGGATTACCGCGCCGCCTGAGGGATTGTGTTTGGTGGAGGTTTTTTATTAGAGGGATTTTCATTACTTGCAAGCCATCCCCAACAAATAGGCTATGCGTACCTTAGCATACCGCATTTTATCCTGTAGTACGTATTTTGCGATACGCAGGGGGTGTACTCTACAGTTTATCGTTGCTGTTTCTATTTATTTTGTATTTTTACGTAGGGGAGGAGTTAGAGTATCTGATATTCCTAGTAGATAATCAGTGCTAGTGCTGTAGAAGAGTGCCAGCCCGATTAAAATCTCAACAGGAATATTTCGTTCACCAAGTTCATATTTTGAGAGGGTATTTTGTGCGATGTTTAAATGCTGTACAACTATAGCTTGACTATAGCCTCTTATCCGATTATACTTTAGCACTTCGTATCTCATATCTAATCACCCAGGCAAGTATACAACACCTTATAGTGAGATATTGTGTTATATCTCATAATGAGATATAACGACTATTGATCGGAATTTATGCAGAATTCTGAAAGATTATTTGGCGGTTTTCATCACATTGAAAATTATGATAAAGCGGAAGATGCTATGTTCTCTCTAATGTACATGGCGTATAAAGAAGGCTGGCTGGCAGCGGGCGGTGAGTTGCCTGAATCCCAGAACGATTTTTAATATGACTCTAGAAGCCCTACTACTCGTGATTAACTGCAAGCAAAATCCCCGCTGAACAATATAAGTGCAACGGGGATTTTAGCCGTAGACATACTCTTTTGTGGAAGCGGAAGGGTTTAGGAGCTACGGGAACCCATTAAAACGAAGCTTAAAGTAAAGCGATGCTCAAGTAAAGCTAAGCTTAAGTAAAGCGAAGCTTAAGTAAAACGAAGCTTAAGTAAAGCGAAGCTTTACGGGATAGTAGAGAAGAGTTTCCAGAATTATATCCGCAAGGTCAGCAATGTTTTTCTTGAAAAACATTGCCTAGCTCTGAATTTTTCGCCTGTGGCGAAAAACGGCACAGATTTTCACACTAGTTGCTGTGCCTAAATCAAAGCGTGCCGCAGGATATTTCATCCGGGTCCTTCTGCCCCTCTAAGGGGAATCGGCTTCCGTGTGCTTTAGCGAATAAGCCGATTCTTACCTAACATAATATCAAGTTCTACACCAAAAACTCCATTTGCCTATCATATGGTTCTAGCGCCTTAAGTTCTTCATTAACCTCCACGGCATCCACACATCCAATGCCTTCATAAAAACCTTGGGGCTCCTCACCCGAGTGAGCAGAAATATACAATTTCTCAGCACCAATCGCCGTTGCCTTTTGCGCTGATAACATAAAAAGCTCTTTCCCTATGCCCATGTTTCTATAGCCGCAAGAGACATGAAGCTGGGTAAGCTGTACATATTGACTTCTGCTTCCAAAAAGTTCAGACAACAGGCACGCAAAAGCAATTAGATGCTCATTACAATTAAAAACTCCCCATACAAATCCTCCGGATTTAAGGCAGTTCATAAAATCAGTATCGACTATCTCTTGTTTAAGTTTTTCATCCCACTGCTCTGTAAAGGATACATCCCGAAGCACCCAATTGCCGTTTTCATTACGCAGCGCCCGTTTTACTTCCTGAAAACGATTGAAGTGCTTTAGTAAGCCGTGGTATAAATCGTTCATTGATAACTCTCTTACCGTTAAACCTTTCCTCATCTCGTTGTCCTCTTAAACTCTTCCCATCTAATAGTATCCAAAATAGCTTCTTCCATGGAGAGTTCAGCCTTAAAGTCGATATAGTCTTTTGCTAAATTCGTTGAGGCATAGGAACCGCAGGTATCGCCCGCCCGCCTTTTGCCTATTTTAACAGATACTTTCTCTCCTGATACATTTTCAAATGCAGTGATAACTTCTTTCACTGTGGATCCTACGCCGGTGCCTATGTTAATAGGTAAATAGCCGCCGGATTCAGAGATTCTAAAAGCTCGGTCGAAATTCTCCAAGGCTCTTACGTGAGCCATAGCCAGATCCCAAACATGTATATAGTCTCTTATGCATGTGCCATCTTTTGTGGGCCAGTCGGCTCCATTTATAACAAAGGGCGTATCATTTGCTACAGATGCTAGTATTTTTGAAATAATGTTTCCTGAATTACTTTGCTCTGCTCCGCAGCTCATGTCGGGTGCGGCGCCTATGGGATTGAAATATCTGAGAGTGATGCATCTAGTATCATATGCGGCGCAAAAGTCCTCAAGTATCATCTCGGTTATATATTTTGAACGAGCGAAAGGGCTTTTGGGTTTTATGGGCGAGCCTTCACTTACCATATAACCGGCAACATCCTCATAAACGCCGGCGGAAGAGCAATATATCAGCTTCTTACAACCGGCGGCAGTTATGAAGTTGCAAAACTCGATACTTTTGCTTACGTTGGAAATATAATATTCATAAGGATTATACACAGAATTTACGACTAGTGCGCGTTCAGCGTAATGAATCATGGCTTCTATATCCGGATGCTCATCAAAAATTCTGGCCAAAGTCTCCAAGTCACCTATATCAGCTTTATAAAAAAGCTTGTCCTGAACAAAATAGTCTCGGCCGGAGATAAGGGAGTCTAGTATAACAGGGACATGGCCGTTAGCTATAAGAGCCCCGCAAATGCAGCTGCCAACATAGCCTGCGCCGCCGCTTACAAGAACTTTCATGTGGAATCACCTCTTTTGATTCTCGCGAAGCAGTGAACCAAGTGCGAAGGCAAGTCTTCGCTTTTGGCGGACGCCGCGGAGTGAACTACCCCGCCCCAAGGGGCGGGGTAGTTCACATGAAATGATTCTAATATAAATCTGGAGAGTTTGCAAGGGGGATATACAGTTGCAATTGTTTTTTGTATCAAATTATGGTAGACTCGAAGTAGATACATAATCATAGCACTTGCAAAACTGTAGGCTGCCATATTCATGAACTAAAACTAGTATAATCATAGAAGCACTGCAGCTTAGTCAGCAGTTATGATATGTTGCGTAAGTTATTCGGATAGCACTTTTCATTTATTGCAGCCCACGTACTAACTAAAATAAGTAAAATGCTATATAGAAGGGGGTTGTTTTGATGTTTACAAGGAAAAAGTCTGAGCGCTGTAAGTATTGCAGTAAATTTTTAACTGATGACCAAAAACAAATGGATAGAACTCTCTGTGTAGAATGTGCGGGCAGTATCGCTTCCGGCATCAAAAAGAGCTTTAAAATCCGTACGGTGATTGGCGTGTTATGTATTGTTGTGGTATTTGCATTTATTCACTATATGAGCATTGCCGCCTTTGAATATGGTGCAGGGGTACTGCGGGTGATACGTGTGCCGACAATTTTTGGATATATGACTTATCGTCCAACGACTTTTGAGAATATAATGAGTTTCTCTGTATTGGACCGAACTTTACTGGGAGCTGTAACTTTTACTGTGCCATTTGCAAGGAGAATAAGGTTTGGGATGGATGCGTATTATACGTTTTCCACACAATATGCATCGAACCCTCACGCTTCCGACCATCCGTATGTAATACAAGCAGGCCATGCAAGAGGCCAAGGAGACAGGCTTGGACTATTGATCAGTGAGCTGTTTCTTTCGGCTATATCTGGGCCGTATTTCTTTGTGCGTGGGGCTGTTACTATTTGGAGTATGGAAAAGTATGTAAGGGGAAGGTAGGTTTTATGCCGAGCGCTCAGAAACATGTCCTCTACAATCCGCAAGCGTTTTGCCCGGCTGAGGAGAATTGGAAGTTTCATGCCTTTCCTGGAAAGGCGATGGAACTTCCAATTCATTCCTTAAGTAATCAAAAAAGTGGCTTTGCCACTTTTTTGAAAGCGAATAGTTAGCGCGCAGCGCGTGACTATTCCTGACTAAAACATATCCGTCACATTCTCCACAAGATGCCCGGCTCTTTTAAAGGCCTTCTTTCCACCTCTAATTACATGCCTTCTTTGTCTTTTGTCAGACATAGCGACTGCGATCCCTGCAGCACCTAAGATTCCGCCAGCTATAAGCCCCGTTGCAAATTTATTCATTATGACCACTCCTTATCTGTAAGATATTTCTATTATTTGCATTAAAAAGGCGATTATTCAAAGGCGGAATCAATGGGAATGTTTGACAATTATATAAGTAATAATATATACTAACACAAATATACAAACAGTGAAGAGATCAATTCCAAAACCTATGCTAAGCCTCTTCTATAGCACGTAAGGAGAAATATGTTTATAAAAAATGAAAGAAGCTTAAAAACCCTTGAGTTTAATAAAATAATAGATATGCTTACACAAAACGCCGACACCGCGCCGGGTAAGGGGCTCTGTGCGAGATTGCGGCCTTTTGCAGAGCTTGGAGCCATAAACGAGGCTCAAAAACACACAACAGAGGCCGCCTCAATGGTTATGAGAAAAGGTAGGCTCTCTTTGGGGGGAGCAAAGGATATAAGCCCCGCTGTTAAAAGAAGCAATGTAGGCGGGATACTTAATATCACGGAGCTGCTGCAAATTGGGGACTTTTTGCGAGCATGTATGAGTGCGAAAAATTACGCCAAATCTAGCGACAAAAATGAATCATACCCCATCCTTGCGCCTATGTTCGAGGCGATTTTGCCTATAGATAGCTTGAATCGTGAAATTGAGCGTTGCATATTAAATGAGTATGAGCTAAGCGATAATGCAAGTTCTGCACTTAGCCAAGTCAGACGCGGCATAAAGGTTGCGAATGAGAGGATTAAGGAGCATCTAAACTCCATAATCCATTCGCAAGCATATAAAAATGTTCTGCAAGATAGCGTGATAACCATGAGGGGCGGACGGTATTGTGTACCCGTACGCTCAGATGCTAAGAAGGATTTTCCGGGCATTGTCCACGACCAATCAGGTAGCGGCATGACGCTCTTTATGGAACCTATGAGCGTAGTCAATCTTAACAATAAAATCAAAGAGCTTGGTATAGAAGAAGCCCGTGAGATTGAGAAGATACTGGCTACTCTTTCTCAGCTCGTCTATGAGAATTCGGAAATCTTGCTTCAAAACCTAGAACTTGTTACGGAGCTTGACTTTGTATTCGCTAAAGGCAAGCTTTCAGTTGATATGATAGGTACTCAGCCAATATTTAACGACAGAGGCTATATAAATATTCGCAGAGCACGACATCCACTTTTAAACAAAGATACAATTGTGCCTATCGATATTTATTTGGGTAAAGATTTTAACACTTTGCTCATCACAGGGCCAAACACAGGCGGCAAAACTGTGTCTTTAAAGACTCTTGGGCTTTTTACACTGATGGGTCAGGCGGGGTTGCATATTCCTGCATTTGACAATTCGGAGCTTAGCGTATTTGATGAAATTTTTGCAGACATTGGCGATGAGCAGAGCATAGAGCAGAGTTTGAGTACATTTTCGGGGCATATGAAAAATATTGTGAGCATTCTGGCGGAAGTTACAAGCTTCTCGCTGGTTCTGATGGACGAGCTTGGAGCAGGTACAGACCCGACTGAGGGGGCCGCTCTTGCAGTATCCATAATCGAGCATTTGAAGGCGAAATCTGTGCGAACTGCGGTTACTACTCATTACTCTGAGCTTAAGCTTTATGCTTTGCAAACTGAGGGGATAGAGAACGCCAGCTGTGAATTTGACGTGGATTCTTTGCGTCCGACTTACAAGCTCTTAATTGGCGTCCCCGGCAAGTCTAATGCTTTTGCTATATCTAGGAGGCTTGGCCTTTCGGAGGAAATAATTGAGATGGCCAAAGAGACGCTCAGCAAGGAAGATAAGCGTTTTGAAGATGTGATAACGGATCTTGAAATAAGTCGCAAATCTGTTGAGCTAGAACAGGAGAGAGCTGCCCAGTATAGACAGGAAGCGCAAGCCTTAAAAGACGACTTTGAGCGACAAAAGCAAAAACTAGCCGACCAGCGTGAAAAAATGCTTACAGAGGCTAAAGAGGAAGCACGTAAGGTTTTGGCCCAGGCCAAGGCCGATGCGGATTATATATTGAAAGAGATGAATAAGGCGAGGCCATCGGGCGATAAGCAGGCTGCAGAAGCTGCACGAAGGCTGCTCAAGGAAAGTCTTGAAAATACAGGTCTTAGCCTGCTGGATGCTGAGGCTGGTAAACGTGCCTTACCGGAGAACCTACAGATTGGCGAAGGGGTATATATCCATAGCCTATCGCAGAAGGGCATTGTAACTAGTGCGCCAGACTCGTCAGGCGAAGTGATGGTAAAAGCTGGCATAATGAAAGTCAAGGCAAATATAAAGGACTTATCACGCATTGATGTGAAAGATACGGTCTCAAAGGTGAAAAAAGAAGCCGCTCAAAAATCGAGGACGATAAAAAGCCAGCATATACGTCCGGAGGTTGATCTTAGAGGTATGCTTGTTTCCGAGGCAATAGAGCATTGTGATAAATATTTGGATGAAGCGTACCTTTCGGGGCTTAAGCAAGTGAGCATTATTCACGGAAAAGGAACTGGGGCACTAAGGTCTGCGATTTCTGCGCATTTGAAGAATCATCCACATGTAATATCGCATAGATTAGGCTCATTTGGAGAGGGCGAGCATGGAGTAACTATTTGTGAACTTAAGTAGGCGCTGATTTGGCCATTTTTGTGTTTTTCGTTACACTATAAAGCTTCACTTTACTTTAAACTTCGTTTCAATGGGCTCCCGCTCGCTTAAAGGCGAAGAGCGGCACTGATTTATGCATTAGAAATATGAGAGCAAGCCAAAGCGTACCGCCGTAAACTTCATTTAGTTTTTTTGGTCAAAACTAGGCCATAGGCCGTTGTTTCTAGAAAAGTTGGAATAAGGGAGGACACAACTCATGATGGGCAAACCAAAAATTATGGTAGTTGATGATGATAGGCACATAGCCGAGCTGATAAGCTTGTATTTGAACAAAGAAGGATATGATACGCGTGAGGTTTACAGTGGTAGAGCTGGCCTTGCTGAGTTTAGCATCTATTCGCCGTCTTTGGTAATTTTGGACTTGATGCTTCCTGAGATGGACGGGTATGAGGTTTGTAGAGAGATTCGGAAAATCTCGTCGGTGCCTATTATAATGCTGACGGCCAAAGGGGAGACATTCGATAAGGTATTGGGGCTTGAGCTTGGCGCTGATGATTATATGGTCAAGCCATTTGAGCCAAAGGAGCTTATCGCACGAATTAAAGCGGTACTTCGCCGTTATGAGAAAAAAAGTTCGGAAAACGCTAAACAAATAGTCTATCCAAACTTGACAATAAACCAAACAACACATATAGCAAATTACCACGGGACAGAGCTTGAGCTCCCGCCTAAGGAATTTGAGTTGCTGTATTTTCTTGCGCTGCATCCGAATCAGGTTTTTACTAGAGAGCAACTCTTGGATAAAATCTGGGATTATGAATACATGGGTGATACGCGCACGGTCGATGTACATATTAAACGCTTGCGTGAGAAGATGCAGAAAGAAGACAATTGGAGTATTAAAACGATATGGGGTGTAGGGTATAAATTTGACCCGGGGACTAGGGAGTAGGTTGTAGTTTTTTTGGGCAAGTGCTAACAAAATTCTTACTAGTCACTGATAATTATTATCGTAGATAATTCATATTAGGTGATTGAGATGCGTAATCGAATAATAGTCTTTATTAGTATACCTGCTCTGACACTTTTCCAGCCTGGAGAAGTTCATACTATCAATGACCGTAAAGAGTTTCTAAACACTTAAGAAATCAAACAAGTGGGCCGGATGCCAGCAAATTTATCTTATGGAGCGGAGCTGAGATGCTTGAGAGATAAAATTGAAGCGTTCAAGTTTTGAAAGGGTAAGAAGAAATGCTGAAAAAGCTACATATTTTTTTAATTGTTGTAAATCTCACAGTGCTTGCGGCTTGTAGTGGCAGTACGATTGATAATATGAATCAGGAATCACTTGCCTCGCCAGAAAAATCAACAGGCCAGATTTTCCTGTACGGTGAATGGCACGGTATAGAGAGCATAATGAACAAGCAACTCGAATTATGGTATGAATATTATCATTATATGGGTATGCGGCATTTATTTATTGAAGTCCCATACTTTTCAGCAGAATTTTTGAATATATGGATGCAGTCAGACGGAGATGATATATTATACGATCTGTTTAATGATTTAGAAGGCACTCTTGCACATGTTCCGTACACTTTAGCATTTTACAGAACAATAAAAAGCGAATTTCCTGAAACTATTTTCCACGGCACAGATATAGGACATCAGTTCGGCACTACAGGGGAACGCTTTATGAAGCACCTTATAGAAAATAATATGCAAGGCACTGAACAGTATTTGTTGGCGCAAAAGGCGATTGAACAGGGTAGATATTTTTATATTTACAGTAATCTAGATATTGAATATCGAGTAGCTAAAAAAACTGAAAACTTTATTCGTGAATTTGATAAACTAGCTGATCAGAATGTCATGGGAATTTTTGGAGCGAATCATACTGCATTTGGTATTATGTACGGTCGATCTTTCCCGACATTGGCAGAGCAGTTAAGAGAACGCTACGGTGATGCGGTACATTCGAAGGATTTATCATGGATGGCGCCGCAGATTGAACTGATCAGGGAATATATTGTTGAGCCAATGAGAGTGGACATAAAAACTATAAGCGGAATAGATTATGAAGCGTCATACTTTGGTGAACAAGATTTAACCGGATTTAGAGACTTTGTTTCACGAAGGTTTTGGCGTTTGGAAAATGCTTATTACGATTTCAGAGATAAGACAACAACAGGGGATTGGCTCCCTTTTGATAACTATCCGATGCTGATAGAAATAGGGCAGGTTTTCGTAATAGATTATACGATGACAGATGGCTCTGTTTCAAGAGTGTTTTTCCGCTCTGATGGGAACTATTGGCATGGTTTGCCGGCGACAGATGAATTTATCCCATAGGCGAACAAAATTAGTAGCATACACTATATAAAAACTACTTTAAAATAGTCCCAACGCAATTTTGATTCAAAATCATCCTTACGATAAATTTTTTAGCAATTCTGGTTCAAAATCATTCTTACGCTAAATTTTGTATTCCTTTACTGTCCAGCATCCGGCAATACAAAATTTGCGAAGGTTGTTTTTCACAGGGAATTGCTTTACTGCCCAGCATCCGACAATACAAAAATTGCGAAGGTTGTTTTTACAACGATATCGCATCATCAGAAAACCCCCAGAAATCTGAGCTTTCTGCTTTGCTTTGATCCATTTCAAAGTGATTTAGCTATACATCAAAACCACAAGGAGCAAAACAATGTTTCCAAGCTCAATATTCGGCAAAAACCTTGCTATCTACCTCAGCATAATACTCATTAGCTTTACGGTGCTTGGGACGTCGCTCTCGACAATTTACAGGTCGTACTTTATTGAGCGGCAAGAACAGACACTTATACTGCGCAGTGAGAATTTGGCTAATTTATTTTTTGAACTTGCGCATTTACAATTTCCTTTTGATATGGCTCTGATTCTTAGATACGAGGAGCTTATAAATACCGAGGCCAGGAATTTAAGGGAGTATCTTGACTATACTTTTTTGCTTGTTGACAGGGACTTTTTGGTGCAGGGCATATCGGAAGGATTGCCATTTGGTGATAATGTTCAGTTCGATGAGCATGTGCGCATCGATATTCAAAATATGCAAGAGCTTCACGCAGTTATGGACGGGCAGATTGTTTCTGTCGTTGGCACTCTTGGGGGGCTCTATAATGAGCCAATGCTTACCATTGCTTATCCTATCGGTAATGAGCATATGACCATTGGAGCCATATTCATGTCAACCTCCATGCAGAGCGTGAATGAAAACATTTCAGAGGTCGTAAGGATCACTGTAAACGGAGTTGTCATTTCGTGCATTGCGGCGGTTATCATGATCTATTTCTCATCTAGGAGCATGACAAAGCCGCTTAGGCAGATGAATGAAGCTGCCAAGGTTATAGCGAGCGGCGACTTTGAAAAGCGCATAGAAGTGAAGTCCTTGGACGAAATAGGGCAGCTTGCAGAGAGCTTTAACAATATGGCTGAGGGACTAAACACACAGGAGGAACTTAGGCGAGAGTTTGTAGCGAATATATCGCATGATTTAAGATCGCCGCTTACCTCGATTATAGGCTTCCTGGAAGCAATGCAAGATGGAACGATTACAGACGATCGCAGAGATTATTATTTGGGCATAGTGCTGACAGAATGTAAACGGCTTGCAAAGATTGCAAACGATTTGTTGGATATTTCAAAGCTTGACCTTACGGGAGAGTTGGAGATTTTGCGTGAAGAGTTTGAGCTTAATAAGCTGATTCGCGACACATTCATACAGTTTGAGAATCGCATTAGGCAGAAGGCTATTGTGGCTGACATATCTTTTGCCGGTGAGACTACCATGGTTTGCGGTGATTATGAGAAAATTCAACGAGTGTTTCATAATCTTTTGGACAATGCAGTGAAATTCACGTCAGATGGCGGGCGGATTTATGTAGAGACAACAATTAAGGAGAAAAAAGTTGTTGTGAGTGTGAAAGACAGCGGGCGCGGACTTTCAGAAGAAGAGCGCAAGCATATTTTTGACAGATTTTATAAATCAGACTCATCAAGAGGAATAGACAAAACGGGCTCGGGGCTTGGGCTGGCTATCGTTTGGGAGTTTATTAAAGCACATGATGAGAAGATTTATATTGAGTCGGTGGAAGGAATTGGCTCTAATTTTGTTTTCAGCTTGAGCCTTGCGGATGGTAAAGGGCGTAAGCGAGTATGAGAAGGATAAGGTTTGGGATATTAGCAGTGTTGTTAATGTTGACCATTTTGGCAGCTTGCAGCGGTGTTTATAGTGATGAATACTATACGGCTTACAAAATTAAGCCTTTAGGTGATATAATATTTGAAGTACACCTTGGAACGCCACTTCCATCGTTAGAAAGCTGGCCGTCATATGATGCGTTGATTGAAGCGAGGGAGTTGCCGGTCTACCCTTTCCAAGAGCTAACATTTAATGTTGGTGAGCCTTTAAATGTGTGGCATGCTTCAGTTTCGCCATTTCCTAGAGAAGGTATGCGTTATCCCAGTTATGATACTATAAATACAATATTTCCAACTATTGACTTATCTAGCTTACGGGTGCAGACTCACTTTTCAGACGGGATACTCTCCCAAATTGACGTTACGCAAGATAACGATATTTTTATTATTGTTGGAATAGGGGATATCAGAGACGCTAGGTTAGTTATATTTGACTCTAGTTTCGTGCCTGAGATAACATATGTTCACGGAGTTCCCGTCAGAGCTTTTATGTTTCAGTATAGTGGGCTTGGCTTATTGGATACATATTGGTTTCAGGCTGATTTTGCTATGGGAAGTATTGTGTACCGAATACGATTCATTGATACTAAAGAAAATGGACAGGAGTGTATGACAGAGCTTGTGAATAAACTCATATGGGGCGGCACGGAAGGGTTGCATTCTGTTTTTGAGATAGTAGTTCCTGAGCGTTCGTATAATTGATAGGAGGATTTTAAATGGATAGAGCATTAGGCGATATAAAGGTAGTAGATCTTACGAGAGTCTTGTCGGGACCTTACGCTACAACTATGCTGGCGGATATGGGCGCTAGGGTAATCCATGTTGAAATGCCCGAAACAGGAGATGACTCGAGAGGCTTTGGCCCTTATGTTAACGGCGAAAGCTGTTATTTTATGAGCCTTAATCGTAACAAAGAGGGCATCACGCTCAATATGAAGAGCGATGACGGCAAGGAAATATTGAAAAAGCTGATTATGGATTCGGATGTAGTTGTTGAGAACTTCAAGCCGGGGACTATGGAGCGGCTGGGGTTTAGCTATGAGGATATCATGAAATGGAAGAGTGATATCATCTATGCGGCTTGTTCAGGCTATGGACACACGGGCCCATATTCTAAAAGGCCAGCATATGACGCAATCGTACAAGCAATGGGCGGGGTTATGAGTATTACTTCAAACGAACCAAACGGCGAACCTACAAGAGTCGGAAGCTCTATAGGGGACATCTTGGCGGGGATATTTACAGCGACAGGAATACTAGCCGCAATTCATCATAAGGACAAAACGGGTGAGGGCCAAAAGGTTGATGTGGGAATGCTTGACTGCCAGGTTGCTGTGCTTGAGAATGCAATTGCAAGATACTTCGCTACAGGCATAACGCCCGCTCCTGTAGGCAACAGGCATCCGTCCATAACGCCTTTCGAGCCGTTTAAATGTGCAGATGATACATATCTCGTAGTTGCCGCCGGAAACGATAAATTATGGGCGGCCTTTTGCAATCTCGTAGGCAGGGAAGAGCTCATAGACGATATGCGCTTTAAAACTAATGCCCATAGAACAGACAATCACAGCCAACTAAAGCCTATTATGGATGAGATCATGAATGAAAAGAGCTCAGATGTTTGGGCAAAGATATTTGAGGAAAACGGAATCCCTTGCACAACGATTGACACGATTGACAAGGTTGTTACAAATCCACAAATAGTAGCCAGAGAGATGATAGTGGAAACTCTTCACCCTAAAGCGGGTGTTCAAAAACTTGCAAATCTTCCTATTAAGTTTTCGAAAACGCCGGGAACTATTTATAAAGCGGCTCCACTTTTAGGCGAGGATAATGTAAAGGTTTTGAAAGAACTTGGTTATTCGGATGAGGATATTGAGAGGTTTGTAAAGGATGGGGTGGTTTAGGTCTATTTAGCAACAAGTCATCATAAATTGAACATGCAGTTTAAGAGGCTTGGTAAAGTGAATGAAAGAGTAAATCGCAACGCATATTCTTCGCATCAAGAGTAAAGTCAATGCAGGGTAGAAATAACTATTTCAGTTACTTCTACCCTACCCTTATACAAAGAGCTAAAAATATTTTTTGGCCTTCAATTCGCTTATGGAGTCCTTAATTTGCTCTATTTCATATTTTTGCCCTTTAATTTTTATAACACCCGCTATAATATCTTCAGAGTTAGGGTTTGAGAGTGCTCTTTGGACATACAGTGCTGTTGTAAGAAGTTCTAGTTGGGCCGGTTTCTTCGAACCAAAAATGGAAATCACATTTTGAATATTCGGAGAGATTGAGGGTGTTTCTGAAATATCATTAACCGAAATAAGGTGCCCATGGCCTGTTTCTTTTATTGTTAAGTCACCACAACTACAAAGGTATCGTATTTCTGTATCCAAGTCGGCACTATATGGTCCATAGAAATGGATTCGATAGTCAAAGCCAAGGCTCCCTCCCGCCTCCTGAATTAAGTATATCACTTTTTGTATAGCTTTTTTGCAGGGAGCTTCTTTGGACGCTGCTTGTATTGAGTTTATTATACTTAATACGTTATTCATGCTATTTACCCCCTTCTATCTTGAATATTCAGCAATTTTATCATTAATCCAATTTTTAATTTTGTCAATGTTTTCACCATTAGCATCAGCGTATAGCCTGCAAATATAGATATTGTCAGTAATACCTTTTAGAATTAAAGAGAAATGCATTACACTTTTAACTTCACTAGTGTGCTTGTCAATAACCTTTATTTCATTTCATCGTCATCCCCCGATGAATATGCAGGAGGCAGAAGTTTATGTGCTTTTTTATCAACGTCATCAAACTGGAAGGCAGTAAGTGGGAATTCTTGCTTTAATCCTTGCTCTAGAGATTTGGTGAACATTTTTTCACTTCTTGTTGTATGTGCAGGTGTTTCATAAACACATGTCATACATTCTCTTTCTAGATATTTCTGTGCGCTTAGGGTTTTCTTCTGCTTCATTTAATGCAACACATAGGTATCATCCCACTTTAGATAGTCGTCAATTTTTTCGGGGAAGATACCTTCTGGTAAAATCTCTTTTATACCTTCAACAAGTAATCTGTCAAGACATCTTCGAGTCTTGTGAAAATATACTTGAATAAACATAAAGTATCGTGCGAGAACAAATTCTTCGAATGCTTGAATTCCTCCGCTACATATTGCTAAAGATAAGATATTTTTATCTTTGTCTTTATATGCAGTTAAGATTGATACAAACCGATCCAAATCGTATTTTCCATATGTCACGCCACAATACAAAGAATCTCTGAGTAAATAGTCCATTTTGTCGCAGTCCAATTCACTATCCATGAAACTTTTCAAAAAAATAAAATCTGGCCAAATGTATTCATCGTGTATTGCTGTTTTTTCGCCATAAATCATCCAAAGCAACTGAGGTGTAATAGGGCGTACTTTATATTTCTTAATGAGTTCATCAGACGATAGTACAAATTCTTTACAAAGACCTTCGTGAAGGCTATTACCGATTTCTACAATGTATCTTGAAATTATAGTATCTTCTATAATTGTTTTCGTGTAATGCTCATGTTCTAACTCACTTGCAAATAGCCCTTCTGAGGCATGTGAAAAAGGAGAATGTCCTAAGTCATGGGTAAGCGCAATCAAACGTAGTATTTGGCGGTACCAAATTGTACGAATTTTATTTTCGGAAGAATCATCACTAAATAAATTTGGCGTCTTTGAAGTTACAGAATCAAAAACCCTTGCAACCAGATGCATGACTCCAAGAGAATGGCCAAAACGCGTATGCTCAGCTCCGTGATATACTAGGTATGTAGTAGCAAGTTGCCGTATATTTCTCAGACGCTGGAAAGGAGCAGAGTTTACTATTTTCAGCTCATCTTCGCTGATATAAATAAATCCATGAATTGGATCACGAAATTGTGGCATTTTATATCCACCGCCCATTGAGCATAATATATTTATAGTACCCTGTATTTTTTGATTTTGCAATAGTTATTCCGTTAGTTACATAAAAATATGATAAAGTCATAGTGTCTATATAAATCTAATTCCTCAATCTTTCTCATACCTTATAACATCCTCAACCCTACAATCAAGAATAGTACACAAGTCATTTAATGTTACCATTGTTATCAATTTATTGTGCTATAAGCGCTGTATGGTCTCACCGCTTATATTGTGTTTTTCCCTTAGAGTATAGGTTGTAATACCTTTTCTTTTCATGGTCTCCCAAAGCGGAGCATACGTAATCATAAAATCACCTCTTGCAAAAATCTTAATATATAGTTAAAATCAAGACTATGCCTGAAAATCCGGGCATATATTATAAAAGGGTGATTATTTATGAAAAAGGCAACACTCTCAGAATGCGAGTAAACGGTTTTAGTTGACTTAATTGCTTGGTTTTCGAACATGAGAAGATATTAAAAGAAATTTATAACAGAGTTACAATGTACGATACTGTGTATTATGTTACGAAAGAGAAAAGTGAAAACTAAAAAACGCCCAATGGGCGTTTTTTATTGGAGTCGTCAACCGATATATTTCTTCATATTCTTAAGCGCGCTCTTCTCAAGTCTAGATACCTGTGCTTGACTAATACCTATTTGTTCTAGCGAAATGAGATTATCTTTATCAACTTCTGCAAGATATGAATTCCCCAAATTTAAATGAATTTCAAGTTTAATATGATTTTTATCACTGCCTATTTTATGAACGAGGATTTTATCAAGCAAAGTGTTGTTAAGTTCTTTACTAAAACTATCATCTTTATTAAATTCTTCTTCCAGAGCCTTTTTGAGACTTTGTAAATCCATTTTATTTTGGGTTTGCAGTTTCATTTCATTCTCAATTGTTTCAATTTCGTTCTCTATTCGCTCTATGTCCTCATTGAATAAATCATTACGCCGCTTGAAGTCCTGCTTTGAAATCAATTCTTCCATTAGCAAATCAAGCAATTGGTTTTTGCTTTTATCAATTTTAACGATTTCATTTTCCTTAGTAACTATTTCCTTGGCGTAGTCGTACTCATCGTTACTTGTATCTGAGTAAATATCCATCAAACCATTTATAACTTGATCTCTGCCATCATAAATGGTTTTGTAAATTTCACCTAAAATCTCTTGCAGCTCCGAGGTGTAGAGGGTAGGGCTATTGCATCCGTCAACTTTGCCCTTTAGGCGATATAACTTGCAATTCCAAACTTCCTGTTCGCCTCGCATTTTACTTTTGTAAATATGGCGGTGATAGCTCGTCCCATGTTCGCCACAGATAAGTTTGCCGCTGAAAGGATATCTCTGCAAATAGGCTCCTTTATTTTTCTTAGACTTCTCGCCTCGCTGCTTGTAAATAAAATTTGCCTTATCCCAAATCTCTTCGCTAACAATAGCAGGAATGTTATCGTCTTGGTAAACATTCCATTCGCTTTCATCGAGCCGGATGCGACGGTTTTGCCGATAATCAATACTTGTTGTTTTTCCGCTGCAATAAAATCCTTTGTACTTGTGGTTTAAGATAATTTGTTTAATCGAATCTGACCCAAACATTCTGCCTGTGTTAGGGCTAACAATTCCCTCTTTTTCTAACTCTCTAGCGATGCGCCGCACACCAAATCTACCCTCGATATACATTGCAAAAATCTTACGGATAACGGCAGCTTCTTCTTCAACGATGGTCAACTTGCCGTCTTCTTTGTGATACCCAAACATGTTATTTTGCCCAAGTACCCGACCCTTTTCAATGGAGCGTTTATATCCGAAGCGCAGACGCTCAGATAGCTTGCGTACTTCCTCTTGGGCGATGCTTGCCATAATGGTCAAGCGAAGCTCGCTATCAGGCAAAAGTGTGTTTATATTATCGCTTTGGAACAGCACTCCAACACCATATGTCAATAAGTCTTGAGTATACTTAATACTATCCAGCGTGCTTCTGGAAAAACGGCTAATTTCTTTAGTGATTATGAGGTCAAATGAGCCATCTTTGGCATCGTTTATCATGCGTAGGAAATTAGTCCTTTTTTCTACACTTTTTCCACTAATACCCTCATCAATATATCCACCTGCAAATTCCCAGTTATTTTTATTCATAATGAAATTTTCAAAATACATGATCTGACTATCCAAGGAGTTTAACTGCTCATCTTTATCTGTAGATACACGAGCGTAGAAGCATACACGGAGTGGGGTGTCATATATGCTCCCGCCCATCTCCAATTGTCTCTTGATATCAAGCAATCTATTTGCAATCACGATATCACCTCATTACATCATTTTGCTACGGTTAATAATATTACTATCAATTATTATGCTATAAGTAGAGATTTTTGTCAACTTATCAAGCAAAATTTTATAAGTGTGCTCATGTAAATGCTTGGGTATCTTTTCCATTTCCAACATCCTGTTATTCAATGCGATTTGCTGCTGAATTACAGCTTGTTCTCTCAATTTATCTATATTAATCACCTCGCATTTATAGTCAAGCCACTTTAAAAGTGTCCAAGTAAAACACAGGATTTTTTCTGCAAGGCAAAGAGCCGACAATAGGAACCCGTCGGCAAAGCGGAAGGTACCCGTTGCACGCAGTGGGCGGCGCTTGCGCCGTTTTTGCCCGGGGTCCCCGAAAAACGAAGTTTTTTGGGGTGGGTCAAAGGCAAAAATTCTGAGACGTTTGCCCAAAGGCAAACTAGGTGGCACCGGCAAGCCTGGTCGTAAATGCTTCGCATTTACTGCTCGGCCTAGCATCCCGGAAGGCCGGACACCCGAAGGGTGGCTTTTCGCAACGCGAAGAGTGCTGAGGCACCGGCAAGCCTGGTCGTAAATGCTTCGCATTTACTGCTCGGCCTAGCATCCCGGAAGGCCGGACACCCGAAGGGTGGCTTTTCGCAACGCGAAAAGTGCTGAGGCACCGCGGCAAGCCTGGTCGTAAATGCTTCACATTTACTGCTCGGCCTAGCATCCCGGAAGGCAGGACGCCCTCAGGAGTAACCGGAAGAAACCGGACACCACAGCGTGGCTTTTGCCGTAAGCAAAAGTTTTGAGCGGCTTTTCACGGAGTGAAAAGTGCTGGCGGAGGCGATGACGAATTGCAGAAAAAAGATTAGGTTTAGTGGACGGGTTTAGAGTGGCTTGACTATATTATTCACAAATGTAGAGAAGCCTAAACCATAAGCACATTTGGTTTCAACTAAGTTACATTTTCGCTACCTGTCTATAGTGAACTGTACCTGAAGCAGTAATAAAAGTTTACCTATATTGCCCATGCCTTATCGTTTGTACAACTCAGAGAAATAGCCACAAAAAAAGGACCGATTTAAGCGCTTATGCTTAAATTCGATCCGTATGGATTTGCCGGCTAACATATTCTGCTACTGTTTTGTTGGGCCTTTATATACATGAGAACCGAGGTGCAACAAATAGCTGCGCCTCAGTTCTCTTAGCTTGTTCATAAACTTTACAATCTTAAATTCTATTCCACAAGCTCTAAAATTGCGGGAACATATCTGTTGTTAATAAGCAGCAAATCAACAGTCTGCCCAAACAAGGTAGCAGAGAGATTGATATACTGCCACTGCGCATTTTTGTTAACATCGAAGCGGTTAACATTAGCTGTATCGTCCCAAATACGATTTATATGTACAAATTCTAAAGCGCATGTGCCATCTAAAAGAGTTGCAGAAACTGTTAAGTCGGCATAAGGTACACGTGCAGCGCGCTCATCAAGCTGAGTCCAGATGCGGATGGTTCCAGCAAGCCCTGGTACTTGAGCATCAGTACCATTGTTATATGCTCGAAGGCCGAAAACAGGAACAGTTGTAAACCAATCGTTTATAAGCCGTAATGTAACCGTTTGACCGTAAACTGATACTGTGAAGTAAATTGTCTGCCATGGCGCATCCTTAGTTACATCAAAATTGACGTAGTAATCCCGCCATCCGGTATCTGTCCACAATCGGTTTCTACTAACAAATCCAAGGGCATCATTACCGTCTTGATCAACAGCTTCTATTACCGCATTCATTGGAATAGGAGCGGATACGCCGCCGAGCATTGACCAGATGCGGATATTACCCGCCATACTTGGTACCTCTGCATCTGTGCCATTATTGAACGCTCTAAGCTCTAAGAACCTATTATTGATAAGCGTAAGTGTATCAGATTGACCGTTCAAAGTAGCTGTGAGATAAATTGTATGCCAAGGTGCATGTTTATTAGCATCAATAAGATTCACATAGCCTGGGTTATTCCACGGCTGGTTAACACGGATAAATTCGATAGCGCATGTGCCGTCAGGAAGCTCAGCCGTCACTTCTAAATCAGCGTTAGGAACAAGTGCGTTTACCCCGTCAAGCTGTGTCCAGATACGGATAAGGCCAGCCTGAGCTAAAGATGCATTGTTATCATTGCCGTTATTGAAAGCGTGAAGACCAAAGATGGTCGGAGGAATTCTTTCGAAGTTAGCTACCAGTGTAACTGCATTTGAAGGCATATCAAACACCGCTGGATTTACAGTATTGCCGCCTATAATAGTTGCTCCTGTGATTGTCCAGCTCTCAAATTGATAACCGGGGTTGGCTGTAGCGAGCACATTAATAGGTGTTCCGACTTCAAACCTTCCACTTGCATCTTCCGGCACAGTACCTCCTGCACCCGCCGAAACGCTTAACAAATAACCTGGTTCAGGACGCTCTCCGGGAAGCTGATCGAATGTCATAGTAGCCAAAAGGTTCCAGTTAGTGGATCTGGACATGACAATGTTGCTTATCCCATCTTCGCCGGCTGCTGGAAGCCCTGCGATATTAGAGACGAAAGTGTTAAAAGGTGCACCCGCCGGAGGAAGATTCATCCAAGTTCCGGCTGCTGCGTGCATTCCTGTACAAAGGAATAAATCAGCGATATAAACGGTGCCGGGCTGGAAAGTATAGCCGTGGTTTTCATCCAGCGGTACAGGCAAGCGATCTCCGCTAGGGGTTAGCCAGAACCAGTTTACGCGGGTATGTGTAGTTGCGTTAGCATAGGCTGAACCATCCCAGGTAGTGTACCATGTCCAATATGGGCGGTCATTCTCATAAGGAACATACGGGAAAGAAACTGGTGAAGCAGGTCTGCCTGCAACATTAATAACCGGCGTATCCAGTATAGCGGTATCGTGGAAAGTAAGGTTATAAGCTCTCTCACCTGCTATTGGTGCTCTAAATGATCCCCAAGTGAATGATGGGGTTAGGTGGCCGGTTTCATACTCACCTACACGCATGTCCGCACCGGCATAACCGGGGCCGCCACCGAGGACGCGTACATAGAAGCTTCTGTATTCACCGTCAAATGGATCGTTAGAGTCAGCTGCTTCAATCGTTGCAGTTATCCTGACTAAACCCATTCTCCATGGCATTATTTCTCCGGTAGTACTGTAAGGTATCAGCCTGAACCCGCCAGGATAATTTGGATTAGCCTCAACAAATCTCATTGGAATATTGGCAAAGCCTGCCGTGCCCCTGTTGCGAAGGCCTACGTTATGCTCTTGATTATCTGTCAAGTCAGTAGGGAACGTGGATATGGGTGCACCGCCTGCACTTGCTACTAGATCTGCCGTGTAAACAATTCTTCCGGGACCGTCCCAGCCAAGAAGTGGGTTGCTCCAAGAATAGAAATTCGGGCTTCCTGCTCTTGTAAAAGTATACAAGTCAACCCTTACAATCTCGTCAATGCCTGAATGCTCAAACCTCAATCCAAAATAGTCTATGCTAAACTCCGCAAATAGCGTTTGGCTGCCATTAACAACAATGATAAAATCGCCATGCGCAAGAGTTGCGCTGTCGGGTTTTGGCGTAGCGGCAAGAAAATCGGTAATACTCTCAATAACTGTGCCTTCCGGGAAAATAGCAAATGTACCGCCCATAGTGGCTTCAAGTCCTTCTCTGAGCACACCAATGGTCGTATCCCCTACAAGAAGTGGAACGCTGTACGGGGCCACAGTACGCAGAGGATTGTTGACTCTAAACTCTCCGCCGGGGGAACGCAATTCTGGATAGAGCTCACTCGGTGATGGAACTCTGGAGCTGTCAATTACATGGGTAAAGCCGTTGCCCATCATTATGTACATACGGAAATTCGGATCGGTGAGCTGTACGTAAGTGAAAGGCTGGACTGGTGAAATATGAGCATCGTAGCCAAAACGTATTGTATCCCCAATGTGGAGGTATCTAAACTTTGTTCCGCCTTGCCCGTGGGGATCATTGATAGTCGTTCCCATGAAATTGAAAGCAGGGTCGATTGTGTATGCGATAAAGCCGCTCGGCCCACCAATTTGGCCGCGATCCATGCCGCCGATGCTGATTATTCCGCTGTCTGTGCCATCAGTTGAAAGGGCAAATTCGCCGGGAGCAATTTGAACAAGGTAAGACTCAAGGCGTACAGGTGCTGATCCTCCCGCCCCAGGCTCAACACCTGGCTTGACGACGTAAAGGATATTATGCGTACCGTTAAGGCCTGAAAATCTCATAGCATTCACAAGGTTTTGCATAGGGAATTCGCGATAAACACGGTCGTTAGCGTTGCTACCTGAGCCTGACCACGGCTCGTAGCTTATTACATACCAATTGCCGCTTCTTTGAACGACGCCTAAAAGGACTATCAAATGCCCGCCTGTAGTTCCGTCTGTCCTAGGAAGAAAATGGGGCGCGGTAGGATCGCTCGAGAATTGAAGTGACAATCCCAAGGCATGTCCGGACAGGAGATGCCGGAGTATGGTCTCCATCATAACATCATCGTCGTTATGTCTGTCGTTATACTCAACATGAGCTCTGAGTCCGTATGTGCCGGCTCCAGCGACAGTAAATTGCCAGTTTCCGAAACCATTTAATTGATAGTCAAACAAATTAAGACCAATTTCTTCCATAGGCCTTAGAGGCGTTATATCTTCCATATTCAGGAAGCCGTTAACAATCATACCAATGGTAACGGCAGAGCAGTTAACACCTCCAAGTATGGGCCCGGTAGCTTGCTGAGAGCGCATGGGGAAACCTTGCATATAAATACCATAGCCTGGCCCGGGAGATAATACGACGGAAGTGTCGCCGGCTCCTCTGTTCCAGCCTTGTCTTTCCATATCAATAGGGCGCTCTTCTAGGTATTCAAAAATACTTTCTAAAGTCGGGAATGTATCGGTGTTTCCTCCTGGGAACACTTGCCCGCCGAAGTTTCTAGCTGGAAATTCATACGAGGGGAACTCTTTAGGCTGAGAAGTTTGATCAATTTGTGCATTTCTGGTTGTGCCGTGGACATGCCTTACGACCGGAGACGGTATGGTCTCGCTGTCTCTATGCAAAGTTACCCTATATTGCACAACATTAGCCGGAGCGCCCGATACCACGAGAGATCCAACAGACTGCTGAGCTCCGCCTGACACAAAAAGAGTGGATGTGGTTCTTCTAACGCCTTGCTCAAAATCTTGTGAAAATGGGCTCCATCTACCTGAAGTAAGAAAACCATCAGATAAATTGGCAGCGCTGTGAGGATTGGCCAGCAAAGGAGCTGTAACCATCGCCGCGGTAGGGGAGCCTATTGGAAGCCAGCCGATATTTGCCAAATCATCAGCACTACGTCCCGCCCTGACCCAAACTTCGATCCAGGTACCGTCCGGAGTGTCGGCTCCAAAGGAGTTTATCAAGTGGGTAAAATTGTTAACTGCAAACGGAACAGTTTCATAGGTGGCCGTTAAAACACCCGGAGCAAGCATCAACGCTCCACGCTCATCTCTTTGATAGTCTGGATGTGCAGTAGGGTCAGCCAAAATGCCTATTGTGTCATTAATTATAATATCGCTCTGAGCGACATGGGCAGCGTTGCTAATCGGATTTCTAGCAACGCTCCATTCCGCGGCAGAACTTATGGCAAACTGCGAACCCCATGTGCGTACAGTATTGCCAATCACAGTACTGGCGGGAAGTTCTTCAAAAGTGATGAAAGTCTGGGGGATTAAAGTTTCGGTGTTAAAAGCGTCAACACCATAACCTCTAGAGATACAGTCCTCAGTAATAATCTGAGCACTAGTTTCAGGATCATAATAAGCAGCATCAACCGACTTATCCCAAAGGGATACCATCGGAATAGCCAGGGCCAACGCCAGAAAGAACGCAATAAAGTTCTTCGCTGTATGTAACTGCTTGTTCATTACTCAATTCCTCCTCCAAAATAATACTCGACTACAATGGTAAAAGCCTTAACATCAAGCCTCACGACTGATTGCTCCTGACAAACAAATGCAAAAAGTCGTGAACTACTTTAAATGCAACCCTCCCTGCCTCAAGATTTTTTATATCTTTTTATTAGAGCCTTTTAATATGCACTACCAGCACGATAGTGACAATTTGCACTAAAATTATCTATTATTCTCCAAAGTATATCACGCAGAATGTCAGCTTGGCAACAACTTTTAGTAGATAGGCCATGGTTTTGAATGATTAGTGTTAAGATTAAAGATTATTAAACAGAAGATCAAAAAACCAGTGCCAGGGTAACAATAAACATACTGTTGGATCTTATTATCTTTAAGGCATGACGAGTCATTACCTATTTGCCTTTCACAAAAAAACTTGCGCTCTTAAGTAATGTATATAGTCAATTCATGCCTAAATCTGCAACTAGCGTTAATCCTGTGTTCTTTGTTACAGCTATAAGAGAAGTTGATTATAGACTGCAACTTGGTACAAATATGTACGATTTTATTAACTTTATGCTGCAAAATGTGTTATACTTGCTAATATGCAATGCAGCAGGCAGATAGCATATTGATGAGATCTGGAGATATGAAAAGTGCATAGCGAATAATTGATTCAAGGATGTGTTTTGAGTGGATAGCAGTATAATTGCACTTATCATTGTAGGTGTTGCGATTGTTTTATTTATAACGGAGGCGATTCCGTTGCCGGTAACGGCGATGGGTGCTGCTTTTGCGATGGCGATTTTTGGAGTTATTTCATTTGGAGATGCGGTAGCTGGATTTGGCCATGATGTTCCTATGATCTTAATTGGATCTTTAATTATGGGTGAGGCGTTGCTTGAAACGGGTGCTGCGAATAAGTTTGGGGCGGGCATTATCCGAGCCGTGGGAACTAATCAGAGGATATTTACCACCGCTGTGTTTGTAATAACTAGCTTGTTATCGGCTTTTATGAGCAATACGGTACTCGTTGCTACGATGATGCCTGTTGTAGCGGCAGCGGCGGCGGCATCCGGTGGTAAGATTACAAAAAAACATACATATATGGCAATTGGTATTGCTGCAAACATGGGTGGTAGCCTGACGCTAATCGCTACTAGCACGAATTTATTGGGCCAGGCTATTCTGGTGGAGAGCGGAGAAGCTGGAATGACATTATTTGACCTTACTTTAGGGTCTATTCCCCGTATAATTTTAATAGCTTTGTTTTATTTTACTGTTGGGCATAAGATACAGGAGAAAGTGTTTAATTTTACGGAGCCTGTTACAGAGGTTGAGGCTTCACCCGAAAAAGGCGCTAAAAATGCCTCTTCCCTTAAAATGTGGCTAACTATAGCTATTTTTGCTCTAATGGTAGTGGGCTTTGTTTCTTCTATCTGGACATTAGGTACAGTAGCAATGGTTGCAGCACTTGCATGTATATCTCTTAGATGCATATCGATAAAGGATGCATTTCGCCGTATCGACTGGTCAAGTGTATGGCTTGTGGCAGGCTCGCTTGGGTTTGCGGCAGGCCTTGAAAGAAGCGGTGCAGGCGCATTGATAGCTGAAACTGCAATTGGCTTTTTGGGCAGTGATATCAGTGCATTTTCACTACTAATAATTTTCACTATACTTGCTATAGTTATGGCGAACTTGATGTCCTCCACGGCGACAATATCGATTCTTGGGCCGATTGGTGTATTTATGTTCCGTGATTTGGGTTATGAGCCTAGGATGCTTATTATGGCTCTAATTTGGTCAATTAATCTTGCTTTTGCGACACCGGTTGGTACCCCTCCTATCACAATGACGCTTGCGGGTGGGTATCGCTTCACCGACTATGTTAAAGTGGGAGGGCTGTTGGTAATTATATGTACTATCATCACAATTCTCACTTATCCGATTATATTCCAGTTGTTCTAAATGTAAAATATTTTAAATAAAGACGTATGACCAAGTGAAATTGCAAGAATATCGCAAAATAAAACACGAGGTGATTTTGATGGGAAAGCAACAATTACTACAAGAAATAGATAATCTCAAATCAAAACTCGACAATGCCCCAACATTTAATGAAGGCGAACTAAAAAGACTTAGAGAACATTTCATGGTGGAGTATACTTATAATTCTAATGCTATCGAAGGCAACACTCTTACTCTGAATGAGACCGCACTAGTTGTTCTTGAAGGGCTGACGATAGATAGAAAACCCCTCAAAGATCACTTGGAAGCCATAGGGCATAGAGATGCATTTAACTTTGTAATAACAAAATCCAGAGATAAAGAGCATCTATCCGAAAGAGTTATCAGAGAAATACACTCCCTTGTTCTTATGAATGATGCAGAGAATAAAGGGAGATATAGGGAAGTGCCTGTAAGAATTTCCGGTGCATTAGATACACCGCCAGACCCTATTCATATTCCTGCCAAAATGGCTAAATTACTCGAAACGTATGAGGGGGATGCACGGCATCCTGTTGAGAAAATAGCGGATTTCCACATTCACTTTGAGCTTATCCATCCCTTTATTGACGGCAATGGGAGAACAGGCAGGCTTATTATGAATTTGGAGCTAATAAAGGCAGGATATGCTCCTGTCGACGTGAAGTTCAAAGATAGAGAGCGCTATATTAGCTGCTTTAAAGATTATGTTGAAAGTGGGAGCTCCGACAAGTTTATTGAAATGGTAGCGAAGTATGAACTGGAAGAGCTTAATAACCTTGTAGCTATTTCATTGCACAAACAGGAGATGAGCTCAAAGTAAGGCAAGAATCATTGTACAATAGTGAACATCAAAAAATCCCTCATTATAGAGTGAGGGATTTTTTGATATAGCCAATTCTTAAGCTGCATTAATCGAAGAGGTCAGGAGTACTTCGACTTCGCATACGAAGGAGTGGGTGCCTTTGTATGCATCTTTATTTCTTTGAAATATGTGTTGCATTTTGCTATAGCTAATACCTATTTCATCCGCCACTTCCATTTGCGTTTTTCCTTCAAAAAACCTCAAGTTCAATATATGCTTCTCCCTGTCTCCCAGCCTTTTCATGGCTTCCGAGAGTGACAAGTTTTCTATCCAACTGATATCAGTATTTTTGTTGTCCTTTACTTGATCCATTACATAAATTGCATCCCCGCCGTCATTATAGACAGGCTCAAACAGAGATATAGGGTCCTGAATGGCGTCTAAGGCAAAGAGAACATCTTCTTTGGGCATTTCAAGCTCTTTGGCAATTTCTTCTATTGTTGGTTCTTTTGAGTTTGCATTGATTAAGCGTTCTTTAACTTGTAATGCTTTGTATGCGGTATCGCGCAAGGAGCGACTTACACGAATGGAATTATTATCGCGCAGGTATCGTCGAATTTCGCCTATTATCATTGGAACGGCATAGGTTGAAAATTGTACACCCTGGGTTATGTCAAAATTATCGATAGCTTTTATGAGCCCGATACAGCCAACTTGAAATATATCATCGACGTACTCGCCGCGGTTATTGAAACGCTGTATAATGCTGAGGACAAGCCGCAGGTTACCGAATATATATTCACTTCTGGCTTCTTCGTCGCCTTCCAGTATTTTTTCAAAAAGTGCCTTTTTTTCATCGCTCTTTAGCACGGGAATTTTAGAAGTATTAACACCGCAAATTTCAACTTTATTGTTAAGCATAGGCCCTCCGAAAAAACATCGTATAGTTAGCAGACTTGTAAACAAGGTAAATAAACGCAGTCTTTTTTCTTAATTGAGGCTAGTCAGCAGCAAGTTGTCGGGCAATGCTGCTAATTGACAGCTGCCTAGTCGCCCTAGTTGAAAGAAAAATGACAAATCTCGCTCGGACGAAGGAGACGGCATTTCTTCGGAGTCTCCGTTGGCCGGGTTAATAGTTCCACAGTTGAAAATCATCAAACAAAGTTTGTCTTTTTCCTAAATACGTCGTCAGCGTCTCAGCACTTTTCGCTTCGCGAAAAGCTGCTCAAAACTTTTGCCTACGGCAAAAGCCACGCTGTGCGTGTCCGGTTTCTTCCGGTTACTCCTGCGGGCATCCGGACTTCTTTCCGGTGCCTCCTAGCAGATAATCTTCGAATATGTGCATAAGGAGAAACGCATAAGCGTTTCTTCATACAGGCACAATGAGACTTTGTAAAGCAAAGTCGAGTCCGCGTCGTTGACGCTTCCTAGTCTTTCGGAAAAATCCTGCACTTTGTTTTGACGCTTTTCAACTGCGTTGACTATAATGCCTTGGTTTTCAAGTTTCTGACTAAACTTATATATAATAAATCTTTTCCTGGTAATATGAATTTATACTTGGAAAAAATGTGAAAAATGTGGTATAATTTGAACATCAAAAAGAAACTCTGAATGTAGAGGAGAGTTTCTTTCTAAATTGTTTAACATGTATCGGCAAGCCTGGTCATAAATGCTTTGTATTTACTGCGGTCGGCCTGGCTTCATGGAAGGCCGACCGCATGTTTTAAAATTGTGCAGCGCTACTACGCACAATTTTAATGCGGCTTTTGCTGTATGCAAAAGTACTGAGAGATTTTCCTATGGAAAGTCGAGTCAAAAAAAATGTATAGCTCGACTTTGAAAAGTTGAGCCGAAAATTTGTAAAACCCGAAAGAGGACTCCATGGAAGATGCACTTAAAAAATATTGTTCTTCAGGTGGCTGAACAAGCAAGCTGGGGCCGGAGGCTCTGACGAACGTGCTTAAAGGGCTACCTAAAGCATTTGATGAAAATTTATTGATCGGCTATGATAGCTCCGATGATGCGGCAATTTACAAGCTCACAGATGAGCTTGCTATTGTCATGACGCTTGACTTTTTCACCCCAGTGGTGGAAGATCCCTACACTTTTGGCAAAATCGCAGCGGCTAATGCCTTAAGCGATGTATACGCTATGGGCGGGGTAGTTAAATCAGCTCTCAATATCGTAGCCTTCCCTGAAAAAGAGATGGATACACGTATTTTGGGCGAGATTTTAAGAGGCGGAGCTGAGAAGGTGCATGAGGCCGGCGGAGTGCTGTCGGGCGGGCATTCAATAGGCGATGTTCAACCGGTATACGGACTCTCGGTTATGGGCATCGTACATCCTGATAAAATACTGCCGAATAATGGTTGCAAAATAGGTGATAAAATTATACTTACAAAGCCTTTGGGTGTGGGTATTATAATGGCTGCACATAGGCTATCGGCATCTCCTTTAGAATGTTACGATGAAGCAGTTAAAAATATGGAAACTCTAAATAAATATGCAGCGGATGTAATGAGAAATTATAATGTAAATGCCTGCACAGATGTCACAGGCTTTGGTTTTTTAGGGCATCTGGGTGAGATGATTGAAAGCGGCATGAGCGCTGTTGTCTATGCTAATAGAGTTCCTATTATAAAAGGTGCACTTGATTTAGCTAAAGATTTTTATATAACCGGCTCAGCTCAAAAAAATGCGAATTTTATGAAAGATCGAGTAAATATGGAGGATATACGCTTCGAGCAAAAAGAAATTTTGTACGACCCTCAAACATCAGGCGGGCTTTTGATAAGCGTTCCAGGGTGTGAGGCGGATGCGCTTCTGAGCGCTTTAAGGAGAGCTGGTGTAGATGCGCATGAAGTTGGTGCAATAACGACATATAAAGGATTTGATATCGAGGTGAAAAATGGCTGAGATTAATTGTGTGGGTGACCTATGCCCAATACCCGTTATTAAGGCTAAGAAGGCTCTTGAAAGTATGACAGCGGGCGAGCTTGTAATCATAGTTGATAATGAGATAGCGGCGCAAAATTTAGAGAAGCTGGCCAAAGAAAAAAACTGCGCACATAATGTACAAAAAATCCCAGGTGAATCTATGTTCCGTGTAAGTTTGAGCAAAGATAGTACAGGGGATCAACCGGAGAATATTGATATGGACAAGCAAAGGAAAGCCACAGAGTCTGGCAAAGTAATAGTCGCAATCACATCCGATACGATGGGTAATGGAGATATAGCTCTTGGGCAGACACTGATTAAAGGTTTCATATACGCGCTGTCAGAGAGTGATAAAATGCCGGATACGATTATTTTCTATAATAAAGGTGCGTTTTTTACAAGTGCGAATTCCGAGAGTTTAGAGGATTTAAAAAAGTTGCAAGAGAAGGGCGTTCGTATACTTACATGTGGGGCGTGTGTTGATTTTTACGGCCTAGCTTTAAGTGTTGGTGAGATTAGCAATATGTATGAGATAGTGGAGAAATTTATGGAGGCGGATAAAATAATTCAGCCGTAAAGAATTGAGACTAATCCTGATTAAATTCCAATACTTTTTTACGGCTAAAACCACCCTAAAATGCCTCTTTTTCGTCATTTTAGGGCGCCGCTCAAACTATTGACTTTAATCTAGGATTAGTATTAGACAGGAGATAAGAGATGCCTACCTTTTTGTATATAGGGACGGATAGTAGTGGTTATGCTTGCATGGGTGCCAGAAAGGCCGCATCAGTTACAGAGCTTAGCGAAAGCCTAGAAAAAGAAGAAATCAGCGATTATGATATATTCCTTACAAAAACAGATACCTATCGCGGCATGTACACTCTTGTAGGTCATGCGGAGCTTGCACTTTTTTGCAGTCAATTTTCGATATTAAGCTCGTCTCGTGTGCCGCTTATAGAAGTCGTGCAACTGATGGCTTTCCAAACCAAAAACAAGACCTTGAGGACAGCACTTAATGAGATATATGACATAATGGAAGCGGGATATGGATTTACAGAAGCATTTAGCATGTATAGCCATATTTTTCCTGCAAATATTATATATATGGCCATAATAGGCGAGCAAAGCGGTGCACTTGGTGAGATATTTGAAAATCTTTCTGAGCATTACGAATCACAGGCTGAGCTTCGGCAAAAATTTCGTTCTGCGGTCATATATCCTGCAATTTTCAGTGTGCTAATGGGCATTGTTATAGTGTTTTTAATGTTTTATGTAATGCCAGTTTTTCGAGGGATACTTGTAGATATGGGGCATGAGCTGTCTTATGGGACTGAGCTTATAATGGGGGTCGGAAATATTTTAGGGATAGTTGTGCTGGCACTCATATTAACTTCTGCCATAGTTTTTGCCCTGGTAAGACTTTATTTGAGGAGCAGCAAAAGCAGGAATTCAGTATGGTTTTCTAACTTTAAGCTGAACGGGATTTTTATAAGACATATATATAGGAGAAATTTAATTGCCAAAATGGCGAGCGCTCTTTCGATACTTCTTCGTAGCGGTGCTGGACTTGTAAATGCTATGGAAGTTGTTACGCCTCTTGTGGAAAACGATAGCGTTCAAGAAAAGTTTATGTATGCAACGCAGGACATAAGCGATGGTAAAGATATTGGCGAGGCTTTTGAGCAGATAGGCATTTTTCCTGCGTCGTTTATCAAAATGGTGATCGTAGGAGATAGAGCAGCTAAACTAGACGAGATGATTGAAAAAGCGGGAGAGATAGCAGACGAGGAAGCAAATGTAGCTATAGAGCGCATAATTTCTGTGATAGAACCGGCCTTGATTATTGTGCTATCGTTAATTGCTTGCATAATGCTTTTGGCTGTTATGCTACCGATTATTGATCTTATGGCGGCGATAGGATAGGTGATACCATGGAAAAGAACTATTCATACGCAATAAAACTTGTTGTAAAAGTAATGTTTGTACTGCTTTTTGGGTTTATTGCGGCTTGGTTCGTACAATCGGGAGAAGAGGCCAGATTACGAATATTAGCAACAGAAAGTGCACAGACCGATGCACGCATAGCGCTAGACCACATAAATGATATGCTTCGCACTAACGATGTAGTCGGGCGTGTGGAAATAGCTTATGTGGACCGAGTAGGCAGAGCCTCCATACTTATACGGCACAGAACGGCCGCCTATAATATGGATAGATGGATTTACTTTGAAGACGGGAGACTTTTGGAGGCGCAAGTCTTGCCAGGAGAGCAGCCGTCTGCAGAATATACAATTATAGCAGGCTTATATGACTTTCAAATTGTTTATGATTCCCTTCGTTCTGTAGTAGTCATTAATATAGCTTACGAGCATAGTGGTGGGGTTAGGCGCATTACAACAGTTGTAGGCTTGAGAAGTGATAGGACAGAAGGAGTCGTTATTTTGTAGGCTTTATCTTGGTGTTATAGCTAAATCACTTTAAAACAGACCAAAGCGAAGCAGAAAAGCTCCGGATTCTGGGAGTTTTCTGGTGAAGATGCAATTGCGTGTGAAAAACAGCCTTCGCAAATTTTGTATTGCCGGATTCCGGGCAGTAAAGCAATTCCATGTGAAAAACAGCCTTAGCAAATTTTGTATTGCCGGATTCTGGGCAATACAAAATTTACTACAAGGCTGATTTTGAACCAGAATTGCTATAAAAATTTACTACAAGGCTGATTTTGAACCAGAATTGCTTTGGGACTATTTTAAAGTAGATTTAGTATAAAAGGAGTTATCACATATATGATTTACAAATCAGGTCGTTTTTCGCTGTTAGAAATGATTATCGCCTTAGGCATGATATCTATTGCGGGCATTTTTATACTGCAGATGTTTTTGGCAAGCGATAAGCTAAACGCACGTGCCGGCGATATGGACACGGCTTCTTTCATAGCGATGAGTACTTTGGAGGAGCTTAAAGCAAGCTATGACCCGAATAGACTCTTTAACACAGAGTTTGTCGAAGGTAGCCAAGTCGCTTTTGGGCAGGGCACTTTTTTTGTGATAGATGAACGAATGGAATTCGCTTCTTTTGAATTTTGGAATGGGTTTAGACTCTATAAATATTACGATGCAAATTGGCAACCCGCGCATCTCCAAATAGTCGAAGATGAGCCAAGTGCGCCTCAAAATGAAGATGCGGTCTTTAAGCTAGCCCTTTATCTCACCCCATTAGAAGGGGAGGGCGACACTGCCATAATAGGCCTCGTTAGTGTATCTATTTATGTGTGGGATTTAAGGAATGTAGGTGGACCTATTGTAGATTTTTCTACAAAATTGTACTTTCCACAGGTAGGGGAATTGATTTAATATGAGGATTAAATTTCTATCCGGAGCCTTAAGTGGCGCAATATTTATTGTGATAATATTTATGCTGATAATTTTAGCCGCTATGGGCTATTCTGGGATGATGGCTACGAACGCAAATCTATCGGCCTCCGCCGAGTCCATTGAGCATAATCAGAAATTTTATTATCTGGACGGCGAGGGGCTTAAGTTCATTGCGCATATGGACACGCTTCTTTTGAATGCGCAGAATCTTACTAATGAATATATAGGAAGCGGAGCGTATACACGGCTTACACATCCGGACTTGCCGCTATCTATGCAGACGTTTATCCGTGAAGGATATAGCGATGGCGGGGGGGCATTTTTAGAGCAGGTTATAGAGATGCTGTTTCTTTTCTATGCTGATAGGGAGCTTGAGGGGCTTAGGGAGATATACCCGAGTGTAGTCATAACAGCTCCAAGCGAGTATGCAAACGGTTTTGATAATGTGCGCAGTTTGTTTGCAGATATTACAATAACCCATCCGCAAGTATACAATTTTCATTTAAGCATAACCGTGGGCGTAAATAGTTACAACGAGTTTAGGTATGAGCATAGAGCGGGCAATACCTTCGCCACCAGATACAGGATTACTAGCTGGAGGCTGTGGGAAAGTCCTACGCAAGATTAGATTTATAGTAACAAACTGGGAAAGTCAACCCTCAGGCGCAGACAGCTTCTTGTTAGGCTGGGCAAGCCTTCTTGAAGCCCATTAGCGCTGCAGGTCGGATAGCCTCGATTCAGAAAAATGCTACGCTTTCTTTGGACTCTTTCCAAGAGGCCTTGACCGTAGCCTAAGAGGGCCATAATAGTGCATTAATGCACTATTATGGCCCTCTTAAGTTTACTTAAAAACCCTCTTGCAGTCGGAAAATACATCTCTTAAATCCTTTATTACATTGTCAAAGACCCCGGCTTTTATAAGGTTAAGCACAACCATGACAACGATAGGCCCCAAAATCGCACCCCAAACGCCGTGCATTCTAAGTCCAACATAAATGCTGAGGAGTGCCATAAGCGGGTGAAGCCCTGTTTGAGTGCCCATTACTTTCGGCTCAATAATCCTTCGGATGAAAAATCCTACCCAGCTCAGTAAAATTAAGAATATACCGGTCCATAAATTGCCCATGATGATTTGTGCAATACCCCATGGCAAAAGCACAATCGATGTCCCGATAAGCGGAAGAAAGTCCAAGAATGCTAGTAATAGGGCTATAATGAAAGCATAATCTTGCCCTAGCAAAAGCAGAACGGAAAGCATCAGTACAAACGTTATGCCTGAAAGAATAAATTGCGCTTTGATATATCCACCGATAGCCACTTTAGTCGCACTTTTTAGCATTTGGAAGTACTTGTACAGACTGCCTTCCGAGTGCTTGGTAGCTATTTTCTTTAAAAGCGGGTACTCAACAATTATGAAGTATGACGCTAAAATAAACATAATCACATCTAAAACTCCGCTGCCGACCCTTGTGGTGATGGCAGGAGTCCTTGTCAGCAAATGATTGCCAAGGTCCATGATTGCCGTATTTATCCAATTAAATGTATTATCCATAAGATTGCTCAAAAAAGCCTCGGTGTCGCCCGGAAAGAAATCCATAAGTGCATCCGCCCTCGTGCCGATAAACGCAAGTGCTTCCAAGAAAGCGCCCCAAATAGCATCCAAATTACTTGCAAGTAGCACAAGCTCATTCACAATGATATAGCCGAGCCAGCCGAGTAAAGACAAGAGAGAAGCGACCACCAAAATGACTAGGATAAGCGCCAAGAGCTTCCTCGGCCAGCCAAATCTTTGATGCAATTTTAGTATCACAGGATTTAGGACAGTTGCCAATAAAAACGCATAGAAAAATGGAGCAACTAACGAAAAGGCGTGAGGTATGACATTTAGCACGCCGAAAATTATTAAGGCAGCTATAATGGCACGGCCTATAATCCTCGAATAAAGTTCCCTTCGCTGTTCGCCTGAAAATTTGTCCATTTAAAGTCCTCCTACTTTATCTTATGTATATAATCATATAACTTTGAAACTGAATCATATAACTTGTTAATGCATCTCAAGGCTTTCACTACCCGGCAAAGCTTTTCTTACTTAAACTTTGTTTTAATGGGTTGCCGCTTTCCATAGACTCATCCAAAAAAATCATTTTTCGGAGACCCCAAGGTTAACGCGCATGCATAGTATAACATTATTTACTGTTGGTATGCAAGTGACATGCAACCATATGTCCGCCGCCAGCATCTATGAGATCGGGCACTTCGCTTTTGCAGCGCTCTTGGGTATGATTGCAGCGTTCGTGAAAACTGCATCCAGATGGTGGGAACAGAGGGCTTGGAGGGCTTCCTTTTAGCATATTATCCCCAAGTGTGGCGCCTGCCTTTGGAGTAGGCATTGCCGCAAAAAGTGCGCGCGTATAGGGATGGAGCTGATGGTTAAAAAGCTCATCCTCGTTGGCCAACTCAACAAGTTTACCCAAATACATAACGCCTATTCGGTCGGATATGTGGCGCACTACGCTTAGATCGTGAGAAATGAAAAGGTAAGTTAAGTTAAGTTGTTCCTTCAGATCCGAAAAGAGATTTAGAATCTGAGATTGTACAGAAACATCTAGAGCAGAAACTGGCTCGTCGCAAACGATAAACTCAGGGTTTACAGTTAACGCTCTGGCAATAGCTATGCGCTGGCGCTGTCCGCCTGAAAACTCGTGCGGGTAGCGATGAGCGTGAAACGGGCGCAGTCCAACAATTCTAAGTAATTCTTCCACTCTTTCTTGGCTGTCTTTTTTATTACAGAGTTTATGGTAAAGAAGAGGTTCCTGTAAAATATTACCCACAGACATGCGTGCATTCAAAGAGCCGAAAGGGTCTTGAAAGACAATTTGCATTTTCAGACGTCTAAGGCGCAGCTCATCTTTGCTCATAGCACCCAAAGATTGGCCATTAAAAAGAACATCCCCGCTTACAGGTGGTATAAGATGAAGCATTGTTTTACCTAAAGTCGTTTTACCACAGCCGGACTCACCTACGAGACCCAGTGTTTCCCCCGGTTTTACGTAGAAGTTAACGCCGTCAACAGCCTTTACATAAGCCTTTTTACCGCCAATGCCACGGCGTGCCCTAAAATGTTGGCGCAAATCTCTAACTTCGATTTTATACGGAAGATTATCTGTCATAAAATATCCCCCTTTTCAAAAGTGCTGAAACTCAGAGGATAGTGACAGCGCACCATATGCCCTGGGCTTAGTTCTATAAGATCTGGTGGAGTCTCTACGCAGTGATCTTTGGTGTTTGGGCAGCGCGGGGAAAAGCGGCAACCTTTAGGAAAAAACATAGGACTTGGAACGACACCGGATATAACATTCAATCTTTTCACTTTCCGCTCCGCGCAAGGTATAGAGCGCAAAAGCCCATCTGTATAAGGATGTGCGGGGTTGATAAAGACATTATTAGTGGCTGCACTTTCAACTATTTGCCCGGCGTACATTACCATAATTCGCTCAGTTTTTTGAGCGACTATACCTAAATTATGAGTTATTAAAAGAAGTGCCATACCAATTTCTTTCTGCAAATCATCAATGAGCTTTAGAATTTGAGCCTGGATAGTCACGTCCAAGGCTGTGGTAGGTTCATCAGCGATAAGCAGTCTAGGATTGCATGACAGAGCCATAGCAATCATAACACGCTGCCTCATACCTCCTGACATCTGATGCGGATACTCTTTAGCACGCTTTGCGGCATCAGGTATGCCTACACGCTCTAGCATTTGGATAGCATACAAGGAAGCCTCGGCCCCTAGAAGTCCAAGATGAAGTGAAGCGGCCTCAGCGATTTGGTATCCGATGGTAAGCAAAGGGTTTAAGCTAGTCATAGGCTCTTGAAAAATCATTGACATGTCATTGCCACGCACTTTGCGCATATCATCCATGCTAAGCGAGAGCAAGTCCATACCTTCGAATTTCATTATATCTGCTTTAACTGATGCAGGAGGCGATGCCAAAAGGCGCATACAAGACATTGCAGTAACACTTTTGCCGGACCCTGATTCACCAACCAGAGCAACCGACTCACCGGGCGCAATGCTAAAGCTAACTCCGGTGACAGCAGGGACAATACCGTCAGGGGTTTTGAAGTTTATGTGGAGGTTTTTTACCTGCATCATATCTTTACTAGTTTCACTCATTGAATTAAATCCTCCCCATCATTTCTTGGCAATTCGTGGGTCAAGGGCGTCGCGTAGACCGTCCCCGATGAAATTCATCGCAAGAACAACAATCATAATAAATGTGCCGGGTATTACAGCCATATGGGGCGATGTACGCAAATGAGCTTGTCCGGATCTCAGCATAGCCCCCCAACTTGGTATAGGCTCTTGCACGCCCATACCTAAATAAGAGAGAGTTGACTCAAATATTATAGCTCCTCCTATGCCCATTGTGGCTAAAACGATTACCGGGGTCAGAGCATTTGGCAATATATGTTTAAAAATAACATATGAGTCTTTATACCCCATTGAATATGCCGCTTGAACGAATTCTTGCTGGCGAAGTGAAAAAAACTGCCCACGAACTTGTCTGGTTATACCCACCCAGCCGAAAACCCCTATGATTATCATTACAGGGTAAATACTGGGGTTATCAATCATCCCATTTACGATTAATATGAGAAACATTGTAGGGATAGCGCTCATGAATTCTACAAGCCTCATGATAACAGCGTCAACCCAGCCTCCAAAGTACCCCGCAAGACAGCCGAGCGGTATGCCGATGAGCAAAGATATACTCATCGCAACAAGACCAACTGTCATAGATATACGACCACCGTGAAGTACTCGCGTTAAAAAGCAGCGGCCAAAATTATCGGTTCCAAACAGATGATTATCGTATAATGGAGGTATAGGCCTTCCGTCAATCAGATAATGCATATTTACTTGGTCATAAGAGTATGGGGTAAAAGAATCGGCGAAAACGGCAGATAAAATCATAATCATCATTACAGCCATGCCGAACATAGCCAGCTTATGTCTTCTAAACCGCTTCCATACCAGCATCCAAAAGCTGGTAATTTTTGCAGAGAAAAATGCTTCCTCGGAATCGTGGCCGGGCACATTGGGCCTATTATTATCAATCAAAAGATTAACCCCTTTCATTAAATTCTGAGGGTTAGGGCGTGTTCTCACGAAGCTCTCGTACGACACTAAGGCTGATTTTTCCGCTCCTTTTATCAAGAACTTTCACTACCCGCTAAAGCCTAGCTTTATTTAAAACATAGTTTTAATGGGTTCCCGCTTGCATTAGGCTCACTACGAGACCCCCCGGGACAAAAACGGCACTTTGCACCGCAACCCTCAGCACTTTTCGCTTTGCGAAAAGCCGCCCCCCCTTGCCGGTGCATACTTGCGTTCGCACAATTGCTTCGCAATTATTCTCAAGGGATTATATGCGAATATTTTATGTGCAGGGTTTGCCCACACCTCATCAAATGGCGAAAAATTAGCATCTTATTCGTACAATCACTACATGATTATACTCAAAATAATTCGTCAACCCATTTATATGAACATGTTCTGATACTATGAATCTGATTGACTGTATCTAACCCTTGGGTCAACGATCGCATAAAGTATATCCGAAATAAGTATGCTTACCATAGTCAGAATCGAACTGAAGAAAATTACAGCCATCATGGCAGGATAATCACGCCTCAAAATGGCATTGATGCCATAACTTCCCATGCCTGGCAAGCCAAAAACCTGTTCAATTACAAAAGACCCGCTTATGAGCATGGGCATAGTTCCACCTAGCATAGTAATTATTGGTATAGAGGAATTTTTGAAAGCATGACGCCAAGTTATGGTATCTTCGCCAAGCCCTTTACTTCTGGCTGTACGGATATAGTCATGATTCATAACTTCTAAATAGCTTGCTCTCTGGAGTCGCACCCACCCGCCCATAAGTGCCAGAGAAAGTGCCAAAACCGGCATAATCATATGCTGAACCTGATCCCAAAACATCACATACCAAGGCCCTGTAAGCCCAACGGTTCTAAGTCCCATAGAAGGCAGCCAATTTAGCGTAAGTGTGAAAAGCAAAATTAGCAATATGGCGAAAAAGAAATTTGGTATGGACATACCAAGCATTGCAAGAACACTCATAGTATAGTCGGATATTTTATACTGACGCTTAGCACAGAATATCCCTATGCTGATACCGCCAGCAATGGCTAAAATCAATGCGCTTAAAGTTAACCTAATTGTAGGCCCGATGCGCACGGCAATCTCATCCATAACAGGCAGCCTGCTAACAAAAGAATTACCGAAGTCCCCCTGCAGAATTTGCCCAAGCCATCTTATATAGCGTATATGTATAGGCTGATCCAGCCCAAGTTGAGCGCGTACAGCTTCGATAGCTGCAGGATCTCCCATCATGTCCGGATCCAAGAACATAATTGTTGCAGCGTCCCCTGGTGCAAAGTCCATAATCAAATATGTGACAATAGTAATACCTAACAGCATTGGGATTATCATCAATAAACGCCTAAAGATGTAACTTCCCATTTTGCCCTCCTGTTACTATATATTTGGTTAACTTCACGTCAACCAGCCGTGAAGTTAACCATCTTATTGTTTAAGCTGATAAAATGAGAGAGCAAAGGTCTGATGAAGCCCTCCAAGGACTATGCGT
>Ga0131853_10000824_pt1 | contig 55708 bp, 59 predicted proteins | sample TergutLab28metaG_FD_92764 | JGI IMG/M metagenome (GOLD analysis project Ga0131853, IMG submission 92764) | Labiotermes labralis P1 segment gut microbial communities from Petit-Saut dam, French Guiana - Lab288 P1 (version 2) (version 2) | ecosystem: Host-associated > Arthropoda: Insects >...
GCGTTGCGTCAAGATGTGCAAGAATGGTTGATTTGACTGTGATGTTGTATGCAAAATTTCACGTTAATGGTGTGTTTGATTACGGGTGGTTGGCTAATACGTTATTTTGACAACACTCCCAAAACTTTATTGTCCAAGCTATCGTCTTTTATGTATGCCTGCGGTATTATGTGGTCAACATCATAATCTGATAAGTTGCTTATTTCTAAAGTTTCCTTGGTATACATACACTTGCCATTTTGCAAGAAATACAAAAACAATCTCTCGTTGTCAAACTCTTTTTCATTCGCTTTGCTATCAAAATTTTCTCTAATTTCTTTAGGGATGACTTCATCCGTGTTTTTGGTAAAGTTTTGATACATCTTCTCTATCTGCTTGCGGCGCGAAACGGTCCTTTTGCCCTTCGTTCCATCCCCACGTGCCATTTCGATAACTATCTTGTCTATATTTTCTAATTTAAGCACATTCTCTAGCTCTTTGATTATTTTTAAAGACTGTCCTATGCCCTTTTTGATAGCAGGGCTACCCGCAAGTTCTTCAACAAGGCTATAATTTAACGTTCCGCCCTCTTTGCCGGACAGCTGGGCTTCTTTCACGGCTTCTTTAACCTTTTCATCCCTTAAAAGCCGCATAAAGTTGTTAAATTGTTCTTCTTTTAAGTTGCTAAGAATACTCTTGCCATTGCCGCATCTAATTCCTGTTAACAATTTCGCCGATAATCTGCCCCATCCTGTATAGCGCAATTTGGAGAGTTTGCTAATTTGTTCGTGTGTAAACAAACCATTCCATTCACTCTTGTTTGCTCTGGTAATAGTTTGCTGTAATATTTTTCTGTCTTTGAAAATGGTCGCCCATTTAATAATCTGCTCCAAAACAGGCTTGTTTTTTTCGATAAAACTATCGCATAAACCAACACTTTCTATCAAGTCTATATATGTGCTGTAACTTGTATTGTATCCAGGTGATTTTCCTATTGTATCAATGCCAAATAGCTGGCTAACACTAAGCTCGCTGCTCGTTATGCCATTGTTATACAAAAACTTTACCATATGCTTTCCCGTTACTTTTTTGTGTTTCTTAAAAAGCTCATCAACAATTCTTTGTCGCAATTTTGGTGAAAACCAAACTTTCTCTTTTTCACCTTTTTCATATCCACATATAATTAACTCGTTGTAAACTTTAAATTCTTGATATGTAAGTGAGCTATCCGGCAATACCTTTTCATGCGGCAGATATGTGCAAAAAGATGTCATGCGTTCTATAAATTGTGTGTTGCTGTTTTCTCGGTCTACCACTTCATCAAAATTCCACGGCGTTATGTTTGCGCCCTCCATGCCGGTGCGCTTTTGCATCCAAGCAAATTTTGACCTTTCTGCACTTGTTAAAGGTCCTACATAGTAGGGTATTCTAAATTCAATTAACTTTTGCAGCCTGTCTGTTTCATTCGCTAAAAACTGATAATGCTTGCTTTGGTTTTCAATTATTTTCATTAGCTCATATTTGTGTATTTGATATGGTATAGAGCCATTATCGATCACCCTTTGCTTCGGCAAAAACCGATCACACTCCATTTCGCTTGCAATTTCTTCACGCTCTACATATTGCGGCACAAGCTTTTTAAGCTCGGCATAAAACTCATCTCTTGTTAAACTTTTTTCTAATGTACCATGCTTTACATAGCGCGAATAAATGCCAAAAGTCCCAAATATCTTTAAATATACTTCTCTACTATAATTTTGATGAACATATTGCTTAAAAGTTTTTAGCTGATCTTTGTGCTGTTCAAATTTTTTTATCATTGATGCAGATAGGCTTTCTTGTGTTAAAATGTTACACAGCACAATACTTTCATAAACATCCTTGCCGCACTCTATTACCTGCATCTCACCATCTGTTAAATATTGTTTTATGGTAGCGAGCTTTTCTTCGTATTTTTCTGCATCCAAGCCATATTTAAAATCACCGCTTTTAGGCATATTTTCGTTTTCTTTGTTGTTATAGCTTGGGTTTTCAAAAATCATAGCAAGGTCAATTCCATTACCAACAGCAGCAGCAAAAAGTGCTTTTTGCTGCTTGTTTTTGCTCTCCAAAAAATCCTTGGTCTTTTTGTCCGTACCTTGCTCATAAATTTCAAAATTTTGGTCTATATTAAGGCTGTTGTATAGCTCGCAAAGCTTAAAAACCTTTTTAGATTTTGACAAATTACGGTCTTTCAATATCTTATTTGCCTTATCTGCCTTATCGCTATCGTCAAAAGCAAAATTAAAAGATGTTATGTCATCTTGGTTATACAAACTTAACAAAGCAACCCAAGTTTCTGTAATATCAAGGTTGCTTAAATCAAAAACCTGCCCTTGGTTAACAAAATGTCCTCTGTGCTTCAAAATGTGATGAAGCGCAAGATAAACAAGCCGTATATCTGCCTTGCTCGCATCATTCATCAAGCGCATGCGCAAATGATATATTGTTGGATATGTTTTATAGTAATCTTTTTCGCTTGAATATGATTCGCCATCAGATGATAAAAACCCGCCAAACAAGGGCATCTCTTGCTTGGTGCCTTTGGTTCTATCTTCGTTTTGTAAAAACCCTTCATCAAGTCTATGGAAAAAATCAGGATCAATTTTTGCTATCTCATTTTCAAAAATCTTTTGCAAATTAGTTATCCTGTTTCGTCTTCTTAGTATACGGCGGCGCATGGTTCTTTTTACACGTCTTCCAAGTGCTGTTTCCGCCTCTTCAAATACATACGCACCCCAAAGGTTAGTGCTTTGCTTGAATTTCCTTCGGGCTTCTCCATCAATTTCAATTATCTTTTTATGTTTTTTAGCAAGACTAAAATTTCTTAAAACCGCCCAACCGACACTATTTGTTCCTATGTCAAGACTTATCGTGTATTTTTGGTTCATAGTTTTCCTCCTTGCGAGCCATTTGCCCCTTTGTTAAAATTAAATCATATCGATTCGCTAAATATATAACACGTTTTGCAAATTTTGCAAACCTCGCAAATCTCTTTTAGCTCCACATTATAACCAATCAGTCTCATCAACTTCTTCCTTTTAAGGGTTTAGTTTGTGTAATTCTCGCAACTGCTTTTGAGCTTCTATCGTCTTCGTAAGCAACCCGACAACATTCTGAATATGCCCAAAATCCGCTCTTGTCATCGCCTTACCTATTATGTGACTTAAACCACTTATCCATCACTTGGTAGACGCCTATGTAGTATACCCATACATCATAGGGAATGCCGTGGATAACGAAGCTTTTGTTTAGGGTTAGGATGCCGCCTTTGTATTTTGGGGTGGCTTTTTCCAGGGTTGCGGGGGTTAGGGTTAGTTCTGCTGGTACTTTCTCTTGCATTAGGCGGAGTTTGCGTAGGCGTTCTCCCGCTGCCACGTATTGGTGAAACATTTCTTCGGTCACTATGAAGTCATCATCATTTTCACGTGGGACATTTATTATTGGTACACGCAGGAAATCACACTTTAAGAAGTCGTTGAAGTGGCAGCGGTAGGAGGATGGCGTAGATGTAGTCGAAGATTTCTATGGGGCTTGGGGTGTGGGTCATGTGCTCAGTTAGGATCGTTAGGGTGGCGGGGTCAAAATTGGGTTGCCAGCTTCCATCCAGTTCGTTGTGCAAAAATAGTGGTGCAACGATAGTGCCGCCACGGATTTGCATATGATTGAGGTCAACGACTGTGTCAGTAATGAAGATGTGGACAAAATCATTAGATGATGGAACACCACGAAAAAATAACATACCAATGTTTTTGTCAATTGGTGCTGCAAAATCGACCATCAAATGTCCGACAACCTTTTTTCTCTGGGCATTGTACCCCAACCACCAGATATGCCTGTGTAGTATGTCCAAAGTTTATCAAAAGGCCGATACTCGATACCAACAATGATTCCTTCGGGAGAAAGAACATCGTTTCTGATTTTTTCCGCACTTTGGTCCCGGGTGAATTTTCCGAATACGTCAAGTATGCCGTCGTCGGTAAGTGAATTTTTGACGGCATCAAGACGGCAATTTAGTTCATCTCTTGTTGGTGCATACGTCACTTTATCATCGCCCGATTGTGCGCCGCTAACTTGCATTGGGAATAGTTCCCGCAGGCTCGCACCTTTATCATATTACCCCCCATCTTCACCCTCCAAAGGTATAAAATAAGCCATTTTATCGTCGGGTGCAATCTCAACAAGCTTTACTTCGTTAGTCTTGTAAGTTTTGGAATTCGACTTCTCGTGTCCCCCATGAATCGGCGTAATAGACTTTTGCCCAATCAGGATTTGTCGTAGCCTTGACGCCAATAAATAATGATACACCCTGCATAATATCAAATATGTTTTCGTCTTTTCCGCCATCGGGTGCTATTTCTTTTTTGATGGTGCTACCATGTAAATCTACAATGTATATTGTGCAAAAGTTCGCAATAAGCTGGCTCTCATTCCTCTAAAGGTGTGATTGTCCAAATATCCATTATTTGAAACAAAAGCGAGTATACCTTCGTTGTTTTTGCTAATTATTTTTTCAGCAAATCGGAAGAGCTTAACATGTCGTCGTTTAGCAACTGCTTGCGTTCTGCAAGTCTTGTTTTTTCCATCGGTTTCAGTTCTATATGTTTCTATATCAAAAGGCGTTGTTGAACCAGCCAAATACGGCGGATTACCAATAATAACCTTAATAGCCGTCTACCCTTCCAAGTATCGGCATTATAGTCTTCTTCGGCAATAGCGACAGAAAAGTCAAAAAGGGATATTTGCTCGTTTTGTTCAAGGGTGGTTTTCGTCGGTGCCAGCGTATTAGTTAAATATGCCTTGGGGGGATATCTCGTTAGCAAGCGAGCTTTGCTCGCCCATTTCAACAGGTCGCAATGTTTCCTCCGCAGTTCGTCTAATATTAAGATGTGCCACAAATGAAATTATAGCCTCTGACTGATTGAGGGGTGAACAAGATGTGATATCATGTTTTATACCACATCTATTATGGATGCTGGGATAAGGATTATGGGATAAACCTTGTGTAAGTTAGTTTGTGAAGAGGATCGTTGTGGCTAGCGACGAGCCTCTTTTTTCTTTTACAGCCAGATTATAACACATCATAAACATAAAAGCAAGTTGTTTCGACAAAGCTTAGAACAATAGCCCATCCCACTCTGATGACCATATGAGGGGGATGGGCTTGATATTACTGATTGTTAATTATATAGATATGCGCATTGTTAATTGCATGATTATCGGTCAGTTTCATGCCAAGCATACAACCAAGTTGCACGGTGTCGGTTCTGACTGCGGTTAATGAGCTGTGAGCTTCAGCTTCGTAAGGCTACCCATCACCACCTACGAACCACCAACAACCCCAAACACAGCACGAACATCAAGGTTGGCTTCTAAGGTAAGGGTTATTGAGTTTGGAGTGCCTCCTGTGTATCTAATGCCATTGATATACCATGCTTGTATGGAGCTACCTCTATCGGGTGTTGCTCGGAAGGTTATTTCTGTTTCTTCCGGATGAGAACTACCTGATTCGATTGGTGTACCGTTTATAGCTATTAAATCACCACGACCCCATGGGGTGAATATGAATGGGTCTGGGATATAGGCTAATACCATTCCGCCTTCGGGGATGAAGCCCGGCAAGAGAGCTTGGTTGGCGTTGGGGGTGAAGGTTACTGCAAAACTGGACGTTTATTCTGTATCCCTTTCGAGCAAAGACATAACTTCGGACATGTCTAATAAATTTACAACCTTTGTTTCAGCGAATCTGACCGATTCATATGGAGCAATTTCGTTTAGCGACATAAGTTCGCCAACCACACCCGGCGTAATATTAAGACCAAAAATCATTCCGGAAGATTCCCAGTGAATCAAATATGGTGAAACAAGTAAGTATATGCCGTCAATTAAGCCATCCACAGTAGCATCACTTTTCTCTATAACGGCAAGCATTTCGTTTTCTATGTCTTGTCGGCGAGAGATACCGAATTCGAAACTGGGATATAAGACCATTGCTTCCCAAAATGTTTCGTCTGTTACTTCGACACCTTTAGGCAAATACCGAATAACCAAACTATATCTGGTTAAAGTAATTCTTTCGATTTGAAAGTCATCCGGAATACTTATGGGTAAGTAAAGAAATTCTAGTGAAGCAAAGTCTGTGCCTTGCACCACGCTTTCCAAATCTGAATCCAAAAACGACCCAGCCCAATACCCTACAAAACTCGAGATGTCCCCTGCTGATCCAGCAGCTATGCGAGCAAGTAAAAAATCATTCAATGTAGAAAATTCTAAAAAATTAACCGCTCGTTCAGCCATAAGTATTTCAGTATCTCCAAATGCCTATGGGCTCTACATTACTCATTCAATGCGCTAACCACATCCAGTTAGCAGCGCAAACAAACCGAGTGAAATTCCTGTTAATATAAGTCGTTTCATAGTGCGTGGCCATTCCTCTCTATAATCTATATTTGATACTTGTGATTGTGTTTCTGGAAGTCATTAAGTGGTCGTATTCTCATAGGTGATGATGCATAGTAGCAGTCAGAAAAAACAACCAAAGGCACCTTCTTAAATTAATCATTGTTATAGCTTGTCATCATAATCTCAAACCCTATCATACGAGATAAAGGCCATTTTCACTTGTAATATCATCTTTATAAAACAGTTCATTAACGCCTGTGTAGTATGTATCTTTTACATACTTAATAATTTACGCTGCAAAAGTGCCTGTGCCACAAGTGGGATCCAGTATAGCAACCCTTGGTACAGATATTTTCTTTGTGTTTTTAGTTTTCTTGCGCTCGGTATATTCTTCGCTTTCAACCTCAATTTCAAAATGATCGTTGTTGGATGGCCCTCCTTCAATACCAATTTCTTCAATAAGTAGCTTGTCCACCATACCAACCATATACTTAACCACCTGATGGGGCGTGTAAAATACGCCTATCGATTTGCGCAAAGCGGAGCCGTAGTATGTCAAAAAGCCCTCATAAAATGCACTATTGTGTCGCCACGCTCGTGGTCGTCAAGCAAAGCAGATATATCGCATATTTTATATAGGTTACATAGCTTGTCTATTGTAGGGTGGCTGTTTCTGCTTGGACTATGTGGTTGAAAAACTGGCTCAATAATGGGCGCAGGTCTTGCCTTATACGGCTAAACAACCCGTAAAGCTCTGTAAACATTGGCAGGCTTTTTTTGTCGGCCATTGATAAGGGGTAAGCCTTGGTCCTCTTCTTTAAGTATACTTGCAACCACTGTTCGGATTGTGCGGGCATATATTACCATATATTCCGCCAACTTGGCGGATGATTTTATGTTTATGGGGTCTTGACCTCTATAAGGGCTATAGAGGTTTCCATGTATTGGCTAATTTAATATAATTTGTCCATCGACACTTTGCCAAATTTCTAAATCAGGATTTTGACCCGCCACCCCTTTTCGGCCACCCGAAAAATCACGAACCTTGCAACCGAAATGTTCTAATAAGGTTATGGTAGACGGATTAAAAGATGATTCTATACCACGATGCAAAAGCTCTTGTACTGACTTATAGTAATTTTGAATGTGGTTGGTCATAGCAATCCCCTCCGTGCTGTCTGATACAATAAATTGTCAATTATTGTATCGCAATTTCTGACGGGTTTCAACGTTATTCTCGCATGTATTGCAAAATAGGCATTAAAAGCCCTCAACAGCAACAAAATTGTAATAGAGTTGGGGGTGATACGTTTGGATGTGCCAAATTACACAGCTACAACCAGCACTCAAAACTTTATTGCTTGTTTGGAATTGATTCGTTAGTGTGTAGAAATAACAGCATGTTGATGACGGCCTCGTTTAAGTGTGTTGAATTATGACTCTTTGAGGGGCAAATGAATATTCGCCTGTTTTGATTGCTGTCATTGTCTTATTTGACAATCAAAAACCACCCACCACCAAGCAGGTGCAAACTGGCTCAGGCTTAGTTTTAGCGGTGACAATCGTCACACCAATTATAGATGTCATTTGTCCACATGTTGTCATAATCATTCCTCCTTAGTAAGTAATTGAATAGTTGACCAACCCTATATTTTTTGATTTTTGGAAGTAACACATAACTGATTATTGCCATGGTGACCAAGTGTGCAGCCAAAGCCTGCCAGCTCTGTTTTCCCATTGGAGTGAGTGCCTATGACCTGCAACAAAATCACTCAAAAACTCCCTCCACCCCTCAATCATACCATGGATGTCTTTGCCGTAGATGTAATGAAAGTTTTCAATGTTCCAAAGTGCTTCCATGAAGTTGTCGATGCCGTAGGTGTTGATGAGGTAGATTACGAAGGATGTGGCGGGTTCGTATGTGTTGATGGCGGGTATGTGATAGGGTGAGCCCACGGCTGTATAACGGCTTTGATGTACGAAGTGCCCCATATTATAGTAGTCCATGTTAATCAGACGATATTGTGCCATGAAATGATAGTCGTGGTCATAAAATATTGTCCAACTCGTTCTCAAATCCCCTCTATCTGAGTAATGGTCAATATAAAATAGCTGGTGGTCAAAATTTTCGGATTTATTAAATACTGCCATAATGTAGCTGGCAAATCCTTCTTCCAGGGGCTGGATCGGACGCACTCCATGTTGTGCATAAATCCATCGTGCTACCACATGGACTACTTCATGAGCTATTGTCATCATGCTTTCAGCTCCTGTGACAATTATAAAGCTATCACCAGCACCCCCACCAAAAAAATCAAACAACGCCCTACCATCATAATAAACCTTAACCTGCAAAGGCATAACCTCAAACTCCACAAACTGTGCCATAAAACCCACAGTAAAGTCAATTGCATTGCGGGTATATTCCACATAGTTTATAATGGCCGTCATTGGAATGGCAGAATTAAAATCATCAAAAGAAAAGGTAATAGTATCTTCGCCGCTGGTTGCAGCTATTGTGCCGTTTGGTAAGTTTACCGCCATTATCGCCACTGGTGTGTTCATTGACCAGCCAAAGTGATTGTAAAAATGTTGTGCTGCCTTGTAATTGGCTTGCCTATTTTCATCATCTTGGTATAACGCCACAAGTTCGGCCAGTAAACCAAATTCGGCTAAGTGACTGGTGAAATGATAAGCCATGTCAATTGCATTAGCCCTTTCATTAGTTCGCCACATACTCGGCATAAAAGCTAAGTCACTAAAATGTGTATCTGTTGCAAAGTTTTGGTTGGTTGGGGTAAATATTCCTAATTGGCTTTTGGCATATGCTTCTAATCCCGTTGACAGCCATAAGGGCAATCTACCACGAGAAAGTTGGTTGGTTAGCCAGCCAAATGTATCACCACTTTCAAAGTTAAGGCTTACTTCTATGTTGGTGAAGGTATAATCATAAGGTGAGCTATGTATTCTTAAACGAGCGTAGGGTATGTCCATGTAATTTGATAGCTGCCTTATAATGGCTTCTGTGGTATTTACAAATTCACTGGCTGTTTCATCGCCATCACGAAAAAAGTAAACCCTGTTACTTAGTTGTGTTGTTGTGGTATAGCCTGTGGTGCGGGCTATTACGGGGTTGGTGTCTGATAGTTCAATAATTAGCCCCATGTCGTAAAAACCTACGGGGATTGCAATTTCGGCTTGGTTGTTGCCGCAGGATGTTAGTGTGAGTATGAGTGTGAGTGTTATTAGAAGTGATGCTGCAAACAAGAATTTCTTCATGCTGTTGCCCTCCGTGAAGTAGATTATCTGCGGTGAAATTCTAATCCTTGTGTATATATTATATCAGATTCATTTAGTATTGTCAAATTTTTTAGTATTTTTTTGTCTACATTCGTCAATTACCCACTACTTTCCTCCACTTATTTTTTGAAACTCAACATCTGCTTAACCTCATTAATTTTGATGATGCGCAACAGAAAAACTGCAGCAACATAAAGTGCCATTAGTAAAGTAAGGGACACAATAACAGCGGGAATTGGGGGCAACAATGCCGCCGCAACGCTATCATGCAGCCAATTTGTGGTTAGGCCTGCTGCAAGGGCTGCAAGGGCAGGTTTTATAAACCAGCGCACAATTTCGGGCTTTATATCCGATATTTTTTTAAGACGTCGTATGGTAAAAAATGTGATTATTATTAGGCTAATTAGCCAGCCGGCCAAAAACGCCACCACCCCATAAACCGGCACAAAAAAATATACAAAAGCAATATTAATGCCCGATGCCAACAGGCTGTTGCGGAAAATAAAAATTTGCTCGCCAAGCCCGTTTAGCAGACCGTTTAGGGTAATGTTAAAATACCAAAAAGGGCACATAAGCCCAAGTATTAGCAGTATTTGTCCCAAGTCCTGCCGATAAACAATTTGCCCGATTTCGTTTGGGAAAACTACAAAAATAAGTGCCGCCCCAAATGCCACAATGGATGTAAAAACAATAGATTTGGAGATGGTTGCATTAACACGTCGGGTATTTCCAAGGGCAACCGATTGGGAAATGGAAGGCACAAGGGAAACAGACAAAGCCACCAAAATAGCTGATGGAAAGAATATCAAGGGCATCGCCATGCCTGTTATTTGGCCAAAGGTCGATAGGGCATCCTCCGCCGTCATGCCGAAAGCTTGTAGGCGGGCGGGTATCATCACATTTTCCACGGTGGATAAAAATGCCGATGTTATGCGGTTTAACGTTAGCGGTGTTGCCATGGCGGCAATTGCAATCAAGGCTTGTTTTTGGGTCATGGTCGGTGCTGCCCCACCTTCACTTTCCCTTTTTTCCCGCCATTTGTGGGCAACCAACACATACGCAAATGATAAAGCCTCCCCTACCACAATGCCTAGAACTGCCACAGCGGCGGCATATTCCAACCCGCGGGGGATAAAAGCCGATGCAAGCAACATAATCACGCCAATGCGTGCCAGTTGTTCGATAATTTGGCTGGCGGCCGGTACAATGGTTTTTTGCAAGCCCAAAAAATAACCCCGCAGGCAGGAGCCCAAAGCCATAAACACAAAAGATGCGGATAGAATTTTCAAGGGCATTACAATGCGCTCTTCGTTCAAAATACCTGCGCCTATGGGGCCTGCAGCAAAAAACAAAACCACCGTCATTATTAAGGATAGGGCGGTGGTTAATGCCAAAGAAATGCGCAATAAACGGCGCATGTTGCCCTGTGCACCCTTTGCCTGCTCCGTCGCCACAAGGCGTGACAGGGTGGTTGTTATGCCCGAGCAGGAAATGGCCCAAGCAAGGGAATATATGGGCATTATAAGCTGATAAAGCCCCATCCCCTCTGCTCCGATGGCGTTTGCCATAAAAATGCGGTAGGCAAAGCCGATAAGGCGGGTTATTATATTGGCGGCAGTAAGGGTTAATGCGCCAAGAACTAAGTTTTTTTTGGTCAAGCCCACAAGTAAGCCTCCCAGCAGTAAAATAAGCATGTTTGATTTTATGAGCCGGCAGGCGGATTAATACATGCCATCATACCGCAGGTAAATTTTGGGTTGATTTTGTAGGGAAGGCATGGTATAATTAAACAAGTGCTTTACGCAGTGAATAGGTAGCTTTCGATATAGCAAAGCTAAGGTGTTATTCCCAAAGTTACGTTTTCTATATGAGGTGGTGCTAACATTGTCACAAAAGCTTGTTGTGATAGGTGCTTCCACCGGCGGCGTAGAAGCGTTGGAAACTGTTTTTTCACAGTTTCCCGCTGATATTCCACCGGTGCTTGTGGTACAGCACATGCCCATTGGCTTTACAGATATTTTGGCAAAACGCTTTAATTTGCAATTCAAATTTAATGTTAAAGAAGCCCGTGAGGGTGACGAGATTAAGGCGGGTCAGATACTTATTGCCCCGGCAGGCAAACACATGCAGATAAGTAAAAAGAATGGCAGGGATTTAGTGGAAACTTTTGTGGGTCCCAAAGTGCAATATTCTATGCCTTCTGTTGATGTGTTGTTTGAATCTGTTGCAAAACATATAAAGGATAAGGCCGTGGGTGTTATTTTAACAGGCATGGGTGCAGATGGTGCAGATGGGCTTTTAGCTATGAAAAACGCAGGTGCAGCCACCATTGGGCAGGATGAAAAGACCTGTGCCATATATGGCATGCCAAAGGTTGCCATGGATATGGGAGCTGTTATGTACCAATTACCCCTAAACAAAATAGCAGACAAAATTTTAACATTGGCAAAGGGGGCAAGCAAATGAAAACGGATGGATTTGCCGTTGAAATTCTAAACAGCCTGCCGGGCATGGCTTACAGGCGGCTTAACAACCCACCAAACTACACTTTTACCTTTGTAAGTGAAGGTTGCTTTGATTTGTTCGGATATGCCCCCGAGGAGCTGATGGGGGACACAGGCATAAACCTGATGACCCTTATCCACCCGGAAGATGCCCACCACATGCGCAAGCTTTACGGCGACACGTTGGAAAAAGGCATCCCCTTGGAAACCAGTTACAGGGCGGTTACAAGAAACGGGGAAACCAAGCGGGTTTGGGTGCGCAGCAGGGTTATCGACACTGATGATGCAGGGGTGCCCTTGACGGTAGAGGGCTTCTGCATTGATGTTACAAAGTTTATGCGCTTGGAAACACAAAGGCTTGCCAACCGCTCCAAAACCGACTTTTTGTCAAAATTATCCATGGAAATACGCACGCCCATGAATATTATCATGGGCATGGCGGACATTGCCCTGCAAGATGATGCCGGCGGAAAAATGCACAAACATGCACAAACAATAAAAACAGCAGGAAACAAACTAATCTCTGTGCTGGATGATATTTCGGATTATGCCAAGCTGGAAAGCGGGCAATTGGAGATAAAACAGGATGTTTATAGCTTTTCCAAGTTTTTAAGGGAAATTGTGACAGCCACAACAGAAAAAGCCGCAATGGCAAATTTGGAGTTTTTGGTGAATGTGGACAGCAACATACCCGAAATACTGGTGGGGGACAGGGAGCACTTATATCAAATTTTGGCTAATATTTTGGACAATGCGGTTAAGTTTACCGATGCCGGCTTTATATCCCTTACCATGGAAGGTGTAATTGAGGGGCAAACCCTTAACTTAGATATTTCCGTGGCAGATACAGGGCGAGGTATTAAAGACGGGGATTTATCAAGGGTTTTATGGGATTTTAGCCAGTTTGATGAAAAGGTTGTAGCAGGCATTGGGCTTGGCTTACCCAATGCGGACAAATTGGCAAAACTTATGGGGGGGGAAATAAAAGCATCTTCCGTTTACGGTGTTGGTAGCATTTTTAATGTAACCCTACCCCAGCAAATCTTCAGCCATGGATCCATTTGCAACATCGGCAACCCCCACATCAAAACCGCAATTGTTTTTGAAAACAGGGACGATTACAGGGAAACACTTATCAACATTTTGGAAGATTTTAATGTGCCCTATGAAGTGACAGATTGTGAAGGGCGTTTTTGCGATGCTTTGCTGGGTGATGAATTTGCCTTTGCATTTGTTGCCAGCATGATTTTTGATGAAATTAAGGTATCCTCCCCTTACGTACTTAGTCAGCGGCGGGTGCAGTTGGTACTTATCCAAGGGCGTGGCGAAAAAGCGTGTAATTATGAGGCTTTGCAGGTGTTGCCTGCCCCTGTATTTTGCCTGCCCGTAGCGGATATTCTAAACGGTGTATATTTTGCCGCAGAAAGTGATATAGCCATTGGCAAGCGGGCAAATGTTGTCAAATTTACTGCACCTAACGCCCATGTGCTTGCGGTGGATGATATTTCCGCCAATTTGGCGGTGATAGAAGGGTTGCTTGCACCATACAGGATTAATCTGGATTTAGTAGAATCCGGCGCAGCCGCCATTGATGCAGTGAAAATTAAGCAGTATGACATGATTTTGATGGATTGTGTAATGCCTGTAATGGACGGCACGGAAACCACTTTGGCGATTAGAGCCTTGGAAAATGCCGCCACAAATTGTGAAGAAGTGCCGATTGTGGCATTAACAGCAAGGATAGATGGTAATAAGCAAACCGTATTGCGCACAGGCATTTTTGATGACCTTATTCCAAAACCCATAGATACAAACAAGCTTAACGAAGTAATGGAAAAATGGATACCTGCCGAATTGCAAATGGAAGCGGAAGCGAAAAAAGCCCCACAAAGCCCCGGCGGGTCACCCCTGACCCCTTTTATCAAAATTGAAGGGGTGGACGTGGCAAAAGGCATTAAATTAGCTGGTGGCGGCAATTTTGACACATATATCCGTGTGCTGGAAAAATTTTGCGAAAATGGGCGTAGGTTGCTTGAAGAAATCCCGGATGCAGTACAGCGGGAGGACTTTTCCCTTTGCGCCGTTTACATGCACGCTTTGCGTAGCATTTCGGCAAGTATTGGCGCAAACCTTTTGTCCCAAACAGCAAGGGTGCTGGAAACGGCATCCGAGCAAGGCCAAGCGGAGTTTATAAAGGCCAAAACCCCCAAATTCTTAGAAGATTTGGAAGCTGTGATAATGGAAGCGGAATACGCCGCAACACGAAACCGAATGGCAGGCAATAACGAAGAAGCCACATTAAAAGCGAGGATGAGTGACATGGATGACACGAAAAAGAAAATATTACTGATTGACGACACGGAGACCTTCCTGTTTTTATTAAACGATATTTTGAAAGAGGATTATGAAACATTTATCTCCAAGGACGGGGAAGATGGGCTGGAAACCGCCCAATTTGCCATGCCCGATCTTATTTTGCTTGATATTGTAATGCCCGGCATGAACGGTTTTGATGTTATGGAAGCTTTGAAAGCTGATGATAGAACAAAACATATCCCTGTGGTTTTGGTTAGCGGTAAAGACACCGATGAGGATAAGGCAAAAGGCTACGATGCAGGGGCTGTTGGTTATATTCAAAAACCATTTAAGCCGGATGAGGTTAAGAGTGAAGTGGAAAAAGCATTTGCTTTATAATATACAAACATAACAAGGGTAGCCGCCAAGGCTACCCTTGTTATGTTTGTGCCATGTCCAGTGCTATCCGCTTCCAACCTCAATAATCTGCGGCAACGGCTCGTTTGTGTTTTGCTGGGATATGGTTACCCGCTCCACCTCCACACCATTAATGCTGATAATATCCATGGTAAACAGTGCCTGCCCCGCCCTACCCTCTTGAATAATGCGCTGTTGTCCTGTGGGCATGGCAGGATTAGGGCGGTGTTCCGTTGGCGGCGGCAGGGCTTGCTCCACCGTTACCCGTTCATAGGTACGCACGGAAATTGCCGGCACAGTGGGCGTTACCACCAATGGGTCATTTTCCCGCAAGCCCCGACCGTCGGGGTTTACATTAGGGTTGGCGGCAAGTAGTTGTGATAAGCTCATACCAAAGCGGCGGGCAATATTGTATAAATTATCCCCCTGCCGTACAATGTAAATTTCTTGCACAGGCCGATGGGTGGTTAGCAATGTTTCGGCATAATTTGCTGTCATCACGTCATTTTTGTGGATGTTGGCTGTGTTGACAATAACATTTTCCACAAACGAATATCTTTGTCCGTCATATTCTATAAACTGTTCAATAATATTTGAAAGCAAACCCTCTGCCTGCTCCGCACTGCCTAGTTTGGCTTCCTGCCGCCCATTTACGGTTATAATTGCACCGTAAACATAAAATTCCAACATGTCTGCAAGGGTTGTCACCATGGCATCAAAGGTGATGGTTTCGGCACTTCTTCTGGCACGTGTTGCACGCACATCCACTTCATCCGCAAGGGTTATGGTTGTACCGAATTGGCTTTCCAAACGGGTTATGGTATGCCCCGTAAGATATTCCGGATCTATAATTCCCCTGTCCCATCTTGCAATGCCCAAATTTTCCCCGTTAACCGCTACCAAAACCGCATTGGGGCGGCTTGCAAGGCTTATGAAGATAGTGCCCCCGCCAATAACGCCCAAAACAATAACGATAAGTATAGTTAAACGAAAGTACCTGCCACGGCGCAAATTGCGAAAACTTGCGGCAATTAAGCCGCCAATGCGCCCAAAAGCCTCCAAAATCAACAATGTCCAATCCCTTTTAACGGGCTTTTGTTGTTTTTGTTTTTTTGTTGAAGAAGGCCGCACGGGCGGTCTTGTTTGTGGCCGCCGCACAGGTGGCCTTTGCTGTTGCCTGTCCATGCTTTTCACCTCTTTTTCAAAGAAGTTTCGGATTGCACATATGGGCGCAACGCCACACGCCATTGGTTGGAGTGAACAGCGTGCGCCCACGGCACATAGTATACGTAAAACTAATTTAACAGAATGGTAACAGACACGGCACGGTTGTTTTGGGTTACAGCAGAAACAATTTGTACACGCATACCCGCTGCCAAATGGTGCATATTAACCGTTTGCCCGGTAACGGAGTTAAAAAACACCGTATTTGCATCAATTGTAAAGGTTCTGTTTTGGAAGTTGGCATCCCGCACCGTAATTTGGGTGCTGGTAAGGGAATGTATGTGGCCGGTAAAATTAGTAGCCGATGGGCCTTGCAGCATTTGCGCACCAACAATTTCTTGGCTGTCAAACCAAATGCGCACACGGCTTCCCAAGGTTAGGTCGAACGGATCCACATGCCCGTCCACCAGCAAATGGGTGCGGTCCGGGGAGCCTTCAAGGTTATCCGTAACCACAACAAAGCTTTGCCCGCGGGCAGATATGAAAATATCACGTATATATACATCGGCGTGGGGTCTGCTTACTGCTGTTGCCCGCACATCTGTGGCCCTGCCATACTCGGCAGTAAGGCTTATCTGGTCACCAATACGCAATTGGCGTGGGGCAAGGTTTGATAGGTTTCCACGGAACACGGCAGTATTGGCGTCGGAGGTAAAGCTGCGTGTGTTGCCATTGGCATCTTCCAGCACAAGGGCAGGGAAAAGGCTATTTGCTCCAAAATTCTTCTCAACCAAAGTGCCTGTCATTTGTATTTCACGTTCTTCCAGCACAAGTTGGTGGGCGTTATTATTGTGCACACGGGCAACAACCATGTCACCTACGTTAATGTTGTTTATGTTGATTGTGGTGCCGCTACGGGTAATTTCTGCACCGCTGGCCACGGCATAATCCCGCACCTCGGTTACAATTTCGCCACGGGGGTTTATTGTGCGGGTTTCGATGCCCACAGTGTTGTTTGGTATGCTTATGCGGGCTATAACACCATCCAGCACACGCATTTCACTAATTGGTGGAATGTTGGATGCAGGCGGTGTTTGCGGTTGTTGCGGCGGTTGTTGTGTTGCCGCCATAGCGTTAATGGACACAATTTCACCGTCAGTAAGGATTGCTGTAAATGTCATATTAGCTGCAAGTGCTGTAAAAGTATTATTTACCCCGCCAATGGTGATGATGGCATTGGGTGCCACAGTAAAGGTGCGGTTATTGTGTGCAGCATTTTGGGAAAGTACAGAAATCGCACGGAAGTTAGGGAAGGTGTTGGTTATTGTACCCTGCACCGTTTCCACCACGGGAGCAGATGGTTGGCCGCTACCGCCACCACCAACTAATGGGGAGCCAATTTCGTGTAAAACAGGCACGATAAGTACAGACATTGCCGCACGGTTAATTGGGCTGCGGGGCAGCACATTTCCATCTAATCCACCATTCAAAATACCCAAACTGCGTAGGTAGTACACATAAATACGGGCAGCAGGTGTTATTTGCTGATGGTCATTAAACAATGGTACGCCGAAGGTTTGCAATGCCTCGTTGGTGCGCCCCATAAAGCGCACAAGGAACACGGCAGCCTCTTCCCTACTCATAATTCTGCGGGTTTCAATTGCACCTGCATTTATAAAATTATTCAAATCCGATGGGAAAAACACGCCACGATACAGTAAATAGGCAATATCCATGTTTCTGGCACTATTCCATGTGGAAAAGTTATTGTCAAAAGTATTTACCAATGCCAAATGGCTTGATAGGGCTTGGTTGTAATAAGCTTGTTGCTGCGCTGTTAAGGCAGATGGGTTAAAGCCTGACATGCGAGCGAAAATTCTCGCCCCTTCAAACTTATCAATGGTGCCGTTTGGATTAAAATTACCGGCCATATCCCCCAGCATAATTTCAAGGGAGCTGACAGTGGCAATAGCATCCGCCGCCCAACTAAGGTTTGCGCCAACATCATGGAAATTGGCAGCATGCACGGCGGTAACAGGCGCAATGGCCATGATTGCTACCGTTGCGGTAACGGTTAATCTTTTAAGTATTTTTTTCATCTTAAAAACCTCCTTGGTTCAAATTTTGTTAAAAAAATCTCTTTTATATCAGCAAAGGTTGCTTTTACAGCCTTTGCAACTTGCTCCATTTGATGGTGCTTTTCAAAAATCCCGAAAACTGTTGCGCCCGAACCCGTCATCATTGCACCCATTGCACCTTGCGCCATCAAAACACGCTTAATATCCGCAATTTGGGGGTTAAGGGGTATAGTTACAGCTTCCAACACATTGCCCATCTCGTTACACATACCTTCCAAATCTCCCTGGTTAATGTGATGGATGATTTTATCAATATCCGGACGGGTGGTTGGCTTGTCCATGGTAAAGCCTGCAAAAACTTCTCCCGTGGAAACTATTACGGGGGGTTTTACTATCAAAACTTGGGCAAAGGGCGGGTTTGGAAGTGATTTTAGTTTTTCACCAATGCCCATGGCATGTGCCGTGCCACCATGCACACAAAATGGCACATCTGCACCAAATTTTACCGCTAAATCCATCAAATCATCATCGGATAGGGGTAACTTAAACAACTTGCGCATGCCCAAAAGGGTTGCGGCACAATCCGCACTGCCTCCTCCAAGGCCTGCCGATGTGGGTATTTCTTTGGCAATGTGTATAAATATGCCTGTTTCAATGGCAAAAACCTCTTTTAGATAAGCTGCGGTTCTGTACACCAAATTTCTTTCGTCTACCGCTAACCAAGTAACATTTGTCGCTAATTTTAGGCCATAATTTGGCTTGTAAATTTTCTTAATCTGCAAAGTATCACAAAGGGAAACAGTTTGCATCACCGATGAAATATCGTGATATCCATCATCCCGCTTGCCCAAAACATCTAAGGCAAGGTTAATTTTGGCTCTGGCTTTTATTACGATTTCTTCCATATTTCCCCTCATTTCGGTTGAGGTTTCCAGCAAAGTAAAAAAATTACTGGGAAATAAGTATAATACAAATTCCGCCAAAATTCAAATTAAGTTAGTATTACAAAAATTTGGCATTTATGTTATAATAGGGAAAAAGTGATTTTTGGAGGTTGCAAAATGGCGATTAAATTGGGGTTTATCGGGGCCGGCAACATGGCCAGTGCAATTATCGGCGGCGTGGTAGCCAGTAAAAAATTTTTAGGGGCAAATATTTATGTATCCAACAAAAGTGCAGGTAAAGTTGAAAAATTAGCAGAAAAATTTGGTATACAACCCGCCAGCAACAAGACGGTGGCAGAAACGGCCGATGTAATATTTTTGTGCGTAAAGCCCAATACATATGATGCCGTAATTGCCGAAGTAAAAAGTGTTACTACTGCCAATAAAATTGTGGTGGCAATTGCGGCAGGCAAAACTGTGCAGTATTTGGAAGCGGCATTTGGCGGTGCAAATGCTCCAAAAATTGTGCGTGCCATGCCCAACACCCCAAGCCTTGTAAAACAAGGTATGACGGCGATTTGCCCGGCACAAAACGTGCCGCAAAAAGATGCCAACTTGGTGCTGGACATATTTGCCGCCATAGGGCAGGCAGAATTTTTACCGGAAGCCCTTTTTGATGCTTTTACAGGCGTTGCGGGCTCTTCCCCCGCCTATGCCTTTATGTTTGTGGAGGCTATGGCGGATGCAGGCGTTGCCCATGGCCTGCCAAGGGATGCCGCCATGCGCTTTTCCGCCCAAGCCCTGTTGGGTGCGGCACAAATGGTTCTATCCACAGGCAACCATCCCGGTGCGTTAAAAGATGGGGTTTGCTCCCCGGGCGGCGCAACCATAGCCGCCGTTGCCAAATTGGAGGAGCAGGGCTTTCGCAACGCAATAATCCAAGGGGTAAATGCCTGCGTGGAAAAGTCCATAAAAATGCAGGGTGAATAAAAGCATAACGCCATTGCAGTCTTAACCCGCAATGGCGTTGTTTTTTCTACCTCTGCGCCTTCTCATCCAATTGCTTGGATCCAATAGCGAAATAGATAATAGGCCCGATAATGCTGACAAGGATTATTAACAGCAACCATAAAATCTTCTCATTACCCGCCACGGGCTTGCGCAAACAGCTGACTAGTGCCGACACAAACAGGGCAAGCTGGATAATTGCCAGCGGTATCATCGCCAACAGCAGGGTTCTATATGCCTCCCAAATTTCCGCAAATGAATAGTATAGCATGCGCACCCTCCTCGCTAATCAAAATTGCCGTATTCTTTAGGGTCATCCCAGGTAATTGCCTTTTCATCCAGTTGTTTGGAGCCAAAAGCCAAATAAATGATGGGCCCAATGGTGTTAACAAGCACAATTGCCAAAACCCAGCCAATTTTTGCGCTTGCAGACACTGGCTTGCGTACCAAATTAACCAAGGAAACACTCATCAATATCAAATCAAGCGCAATTACAGGGATTATGGCTAACAAAAAAATTCTATGCACTTCCCAAATTTCCGTCCAAATTTCTGCAAGGTAGTCCATTATGCCGCTCCCCCTTTCGCTTCAAGCTCCTTTAACTGCTTTCTTCCGATAATTAGGTAGATAATCTGCCCAATCCAGCTGGAAAGCACAATTATCAAGCACCATAAAAGCTTTTCTTCGTTTGGTACTTTTTTAGTAAGGCAACTGATAAGGCAAAGTATCATAGGCAAAAAGCTTGCACCTGCAATGCCCAGCCAAATTAAAATTGTTCCAACAGCCATATACTACAACTCCTTTTTCTTCAAGATATGTATGGATGCAACCAATAATACAGCCGAAACCCCAAGGGTAATAAGGATATTAGCAAGCAAATGCCTGCTAAAATAGCCTGTGGAAACCTCCACAGCCCTGCCTACTAAGCCAAATGGTAAAAAGTCCCGTACCCGTTGTACAACATCAAAAATAACAAGAGCAAACCATGACAAAAGCCCAAAAACGGCCGATGTGGATGGTTTTTTAGCAATGGTTGAAAAGAAAATGCTTGATACTAAGAAAAACAACAAAAGCACCCAAAACACCAACCCACCAAGCATGGCATCACCAAATCGCCCTGCCCCATCAAAAAGTATGTATGTATAAAAATGGGCAACCAACGTGGAAACCATCATTACCACCAAAGATGTTAAAGCCATCACAGTAAATTTAGACATTACGAAGGTGGTGTGGGTAAGCCCCTTCATCAGCATCATGGGGGCTGTTCCTCTGCGTTTTTCATCCAGTATCACACCCATATACAGCAGGATGATGGCGATAACACCAATTTGCCCAATGTTCATGTAAAAATTTGCATAACCATCAGCCCAAGTGGGTTCGGGAAATAAAAAGTCCATTTCGCCCGCAGGGATGAACATGTTAATAAATTCCACCATATACCGCCCCATTAAGGGTCCCAGCAAGGCAAAGGATGCAAACACGCAAGCAAGCACAAAAAGCCGCTTATTACGCAAGGTTTCCATAATTTCTTTGCGGATAAAAGTTATATAAGTATTCATTATTTGGTCACCTCGTAAAATATGTCGTCAAGGGTTGGCGCATCGGTGTGCAGGCCTTTGAAGGGCATTGCTGCATTGCTAAGAATTTTTGCCGAAAGTTTGCTGATTTCGGCAGGCGTTATATTATCGGACTGGATAATGATGCGCATCGCATCATCCGTCACATTAAGTCCACCGGAAGCTGCTTGGCGTATTTGCTCGCCAAACTTATCACAGTCATCTTGATTGTAAAAGGTGATTTTTACACTGTCCTGTCGGGTAAAGCGGCTTTTTATCTCCGCAAGGGTGCCCTGCTCCACCACATTCCCTTTTTCGATGATTATGATATGGTCACAAATATTTTCCACATCAGACAAAATATGGGTGGACAGTACAACAGATGTTTTGCCACGCAAGCTGCTAATAATTTCCATAATATCCCGCCTGCCCATGGGGTCCAGTGCGGAAATGGGCTCATCCATAAACACTACGGCGGGGCTGTTTACCAGGGCTTGGGCAATGCCCAAACGCTGGCGCATCCCACGGGAATAGCCCGAAATTTTGGTTTTAACCCCATCTAAGCCAACCTGCTTTAACAGGTCATCCACATGGCTTTTTCGCTCATTTTCCGGCATGTTGCATAGGCGGGCGCATAAATCCAAAAACTCCCACCCCGTCATATATCCATAAAAACCCGGCACATCCGGCAAATAGCCCACGGCACGTATGCCCTTGCCAAAGGTTTCTTTTTTGCCCATTATGGCAAATTCGCCTGATGTGGGCTTTTTCATCCCCGTCAGCATTTTAATGGTAGTGGTTTTGCCTGCGCCATTTTTGCCCAAAAAGCCGCAAATTGCGCCTTGTGGCACGGCCAAGTCGATATTATTTACGGCTGTGGCGGTTTTGAAACGTTTGGTAAGCCCAAAGGTTTCTACGGCCATTGTTTGGCTCATAAGTCACGCTCCTTAAATTTAGTACCATGTCTATATACGATAATTTTACCACAATGTTTGCCAAAATGTCAATTCAAAAAAGTTCTTGACAATTTAATTAGATAAATATATAATTAAATTATTAAAATTTGATTAGAGGTGTGTTTATGGACAAAGATTTAATTAAAAAGATTGTGGCCGCCACCGGCATTATTACCGGCGAGTTGGTGCTGGTACAGTTTTGGGGTGAGGGTGAAGATGCGCATATAATGCACGCCGCCGCTGATGCCGTGGCAGCCCTTGGTGCATCCCCTGTAGAAATTATCCAATCCCGCAGGGTTAATGCCCAAAGGTTTTTGGTTGCAAATGAAAAGGCTTTTGATGGCAAGTATTTCCAACATTTATCGAATTTTGATGCTGTTATTGATATTTTTACCTATCGCCCTGTGGTTTTGGAAACACTGCCGGACAGCTTTCGCATGGATTTGTATGAAAAATACATGTCAAACTTATTTAGTGCGCTATCCGAAGTTAAGCGGTTTAGCCAGATACGCATACCCACCGAGGAAAACGCTAAGGAATCCAACCTTAATTTTGAAGATTACAGCAAGCGGATGCTGGCGGCTATGGATGTGGATTACAATGCTTTAAGGGAAGTGTGCCGTGCCGCCGCCGATGGTTTGCAAGAAAGGACGGAAGTTACGTTGGTAACAGGTGATGGCCACAAACTTAATTTCCAACTGGAAGGCAGGAAGTGGTATGTTGATGCAGGTGATGGGGATATTCCCGCAGGGGAAATTTACATTGCCCCTTTGGAAGACAAAACCAATGGCAAAGTATTTTTTGATAAGCTTTTTGCGGGCTGCTGGGGTGAATTTGCGGACATTGTGTTAACCATCGAAAATGGCGTAATAACTGCAAGTAGTGGCAATGTGTTAGCCGGCCACCTTGCACAGCTGGACGATGCCCGCAAAACCATTTGCGAACTGGGTTTAGGTAAAAACCCTAATATTACAGGGCTGTGCGGCTTTACTGTGCTGGACGAAAAAGCTCATGGCACTTTCCATATTGGCATTGGCAACAACATAATGTTTGGCGGCAAAAATAGCCCACCATTTCACATGGACTTTGTAGGAGGTAAAGGATGGAAAATTTTATAGAATTTTTACAAGGGCGGCAAGCACTTTGTTTGGCAGAAGCAGAGAAATTAGCAAGGGACAACCGCATGGATGAGGCCAATTTGCAAAAGGCACAAGTTAATATTTTTGGGATTTTTGTTACGGTGGCACAAATACCAAATCAGCCGCCTGATTTTTTGGAACATAAAATTGAAGAGATACCGCTGGCTTGGCATAAATCCCTTGAAGCCGCCATTAAGCATGGGGATTTTGAGAAAGAAACCGTAGAGCGTGCAAAAATTGCCACTATGGAAGAAATTAAGGCAGAACTTACCCGAATGCAAGGGGGTTGATTAAGATGAACACTGATATTATCACACTTTTTAAGTGTCTTGCGGACAAGTCCCGCATTCAGATCATAAAATCTTTGGCATTGGAAGAAATGTATGTAGAGCGGCTGGCGGAGCGGTTAGGCCTGTCGCCGCCAACCGTGTCCTTTCATTTGAAAAAAATGGAAGCGGCGGGCATTGTAACATCACGAAAAGAGCAATATTACACAGTTTACACCCTGCGACGTGAAGCATTGACTTTTAGCGTGCTGGACATTATTACAGACCAATACAATATTGATACGGCAGACCTGCGTGATGGGCTGTACAGGCAATCTGTCCTATCAAATTTTATGGAGTATGGCAAGCTAAAATCCATTCCTGTACAAAGCAAAAAACGGGAAATTGTATTGGAAGAAATTGCTAAATCCTTCCGCCCAAACCTTAGTTATAGCGAGCGTGATGTAAACATTATAATTGCCGATTTTCATGATGATTTTTGCACCATCAGGCGGGAAATGGTTGGGCTTGGCATTTTACAGCGTGATAACGGGATTTATCGGGTTAAAAGGTCGTAAAGCGGTGTCAAACCCCTGCAATACTGCATAAAATTTCCGCCAACCGCCTGTCGGCATTAAATGTGGGCAGGTATATAAATTTTTCGCCGCCTGCTTTTATAAAATCCTCACGGGCTTCTATATTAAGTTCCAAAATGGTTTCCAAATTGTCTGCTACAAAACCGGGAGCCACAACCAGCAACCGTTTAATGCCTTTGATTGGCAAATTCTTGATGATTTCTTCGGTTTTGGGGCTCATCCACTCATCCCGCCCAAAAACGGACTGGTATGCAAGTACATGAGACACATCCCCCACCCGCTCCATAATCAGCTTTGTGGTTTGCTGGCATTCCGTGGGGTATTGGTCGCCATCCTGCACATAGGCAAGGGGAATGTTGTGATAGGAGAATAGCACCCCATCCAGCCCATGCTCCGCTACTGCCGCTTTAATTCCATCAGCAAAATAGCTTATATATGCAGGATGTGTGTGAAACGAAGGGATAAAGCACAAATCCACAATTTTGTCGGTTTTATTAAAATATTCCGCCACCCCATCAAAAATCGCCCCTACCGTTGTGCCGGAATACTGGGGGAAAAGTGGCAAGATAGTCAATTTTGTAACCCCTTCACCCAGCATTTAGTCAAGGGCTTGGCTTATGGTTGGCTCGGAATATGTCATTGCGATTTTTACATTAGCATGGGACATCAGCTTCTGCAAATGTGCTTGTTGTGCCCTTGCATAAACTAACAGTGGCGAACCTTCATCCGTCCAGATGGTTTGATATCGCTTTGCAACTTTCGGCGGACGTTTTCGCAAAATAATGCCGTTTAGTACCAACTTCCACGCTATTCCTTGCTTTTTAATCACCCGTCTGTCCAATAAAAATGCCCTCAGATACTGCTTTACAGCCTCCTGCGTGGGGCTGTCAGGTGTGCCGAGATTTACTATTAATATACCTTCCTTCATTGCTCGTCCCCCCAAAGCTTATTCTGCAATAGATTTAACATTCTTCCATGCTGCAATTACATACAGGACATGCAAAACAAGGCCCGAAATTCTTATTGGAAGCACATTGTGAACCAATCGCAAAATATCGTATCCGGCAACAAGCTGTGCGGCCCAAATAAACTGGGTGATGGACAATGCCGCAAACGAGCCAAGGCCGGCAATTCCCAATACCCTTAAAATCTTTGCAATGCCGACTTTTTTGCGCAATACAACGGTTAGGATGCTTATGGCGACGGCAAGGGCTATGTGTGCTGTGTATACCACGACGAAAGGCGTAAGTACCAAGAAGCCTGCCTGATAGAGATTTATGTAGTAGGAATACACAATAAGGGCGTAATAAGGAACAAACAATATGCCCAGCACCAGCATAAATATCTGTAATTTCGCACTTTTCATTTTAATCATCCTCCAAGAATGTTAATCCAAAGTGTTTGTAACCAAGTGCCGTAACCACACGCCCGCGCGGGGTGCGGTTTATATAGCCCAATTGCAGCAGATAAGGCTCATAAACATCCTCTATGGTTTCTGCATCCTCGCCAGTAGCGGCAGAAAGGGTGTCCAACCCAACGGGGCCGCCACCAAACTTTTCAATCATTGCAAGCAGCACATTTCTGTCCACATTATCCAGACCAATTTTATCCACTTCCAGCAAATCAAGGGCGGCGGCGGCGGATTTGGCGTTAACTGCCCCATCAAACTTAACCATGGCAAAATCCCGCACCCGCTTTAATAGGCGGTTGGCAATGCGGGGTGTGCCACGGCTTCTGCGGGCAACTTCTTCCGCCCCTTCCTCGTCAATTTCAATACCCAGCACATTAGCAGAACGGGTAACGATTTTGGTAAGCTCTTCCACCGTATACAGCTCCAAGCGGTTTATAACGCCAAACCTATCCCGCAGGGGTGATGTTAGCAGGCCTATGCGGGTGGTTGCTCCCACCAGCGTAAATCTTGGCAAATCCAGCCGCAGGGATTTTGCACCACTACCCTTGCCAATCATAATATCCAGCACAAAGTCCTCCATGGCGGGGTATAGCACTTCTTCAATGGTGCGGTTAAGGCGGTGTATTTCATCCACAAAAAGCACATCCCCCTCACTAATGTCGTTAAGGATGGCTGCCATGTCCCCTGCCCGCTCGATGCTGGGGCCTGATGTGTGCTTAATGCTCGCCCCCAATTCTTGGGCTATTATTTGGGACAGGGTTGTTTTACCCAAACCCGGCGGTCCGTACAAAAGAACATGGTCCAAAGTTTCGCCCCGCATTTTGGCGGCTTGGATGAAGATTTTAAGGCTGCTAACCACCTTTTCCTGTCCAATATAACCCTCGAAGGTGCTGGGGCGCAGCTTTGGGCTTAATTCCAAATCTTCATCTGTCTCTATCGATGTAATAATTCGTTTGCTCATAAAATTCCTCCGTAGGGTGGGTGCTTGCCCCCACCCTATGTCTGTAGGTGCACTGTCCGTCTTGCGGACTTGGGTGGGGGCAAGCACCCACCCTACTTATTCAAATGCTTCAAAGCCTGGCGTATTATTTGCTCTGCCGTCATATCGGTTAGGGCAATTTCCATCACCGCCCGCAGTGCTTCGCTACGGGAATAGCCGAGGGATAACAACGCATCGGTAGCTTCCTGCTTGGATTCGGCATTGCCTGTGGATATGGTTTGCTGGGGTGATATTTCCTGGGAAATTTTAGCGGATTTTAGCTTATCTTTAAGCTCCAAAACAATACGATTTGCAAGCTTTTTGCCCACACCCGGCGCACGCACAAGCTCGTCCGCTTCTTCGGTTAAAATCGCCAGCGCAATGCGGCTGCTATCCAGTGTGGATTGGATGGCGAGGGCAACCTTTGCCCCCACCCCGCTAACGCCGGTTAACAGGTTGAACATATCCACATCTTCCCTGCTTAAAAAGCCGATTAGGGAAATGTCGTTTTCCTTTACCTGTAAAACGGTGTGGATTTGCACCGCCTGCCCTGCCGACAAGCGGGACAAAGTGGTAGCCGATGCTTGGATATGGTAGCCCAATGCTCCTGCTTCCAGCACCAAAGCCCCCTCGCCCACTTGGGCTACTTTGCCGTTTATGTATGCTATCAAATCACTCACTCCACCCTACATGTAATATTCGTCGTTGTGCCATTTTGACGGGTTGCTTTCTATATAATCCCAAAAGTTTTTATATGCCCTTTCGTTGCGTATTATTGTGTCATAGAATGACCTTTGCCAGATTTTGCGGGCGGGGGTGTTGTCTGTTTGGTTGCATATCCTTGCTGAAACAGATTTGAAGGCACGTACTATGTCCATAATTGAACTGTCAGAACCTTCAAAAATTGTGATTAAAACATGGATATGATTAGGCATGATGACATAATTGTCAATGGAGATGGATGGAAAACGGTTGGGCAAGGCTATTAGTTCATTTTCGATGATTTCGCCGATGCTGGTAGGGTGGGGGCTTGCCCCCACCCCTTCCACTTCTACGATGCTTGACAGGGTTGGCAGTCTTTCGTGTGTGCAGATGGTTATGAAATAACTGCCTTCTTGGCTGTAGTCGTGACCTTTTAGTCTGGGATATTTTCGTTTTGGGGTTGGGTTTGGGTTATTCATGATGCTCCTTTGGGGTGGGGGTTGTCCCGCTTGTTTTTTGGGGTGGGGTGTACGTCTGGCCTCGGGTGGGGGCAAGCACCCACCCTACAATAAAAATCCATACTTGTAGACTTTGGGGGTTATGCGGGTGTTGCGTAGGGTGCGTAGTTTTTCTCGTAGGTCTGCTATTAGGGCTTGGTAGGTGGGGTCGTCGGATTTTACTTTCATGTGGCCGTTGGGTTTTGTGCCTTGGAAGTGCTGGCGGATGTCGTATAGGGCGGCGTTGGGGTTGTAGGTGAAGTCGCCACCGCATTGATGCCGTCCTGCTGGTAGGGTGGGGGCTTGCCCCCACCCCGCCTGCGCACCAGTTTGTCCCATGTGGTAATATTTGAAAATTTCTAGGGCTGTGTTGTATACGGCTTGGGCTTCTGGGGACAGGTTTGCGGGCAGGCCTCTATTGTGCAAGTATTGTTGGATTGTGTTGTGGGTGAAGGGTTGGCGTGTTTGCCCCACTTGTTCTTCTGTAAAAGGTATCCAGTGGTTTTCGCCTTTTTTGATGCTGATGTGGTTGTTGCCGTGGAAGATGCTGAATATTAGGCAGTCATTGATAAAATCCGCATCTTGTAAGGGTTCTGTGTGGGGGTATAGGAATTGGTCACGGTCGTTTAGCCATGTTGCATCTTCCGACCAGCGAACAGAATAATAGACCACCGATGCTTTCAGATTTTCTGGGGCAATTTTGAACTTAGCGATACCTTTTGCGTTGCCCGCCTTCACACTGGCAACATTACTGGCGAAATGCACAGTGCCTTGTTTTTGGAAGTCATTGCCTGTGCAACACATTCCCCCAATTTCTTCACCCTCACTTACCAAGTATTTTTTTAGCCAAGCATTTATCTTGCTTGCATCGCTATTTAATATTAGATGCTGTTTCAAGTAAGTTCCATTAGCGTCATAAGCATCTGCTGAAAACTCACTAAATGGCTCAGATGTGGATGTATCCCATATTTTGAAACCAATAGGAAAAGACCCCTTAACATTGTCAAAAGAATTTCCTGGGACAACGAAACAGCCAATAAGTTTTGGCGTGAACCAACCACGCATTTGGTCAAAATTTGGTGCTTGTAAAATTTTCAGCTTTGAAAATTCTGCAAGTATCGCACCTTCCATCTCCCCATAAATGCGTGCAACAAATTGAGCAAAAACTTCTCTCACGGCTTTACCTAATTTACCGCTGTATTTTTCTTCTGTTACACTATCATTCACACCCGTCTTTGCCAAAACCTCGTCCGTATCGCCTTTGTTCAATTCTCCTCTGTTCATAGATTCCGCATAAGGCGGGTTAATGAGAAACACCACCTTCTTACGTTTCTCTGGACACTCCAAAATATCCATAAGAGCATCTGGCACTTTGCCCGCCCCATCCTTACGGTTGCACATAGGGCAAGTGCCACTTTTAAGCCGTGCGGGGTTGCCGTCCATGTCCTTACAAAAGGCACAGCAGGACTGGCGTATAAAAGGGTCGTTCAAAAAGTCAAATTGGAAAATGTTGCCTATATAAGTGGGTTTTGTTTCGCTCATCATAATCCGCACGTCGGCTTCGTCGATGGTGCTGGCGTAAATGTTGCGTTTGTTATGTAGGCCTGCCAGCAGGTTGCCACTGCCTGCTGCACAGTCGTAAATTATATATTCGTCCTGCCAGTTGTCCCCAAGGGCATCGGCAAGGTATTGATGTGCCTTTTCCACCCAAATGCGAGGGGTGAAAAACGCCCCTTTGCGTTCCATAATGTCACGGGGTACAAGCACGTCACGCCTTTCCAAAATCTCATCCCATGGGGTTTTTTCACCTTCATAGGCGTGTTTACGGCGGGGCGGGCGTTTGTACATTTTCCAAAAGTCTGTATAGGCAGCTCCGCCATCCTTAAATGTAACCCAGCGGAAGGTTTCGTCATCTAAAACCAGTTGCACACCGTCGTCTTTTACATAATATCTGTCACCACGGAAAATAACTTTTAATTGTTGTACCAAGGTTTCTTGTTTGTCCGCATCCACATACAAGCCTGCCAGAAAAAAGTCGCTGGCGTAGATGTTGCGGGTTAGATATTCTTTCCATTTTTCTGCTGTAAGGTTTATTTGGGGTTTTACCACATCGCACCATTTGTTAAACACATGGTTGAGATTACCTATGTTGATGTCAACACCTTCCATATTGTCTTGCTTGCCTATGCGACGTGTAATCCACTTGGGAAGCTCTGCCATTTCTTCTGTGTGGTCCAGCCTAAACGCCCTGTGTACGGTTATGTATTTTGGCAGCAGACCCCTTAGATGTTTGAATGCTTGGCTTTTGTAATTGGATGGGGTTGCACGCCAATCCACATCATTTCTTAGCAAAAGCTCGGAAAAATCCGCCATGGCGTAGAATGTTAGGGTGGTGCTATCCATTACCCCTAAATATGCGGGCGGAACAACTTCGCCGCCATTCCAGGTCTTTTTAATTGTTAAAAGTAGCTGGGTTAGCATGGTGTGGGGGTCTTCCGGTTCGTTTTTAACCTCCGCCCACAGTAAATGGCGGTTTTCCTGTTGGTTGCAAGCCAAAACAAAGTCAATTCGGCTTTGGCCGAAATTTGGCTTGTACATATAGTTTGTAAAATAAATGTCGTAAATTACTTGTTTATATTGCTCTTCCGACATGCCTGTCGTGTACATCACACACCCCCAATCAGGTGGTTTATGTCTGTCACGCCGTATTTTTCCATGTAGGCGGTTATGCCATCCAGCACATTGATTGTGGCATGGGGGTTGGTAAAGTTTGCCGTGCCCACGGCGATGGCGGTTGCCCCTGCCAGTATAAACTCGATGGCATCATCACCGTTCATAATACCACCCATGCCGATTATGGGGATTTTAACGGCTTTGTGAGCTTGGTAAACGCAGCGCACCGCCACAGGCTTAATGGCAGGGCCGCTTAGGCCGCCCATGGTGTTGCCAAGTAGGGGTTTGCGGGTGTGTATATCAATCTTCATGCCCAGCAGGGTATTTATTAGGGATAGGGCATGGGACCCTGCCGCCTCCGCCGCTTTTGCAATTTCTGCTATATTCGTCACATTAGGGCTTAGTTTTGTGATTATTGGTAGGTTGGTGGCTTGTTTTACCTTGCCCACAATATCTTCAGTGGATTTGGGGCATTGGGCAAAAGCTGCGCCGTTATCCTTAACATTAGGGCAGGATACATTGACTTCTAACATATCCACGCCGCCTGCGGCTGTTAATTTTTGTGCAACCTCCACAAAATCCTCCGCCGTGCGGCCGCAAATGTTGACGATGACTACCGTGCCCAAAGTGCGCAAAAAAGGCAGGTCGTTTTTAATAAATTCATCCACACCGGGGTTTTGCAGGCCTATGGCATTAAGCATGCCGCCGTAGGTTTCCGCCACCCTTGGGGTGGGGTTGCCAGGCCATTCGGTAGGGGCAACGCCTTTGGTTGTAATTGCGCCAAGCCGCCCAAAATTCAGATATTCGCCGTATTCTTTGCCGCTGTTTACTGTTCCGCTGGCGGTGGTTACGGGGTTTTTCCAAACCACGCCGCCGATGTTTATTGTCAAATTCACGTCCACACCACCTCCTTTGCGTCAAATACAGGGCCTGCGGCACAAACCTTGGCAAGCCCTTTTTCGGTTTTGGTAACACATGCCAAACATGCACCGATAGAGCATGCCATGCGCTCTTCCAGTGAAACATGGCAGGGCAAGCCTTTTTCCCGGGCATATTTTGCCAAATATTTCAGCATCGCATGGGGGCCGCAGCCAAAAACCGCATCAAAGTCAGGTTTTTCGGGCAGGGCAGCGATTGCATTACCCTTAATGCCAAAACTGCCGTCATCGGTGGTTATTATCACCTCGTCGGCATAAAGCCCGAAATCATCAGCCAAAATCACCTGCGAATTGTCACGAAAGCCCAAATATACCGAAATGTGCGTATCCGGCATTTGGTGGCGTATTTGGCAGGCGAGACCAAGCATGGGCGGTGCACCCATGCCACCGCCCACAATGGCAAATTTACGATGGTTTTCGTCAATTTGATAAAAGCTGCCAAGGGGCGCAAGTCCACGCAATTCATCCCCGGGGCATAGGGCGGCAAGCTTCTCCGTCCCCTGCCCCGCCACCTTATAAACCACCCGAAAAATCCCGCAGGATGGGTCCATCTGGCAAATGGACAGCGGCCGTGGCAAAAGCATAGCAGCATCCCCCGTGTATAGGGAAATAAACTGCCCTGCCCTTGCGCCCGCCACCGCATCGGGTGCATGCAGGCGCATATCGTATATATCAGGGGCGATAAGCCTGTTTTCCAACACTTCGCCGTAAAATAAACCTTTCATTTTCCACCTCAATCAAGGCACGGTGCGTTCGCCCATGCGTATTATTCGTGCCATCTCCTTGTCCCAGCCGGTGTTGCGTATGCGCAAAAAATTATTGTAACTGCCGCCCCTAAGCAGCCGCCCGCCCCAGTCCACACTATGTATGATTTTATTGTCCACGATAATGGTGTGGGTGTGAAAATGGTCAACTTCTTCGGGGATGATGAAACTAATTTGGCGACCCAACCGGCGTGTGTACCAAGAATTGCGCATAAGGTGTGTAAGTTCCACCACTTGTTGGTGGTTCAGATAATGCTCGTTTCTCTCCACCGGGTCAAAAACCGTTGCATTTGAACCTTCCAAGGGCATGCGCATATAAAGGTTTTGTATAATGCGTACATCGCTGTTAGTGGTTATGTAGTTTATGCCGCCAAACAACCAGCCCGGGGCGAAAAAGAAGAAAAACACAGCCGCAAAACATGCTGCGCCCACAATTGATATGATTATCCTTTTTGTGGCAATTTTCATCCCATGCCCCCCTCTTATCCATTAAGGTGGCTGGTATCATTTTCCAAAACCATTTGGAATGTGCCATCCGTAGCCCGCTCGAAGCAATGGATGGCTGTGTTGCCCACATTAAAACTGTGGCGTTGCCCCGCCGGAATACCGAGGAAATAACAAATCGCCGCCCGTACAGAACCGTAGTGGCCAACAATTATCACATTTTCATGTCCGCTTTCAACAACCTCGTCCAAAAAGCTATGTATACGGCTAAATACCGCCGCCACATCCTCCCCATCAGGGTCCGGGTGATTCCAATTTATTTTTTCCGAAATTTTTTCTATTAATTGCCCTTCGTATTTTCCAAAGCTAATTTCCCGCAACTTTGATGTTGCAAAAAGCTGCGCACCATGGTGGGCGTTGATGGTTTCGGCGGTTTTTCTTGCCCTTTGCAAATCACTTGTATAAATGGCATCCACTTTTTCGCCGGCCAGCCGCAAACCAATGCGCCTTGCCTGATCCATCCCTGTTTCATCCAATGGTATGTCCGTATGCCCTTGCAATCGCCTTTCCAAGTTCCAAGATGTTTGCCCGTGGCGCACTGTAAAAATTTTCATGCTGCAAATCCTCCTATGTTAGCCCCTAACCTTGCAAATCATCCCGCATATCAATTGCGGCGGCACGGGCGGCCTCTGCAAAGCCAAGACCTGCATATTTTGGGTTTTGGTGGGAGGCAATTATCCCACGGGAGCTATTGATGATTGCCCCGCCGCCATTTGCATCAAAAGCATGGCGAATATCCTTTGCTGTGCCGCCTTGTGCGCCATAACCCGGCACAAGAAAAAAGGTGTTTGGCAATTGCGCCCGCAAATCCGCCAACTGCTCTGGATAAGTTGCCCCCACAACCGCCGCCACGCTTGAATAGCCATATTTGCCAACCATATCCGCACCCCAAACCGCTGTGCGCTCACCTACGATTTGATACAGTGGTTTGTCGCCCACCATCAAATCTTGAAAATCCCCACTGCCGGCGTTGGAAGTTTTAACCAGCACAAAAATACCTTTGTCAAGTTTATGGCAATTATCTATCCATGGTTGCACGCTATCGCCGCCCATATAAGGGTTTACGGTGGCAAAATCCGCATCAAAATCACCGCCGCCAATGTGGGCATTGGCATAAGCCTGTGCGGTGCTGGCAATGTCACCCCGCTTAATGTCAGCAATAACAATCAAGCCCTTGGCTTTGGCGTATTGTATAGTTTTAATATATGTATCCAACCCAACCTGCCCTAAACGCTCATAAAAGGCAATTTGGGGCTTTATAGCAGGCACAATGTCACAAACAGCGTCAATAATGCCACAATTAAAATCCAATACGGACATTCCCTTGGGAATAAATTCAGCTTGCGGGTCCAGCCCCACCACGGTTGGGTTTCCCATATGGTTTATTTTTTCTATTAACCTATCAATAATCATGCCCTACCTCCGCTTAAACACAATCCGTCCGCCAACAATGGTGTATTCCGCCGCACCCTTTAATGCCCAACCGGCAAAAGGTGTGTTGCGGGCTTTTGATGCGAATTTGTCGGGCTCCACAGTCCATTCCGCATCGGGGTTGATTATGGTTATGTCAGCAATTGCACCATCCACCAAACTACCCTTGTTAATGTTAAGGATTTGGGCAGGGGCATAACTCATGGCTTCCACAAGCCCCATGGGGGTTAATATGCCTTTGCGCACCATCTCCATGGATAGTCCGAGGGCAGTTTCCAGCCCAACAATGCCAAAAGGTGCCGAAACAAAACCTTTTGCCTTTTCGTCAGCGTGGTGGGGGGCGTGGTCGGTGGCTATTACATCAATTGTGCCATCCCTTAACCCTTCTATAATGGCATCCACATCCCCACGGCTGCGTAGGGGCGGGTTCATCTTAAAATTACTGTCGTCAGATAGGATATCTTCATCACAAAGGGTGAAGTGGTGGGGGCAAACCTCCGCCGTAACCCGCACGCCTCTCGCCTTGGCTTCCCGCACCAATTGCACCCCAAGGGCAGTTGTTATGTGGCAGACATGCAAAGCCGCCCCGGTATGCTCGGCCAACAATATGTCACGGGCGATAATCACCTCTTCTGCCAGTGCATGTATGCCGGGCAAATTAAGCCGCTGGCTTGCCGTGCCAAGGTGCATAACGCCGCCCGAAACCAAATCCATATCCTCACAATGGGAGAAAGTTAGTTTATTAAGTTTTGCGGCAATTTCCATGGCTTTTAGCTGCACGCCTGCATTGCGCACTGTCAAGCCATCCTCGGTAATGCCGATTGCGCCTGCCGCAACCATAGCTTCAATATCAGTTAGTTCCTCACCCTTCATGCCTTTGGTAATTGCACATATTGGCAAAATATTGGCAAGCCCAATTTCCGCACTGCGCTGATGGGTGAATTTTATCAACTCGTCATTATCAATTGGGGGGCTGGTGTTGGGCATGGTGCACACGGTGGTAAAGCCGCCTGCAACGGCAGATAGGGCACCGCTTGCCATATCCTCCTTATGCTCCTGCCCTGGTTGGCGGAAGTGTACATGCATGTCAATAAGGCCAGGCACAACCCACATGCCTGATGCATCGATAACCCTGTCATAATCCCCGTCATTTCGGGCTGCGTGGGCAACTTCCGCACCCATCACAACTATATCCTTCACCTTATCCGTGTTGGTGGCAGGACAAATAACCCTGCCACCTTTTATCAGGGTTTTCATATCAAATTCTCCTTCACACAGCAAGCCTGGCTTGCCCATTTCGCCACATCCTCAAACACCTCTTGTCTGTTAAGTTCAAACAGCATTTCGTGGCGTGCTTCTTGATATAGGGTGATGTGGACATTTTCGCAGCCTGCATTAATAAGGTCGCCGTAAACTTTTATAACACCCTTGCCAAAATCCCCCATAGGGTCGTTTAGCCCACTGAAAATGAAGATTGGCAGTTGGGGGTCAATCCTCATTGCCCAGCCTTGGGAGTTTACCATGCGGTTAAGCTTCAAAAAATCCATGCAAGCCCCGTAAGTCATAGGAAAGCCGCATAGGGGATCCGCTTCAAAAGCCGAAACTTGGTACACATCACGGCTAAGCCAGCTGGGGCCATGGTCCGAATGTCGGAAACCGCGGTTAAACCTGCCATGTATTTGCTTATTTATCCACAAGGCCTCCTTGGAAATACCTTTTTTTGCACCATACTTCATCTTAGACAAAATGCGGTGCAAAAAGTTAAGCCCCGTACCGCCCCCTGATGTGCCCGAAAAAATTGCCCCTGCATATTCCATATTCCACACCGCCGAAACATATCGAGCGATAAGAGAGCCAACCCCCAAGCCCATCAGCACAACAGGCAACTCATATTCCTTTTTAACAATATTTGTTAATTTATAAACATCCTTGGCAAGCAGGCGGTGGCCTTCCGCCCCAATATGCCCAAAATTGCCGTTAGCAGACTTGCCATGCCCCAAATGGTCATTACCGCAAACCACAAAGCCTTGCTTTGTCATCGCTTTTGCAAATTCGCCGTAGCGCAAAATATGCTCACTCATCCCATGCACAATTTGGATAATGCCCTTGACCTGCACATCATCACTTGGCACCCAAATGCAGGCATGTATGCTGCTTAGCCCGTCTGCCGAGCCATAAAAAATCTTTCGTAAGTCCATATTATCCCTCTCATCATTTAAGGCTTGGCTCGCAATCCTATTATTTACACATTAAATCTAAACAATATAATATCGCCTTCCTGTACAACGTATTCTTTGCCTTCCAAGCGCACAAGTCCTGCCTCTTTACAGGCATTGTAGGTACCTTTCTCGTTTAGCACATCATAATTAACAATTTCTGCACGGATAAAGCCCCGCTCGATATCGGTGTGGATTTTGCCTGCCGCCCTGTGGGCAGTTGTGCCGGCGGGTATTGTCCACGCCCGCACTTCCTTGGGGCCTGCCGTTAAAAAAGACATTAAGTTAAGGGCAGAATAGCCCGCAGCGGTGATTTTGTTAAGGGCAGGTTCTTTAACCCCCATTTCTGCTAAAAACTCCCGCTTCTCCTCCTCATCCATATCCACTAAATCTTCTTCCATTTTGGCAACCACCACAAAAACTTCCTCATTGCCGCCATATTTTTCTGTTAAATATTGGCGCATGGGCGTGATAACGCTGTTTTTGGGATTATCCTCATAAATACATTCATAATCCTCTTCACCAATATTTGCCACATAAATCATGGGCTTAAAGGTTAAAAGACCCATGCCGCCGAGCACCAACCGCTCATCAGTGGTAATATCCATGGTTTTTACGGGCTTCTCATCTTCCAGCCATGCCAAAACCCGCTCCAATAGGGCAATTTCTTCCCGCCCGCCTTTGCCGCTTTTGTTTTCCTTCTTCACCTTTTCAATGCGCTTGGTAACCTGCTCCATGTCAGCAAAAATCAGTTCCATGTCAATGGTTTCCATGTCACGTACCGGGTCCACATCACCATCCACATGGGGTATGTTTTCGTCCACAAAACAGCGCACAACCTGCACCAGCCCATCCATTTCCCTAATATGGGAAAGGAATTTGTTGCCAAGGCCGCTGCCGTCACGGCTACCCCTTACAAGCCCTGCAATATCCACAAATTCGATGGTTGCGTGGGTTATCTTCTTTGCTTCATAAATCTTTTCCAAAACGGGCAGCCGCTGGTCTGCAACAGTCACAATACCCACGTTTTTATCCACCGTGGAAAAGGGGTAATTGCCCGCCGCAGCCTTGCTGCCTGTTAAAGCATTAAATAGTGTACTTTTGCCGGAATTTGGCAAACCAACCATACCAAGTTTCATAATATCTCCTATCGTTTACATTTTTTGCCGATTAAATAGCCAATTAACAGCCCTTCCAACCAAGCCGCCAAAAGCAGGGCAAGCCCAATTAGTGCAATTTTTTTGCCATGCCGCTTAAACTTTTCCACATACACATGGGGGGCTGCGGCGGCTTCTTTTTGCGCCACACGGTAATGCTTCCTCACAAATTTTTCCATCAAAACACCTCATGCAATTTTTATATAATTATAGCACACAAGCCATAATAATTTCAATCGAAATTTTGGGAGTTGGTTGGATGAAAGAATTTATTATGCTTATGTTGCTTGTGTTAGCCGTGGTTACATCTTGCTCATCAGAAGATAATGTGGCGGAATTTGAGGGGTTGTGCGCCATGGAGGAGATTTGTGAGGAAAGCATTTCCCGTTATGTGGCATCCATGGCAGGGGTAACAGCTGCCACAGCCCAAATAAACGGTAGCATGGTGGTTGTGGGACTGGATTTGGACGGGGAGTTAAATGACGGCCAGCTAACCACCTTAAAACGGCGCATCATACATGTTATAAAGGATGCAAGCCCTGATTTTAAGCATGTTGCCGTAACTACCACGCTGGATTTGTATAATAAGCTTATCAAACCCGAAGGTGTGGATTGTTGCCACCAAATTTTGGAAGAGGATGAGTTGTTCGAGATTGTTGTGCCGACGTTGTAGGAAGGGTGAGGGCAAACACCCACCCTACGAGAATTCGGTTAGGTGGTTGCGGTAGCGTTTTGGCAGGTTATTTGCCTGTAATTTAGGCTTTATCCTGCCTTCTATGGCAATGGTGTTGTAAAACTGCTTCCATAGGGCTCGGTACATTTTTTCGCCCTCATCAGCTTCGGGCAATTCCAAATTATCAATGGGGATAAGGGCTTTTTCGCCATTTTGATGGATAAAGGCGTGTTTATGGGTTTTGTCATAAATCAAAAAATGCTCATCCGGCATCCTGTCACAAAAATGGGGGGCAAAGATGGGTAATATAAAGTTTTTAGGCGCAAAAACCGCTACCAAACCGCCATTGTATTCAGAAAAACGCAAAAACCCCCTGTACAGATGCGCTTCGCCGCCCACATTTTGGGCGGCTTTTGCAACTTTGTGTACGGCATCGTGGGCTAACATATCCACAACACCTTTGCCCACCTTAAAGCCGAGGCGCAAAAAATGCAGTATGGCAAGCTCTTTACCCTCCACATTGGAAAGATAGCACATGCGAACCATTTCAAGCGCATCTTTTGAAATGGAATTTGTTATGGAAATTTCCACTTTTTGGGCATTGGCGGGGTCTGTAAAGATTTCTTTGGGGGCAAACAGGCTGTCTTGGGGATGGTCATAATCATATATGATAAAGGGCAGTTCTCTCTGGTAATAACTTTCGTGCACACAGCACAAAAGGCCTGCAAAACTGCCGTCATACACATAGGCTAAATCTGTCCTGTAAGGCATTTTACCAATTCCTCCCTATTACTGTCTGTGTGGAAGATAGACAACTGCTCCGACGAGCGTACCATTTCTGCACTTTGTTGGGATAATAGCCCCCACAATATGGATTCCGGATTATTCGGAATGCCCAGTAACGCCCGTCCATTACAGGTTAAAAAGTATTGCGCCCGTTTAAGCACAACGCCTATTTTCTTCAAATCTTCAAAATCCAGCCTGCCCATGCGCCTTGCCCGCATTATTTTTTGCGCACTTTTTATACCCAGCCCGGGCACACGTAACAAAAGCTCGTATGGCGCACTATTTACCTCCACCGGGAAGATGTGGTAGTTATTTAACGCCCAGTTGCATTTTGGGTCTATCAGCGGGTTAAAGTTAGGGTTTTGCTCGTCCAGCAGCTCTGCCGCATCAAAATGGTAAAAGCGCAGAAGCCAGTCGGCTTGGTAAAGACGATGCTCCCGTAACAGTTGTGGTTTGGTGTCAAGGGCAGGCAGGTTTTTATCTGCCACAATAGGCATGTAAGCGGAATAAAACACACGTTTTAAGTCATATTTTTTATACAATGCCGCCGACAGGTTGATAATTTGGTGATCTGTTTCCGGGGTTGCGCCAATTATCATTTGGGTGCTTTGACCTGCCGGCACAAATTTTGGGGCATTACGATACTTAACAATGTCTGTTTTATTCTCATTAATACCCAGCTTAATTTTGCCCATGGGGCCTAAAATACTTTCCTTGCTTTTGTCGGGTGCAAGTAATTTTAGGCTTTCGTGGGATGGTAGTTCCAAATTAACGCTCATACGGTCAGCAAGAAGACCAAGGGATGTTAGCAGCCGCTCATCCGCCCCGGGTATGGCTTTAACGTGGATATAGCCACGAAATTTGTATTGGTTGCGTATCAGGGAAAGGGCTTCAATCATCTGCTCCACGGTGTAATCAGGATTTTTGATGACGGCAGAACTTAGGAAAAGCCCTTCGATGTAATTGCGGCGGTAGAAGTTTATTGTAAGCTCTGCTAACTCCTGCGGGGTAAATGTTGCCCGCCTTACATCATTGGTGCGGCGGTTTACGCAGTAATGGCAGTCAAACACACAGGCATTGCTCATCAATACTTTTAGAAGGGCAATGCAACGCCCATCGGCGGAAAAGCTGTGGCAAATGCCGCCTTTAATGGTGTTGCCAAGGCTGCCTGCCTCCCCTTTGCGGTCAATACCGCTGGATGTGCAGGCAACATCATATTTTGCCGCATCTGATAATACTGTTAGTTTGTTTAGGATGTCCATTGGCGTGTCCTTATTTAGCAAGTCTTGTTAAACGCTTCTGGGCAATCCCCAAAAGTGTTTTTAGTAGATTTATTAGAAAAATGCTGAAGAATCTTTTGTTTAGCAACGGACACTGTAAAATCTACAAATCTAATATCTTTATTCCTATGGAAATCACAAAATACAATAGTATCTGGTTTTTGTTTAAGCTTTAATAAATCCGTAGCAAATCCAGCAGCATTCATTGCCAATATGTAATGATGGTCTTTTGAGGAACCATCTAATTTTAGTTTCTTGCATTTATTATAAAGAATTACATGAAGCGTCAAACAAACTCCTCCTTAGTTTATACATCAAGCCAACTTAATAATTCTTGGGCGTACTTTGGATGTTCATCATAGTCGTATATTATATCCCCGATAGAGTAGGTGTAGTTCAAATCCTCAATCCGCTTCATAAAATTTTCCCTACCGCTGACAGAAAACCCAGCGAATCTTGCGTTGTAGAAACGGTCTTTTTCATATCCATCAAGTCCGAAATACAAAGCATCCACATCATTTAAAAGTTTATTGATAAGATTTGTGGAGTGGCTTGTGACCACAATTCTTGTAAACGCATTTCTTTCTGCCTTATTTTCCAGCATTTCCGATAGTTTGTTAAGTGTTTTAGTGAAAAGTTTGGGATGTATACCTATTTCCAACTCCTCCATGGAAACCAAGGGGTTTTCGCTTATAAAGATATCAAACAAAAATCTTATAACTCTCCTAGTTCCGAAGGAAAGAGTCTCTACTCCTTCCTTTCCGCCATCCGTTTCCCTGTTAAAAGTTAGCTGGGGTTTGTCGTTGGCGTCAAGTTTGCTGTCTATTTGGATTTTTGGAAAAAGTTCCCTTATAGATGCTTGAAAGTATTCAAAGTTACTGATATCCATATCATTGCCATCTTTTAATTCGTAAAGCTTTTTTGCAACATCACAAAATTCACGAAACCTACTATCTTCGTGAAGTATTATTTCGCCAGTTAATACTTCTCCCGCAGGAACCAATTCTTTGTAAGCTTGCTCAATTTCCTTGATGGTATCTTTGTGGCGTGACCAAACAGTGCCTTCCTCTGCACGAATACCAGTTGCAAAAGATCGCAGATGGAAACTTAATGTTGGGTTGTTGGCATGAAATACGCCAGGGTCGCCCCCTTCATCTTTGTGTAAAAAAACTTGCCCATACTTATCTTTTGTTGGTTCTGGACGATAAAACAGCCTTACCTCGCTTTCTGTATCATCACCAACCAAATACGACAGTTCTTCTTCGCATATTCCAAGTTCACCATCAACAACACAGTTGCCCACGGAGTATTTATATATATAGGTTTTTGAGTGGTCAACGGATACTTTAAACCTTACCTCGAAAGTAAAATTATCTGGCGTATCAGAGAAACGGTTTTGGAATCCCGCACTATTAAAAGCTCTTGAATTCGTCAACCCAAATTTAAGGAAACGAAATCCCTCTCTTACACCCTTCAAAAGATTAGTTTTGCCATAATTATTTTTGGATATCAAAACAACAATAGGTTTATCAAAACGAAGTCTCGTGTTAGTGATATTTTTGTAGCCATCAATGTAAATTTCCAAAATTTTCATTTTCTATAAACCCCCACGTGATTTTTGATTTATATTGCTAGGAAGTATATACAATAATATCATTACCATACAAAAAATGCAATGGCATAATTTTACATAACTTTGGAATATGTCGCTTCCTGCACATTGCACATACGGCGGTACAGTCCATCTTGCGCCATAAGCTGGGCGTGGTTGCCACTGGCGGTAATCCGCCCTTCTTCAAAAACGTGGATAACATCAGCATTCCGGATGGTAGACAGACGGTGGGCAATGGCAATAATGGTGCGTGTACCTGCAATTTCGCCGATGGCTTGTTGGATTTGCATTTCGGTTTCCACATCCACACTGGCGGTGGCTTCGTCTAAAATAAGCACCGGTGCTTTGCACAGCACGGCACGGGCAATTGCCATGCGCTGTTTTTGCCCGCCTGACAGGCGCAAGCCGCGCTCGCCAACTTGTGTGTTGTAGCCTTCGGGCATGGCCATAATATCGTTGTGTATGCGGGCAATTTTTGCTGCCGCCTCAATTTCCTCCATGGTGGCATCGGGGGATGATAGGGCGATATTGTAGGCAATTGTGCCGTTAAACAAAAAGGTGTCTTGTAAAACCACGGAAACATTTTTGCGCAGGCTGTGCATGGTAATATCTTTTAAGTCATGTCCATCAAGGGTAATGCGCCCTGCTGTTGGGTCATAAAAACGAGATATCAACTGGGTCATGGTGGATTTGCCAACACCTGTTGCCCCCACAAAAGCCACCATCATGCCAGGCTTTATTTCAAAGGATATATCTTTTAGGATGGGCACGCCGTCTATATACGAAAAGTCCAGCTTTTCAAAGGTTATGCCGCCTTGGGCAACGCCAATGTCTACGGCATTTTCCTTGTTAACCACATTTTCCGGCTCGTCAAGGATTTCGATAACACGCTCTGCCCCTGCAAGGGCTTGGTTGGCACTTTCCAGCAAATTGGCAAGCCCCATAATCGGATTAAAGAAAAGCGCAAGATACAGCCAAAACACCACAATATCCTCCACAGGCAAGCCGTGGTGAAAAGCAAGCCAACCGCCAAAGCCCGCCACAATCACAGTTCCAAGCGCTGCAGTAAATTCCACTGTGGGGTGGAAAAATGCCGATACTTTCAAAGCTTTTAGCATGGTTGTGATGTAATGCCAGTTTTTGTCACGGAAGTTTCCGCTGGCACGTTCTTGTTGTCCAAAGGCCTGTATCTCCTTGATGCCCGACAAATTATCTTGAAGTTGTGCATTCATCTCCCCACGTGTTTTTTGTAACAGGCGAAACTTTGGACGCACTTTCTTGTTAAAAATCCAGCCACTTAGCAGGATAAACGGCACAGGGATGGCTGTCAAAAGGGCAAGTTGTGGGTTGATAAGAAAAAGTATGGTTGTAACACCAATAAGGGTAAATAAGTTTGTTATCATATCCGGGATTATATGGGCGTACATCAGCTCAAACTGGTCTGTGTCTGCCACCACACGTGTCATCAACTCTCCCGTTTGTTTGTTGTGGAAAAAGCGCATGGAAAAACTTTGGATGGTATTGTACACCTTTTGGCGGATTTCATGCACCAAATTCCATGCTGCCACATGGGAAAGATAACTGGACATAAAGCGGAAAATAATCCTAAGACCATACAAGCCCAAAAGCATTAAAGCGATTGTGCCAATTTCTCCCAGCCCCTGCTCCGTGATGCCGCCGGACACAATGCCTATCATATTCCGCAAAAGCATGGGTGCGGTAAGGTTGACCGCCGTAACAGACAATGTGCTTAACATGGCAATTATTAGCATCACACGGTACTTTTTTGCTTCTTTTGCGATTCTTAGTAAAACTTTCATTTGTGTCTCCTTTGGGGTGATATTATTTTGCAAGCCCTATGGGGTGGGGGCGAAATTGGCTTGTGCCGTCACCTAACAAGCTCCATTGGTGCGCCCACACAGTGTTTGCGCCCCAAGCGTATATTGCACCATCATTGGTTATGGCAAAGGTGCGTGGGCCAACCACCCATCCATGGTCAAATATATAGTAGGTTGGCACTACCGTTGTCACATTCTCCAAAATCCGCACCGGGGAAAGGCGCACACCTGTGCCGGCATCATCATGGGCAAGCCAGCGCACCCCATCCTCAAAGCCGCCGTCAAGGGCATATTCCCAAAGATGGTCAGGTGGGTTTCGCAAAAGCCCCTCGCCCCATGTCCACAAGCCGCCATCCCGGTCTATGGCGTAAGCGTTATTTCCGCTTGCTGTAATATACGTAATATTTTCCATGATCAATACAGGTTCATCCCTGTCAATTGTTGTGCCGTCTCCCAGTAATGGGCTACTACGCCAATGGCTGGGCAAGCGGTTACGCCCCCATGCCCACAAGCCGCCCTTTTCATCAATTTTGAAGTATGCGCCGTTAAGGCTGACAGTGTATGATGAGGGAGCCGGCACAAAAGGCACGGGGTAAAGCTGTTCCCCGCCCCAGCGCAGGTGTTGACCGTTACGGGTTACGGCATAGCCGCCATCACGGGTAGGTGTGACGGTTGCTACATTTTCAAGGATTTGTACGGGGCGCAACCTATCCTCCTTATACCCGTCCCCTAAGGCCACAGGCCAAGGGGAATGCCAACCACTGCCGGCACCCCAGCCCCATAAAACGCCGCTTGTATCAATTGCATAGGCATGCCAAACCCCAAGTCCCACATGGCTATTGTTGGAAAGCTTAGGCATGGCTATGTAAGCCACATTATCCATAATATGTACGGGCAAAAGGCGATCATCCCTTGTGCCATCCCCTATTTGCCCGGACCAGTTGCTGCCCCATCCCCAAAGCTGGTTGTCATGGGTTATGGCAAAGGAAACATCATGCCCTGCAAGGGCATATCGAACATTTTCCATTATCATCAGGGGCTGTTTGTGCACTTGGTTTGTGCCATCGCCGGTAAATCCGCCGCCCCAGCTCCACAATGTCCCATCACTTTTCACGGCAAGATTGCTGTGCCCTGCCGCAGAAACCTGCACAACCACAACATCATCATTGTAGGATTCGCCTGCATCATCCCCGCTATCCACCCCGCAGGCGGTTAGGGCAAGGGCGAAAAACCCTATGGTTGCCAGCAAAAATTTTCTCATCTTTTATTCCTCCAAATCTCAAAAGCAAAAATTAGAATGCAGCCGATGGCATACATTACCAAATCCCACCAGTCAAATGTGGTGCCGATTATCACCCGCCAAAATCGAGAATCTCCCAGCCCCAATATGTATACAAGATTAAAGTATTGTCCCGCCTCCACCAAAGCGGCAAAAGCAAAAATACCCAAGGGCAACCATTTCCAGCGGTTTTGTATAAAAGTGCGCAGGGCACAATAAATCAAAATAACAATAAGCACATCACCGAAATGGTAGCGGATAAAGCCGCCCGGCACCCATAAGGCGATTGCCGCAACACTTGCCAATAAAACCAAAAATGCAAGCAAATATTTCCAGTTAAACTTTATTTTCATTGGTGGCATCCTCATCAGTTTTTGGCAATTTTTTCATGTTAAAATAGTGCCACAGCAGTACCCAGGTGCTTCGGATGGTCATGGCGGCAGCAATTGCCCACCACACACCGGTTACGCCAAGGGCGGTGGCCGCAAGGGCAAAAACAAGGGCAACACGCACCACATTACTGGAAACACTGGCAATTGTTGGCTTCATGGTCATGCCGCGCCCACGGAAACTGCCCGCCGCTACCCCTTCCAAGCAAAACAGGATTTGGGCAAGGGCAACAATCCGTAGATAGTCCCCCGCAATTTGGATGCTTTCGGGATTATCAAGAAAGATGGACACAAAAGCTTCCGCCCCAAAAAATAGGGTTACAGTCATCACAACACCGTAAATGCCCATGAAAGTGTATGCTACCCGCACCGTGCGGCGCATACGTCCCCACTTTTTTGCGCCAAAATTTTGCCCGATAAAAGCAGTAATGGCGGATGCAAAACCGCCGCCCACCATAAATGACAGGCTTTCCACCTGCATACCTACCTGATGCGCCGCCACGGCACTATCACCAAAGCTAACAATAACCCCGGTCATAAGCATAAAGGAGATTGTAAATAAAATAGATTCTGCCGCAACGGGCGTTCCCCATCTAAAAATTTGTTTAATTTTGCTACCTACCATACGTGCAAATGGCGCAAAGGTGGGAAATGGCCTGTCCCTATACTTTGTCATCGCCCAAATTTTTAGGCTTATGTTAAAAATATTGGAAACGATGATGCTTAAAGCCGCACCTGCAATGCCCATGTTAAGCACAAATATAAAAATAGGGCTTAAAATAATATTTAACACCAATGCGGCGGAGTTTATGACGAAGGGCACCTTTGTATTGCCAAAGCCACCAAAAACCCCGGTGATGGCAAAATGGCCAAAGGTTAGGGGTATTGCGATAGCGGCAATGCCTAAATAAAGCTGGGCCTGGTCTGCCACATAAGGGTTTTCGATGCCGAAAAGCCCCAACAAAGGCACACGCAGGGCTATCAAAAATACGGCGAAAGCTGCACCGGTGATAAGTGCCAGCATAAAGCCGTTTTGGGCAAAGGATTTTGCCGTGCCCGGGTCACCCTTGCCCATGTTTTGGCTAACGCCGATCTCTGCACCAATGCGGCAAAGCATAATAAGGGAAAAGGATAGCCAAATAAACTGGCTGCCAAGCCCCGCCGCCGCTACATACTCCTCCCCCAAATAAGATAGCCAAAACATATTGGTAAGGTTGTATGCGGACTGGAAAAGGCTGGTAGCCATAATGGGCAGGGATAATTTTAATAGCCGCTTAAATATGGGTCCTTCTGTTAAGTTGTATTTACTTGCTTTGCTCAAAATAAAGCCCCCTTTGTGATATTATTTTATCACAAAGGGGGCGCAAGGTCAAATAAAGTTTCGTTTAATAGGTGCGGGTGGGCTAGTACATAAAGCGGTTTATATCATCCATATCAATGCCTTTGTGCATGGCTATGTTAATGCCGTTTGCAATTATACCCGCCAGCCACTTCACCACCTCCCCAATCTCCTTGGGGGTGACAAACATATTACCCACGGCGGGCTCCAAGCTATTGCGGATAACGGCATATTTATCCTGCTCTTCCAATTGGGTTAGCATTCTAAAAAATTCCGCCCCGTCCCGCAGGTGTTCGGGTGCTTCTTCCGCCATGCCGGCCAAGAAAATATCCAGCGTGTCATTTACAAAAGTTGCCGCATCCACCACCGTCGGCACTCCAATAGCGATAACCGGCACGCCCAGTGTGGCTTCATCAAGGGCGGCACGGCGGTTACCCACGCCCGCCCCGGGGGATATGCCCGTATCTGTTAACTGTATTGTTTGATTAATACGGTTTATACTGCGTGCCGCAAGGGCATCAATGGCGATAACCAGTTGGGGGCACACATTGCCCACCAGCCCCTTAACCACCTCCGCCGTTTCGATACCCGTCATACCCATTACGCCGGGGGCAAGGGCGGATATGGGGCGCAGGCCGCCAAGCAACTCCTCGGGCAACGTACCCATAATATGCCGTGTTACCAGCACCCCTTCCACCACCTTGGGGCCCAGCGCATCCGGTGTTACATCACGGTTACCAAGTCCGATAACAAGCACCGTGCCATTATCATCAATACCAAGACCATCCCGAAGCAGGGCAAGCTGCCTCACCAAAATCCCCATTATTTCCTCGTGTGCTGTGAAGTTGTTTTGCTTGATTTCGGGGGATTCTATGGTGATGTAGCTGCCCATGGGCTTTCCCAGTGTGTTTGCCCCCTGCTCGTCCACCACATGTATGGTGGTTATTTTGGTGCTGTCCTGCTCTACCACATCCATCTCGATACCTGTTAAATTGTCGGTATCAAGCCCCTCGGCCATTTCCATTGCCAAGTCGGTGTAAATATTTTGCATAAAATGTCTCCAATCATCTTTTTATGCAAGTATTCCCAAATTTGCGGCTATTTATGATAGGGTTCGTTATTAAGTATGCGGCAGGCACGGTAAATTTGCTCCAATAAAAAAATCCGTGCCATTTGGTGGGTAAACGTCATAGCGGACATGGACAGGCGCATATGGCAGGCATTTAGCACCGCATCCCCAAGCCCCTCGCTACCGCCAATAACAAATTCCAAGTGGCTGTTGCCATTTGTTGCCAGCTTGCTTAAACTTTCCGCAAACCCCTCGCTTGACAGGGCTTTGCCCCCTATCGCCATGGCAATTTTGTGTGATGATGGTGAAAGATGTTTCAAAATCCTGTCATCATCTGCAACCTCTACAATATTCAGTTTGCCGTAAGGGGTAAGCCGCTTAACAAATTCCGCCTGTGCCGACCGCAAATAATCCTCTTTAAGCCCGCCAACGCAAACCACAGTAATTTTACCAAATTTATACATTATACCCCTCATCTTCGGCAAAATCGCCTGTTTCAATGGCGGCACGGGCAAGCCCGTCACAACGGTTGTTTTCCACATTGCTGGCATGCCCCTTCACCCAAACAAATTCCACCTTATGTTTGTCCAACAGGGGCAGCAACCGTTCCCACAAATCCACATTAACTGCCATTTCGCTTTTGTTGCGCTTCCAGCCATTTGCCTGCCAGCGTTGCACCCACCCTTTTTCGATGGCATCCACCAAATATCGGCTGTCGCTGTATAGGTGCACGGTGCACGGCTCTTTTAATGCTTCTAAACCGACAATAGCCGCCATTATTTCCATGCGGTTGTTGGTTGTCAGCTTATATGCTCCTTGCATCTCCTTACGATGTTTGCTGTGTAGCAAAACCACCCCAAAGCCGCCGGGCCCCGGGTTGCCGGAGCACGCCCCGTCTGTATATATGTCAACATTCTTCATTGTCACCCTCCAAATTCATTAAACAAGTATATCATAACCCATCTTGACCCGCAAGGGGATTTGGGGTATTATTATAGTGCGGAGGTGATACAATGTTTGATATGACAGAGGAGTTAAAACGCCTACCCCAGCGGCCGGGTATATATATGTTTATAACTGCTGCCGAAGAAATTGTATATGTGGGCAAGGCGAAAAACCTGCGCAACCGTGTGCGGTCCTATTTTACACAAGCAAATTTGATACACACAAAGGTGCGCAATATACGTGCCGTAACCCAGCGTTTTGAGTATATTGTAACCGAAACAGAAACCGAGGCTTTGGTGTTGGAATGCAACCTTATCAAAGAGCATCAGCCCCGCTACAATGTGCTGTTAAAGGACGATAAAAGCTATCCCTATATAAAAGTAACTATTGGTGAGGATTTTCCAAGGGTTTTTTCCACAAGAGATTATGATGAGGATGGCAACAAATATTTTGGGCCTTTTACATCCAGCTTTGCCGTGGCACAAACCTTGGAGCAGATACACAAAATTTGGCCTTTGCGCCGCACCGCCAAAAAGATTGTGGACGGCGAAAAAACCGGCCGCCCATGCTTAAATTACCACATCGGCTTATGCCCCGGCCCATGCGGCCTGCATATTACCAAGGAAGAATATGGCGCACGCATTGCCCAAATTTTGGAATTTTTATCGGGCAAGCATGCGGCGGTTGTGCGCCAACTACACACCCAAATGGAGCAAGCCGCAGAGGAGTTGCTTTTCGAGAAAGCGGCAGATTTACGGGATAAAATTGCCGCCATCAAGCGCATTAACGAAGCACAACAAGCCGAGCGTATCTCCGAGGGCGACCAGGACATAATCGCCTTTGCAGCAGGTGGGGACGAAGCCCTGTTTCAAGTATTTTTTATCCGTGATGGCAAGATGACAGGGCGTGAGCATTTAATGGTTTATGGTGTAGAAAACACCGAATCCACCGCCGTTATGACCCAATTTGTAACCCAATTTTACAGCGGCACGCCTTTTGTGCCAAAAGAGCTTATTTTGCAACATCCTATTGAGGATGAGGATGTTATAAAGGCATGGCTTGCCCAAGAGCGGGGCAAAAAAGTTGCAATAAGCGTGCCAAGCCGCGGGGACAAGTTAAAGCTGGTAAAATTGGCAGAAAACAATGCAATTATCACATTAGAGCAGTTTGGAAAGCATATTAAGCGGGAAGAGGAGCGCACCACGGGCGCAATGGAAGAAATCCGCACCGCCCTTGGCATTGATGGTCAGTTTTTCCGCATAGAAGCTTATGATATTTCAAATATCCAGGGTTATGAAAATGTGGGCTCCATGGTGGTTTTTGAAGGGGGCAAAGCCCGCCGAAATGATTATCGCAAATTTAAGATAAAGTCCCTTATAGGTGGCGATGCTAATGATTATGCCGCCATGCAAGAGGTACTGCACCGCCGCCTGCGCCGTTACGAGGATGGCGACAGCAAATTTGCACGCCTGCCCGATATTATTTTTGTGGATGGGGGCAAGGGACATATTTCTGCCGCACAGGAGGTGTTGGACGGCATGCGCCTTGATATACCCATTTGCGGCATGGTTAAAGACGATAGGCACAGAACCCGTGCATTACTTTACAAGGGCGAAGAGGTTACAATGCCCCTTGGGGGCGAGGGCTTTAAGCTTATCACCCGCATACAAGAGGAAGTGCACCGCTTTGCACTGGAATACCACCGCAAACTACGCTCCAAAGCCGCAACCAAATCCGTGCTGGATGATATACCCGGCGTGGGCGATGCCCGCCGCAAAGCCCTTTTGATAAAATTTGGCACAGTAGAAGCAATTAAAGCGGCCACCGAAGAACAGCTTGCCGAAACCCCGGGCGTAAATAAAAAAGCCGCCAAAGCCATAGTTGACTTTTTTAGCGGCTCGTAATCGGTTTGGGCAAGCAGTATCACATAAAATAGTTAAAATAGAGAAATTCTTTAATCAACCCTACCGCCACCCACACTGGTGCATAGTCCAAGCGGATAACGCCGTGGACATTGTAGCGGGTATGGCTGTAATCCCATGGGCACATTTTTGCAGCTTTCATGGTAATGCCCGCAGTATATTCGATTAGAAATATGGCTGCGGCGTATACAAGTCCACGTATAAACCACGGAAAGGGCTGTATCACGTGGATAAGCGGCGTCATAAACGCCGTTGCACCATAAATGAAAAACATCCAAATGGAGGTTTTTGAAGTGGCTCTACGGTCTTTGTTTATTAAAGACCCCATTCCAGTCCAAAAAACCTCCATCATCAGCCCTGCCGCACCAAAAAGCACAAATTTTAGTATCATGGGCATATTGTTGCCAATTTCCATAATTTCTATTTATAAATTGGCAAAGCGTTCCCACGGTGGCCGCATGCCGGAAACTCCGCATTAACATTCTTGCCATCTACATAAATTAAAATATCCAGTTTAGCACGAATGTTGCCCATGACGAGCCATAAAGACTCGTCATGTTGGACAATGTAGGCATTGGGGTCTAATTTAATGGCGGGCTTGTGTGCCAAAATTTTCTCTATTTGTTCGTTTATGCCCGGTACATACTCAATGCCGTGATAATTGTTGTTTTCCATATTGCCGATGGTTCTGCCCCCTTGGTTGGGGGCATGATCCGTTGTGCGGTTGCTGCGGACAAAGTATGCGCCTGCTGTTGGCACAGTTTCTTCACCATCTTGCTCGGGTGCTTGCTTTGGCACCTCTTGTGTGTCAATCGGCGCATTTGTGGGGGTGTTTTGCGGTGCAACTTCCGGTGCAGCCTCGGGGGCTTGCAAATCCTTATCCTTTTTCTTCCAGAAAGCGGATACCGAGCTTTGCTCAAAAATCCCGTCAAACTCTGTTGCTAAGGCGGTGTGTGCCGTCACAAAACTGGCAACAACGGCGCAAGCAGCGATAGCGATAAGTTTCTTTTTCATTGTAAAATCCTCCTCGTTGTTTGTTTGCAACAGTGCAAAATATACACTGCTACTTAATGTTGATGATATAGTTTTGATTGAGGAGTATAAAAAAATGCAAGGTAATTTAATACAGTGGCTCACGAAAAATTTTGATGCCTTCCGGCAAATGCCTTGCACGCCCTTCTGTTAAAATAGTTATATAGTGGGAGGCGGGCAGCTGGGCGGCGTTTTTAAGCAACTTCTCCACAAAGCGATGCTCAAAATATGTTCCGCCATACTTTATCACATCACTGGACAGGTTAAGGGTTAAAGCCCCATTTTCAAACCAAATATTTAGAATTTGTACATTTGGCGGCACAAAGGTCATCTTATCAGGGTTGATATTATTAAAAATTTTGCTAAACACCACCCAAGCTTGCTGTTCTGTTGTAAAATAAGCCGGTACCGTCATATTATAATACGCAAAATCCCCGTCTGCATTGTAGTAAAATATTTGCAACAGAACTAAGTATAAGCAGATTAGAATAGTTTTCATGGGACGCACCTCCAAGAATATTATCCCATATTTTTCCATAAAATTCAACCTGCAAAAACAACCAAAAAAGACGGCAGTTCGCCGCCTTTCATCATGTCTGACAAGCTAAATCAACTTAGCCAGCTCTTTGATAGTCTTTTTGGAGATCTTTTTGCCTTTGTATTCCACCAAGTCTTCCATTTCCCCTGTAAAAACATCGGCAGGCTCGTATTTTTTCAAAACGATTTTGCCTTCATCTACAAAAATTTCCATGGGGTCCCTTACGTCGATATGTAGGGTCTTTCTTAGCTCGATGGGTAACACCACACGGCCTAGTTCGTCCACTTTTCTTACAATCCCAGTTGATTTCATTTATATTACCTCCTTGTGTATAGGTTGCGTGTACCTCCCGCTGGAATAAACCCAGTCTAACAAAATTTTGGTAATATGTCAAGTATTGTAAATTAAAACCATAAATTGACATATGCAAGAAATATTTTTGTAATATTTTACCTGTTCTGCCTATTTTTGACCAAGCATAACTTGTATAGCGAACACACTTGATTTGCGGGGGTTTTTAGGTGCTTAACTATCTTTGGGCAGGTATGATTTTGATAGGCATTATCGTTGGTGCCATAACCGGCAGCTTGGGGGATTTAACCAATGCTGCCCTAAATTCGGCGGGCGAGGCAGTTACCGTTGCCATAACAATGCTGGGCGTGATGGCGTTGTGGACAGGGCTTATGCGGGTGGCGGAAAATGCCGGTATGATAATGGTGTTGGCAGATAAAATGCGCCCCCTTTTGCGCTATCTCTTCCCCGGGCTTGATGCCAAAAGCAAAGCCATGGAATATATTGCCACCAATATGATAGCCAATGTGCTTGGTCTTGGCTGGGCCGCCACCCCATCAGGCCTAAAAGCCATGGAAGAAATGCAAGCGGCAAACCCCAACAAAGACACTGCCACAAAAGAAATGTGCATGTTTATGATAGTAAACATGTCCAGCCTTCAAATTGTAACCATCAGTGTGCTGGCATATCGGGCACAATACGATTCTGCCAACCCATCCGAAATTATTGGCCCGGGTTTTCTTGCAACCCTAATATCCACCATTGCCGCTGTGGCGTACACTAAATTTATGGAAAAAAGGACATTTAAGACATAAGTCGTCAGTTGCCCTTACTAATCATTCGTAAACTCATTTGCAAGTGATGAAATTGTTGCCTTGGCATCGCCGTATATCATCAAGGTGTTTTGCATCCCAAACAGCTCATTTTCAATGCCAGAAAAGCCTTTGCCCTTGCCACGTTTTAGGACAAATACAGTCCTTGCTTCATGGGCTTTAATTATTGGCATGCCGTATATCGGGGATGTTTCGTCTGTTTCTGCTGCTGGGTTTACCACGTCGTTTGCACCGATGACAATTGCCACGTCTTGCAGGGGCATTGACGGGTTCATTTCGTCCATGGTTTTTAACTGCTCGTATGGTATGTCAGCTTCTGCCAAAAGTACGTTCATATGCCCGGGCATACGGCCCGCCACTGGGTGTATAACAAAACTGACTTCTACCCCAGATGCTTCCAGTTTTTCTGCCAATTCTTTTACAACGTGTTGGGCTTGTGCCACGGCCATGCCGTACCCGGGTATAAACACCACGGACTGGGCGGCCTCTAAAATCAAATATGCGTCCTCGGCAGAAACCGACTTGGGTTCTACACCTTCGCCTTTTGAAGATGCGGTGTTGGTTGAGCCGAAGCCAGAAAACAGCAGGTTTTTAATGGAGCGGTTCATGGCTTTGCACATGATGAGTGTCAGCATAAGACCTGATGCACCAACCAGCGCGCCCGCCACAATAAGCACGGTGTTTGCAATGATAAAACCTGCCATGGCAACGGCTATACCCGATAGGCTGTTTAGCAAGGAAATCACCACAGGCATATCACCGCCACCGATGGGCAATACCAGCGTAAGACCAAATATGAGCGATATACCCGACAAAACAAGCACAGAAACCAGCCTTACAGCATCATCAAGACCTGGTATTGCGAAAATCACTATCATGGCAATTGCTACCAGCACCAAAAGTAAATTTATGGCTTTCTGCCCTTTGAAAACAATTGCACGGCCTGTAATTTTTTCGGAAAGTTTGCCCCATGCAAGCATGGAGCCTGTAAAGGTTATGGCACCTGTAAAGATGGTTAGGGTTATGGAGATTGCCACAAAGGTTTCTGTACCGCTGGGGTATCTTAGAAATTGTGTAAATGCTACCAAAAAGGATGCAAGCCCACCGAAGCCGTTGTAAATGGCTACCAGCTCTGGCATACCAGTCATCTTGACTTTTTTAGACCATAAAAGACCGATGATTGAACCTATGGCAACCGCCAACAATGCCCAAACATAGCCATTTTGCATCCAGTTGTCGGTGTTCCAGCTCTGCACAACCTCATTTTCAAAAAACGATGCCACAACCGCAATAAGCATACCAAGGGCAGACAAAAAGTTGCCACGCCTTGCGGTGTCTGGTTTGCCCAGCTTTTTTATACCCATGATAAAAAGCACGCAAGCCACTATATATGCCAAGTTGTTTATCATCCGTTTTTATCCTCCTTTTTGCGGAACATTCCAAGCATCCGTTGTGTGACGGAATATCCGCCAACCACATTAATGGTTGCTAGAATGATGGCGACAAAGGACAAAACCATGCCAAGCGTACCTGTGGCAAACATGGCGACAGCCACCACAGCACCAACAACGGTTATACCGCCAATGGCATTTGTGGCAGACATTAAGGGCGTATGCAGTTGCGAAGGCACTTTTGAAATAAGCTCTCTACCCAAAAACGCCGCTATAACAAATATAAAAAGCAAAAGTATCATTATTTCCATGTTGGTTGCCCCTCCTTACAGGTTTTGGAATTTTTCATGGATGATTTTCTTGTCTGATGTGATAAGGCATCCACGCATTATATCGTCATCCAAGTTCACCTTAAATGTTTTGTTTTCCTCGTCCCAAAAATGGGTCAAGAAAGCTTTTATATTGCCAGAAAACATATCTGATGCGTCCCTTGGCACAAAACGCTCCAGCCTGTCACCACCGATGATTTGTACGCCATTGTCAAGCACCACATCTTTTTCTGGGTCAGACCCCTCCACATTCCCGCCAGTGCTGACAGCCATGTCTATTATAATAGAGTTTGGTTTCATTTTGTCC
>Ga0131853_10000825_pt1 | contig 55669 bp, 46 predicted proteins | sample TergutLab28metaG_FD_92764 | JGI IMG/M metagenome (GOLD analysis project Ga0131853, IMG submission 92764) | Labiotermes labralis P1 segment gut microbial communities from Petit-Saut dam, French Guiana - Lab288 P1 (version 2) (version 2) | ecosystem: Host-associated > Arthropoda: Insects >...
AAGAGTAGTTAAAAGCATTTATAAATGGAAACCACACGTAACAAGACCGAAAGGAAGGCCAAGATTAAGATGGGATGACGACGTGAGAGACGATTTGAGGAAGATGGGAGTAAATAATTGGAAACAGAAGGCACAGGAAAGGAAACCATCAAGAGGAATAATTGAGCAAGCCAAAACTCACAAAGAGTTGTAGAGCCGAGGAAGAAGTGGTTTCCATAAAATCTTGACATTTTGTGATGTTTGTCAACTCTTGACTTCAAGTGTGTGTGCCTTCTGACAAGTGTGATTGGGCATCTTTAAGTACCATCCTTATTGGACATCCTATTCTGTCCTAATAGAATATTTTCATCAGAAACCAAAGGAAGCTCAGTGTGGTTACGATATTACTCAACAGATTTTACATAAATAAAAGAGGGGGATGCCTGTAGTTAATGAAAATTAGAAATAAAATTGTATACTTCTGTGCATGTCCAATTGCGGTATAAATTTCTACCTTTCCTATTTCATTAGGCATTTCTTGTCTTCTTTCAGTTCAGAATTGTCAGTAAACTTACAACAACATTGTCTTTGTTCCAGTTGATTGGTGTGGTTTTTGCCTGCTGCTTGGCAAGATCCATTCGCAAGGAATATGAATCTGTGTAAATCACTCAACTGAAGGAAGATTGAACACATCAGCAAAACCAAGGCACAGCTTCACCTCTTGGTGAAAAACATTGATACTTAAAAAAGATGCCTAATCTTCATAAGGTGTAATGAATTCACTCTTGCATTGGACTTGTGCTCGAAGGGCAATTCTACTATGTGTACAAACTACTGTTTTTTGTGGGGGGGGGGGCCAAAAAAGTATCCCTGATTGTGAACTATTAATTGGAAATACTGAAGGAAGGGTCCTTTAAAAAATAATATGATAAACTTATTTTTACAGAGGTGCTGTATTTCAGCAGGGTTATGGCTTGCAAATCAACAAAAGTTTCTGAATCCACCTTTGTTGACTGACATAAATAATTTTTTCCATTAGCATGCTGTCTGTAAGCTAACATAGTGAATCTCATGGAGTGATTGATAGATCAGTAAGCTGTGCTGCTAGCTAGCTCAAAAGCATTGCCTAACTTGTCATACATTTTTCTGAAGTTTAAAAGATCTGAGTTATGGTACCGTTTTATGGCAGTGAAAAGCATGGCCAGCATACAATGTTCTAGTTTTGTGTATCTTTAACTTTCAATATAGATCTGAGACTGAACTGATACATCATACTGTGTACTGTACTTAATGGTCTGTTAAAAATTCAAAAGCTACAGCCCTACAAAACCCTCAGCACTTTGAAGCTGATGTAATACTATAAAGGAATCAATTTTAATTTACACTCACAAAAGATAGTGTTTCTGCAGCTTATTCAGTAATGTTAGTTGGCAAGTATATAATATGGACTAATTCCTTGTGTGCTTGTTATTCTTTCTTTAATTTGATTAATTTGTTTTGCAGAAAGTTTACTTTGAAGTCCTCATAGCTGTAGATGTTTGTGTGTTTTGTACTTGCATGTTGGAAGTTGCCTGTAACTACAAAATTAATTTCAGTAGATTTTTCTATTGTAGTATAGTCAGGGCAGTTATTTTAATTGTTATACAAATAATTGGAATTTTAATTATTGAATAATTTTGCAATTCAGGAGACTGATGGTAGTTTGTTACCTCATGCTGCTAATTTTTGTGCTTTTGTCATGTCATGCACTTGGCAGTGGAAATGTTTACCAGAATGATGAGAGAACACAGTAATTGGAAAACCTCATGGCATATGCCACAAATTTTTGATGTTCCATGTTGTTGAGTGTGATATGTATCTACTGTTCCATCTAGAATCACAGTTGTATTACATCTTTATGTTACTAAATAAAGAGAATATGAATAATTATTGTAAAATGTTTGGTGCCAATATCTTTTTGTTGTGAAACTATCATATTGACTGTCGGCATGTTTCAGATCTATTTCATCTGTCCTTGCAAGTTCTTGTCTGATCATAGTATGATGAAAAAATAGTAAAAAATAACCAAAGACTAGAGGGAAGTGCACATCATGCTTCCAGAAATAAATATCCAAGCACTGCTAGTTTGACTAGGTGGGAATATGTATTGCTCAACACAGTGTAGTGGTTTATTTGGTAACTTTTTTGCATTGTCTATCTGTGGAATTTCCCCTTCAATTTGAAAATAGTATGGCAGGTACATATGTCATGGATGTATATATGTAACTGTTGTGTTTTTAAGTTGTCAAAATCTATTTTTTGCAATACTGTAATGACTAAAACATGGGCTTTGACAGGACCAGGTGCAGTGACAACCATAACAGAATAGTTACAGCTGCAGGCTGCCCACTTTAAATTCTCCATACTGCAACAGCATGTTATCTTGCTTATGTGGCATAAAAGGGTTACTACAGTGTAATATTTGGGACCATTCTGAAATCTGAGCTGGTTCAGGACAGGTACCAGAAGGGTGTGTGTATCACTGAGCTGTCTCAGTACAGGTTGAACACTGGTACATCAAAGTAATAACACAACAGTGCCATTATGTTACTTTATTTGCATATTATATATTCCTTACATCCAAAGAACACAGGACCACTGACAATGCTGAATTTGTCATGTTAATTGACCTAATGCTATACACATTTCAGTGTGTAATTTAATCCACCCCATCCAACCTCCATCATAGAAACATCACACTTTCAAAGCAATTTTTAGGAGATACAGAGAAGGTTACACATATTAAGGGGTGATCACACACTCACAACGCAATCCTTTCTATTCCTATAAAAAGTAATACTCTGAAAAAATTCTGATTCTATGAGAAACATTTATAGGTTTGCAATTTACGTTTAACATTATGCCACACCATTATCCTAACTGCACGAGTCTTTTCACTTAACCACGAGGATCAACTACTTAAATGAAAAGAAAGTACATATGCTTATCACAGGAACCTGAAACTTTAAAATTGCAAATGTTAATCATTTTACTGTATAATTCCTTTTCCACTCACCTGAGGAACTGAGTATAAAAAAACGGTTGCCACTCAAAACTAATACGACCTACATGACAACAACTTACACTTCCTGTGGTTTCAGCAGAATCATGCACAGCGGGTTACAGGACAACTGACCTAAGGACACATGAACACTCACATAATTAACTATTCTCCATTATAATTAAACCACAAAGACTTCTCATACAACAAATCAGGAAGTACCCCAATCAAACTGCATGACATGCCAAGATAATTTCAAGACTGCAGCCTAATAATGCATTAAAAATTACATACTGTACATAAACAATCATACTCTCACTCACAATTGCACTGAATGCTCAAACCTACAACCACACACACATACACACACATACACTTCATATATGACACAGGTCTTCTGAGACTGGAATAGGTGGTAGGAACATGCCTCTACAAATAGGCATCAGTATCTTCTCAGGTCTGCAGTAACAGTCTGGCATACGCTGCTTCTCCCCACTTGTGACAAATGATTAACTCCCACACATCACGTTGCATAACGTTTGGTCCAAAGCCTTGCAATACGATCATGTTCTTCTCGATTCTGTAGATATTGTGTTGCTATACTCCCAACCAAGGGATCCGCTAGAGGAAAGAAAATACACATTTTCACTGTACTCACATATACATTTATTTACAGACTTTCTGCAAGTATGGTTTTAAAAGTCTACAGTTTTCTACCACACAATATCATTATGTGAAAAGGTCAATACAGTATCAACTGGGAACTGAAAAATCATCAAAACAGACTCTTGATATTTCATTTGGAAGTTACTGATTTCATGCATTTTGGATCAATTTTTTACTTTACTATACCAACAAATATACTACATTAAATATGTATAAACAGCCCATGACACCACTGTGACATGTTTCAGTAAAATTATGTAGGGAGTACAGTGTGCCTATGTTAAAAGCAACTGCACATGGTATTTAAAATGTTTCATAACCGGTATTAGTAGATAAATATGTACATTTTGAGCACAAAAAATTATGCCCAAAATGTTGTTAAAAACATTTACCCAGTGTATAAAATTTGTACATAATAAAATCATAATTGCAGAAGTTGGTGATGTTCTTCTAGTTGTGGTATTATATATTAAAGCATCTGGTGGCATTCTGAATCCAACTGGACTACATCCCTGCGCTGGAGCTGTGTAGTATGCAGAAGCAAACTGCACTTGGTACGCAGCTGGCTCCAAACTCACAGTTCATTGTCCATTGCTAGCCAACAAGACCTGGTCTAGTGCTTTTCTGACTGCACAACATTTTAGGCAGATGACAACAGGCCTTGCTTAATGTGCAACAAACATCTATGTTAAAATTTTCCATGTTCACCCAGATTTCAATTGCTTTCTTTATGAAGTGGTCTATGTATTCAGTTGTATGTACTGTTGAAGTTGATGTGATGCCGTCTTTATACTGTTCTGCCAATCCAGACTTCACAGGTTGATCCAGACATGCGTTTCATGTTCTTTGCACCACACCTCCCACCTCATTACAATGACATTTGTTAAAGTGAAACATTCCTACATTAATATATTTAGCAAACTGGTTTTGCCTTGGGGGGGGAATTGTTTTATTCTACTGTTCTTTAAAATGAGATGTCACTGTGTGTGGGTCTTAATGAGTTACAGTTACCTGGATTGCAGTCAGTAAGGAGTGAGCAGATGGACAGTAACACTTTGGATATGGTGAGAGCTGGAGACCAGTTGTCTTTCAGGATGTCAAGGCATATCACACCTTGACTGTTGATGTTACAGTGATAGATTCTAGTACGGAACGTTACCTGAACAAAATAAATTAAAATGTATTACTTAAAAATACATTAAATAATATCACAACAGATGCTGTACTAACAGACTGAATCAGAAAGCATTTCTGACAATGACGGTTGTTGGGCTTAAATATATTAATTTCTGTGCCTCACCTTGGGGGGTTTGAAAGGATACTCAGGAGAGAAATGGATGTCCAAGAAGAAAACTCCACCTTCATAAACTGATCCGGGTGGACCCAAAATTGTTGAAACCCATTCATACAAATTGTCTCCTTTTGGACCTGCACTGTAATGGAAGCAATGATGAAAACACGGAATGGGTTAATGCATTTTTTTCACATACCTGATAGCAAAACATGAAAGATGGGTGGCATTACCTGCAGTTTGGGGGAGGATCCAGAGTAATTTCAGCCAGTTCTTTCTGAATCCTGTAAATAAGACATTAGTTAGAAGTACACATAATATAAAGTCATAATAAAGTAACTAAAGACTGAACTTTTGGGAACTATGTGAACAACAAGGCCATATACAATGTGGCATTCAAATTCAAAGTCCACTTGTGTTCAGTTAAACAAACAGATCCATTCCACTGATGTGAGCCAAGACAATGAACAATACAACATGGGTCCAGAAATATGGTGACCCACTCATCACAAACAGGTCTGCAGAGAAGTGACAAGTAATTTTTAATCTCAGTCTAACTGCAGAGGATGTGGATTCTGATTACAGGCTGGTCAATTTAACTAAGATTTCTGGAACCAGAAATATACTCCACATTCAGAAAATACCCAAAACCTAGGGACATTACTGTATCTGACAACTGTTGCTAGTTCCTTACCACTGGCTTATGTACCTTACAAAACTTCAATGTGCAACAAAAAAGGTTTATGTTGCACAATGATGCATCTGTGAGCCAAACAAAAACATTTCCAGTACCTTCTTTAAATATGGTGACTAAAATCCTAACATCAATTACCACACACTGAACTGAAACACGCGGACCATGACTAATGGCAAAGCGGAATTATGGGCATTGCTTTGCTGTCTGCCAGTATGCAAAATAATCCGAATGAAGACGGATACAAGTCATCAGAAAAAATAGTGCCTGTGCATAATACAGTGGGCCTAGCAACACAAACCTTACAAATCAGATACTCTATAAAGACCTAAATACTTTATGCAAAATGTTACATTCAATATCAATGGCATAGAGTTGTACATCTTGATAACTGTGTGGGGTTCATGGTAAATTTTTTTCTTCAATACACCACCCCTAAATACAAAGGAAACAAAATGTATCTGCTGTCCACCTGTAACGTAGCAAAAGTTTATTCATAAAATTAAAATTATATCTTCCCAAAGTGTTTGCATCATTAAAACACAAACTCCAGTAGTTGCCTCAAATCTTAATACGTGCAGGCAAATATGGAACAACACTGTACTGCATAAGCATTATGACACATGATTTTTACCAAATATCCAACATGATCAGCTGATGGACAGACTGAGAACTGGATATCTACAAAAAAGTTTAGTTTCAGATGATGCCTGTGGAAGTCCAACAACAGTACCTTTTAGCAGAAGTGCTAAGTGCCTTAGACATTTTTGGATTTGGCTTTGTGTCTTTGTTCTCAGTCTTGTTGTCAGTCAGAGAGGCTGTGCCTCGGCCCCGCCCAGTCCCACTTGACCCTGCCCCTGACATCAGTCTGAAAAAGACATAAAAATGTAAATGAATATAAAATCAATCAATAATCACGATACCCCTGGACTACCAACTAACATGAGTACACAGTCCCAAGGACAGTATGGCTAGTATACAATGGAACTGTTACATTTCATACCAGACTCTGATTAAAATTGACTTCAGACAAGCCTTACACTTCTTGTGTTTAAAGCCCATCTTCAGTGCAAATATCAGTCTTTATCCGGAACATAATTTTCCACTTATCATGAAAGAATCTTTCCTTTTACCCACAAGATGATTGTCCGCCATTTTGTAAATACATTTGACATTAGCTATTGTTACCCGTAATTAGTACTAGCACAAACCATTCAACAATCGTTAATTGAATGTTGTAGTATTATATACTAACAGTAAAGTTTTATATTATACCGGTCAAATGATTTGTGGCTACCTAGTCTTTACACGTTGAACGGTAAAATATTCATAATTTAATTAACGTAATAGACCTATATTATTCATTTCCAGCAGTAAACTAATCGTAATTTAAGTACACACAATTATACTTTACTTGACCATATACTTTTCCAACAATTACATACACAACAAAAATTGCTGTATTCAAGTGGCCATGAATACACAAGCAATACCCATCCGTATGTAAATGTGGGAGCTCTTTCACTTTATATGCACCACCCCCTTGCGCTTCTAAGAATAGTAATACATTCCCACACAGTTCCTTAATAATTTAAATTTTTTAATAACATGTTAAAACCCCGAAAAAGAGCTCCTCTTGTCGTGAATTAGAAAGTGTTTATAAAAGTATTTCTCAGACCAACTATTTAACTCATTCTTCTGGTTCGGGGTGGATGAAAATAAAATCACTTCCTCGATTCGGTTAGCCAGCCCCTCCGAATTAGTTCGTACCTTCCCTACTAGATGGACAACATCCCGCAATCAACAGGTTCACCAACTATAACACTAGACACACACCGATCCATGCGATGCAGTAGTGGTGTAATTAACGTGAGATTAAAATTTAAAAAAACCCTATAGACGCAGGCGTCTTTTGATGTAATTTGTACCATTTGTATAGCTGCTATTAATGCTTCACACGAGGGAGTATAGGAATTTTCAATTATCCCTGTTGGCAGAGCTGAGAAATATGGTTGACGTATACCTGGTTGGTTGTGCTGCCCTGTTGGGAGGGTGATGTGAGTGTCAGTGAGGGTTGTAGAGTTTTGTTTTGTTGTGTTGACTAGAGTATAGGACGTAAGATTGTTATTTGAACGCTTTTGATACAGTTTACAATCTCTGAATTATAATGGGGAAGCGGCAACATCAGAAAGACAAAATGTAAGTACGATGAAGGCTTATAGCCAGTAGCTGTTAAAATCCGCTTATCCTATTGAAAACTACACTTGGGCTTGTCAAGATTTTAATCCCATTCGTAAGTGGGAAATAGTTTTCATTCTCCTTCGTATTTGGTGATGATTTTGCAGAAGATACTGGATAAGCTTGAGACGGAATTCTGGTAGTGATGCATGTTTTCAAGAGGGCATAATGTGCACATATTATTCGGGTTTATGAGAAGCCTGTACAACTAACAGATATTTAAGATCTAGGGTAATGTACCTTACCTTGAAGCAGGCCGTACTTAATATGAATAGTTTCATTTTTTCTGGTTCAGGTTTTTTCATACGCTAAAAAGTGCGATATTGATGCTCATAGGATGTAATGTCAACAGCACTGTATGTTTTTTATTGCTGACTGCGGCCATTACAGATAGTGCTTGTGACGTATGTATGTGCTGTGAAGATAGTGATATGCTACATAGTTATATAGTGTAGGTTTGGAAATTCTGACTTACCAAGGCTTTAATGAAAGTCTAACACCTGATTCCCTATGTTATTTTTGTGCAGGGTGGATGGCTGTAACCCAGTACTTTATAATTTCTTCAGGGTTAGAGGAGAACAGACCATGTATTAATTTGAAGAGCATTTTGCCCTCACTAGAAGCTGACATTGTACTTTTAAACTCCCTGCAAAGTCTCTGAATACTTTGCTCCCAGATATATAAGATTTCATTAGGAATATTCTTTATACACATGAGAGAGTGTGTGAAATCAAATTTTGAAACGTGTTTGCTGAAGAAATCTAATTCTTTGAAGTTATTTCACTGTTTTCGTCATATAAAAAATAAGTTGAATGTGTCCATAAATTATGTGTTCAACTGGTTGAGGTCATTGGTGGTGTATGGGAAAAGTAAGTTTCTCTGTGTATTGCTGGTGAAGTTTTTGTGTCAACTTTAAGAATAAGTATGTTTTTGCTATAGATCTCCACAAAACACAATAGTCCCTCGGTCATCCAGACTATATGGGGGGAGGGGTGGTCTGGAATAACCAGGTATCCAGAATAATGAGGGGGAAACCCCATGTTACAGGTAACGTATGAAAAAAGTCATCATCCCAAGCTAAAGTATAATTCCTTAGACCCTAAGTACTGCACTTAACAGTCCATAATAGTAACAGGAGTAGTAATGAGGCTTTTGTTGCTGTCATTTCACTATAATTGCATAATAAGAGAGAAAGAAAGCTGCAACACTTGAGACATCACATCCTTACTGCTGAGGCATTAAAGACTGGCTGACTTTTCTTGCGCCACCAATCTTAGAATATGGATTGTCTCAGATTTCCCTCCCAGTGATCCGGACAGTGACTGGATCACTGAGGGAAGAGAGGGGGTTATAGTTGGTGTAAAATTGTCTGGATTACTGAGGGACTACCATACTGTATCACTTCTCCCAGAATGAGCCAGTGGTAATCAGATTACCATATCCATTGTCCCTGAAGAAATGCTTGGAAAGTTCTGAACATTCTAGTGGCTGTATGAGTACTTCATAACAGCAAGAACTGTAGACATCACACATTGAAATTTAATGGTCCAGGTGCTTAATATCAACATGTGATACTGTAACACTTTGTAATCTGCGTGATGATCACTCAAAAAGTGCGGCAACACAGTACTCTTCCTATCTATAGATGGAATTCCATCTGTACGAATGCCAACCAGTTTATTGAAAATAAGATTTATTTTTTTCAGTTATACGCTTCATGGTGTCATTGGAGATCTCTTCTGTAGTTGTTTGACCATGGATGTAACATACACCCACCAGGTCTTTAGTAATTTACAAGTCAGAATTAATGCCATACACAACAGGCAAGAATTATGCCAAATCCTGGCATCAATTTTATCAGTGGGGAGAGTAATTTTTTGAAAATGGCTGATTACTTTGTTGTTGATCATGGGGATTGTCTGAATTGTCACTTGTTCTCTTCTGTATTGCAATCAATAATATACCATTCTTATTAAACCAATATTGTTCTCAAGCTAGAACCCAGACGTAGCAGTTAACAAACCTCTCATAATGTGCTTACTTGCTGTGATTGGGGGTACTGTCACAACTATTTCTGTGGAAATTTTCAAACTCATTTATGTAACCAATTCTGATTTTTTCTGAAAATGCTGTGCTTGACAGAAACTGCTTTGTGGATATGATAGGTATTAGCTTTTATACTCTTCCATCTTCAAAAGCATTTTTGTACTTACTGTCAATGTGCTGTCCTAAGTTACGTTCTTTTAGCGAAACAGTTGAGTCACGGCACCCAAGGCATGTAAATTGCTTGTTAACTTCCATGAAAGACTACCTTTCTTTCTACACAGAATTAAACACACTGGGCTCTGTTTCAGTGTTAGTTGCATTTAGTTTGATGTAAATCAAATTACAACCACATTGGGTGCCATCAGGACACTCCACACTTGTACTTGTGTTTTAGCACTAGTAAGAATTGACTAGCACAGTACTTTTCTTATTTACTGCCATGAAAAATATTCATCTGCCTGTGCATAATTATACATGTGTGATTTGCACAGAATAATCCAGCACTGTATTGTCCTAGAATAAGTGGCTGCCAGACAGGTATCAGTGGAGGCAAAGAAATAAATTGATGCTTTGGGTACAGCCCGTATGTAGGCTGTGAATTGACCTTTCTCACATTTCAAAGTAGCTAAAGTGTGTTTCAGTCTCTTTCTTTCCCATACAGACAGGTCTCCCTGACTTCTCAGTGACATGTTACTGTGCAGGTACAAAGGGGTAACCATTCTAATTTTTAGAGGCACATGAAGGATAGGGCTGTCTTCTTGATGAGTTTTCAGACTGCCAGGTATACTGCTTGGTAATATTTTACTACTGCAGAACATACTTTGCAGGTGTTATATTTTCTTGTGTGAATATCAGGCTGTATGTTAGGTATACCTGGTATAGAGACAGATGGATTAGATGAAGGTAAATAACCAAAATTTATCACAACAAACCATTTACATGGGAGAGGCCTGGTTTGAATATTGGCTGAATATCAAGTAGGTGAAGGAAAGGAAAAACTGAAAATTTATCACAATAAACCATGTGTTTGGGAGAGTCTTGGTTGAATTTTGGCTGGCTACTGGCTTATGATACTGTTATAAAATGAAAAATCTGTAACTTGTTGGCATATTCTTACAGTATATTTATTAAGCTAATTTATGTTTATATTATAGGATGTATAGCTTTGTAACATCATAAGGTTTCATGCTAATAAATGTATGCTGTTACTGTATTTATTTTTTGGCAGGTACATTACGTACACAGAATGGACAACTTTATATGGAGGAAAGAGATCAGGTCCAGAAACAACTGGGTTTCGAAGATTACCATTTGACCATTGCTGTTTGTGCTTGCAACCCTTTGTGCACCCATACTGTGACAATGATGGAAATATATTTGAACTTCAAGCAGTTGTTACATACTTGAAAAAATTTAAAACTAATCCTGTAACAGGAAAGGTAGGCTGTAAGTCTTGAAAGAGGAATGCATGATGTACACCATTTTTTTAGATTTCAGGTTCTCATGGTGATCATGAAGGTAACCATTCTCTGGAATGCCACAGTTTGTAATTTGGTGTGTAAATAACGTATCAGGGTAATTGGGAATGGTGGTACTTACCTACCAGATTGCATGATATCACATCTCAGAATTCAGTATCTTACACCAACTCTTTTCCTTCAACCTTCACCTTATTTGGTTGGCTATAGTGGAGAGCAGAAGTGTTGAACTACTGAGCAGATATTCTGCATTGTTCAGGTGCTGGAGACAATGGGAATACAATGGGACAGTAGTTCAGGTACTTATGTACCTCTAGAAAGTCTGTGATTTATTAGGAAGCAGATTTTGTACAGTATTGTAACTGGATTTGTTATGCTCATGGAACAGGTTGGACTAATTAAGATGTATTTAAGTGACACCTGTAGTAATGTCTTTATATGAAAACATTTGTCTATATATAACATTTGGGTGCCATGTGGTGTGAAGAATAAGTAAACTTAAAACATTGTAATAACCCTCATCACAGCATGATGTACAGATGATAATCACACTGTGAGGTGCACAGTAAGGGAGTTACTTGGGTGCCAGTGTATTTTGCACACCAAGTGGCATAGTATGTGGCATTACCCATGCTATATATTTATTTTTCAGCTTTTTGCAAGTATTTATAGTTGAATTCACATAAGTTAAAAGTGCAGGTAATGTGACTCCACTGTCTAAATGTGTGTAGAAACACACAGGGGCAGGGGATTTAAATACATGTACATAATATATGTGTATACATGTGTGTTCAAATGAAATGGAATAGGATATGCATCCACATCTGTTGCTTTATTAAAATTTAGACTTTGTTGACTTTGATACAATCAAAGGAGTAATGCATCAGTTATTACACTTTGCATGCATTTCCATCTTGTGTTGGAGTGTGCACTGTGCATTACATATGTAACAGTATTTATGATTTATTGCAGCCTCTAGAAGCAAAGAACTTAATAAAATTGAATTTCCATAAGAATGCTAAAGGAGAATACCATTGCCCTGTCCTCTACAAGCCGTTCACAAAACATTCTTATATTGTTGCAGTTGGGACTACTGGAAATGTATTTTCTTATGAGGTAATACATTAACAGCTGTAAATAAATGTAAATTTCATGACTGTTCTTGCCATAGAGGTTAATTTTACCGAATCTTTTTGTTTTTAACGTGCCTTCAAATTATTCCATAGCAGTAAGATTTATTTTTGCATGTTGCCTCAACCACCTTGGCAATTAATGGAGGTAAATGATCTGCTTAGCTGCTTTGCCCCTAGTGGTAGAGATTCTAATGCCCATTTAGTAGGAGGTTGGGTGGACCTCACAGCTAGTCCAGATATTGGAGAAGAGAAAAATCTCTTATTCTTGCTGGAAATTAAACCACAGTTCCTGATTTGTCCAGCCCTTATTCTGCATGCTATCCTTCCTTATTCTGGCACCATGAAGTCAGTTTTGTATTATTCTGGATGAAGTTATTTTGTATTTTTTCATTCACTTGAGAATATCTTTGCCCCTGGTACCACCAGAGATTCAGTAGTTATGAAAGTAATATGTTTTGAATGTAGTTCCATGAAAGTAATAATATGTTTTTAATGTATTCCAGGCCATTGAACAACTGAATATAAAGACAAAGTGTTGGAAGGATCTCTTGAATGATGAACCTTTTCAACGAAAAGACTTGATTACACTTCAGGATCCACACAACATTGAGAAATTCAATCTGTCAACATATCATCATTTGAGGAATAATCTTAAAGTAGAAAATGAAGGTCAGTAGCTATATATTCAACAGAAATTTGTGATGCAGTTTTAAAGGTTTCTAGTAGAGTTGAGTGTTATCAAGGTGTTTTTTTGGTCCAGTGTTTGGATCCAAATGATGTTTTTTAATCAGATACTGGATACGCCTCTTGATGTAAAAAGAAAATCCATTCCTTTTGTCACAACCATGTGGAACCCCTTAAATACAGCTGGTTGTTATCAGTAACCTTTACAGCAGGGTAGAGCACCCTTGTATTGTATGAGGGTCATATAAAAATATCCAATTCCTGTCCAGGCTGCAAACCAGTGCTTAAATGTAAAAGTGATATTTTTTCAGGAAAAATTTATTTTATGCTAAAATAATAAAATTACTCTTAACAAAGTATTAGTAAAAATTTATGTTACAATTAGTTAAATTTTTAGGACTTGTATTATTTTTTGAGAATGTAAGAATATCAAAGACCGATGCTGTTGGCCGTGTGGTCTAAGGCATAATTGTGCGGCTGCTCACTCACTGGGATTGCAGGTTCGAATCCCATGGGGGCATGGGTATCTGTCTGTTGTGAGTGTTGCATGTTCTCAAGTAGAAGTCTCTGTGACGAGGCAATCACTCGTTCATAGGAGTTCTACCGAGTGTGGTGTGTCTGAGTGGGATCTCAAAATCTCAATGATGATGGGGCCTGGTCCCACTAGGGCTGTTGGGCCAAAAAAAAAAATCAATGAGAAGCTTACCATGTTCTTTGTCACTGACATTTTTCAAAGAAGTACATGGAATGCTGTTCTATAAAATTTATGACTGAAATGCCCTTGCCCTCATTATTACATTGTACTTGAAACTGAAAGAATTAGGAGGATGGTAAAGCTAACCATTCTGTGTTTTTCTCGCTCTTCCCACTGTAAAATTTCTAAGGTATGTTGTTTTACCACATAATATGCATAAATACTGTTACAACTTAAATGGTGTAACTATGCATGCAGCATTCACCAGATTACGAAAGAAGATGTCCTTTATCGTGGGTGAGCATTAGTTGATGTGTTCAAAAACTCTTACAGGCTGCAAACAGAACTATGAAGTCCCACATGCAGCCTGCAGACCATATTTTGCTCTACATTATAATAACAGTGTTTGCTTGACCCAAACAAGTGTAGACAGCACATTGTTGGAATCTCTCATTCATAAGCTTTACTACTTTTTGTTTAATATAATTTGAAATCCTCAAAGGCTGCAGAAATAATTTTGAAGGGTCAAATGTGGTGGAAAACCATGTTTTAGGATAGACAGGAGGCTTTTGAAACCTCTCATTCATAGGCTTTATTACATTTTTATGAATATCGTGGATATTTGTTTATAGCATGTGACACCAGTTTTGGTCCTATGATGAGGGCTAATGTCATATTTCTTTGCACTGGTTATCACTGAATATGTTTTTGTGTTATAGTACCTGAGAAGGACACTGCTGGAAATCTCAAGTCAGTTTCCATGGAAACGCGAGAAATTTTGGAAGAGCTGAATAGAGATTACAAAGCTCCAGAGATCAAGGAAGAAGAAAGGAAGGTTGCTGACAAATTCAATGCTGTGAGTGAATTTGAAATATACATAAATTGTGAAGTGGCTATAAGATATGCCATTTGAAAAACTATGGAAGCAGCCAAACAGCACTTTATTTTTTCTTTCCCTTTTCCAATCTGTGGCTTGTAAACAGTAAAAAAAAAGGTAAATCAGTCCCATTACAGGCCCGAGGTGCCCAGAGGGTTCCAGGAAGTTAAGGTTCCCAGATTACATGACAATGGCCCAGGATGGTGGTAAGGTTGTCAGCCTTACGCACCGGCCGCTTTTACCCCCAGGAAATATTCGTGGTACTCATTTCTGTTAGAGGCTGAGTCGACCCCAGGACGATAGTGCGATCGGAAGGATTATATCAATGAAAAATTCCAATGACACCATCTGGAATCGAACCAGCAGCCTACCAATTTGTAGCACAGCACCTTAACCACTCTAAAGACCATAACTATTACGTGTCCCAGAAAAATGAAATTAATGCCAGTGCTGGGGTTCGCTTACTAAAAGGAAAATACTGAGTTTTTCAGCTGTTTTGTATAAGATATGTGTGTAATACAAAGCATAAACTTCAGTTGCAGAATTGAATTTTGAAGATTAAAACTTTACATTTTCTGGATGCCTTCCTTTATCTGTTACCTCACACAGAGTTACAACAATAGAATGTGGAAAATGTCACTCCAGCTCAAGTAGATAGATAACATGTGTCCCATAAATCCTAGTAAGCAAGATGTGGAACAAGTCATAGTACTAATGTATATCATTCAGATAGAATATACCTGCCGTCTCATCTGGTTTAGGTGGAAAACTACAGCTCTTTTTGAGTCATACTTTTTGTTACTGATTAATGATGTGGCATTTGCTCACAGCAGGGATTTGAACCTTAAAGTTTCAGGGTCACTGAACCTATGTCCTGCTTTGACATTTTTTGTAATACAACCCTTTAGTAAACTTTATGATGCAGTGGATGGGAAGACCATGTACTGCACTTGTCTGTTGTTATCTTGTATTCAGATTGCTTCCAACCACCTGTAACTGGAGACTAGCAATCTTATTGTCTTGCAGCAAAAGATATACTGAATAATGTCTGCATACAATGTTAGGCCAGTGATAGAGTTTCAAAATTAAGGAGGGATTTTGTTTTGTGAGAAAAGGTTGGAAGTTTGTGTGAACACACAAGTAGTTTTAGATGAGTTAGACAAATCACTCATGTGCCGTATATTTGGACACACTGTGATGAGAAATTTGAAAGTTAAAATAACAATTGGTGTTATGTGGCACCTTGTCATTCCACAAAGTGTGTAAGTAGAATAGTAATGTATTTAATGATGCTTTTCACATAAAGTGAATTAAAATGAACCTGTGTTTTATTGTATGAGAGGCTGGACTGTTAGGTACTAAAAGTCTGACTGAAGTAGCCTACACATTAAATATTCCCTGAGATAAAGCTTATGTGAACTGATATTGTGCTAGTTTGATTTTACTGTCATGAAATATACCCAGGTACCTGAGGAACGGTAAGAAGGACCTAAGCCTGTAGTCTGTAATCACTATACCAACTACACTATTGTGGCTCCCAATGAGAACTGCTGATAGGATTTTGAAGTGTGAAAAACAAGGTGAACAGATGCTTGTTGCTGTAATAATTCCTACAAATCAACACAGAATGTAAGAGAATATTTAGCAATCAGGGAAAACAAAGTTGGAAAGTACATGTGACACAACATTGACAAATTGTTGATTGTAACGTCTGCACAGCAGGGCAGGTGTTTTGAACATGTCTTAAGAGGACCTTATCAGGAACCGTGACATATGTGAAACAGCTGTAGTCAGTTGGTATTGCTTAATTGTTCAACATTGGTAAGCAGTTTGCCACAAATGCAGTTGTGGTAAGTTTGTCCTGAGAATTCTGATTTTTCATATTTGAAAGTTTCAGGTGTGTTTTTACATGTAGAATATAGTTACAGAAATATATCCAAAGGAGAGAGTTTGTTACTCTAGGTCTAATCTCATATGTAAATACACTTGTAATAATTCTTAGCAACTATACAGTATGTTTAGAAACAGGTAAAATTGCATAGCACTCAGAATATGTCTTTTAGTGTGACTGGGTTGTATTACAGTTGAAAATGTGCTTTTACCATATTGTTTGTATTTTAATATAATTTATTTATGTCTATATATGAATCAGGCACATTATTCAACTGGAGCTGTGGCCGCAGGCTTCACATCAACAGTTCTTGCACCAGAAACAAAACATGAAGCAGCTATTGTTGAAGAGGACCTTGTTCGATATGAGAGAGTCAAGAAGAAAGGTACATATAATTAAGTACATACTTATGGCTGGATAACTTCATTGTATTTAAATTTAATATCATGTTATTCTACCTGAACCTGTATACTACTTTAATGTTGGATTTAGACATCATTAAAACTTACCTCTCAAATCCTGAACACCCATTCAAGGTCTCCTTTAAGTTTTTTTTTGATGTTGTATTTGTCATAATTCTCTTTCTTATCCTATAGCCATATGACCTCTTACTAAAATTTAAATTCATAGGTTATGTAAAGTAGGGGTGCATTTGTTGCAGATACATGAATGGATTGCTTGAAATACATTTGATGTTGCTAGCTGGTCTGAGGCTGTTCATACAACCTGACATAAACATGAAACATACATCATAAAAATGGGGTAACAGTCTATAGTCAAAAATACATTTCAAAGCTCAGCATTGGACAAAGATTGTATGTAGTGGAAGAGCTTGTATTCATACCCAAAAGGCATTTCAGATTATTTGAATTCTTTTGCATTAGGTGGACCAATTATTTTGTTTCTTTAGCCTGCATTTTTTTTTTTTTTGTGGGATATCATGAAGAAAATATGTTTTCTGTAAAGCTGTACCTAAGCAACAGGGTGCAGAGGCATGGAGGAAGTATAGATGTAAGGAACGACGCATCATAAACCTTCTTTGTAATGATGGTGAATGATCACTTTCATGCACCAGCCACTTAAAGCCTAACGAAAGAGACCTTGATGTGTTATTGGCTGTAAACTAAATAATTCCTTCTATTACTTGGAATCAAATTATGGTCATTCAGCCACTTTAGAAAACACCTGTCTAGCTCATATTTTTCACAGTCCATTCTACATAACATAGTGCATAATATCATAGTATAAAAGAATTAAATTTATTGGTTTTATTAATTAGGTTCATTATTTCCAGGCTATGTCCGATTGGTTACTAATTTTGGACCCCTCAATTTGGAATTATATTGTGATGTATTGCCCAAGACCTGTGAAAATTTTCTGAAATTGGCCCAGAGAGGTTATTATGATGGCATCAGATTTCACCGGTCCATCCGTAACTTCATGGTTTGTAACATTAAACATTTTCATTTATTACAACTGCTTAACTGTGTAAAGAATTATTTATCTGGAATAGGTGGTTGCTGTTGAACCACAAAATAAGATCCTGTTCGGTTTAAATAGCAGTGGCTTTACATTCATTACCAGGTATATAAAATACTGAATTTTCTTGAATTTGCCACATGCACTTTTTTCTTAAGCCAGGTTTCCATGTCTGCCATATTTGGTAAACATCTGTCATGTGTGGGTACTCTCCATATTGTGGGAATGATGTATTTTTATAAATATTGGCCACTTGTCTGTTTTGTACCCCCTGACAGTAAAGTAACAGAAGCAGAAGGAATTAGTAGTGTTTAATGTAGACTTGATGGACTTGTTGCATTACCACAACTCATTTATGTGGAGCCTATCTGGCACCTTGTGTTGGCTAGCATATTACATAGATCAGTGGTTCTCAAACAGTGTGCCACTAGTTTAGCCAGGTTTGCCAAGAAATATTGAATGTTATATTATTGCAAGTAAAAGAAAATTTTAAATAAGTTTGTTTAAACTAATTTTATAATTATAATTTTACTTACACATATTACAGAGGAAGTATAGTATTCACAAATTAATCATCCTCCACATCTAATATGCACATGTCTCCGACTCACATAATGTTCCCAACTGTAACATTCAGTGTGCTGTGATACTTCATGGCAAAGAATATTGTGCAAAAAATGTTTGAGAACCACTGACATAGATCTTGGCTAATTCACTGATTTTCTCATGACCATGCCTTTGCAGAGAGATTGCTGTGTGAACAGGAATTTGTCAGACAAACCAGTCATGGGAAGCCAGTTTTATAGAAATGTGAATGCACATTTGCATATATGTAGCTTATTTGTGATGAGGTTAGCAGTGGTGTGTGGTCACTTTGTTATGAGTTTGGCTTCACTACTCATGAATGCCATCTTAACTTTTATAACATATCTTTCTTTAAAATACTCATACTTGATTGCATTGTGCAATGCAGTTTTAATCTGTTGTGTGATGTACACTTGTTCAGCGAGACATGAGTGCTGAAGGTGTGAATTTATGATCTTTCATGGATAGTGAAAAACTGAAAATAATACAAGTGACAGAATAGATGGAAATCATGGTGCTGGTGGACTATACAGTGCTGTTTTCTGATATGGCAGGAGAGATTTTTAAGTATGTGAGGAACAGCAGTTGAAATGTGCACCATCTACCAGGATGGATTTGTGTGTGTGTGTGTTTTTGGGGCAGAGGGGGGGGAGCAGAAGGGATGGATTGTTTCTAAACAGAACAAGTGTTTCTCAGCAGAAGGATATTAAATTCTAAAAAATTCAAGGTTGTGAAAGAAATAAAGGAGAACTTACATTTCAATTTCAAAACATGCTTATCCCAGACAGTTATCAGCAAAACCTTTATCCATCATTTTTGAAAGGACCATAGGGAAGAAATGAAAATGTGGAACAACACACGTGGGAAAGGATTGGATATTTTATAAATGTAAGAAAATGGCAATAAGAACTGAAAACTCTACCTTTTCCACTTAGGCCTACAAAAATATCAAACAAATAAGAGATTACTTTAATACCTATGTTCAAATCACATTTTCGGTGTTCTTTACAAAGTAACGGAGGATGCCTTATGTGGAGACCCAATCTGTCACCTAGTGTCAGTGGCCAAAACGTTTATTGGATTGGTATGAAATTTGGTACAGCAGTTCTTTACAAAACTTATTGAGCAAACGTGAGTACCCTGAAAATTGGCAAAGTGAAAGGCCTATTTTACACATGGGCATAAGTGAAATTCTGCCTGTGTTGTCAAAATGTTTTGGCTGGCTTGAATACAGTTCAGGGAGGAGATGTCAACAAAAATTTATTGAGTGATTGGAAGTTTTGTGAAAATTGGTGAAGTGAAAGCCACACTTCATGTAGGGACATAAATAAACTTAAAGTTGCACTTTTCACATTTATTATTCCATTTGGGTGAAATTTAGTGTAAGGGATCTACACATAATGCAGTTAAGCATGGGAAAGTTTCATGAAAATAATCACATTGAAGGCCATACTCCTACTGACATACATGAAATAACATTTGTGCTTGTATTGACTGTCTGTGCAGTGTCTCCTCCATGCCTCTGTCACTGCAAGTTCCATCATCATTCCTTATTTTGCTGAGGTATGGTGTCATTTCATAAGTTCCATTACAGCTGTAATGGTAATTACCAGCAGGGGCAGGTTCCCACTGCCATACATTAAAAATATCCCATTCATTTTACAATTTTTTTTTCTCAGAAACCATCATTCTGGAAATATTGTGGTCATGAACAAAAATTATTAACAATTTTTTCAGTAAAATGACACTTGGGGGAAAGCTGATATTAATTGGTGACTGCTGTTTCATATGTTAGAATAATTTTAGTTTCAACAGTATAGATAGCAATGAAATGTATGCTCTGGTTTGCTGTTGTAATGCTTGCAGATTCAGGGTGGTGATCCCACTGGCACTGGAGAAGGAGGTGAATCAATCTGGCAAAAACCTTTTGAAGATGAGTTCAAACCAAATTTAACTCATAGTGGTAGAGGTGTACTGTCGATGGCAAATTCAGGACCCAATACAAATCGATCTCAGTTGTAAGTTATATTTATCCCAGATCATCACATTGACTTGAATTTTATTATGTTTCTAAACACTGCAGTTTGTATTCATCCACTGTCCTTAGTATTTTGGAGAGCAGACAAATCTGCAATAGCTGGAAACAAAGTCTGGTGGCATTGCCTTGTTTAGGCCCTATTCTCCAGTGAAATAAACAGAATTGACCTGACTTAACTTGACTTGGAAATGGACAGGATTGCAATTTCTGCACTTGGTGTTTATACTTGGATAGTACATTTTGTAACCTCATTGTATGAGGAGAATAAATTGGAATTGTAACCTAGCAGTGAATAGCCTTGACATTTACCTTCTTGCATTTGTTGTAGGAAGAATATGAAGAAATATATTCTCTAAGTAGAAGAAATGGTTGCATACATGTTACAAATTTATTGTTATTTTTATACTGTGTTGCATCTGTAATAAGTGGGTCCCTGTCACCACAGCATGGTGCGCCCTCAGGTTGCAGATGGAGGAATGGCCGCCAATATGGAGGGTAGCTGTGAATATAGTGAATAAGCAGCTGCAGACAGCCTACAAGGGTTGGTCCTTTGGCTTGGGGGTTGGGTGAGGTGCTAACAACTCCTCTCTTTAAAAAAGTTTCACGTTATGAAACATAAACTGGTGCCATGGACCTGGACTGTTCCTTTGGTACAACCTTGGCATTGAAAAAGGGATATGAAACTCAGTACTTGGAATGTTAGGAGCCTGTGTAGGTCAAGTTCCCACAATAGTAGCCAGGGAATTAGCAATATATAAATTAGATTTAGTGGGTGTGCAGGAAGTTATGTGGGACAAAGGGGGCATGGTAAGAGCAGGGGATTACAATTCTTTCTATGGAAATGGGAATGAAAATCATCAACTGGGAACAGAATTTTTTGTACACCACAAAATAATATCAGCAGTTAAGAGAGTAGAGTTCGTTAGTGATTGTTTGTCATACATCGTTCTGAGAGGTCACTGGTGTAATATCATTATTTTGAATGTGCATGAACCAGGTGAAGAGAAAAGTGATGATTCAAAAGGCAGTTTGTATGAGTAATTAGAACAGGTTTTCAATCATTTACCTAAGTGCCATATGAAAAATCAGCTTGAGATTGAGATTTCAAACAGGTTTGCAGCTTTGGAGAACTTAAATTATAGTGAGGACATAAACAGGGCTTGGGAAAACATTAAAGAGAATATAAAAATCTTAGCTAAAGGGAGTCTAGGTCTGTAGGAATTGAAGCAGCATATACCATGGTTTGATGAAGAATTTTCACAATTTTTAGATAAAAGAAAGACTAAAATGCAGTGGTTACTGGATCCAATTCAAGGCAATGTGGATAATCTGAACAATGTAAGACATGCAGCTAGTAGACATTCAGGAACAACAAGAAGGAATATCTGAAAGCTAAAATTGATGAACCCAAAATTAACAGTAAGACAAATAATATCAGACTTGTATAGGGGCATCAGGGGGGGCATCAGTGATTTGAAGGTTTACCAGCCTAGCATTAATATAGTATGGAATGAGAAGGTTGATTTGATTACAGACAGTCACAGTATTTTGGCTAGGTGGAGGAACCATTTCTGTCAGCTTTTCAGTGTGCATGGGTTTAGTGATGTTAAGCAGACGGAAATACACACGGCAGAACCATTGCTGCCTGAGCTGAGTGCCTTTGAGGTTTAGATGGCTATTGGAAAGCTAAAAAGATTACCAGGTACTGATAAAATCCCAGCAGAATTGATTAAGGAATGGGGTAGGACAATTCACTCTGAGATCCATAAACTTATTAATTAAGTTTGAAATAAGGAGTTATTTCCTGAGGAGTGGAAGGAGTCGATCATTGTACCTATTATAAGAAGGGTGATAAAAGAGATTGTAGTAATTATAGAGGCATTTCAGTTTCGTCAACTACGTACAATATTTTGTCCAATATCTTGCTTTCAAGGATAACCCCATACGCAGAAGAAATTATTGGGGATCATCAGTGCGGATTTTGACACAGCAGTTCAACTACTGATTATGTATTCTGCATTTGTCAAATACTTGAAAAAAAATGAGATTACCATGAAGCAGTGCATCAGCTATATTTAGACTTCAAGAAAACTTATGATTCAGTAAGGAGGGAGGTCTTGTATAATATTCTCACCGAGTATGGTATTCCTATAAAACTGGTTAGGCTAATAAAACTGTGCCTGAATGAAACCTATAGCAGAGTCCAGGTAGGCTAGAATTTGTCTTACATGTTTCCTATTAGGAATGGTTTGAAACAAGGAGATGCTTTATTGCCATTGCTTTTCAACTTTACTTCAGAGTATGCCATTAGGAGAGTTCAGGAAAACCAGGATGGCTTGAAATTAAGTGGTACTCATCAAGCTTTTGGTTTATGCTGATGATGTTAATATGTTGGGCGGAATTGTACGTAGTATAGAGAAAAACACGGACACTTTGGTAGTCGCTAGTAAGGTAGTAGGTCTAGAAGTAAATGCTGATAAAACGAAGTACATGGTCATGTCTCAAGATTAGAATGCGGGATATAAAAATTGATAATAGCTCCTTTGAAAGGGTGAAAGAGTTCAAATACTTGGGTACAATCATAAGAGATCAAAGTTCTATTCAGGAAGAAATTAAGAGCAGGTTGGAGTCAGGGATTGCTTGCCATCATTAGGTGCAGAATCTTTTGTCTTCCAGGTTGCTATCTAAAAATACAAATATTAAGATGTACAGAACTATAATTTTGCCTGTTGTTTTGTATGGGTGAGGCAACTGGTTGCTTACGTGGAGGGAGGAACATAGGCTGAGGTGTGTAGGAGTAGGGTGTAGAGGAGAATATTTGGACCTAAGAGGGATAAGGTAACAGGGAAGTGGAGAAAACTACATAATGAGGAGCTTAATTGTCTATACTTCTCACCCAATATTGTTCGGGTGATAAAATCCAGAATAATGAGATGGGTGGGGCATGTAGCACGTGTGGGTAGAGCAGAGGTGTGTGCAGTGTTTTGGTGGGGAAACCAGAGGGAAAGAGACCACTTGAAATACCCAGGCATAGATGGAAGGATAATATTAAGATGGATATTCAGGAAGTGTGATGTGGGGGCATGGACTGGATTGATCTGGCTGAGGATAGGGACACGTGGTGGGCACTTGTGAATGCAGTAATGAGCCTTCAGATTCCATGAGATGCGGGGAATTTCTTGATTAGCTGAGAACCGATTAGCCTCTTAAGAAGGACTCTGTATCATGGAGTAAGTATACTGTGTTGTGTAGATAGGTGAAGTATTCCTCTGTTCTGCAGCTTCATCACATTTCGATCATGCCGACATTTGGATGGAAAGCACACTGTTTTTGGCCGTGTTGTTGGAGGATTAGACACACTTACATCCATGGAACGAGTTGAAACTGACAACAAAGATAGACCAATAGAAGATATTATTGTGGAGAAGGCACAGATATTTGTGGACCCCTACCAGGAAGCTGATGAACAGGTACAGTTATATTCTCCCTTGCCATAGTGTCATTGTTTATATAGCATGTTGAGGAGTTGACTGTTGGACGGTTTGTTGACCACACTGACATGCAAGATTTCGTGTTTCTGCCTGAGGTCTTCACTCTTCTGGGATGTTACACATTGTTGGTTACTAGTCAGTTACCAATGTTTTGGGACAGCATATCAGTCCCATTTCCAAAGGTCAAGCAGTCCGGCAAGACTGGCCTGCTAGATTGCTTGACTGCTTGGCCCTTGAAGATTGGACAAATAGTGTCCCTAGCCATGTTGTATGTTAGAAAACTGTGCACTCTGTAATCTGTAGTTTCTCTCTATTCTGTTCCTTGCTGTGTAGGAAGCCCAACCATATTTATCAGTCACTTCTTATGTTGGTAGTTAATGGCTGAAAGGGCAGAAGAAGCAAAGAAGAAAGCTGATGAAGAGGAAATGGCAAATAACAAACAACAGTCTCGCAGCATGAGTGGTCGCCTTACAGTGTTTCGGTCTGGAGTGGGTAAATATATTAATATGGAGGCTTCCAAACAGTGAGTATTTTATGTTTATTCACATAAGTTCATTCAGTTAATTTAAAGATTAATAAATATTTATGTGGGCTAGAATAGCGTAGTTGGTATAACAACTTTACTGGCTATACTGTCCGGGGATCAAATCCCAGTGGGAGCAAGGTCTTCCTGCAACTATCCAGACCACCCTTGCTTTCCACTCATTCTCCTATACAATGGGTACTGGGTCATTCCTTGTGGTAGAGCAGCTGTTGTGTGGCGTTAACCACCCACCGCAATCTATCTGTGAGATTAAAGAAGAGTATAACTAAACTTCTACTCCGCTTGCGTGGCTTCATGGCAAGTTACAGGGTGAACTTTATTTCATGAATATTTATAACAGGTAACATGTTATTAGTGAGTTGGTGACCTGCAGTGGGTATGTCCTCCACTTCCTTCTGAATTAGCTGTTTGTGGTATTTTAACATTTTAGGCAAGGTTTTTGTGTGTTTTGTTGTTGGTGTTTATATATATATATATATATGAAGTTGTGTCTTAATTCAAGTGTGCTTTGTATATTTAAAATTTCAGTGTTTAATTATTTTTAAATCAATTAAATGGAACATTTCAGATATGAAGTATGAATCCATGTGGGATTTGCATTGGATAAAGGAGCAGTGGGACAGGTTTTTCTTTGAGCGCTTCAGTTTTTTGATGTCAGTATTATTCCATTTCTCCCTGCATACGTTCAGTTATTAATTGGTCATGGATAGTGCATAATTTTAGCATTTTACAGTGTCATTAAATAAACAACTTCATTGTCTGTCTGTCTGTCTGACATGAAACAAAAAAATAAACATGGATACTGAATGTGTATTTTTCATGTGGGTAGTACATTGTGACTTACCAGACTGCTCATGCACATTATTTCCACTTCATTGTATATCATGATTGCAACTGCAGATTATGGTTGAGTGACAGCTCTGAAGGCAATGCAAGAAGCTCTTAGACTGTGCATGTAACCTCACTTTAAAATCATGTGATGGCCACAGAATGTCATTGAGTAGGCTGCAAGAATCCTATTGTTGTTCCCCATTCAGTCCTCATATGTTTTATTATCAAGTACAGACCATTATTTTATGCACAAAAGTGTGCATTGACAATTTTTAAAAAATATTAATGGGAACATTGAATATAGAATTTTACCTGACCATTGTACAACACCTGCAAGAAGCAGTGCAAAAGAAACAGCAAGAACTTTGGTGGGAATGCAGTTAGTTTCTTCATCACAACAATGCTCTAGTACACATAGTGCTTTCCTTTCAGTTGTTAACCCCAAAAAACAAAACTTCACTGGCTTGACAGCCCCCTGTACAGCCCTGATCTCTCTCCAGTGGACTTTTTCCTATTTACAGTATTAAAATCTAGTTTAAAAGGTTGTCATTGTGAGACAATATATGAAATACAAGAACAGTCATTAGAGCAGGCACCCATATTTCTTCAGATTGTATTCAGAAATTTTGAGTGGTGGGGAAGGAACATCATTGGGATCTTTGTGCTGATGCAGCATGGGACAATTTTGAAGGGAATAATATACTGTGAAATTCAATTTATTTGGTGCATATTATCTTTTAATTGGTCTCAGAACTTGTATTGCTTCATATTAGAGTGTTCATGGGTTTAGTTGTAGTACAGGAGATGACCTATCCTCATTGACTTTTTGTGGTTGTTTTCAGCCTTTCCTGGTAAATGCTGTGGTTGTATCTGTAGTAAGTGCCTCGTACATCCCTTCCCTAGTCCAGTGTTCGCATTCTCCTTTTAGCGTACTCGTGGAGTGAAAGAGCTTTGTTAAGTAAACAAAGAAACCAAATCAGTAACATGTTTATTCAGAACATGAATTCTGTCATGTTTTACTTAATTTACGTTATTTAATAATTTTGCAGGGCAGGATGTTCTGATGCAATTCAGGAATCTCCTGTGAAGAAGAGAAAAAATGTTGGGTATGAATTCGGTAATTTCAGTAATTGGTGACTTGAAAATTATTTTGTGCTTGTAAATTCTGTTCACCTTTGTAATTAGTTTGTGGGATCTTTGTTGTATACATTGTAGAACACTGTATTTAATCATTGAAAACTTGTATTCGTTTAATATTTAATATATTGAAAGAATCTTCCCCAAGATCTACCATACATTTTTTGTTGACTGTGTACATATGTTGTGCTGAACACAATCAAAGTACACTATAATGAGAATTCATATAAGTATGAAGAACTGGTACTGCGGTGAGTACTCACTGTTGGCGGTTTAATGTCTGCAGTGCTTTACGACAAAGGATGAATGGTTATATGTCAGTGGTCAGAGGGTGTTGCAAGATATCTGTTGTAATGAATGTGTAAACTAGTCTATAGAAGGGTCTTACTTATTTCTACTGAGGGTGGGTTTTTGTCATTGTTTAGTGTTGCTGTCTGTGTGAATTAAGATAGGGCTGTATTTTTGTCAAGTGACATTAATAGATTTTTTTGTGTTAAAGTGTGAATATAATATTTTTATTGTATTGATGTGTGGTTCCTTTTTTATACATTGCAGTACTTCCATTGTGTTCTTGTGTCGCCATATATGTATGTCCTGTGTTCACAATATGTGTGGCAAGACTGGATGTATGTTTGATGTACTTCATTGCATGCAAGTATTCTTTTAATTTAGTTCGATACAGTTATCTTTTTAGGCCACCATATGAAAAAGAACATTCAAAAACACTCCATTCTGCATTGCTGTTTCCAAATTTATTGCTTTACTTTCTTTTCTATGTCTTGAAGCCTTCAGTTATAATTATTTGTTCTGAAGACTATTTTTATTGCAATGCCTTTTAAAATTCTAGTTGTGACATTTTTCTGTCGTCCATTTTTTGTTCAAGCTGAGCAGTTGTTACTGCTGTTTTGTTACTTCCTTTTAGTGTGAATTTGGTAAGTTGTACTTATTTTCTTCATGAGCATCAATTACATTTTAATATTTTAGGGGGTGATGATATTGATTTTTCTTTTAAAATATTCACTATTATTAGCGTCTCTTTCTTTTGCCCATCTTGGTCTTTTCCATTCTCTTGGTTGAGTGAATACACAGAGTAAAGATGTATTAGGCTATGAAAATAAAACAGCTGTGTTAGTTATCAAATACAACGTGATACATAAGTATTGAACGCATGTGCTCAGCCATAATAGGTCATACTACACAGGATTAAGTGCCTCAGCTGTTTCAGCAAAATGCTACACAGGTAAGGACGAGAACAACAATTTTTTGTTCACAGTTCACTTTATTATTCCTGATGCTTTTGTCAAAGAATGAATGGAAAGAAACATTTGAAAAGAATTTATCAGTTTTTGCTTTGAATTGTCTATTTTGGACTGTTGCAGCCTTTCTTAAGACTGAAAGTTGCACTGCCAAACCCCTAGTGTTTGAAGCCTTCTATGACCTTGGCTGCCAAGCCCCATGCTGAATTACCTAACAGTACTCATGCATTTAGATCTGGATCTGTGTTTGTTTTCCATTATAACTATGTACCATTAGAAGATAACTGTTCATATTTCTAAGTTTTTTTTCTTTTAATGTGGATTGTTCTAAACTGAAACAGCTGATCCATTGGGAAATTATAATTAATTTGAGCAGTAGTGAATGTTTGGCAGGGCAAGAACTTGAAGTAATGACAGCAAGAGAGCAGTATGTGGCTGCTTGTTTACAATCTGGAACATGAATTGAAAGGATGTTTGTCAGGATGTGTTAGAACAGGGATTACTGACTTCAGTAGGTTGCTTTCAGATAATTTTGAAATTTCAAGCTTTAAAGAAGATAAGCATTTTATACAAGATTTAAGGTTGTCACTGTTGTTGCTTAAGATTCAGGCCTTCTTGGATGTGATGCTTGTTGTCTGGTAAGTATTTCCTAGCGTTCCTAAGGTTCATAGTGCCTTTGTCTTGTGGGTCAAGTAGTCCAAGCATGGAAATACAGGATGTGTTACACTCGTCAAATGACATAGTGTTGCATCCCCAAAAACCTGAGTCTCTGGTATTTTAATTAGAAGTAAACAGCCATAATGAATACTTAATATGTTTAATAACAAAATCTGAACATATCATAACTATTGAATGTAAAACTTTATTTCATTATTTTGTCTTTGCTTATGGATGGTGTGCATTACCATGCAGGAATAGCAAACCTTTTTGAGCTATAGGTCAGGTGCCAAAAGTAACTTTAAATCACAAAATCTTTGACAGTGGACTGATCCACGTTCCATAATTGGTAAATTATAAGTGAAAGTACTGTACAGAATGAACTGGTGGACGATGTGTTTGAGACTAATGGCTTAGAATATGATTGGTATTGCTAGTGTAGCACAGTTGGTAAGAGAGGTAACTGCTAATACTTGTCCCAACACCGTATTCATTTCCATAATTTGAGTCCTAATTTGATTAGAAATGACAATGTATGGCAGTACCAGGTTGAGAAAATAAATTGCATATTTATAAACATTTCAAAGACTGCATAACAAGGACATGTATGATCTTTGCTCCTCACCAAGTAGTATTTGGATGATCAAATCTAGAAGAATGAAATGTGTGTTGGAGAGGTGCATATAGGATGTTGGCAGGGAAGTCTGAGGGAAAGAATCACTTGGTAGATGAAGGCATAGATGGAAAAATAAAAAAAATGGGGAGGGGAGCTGAGCATGGACTGGATGGGTCCTGCTGAGGTCAGGGACTTGTAGCGGGCTGTTGTGCATGCGATAATGAATCTCCGGGTTTCATAAAACATGGAGTATTTCCTGACTAGTTGACCTGTTAGCTTGGGAACAAGGATTCTACTGCTTGGAGTTGAAAGGCTATAACCATTTCATTTATTCTCGTTTTGTTTATCAGACACGCAGGCGTTACACCTTACAGTTCTACATTTTTCGTTACTTAAGTGCAACAAGGAATCACAGGTGCGATGTACAAAATCAAATTGTTTATCGTAATACAGTAGAAGGAGGAGTTTCGATGCGATGAACGAATTATTTCCGTAATTACTGCGGTGTGTATGTTTTAAGACATGCAGGGCTTTTTTTTTTTAAATTGAGAGGTCATGATTAGTACTTCATGTAAAAACATGTTGCTGCACGTTAGGCAGGAACAGGATAAATAGAGTAGCATATAGCGACTGCGCCTTTTCTCTTGTAACTTTGACCTAGGAAATATCGATGAATTTGGCACATTTGTGTTGTCTGAAACACTGAAATTCTGGAAATACGGCTTTAAAAGTGTAGTGGGAGATTGTTGCAGTTTCAAAAGCTGTCCGGGTGAAAATGGAATTTGAAATTCGCGCATACGCCATAGCAATGTCGTTGACACATCTGTAGTGGAAGCGCGGTATGGCCGCATGGAACCCGAGTGTCTGTAGTAATTAGATAATAGATTTCTTAAGAAAGAGTCAGAATTACGTGTTCAGTTGCAGTTGAAGGATGGTAGTTTCCACAGATATTTTGTCGTAAAACTACAGTGGACCCAAAGTGAAGGAAATAACCATCAGTGAAACCAATCGAGAAATGGATGATTTAGGTATGATAACCAAATTTTTGTACTATGCTTGTTGTATATGTGACATTTATTTGTAGTCTGTTTATCACTGTAACTTCTTAACGACTGTGGAATACCGCAGTTACGACTCGTGTACTGTAACTATTCCGTATCTAGATGTTTATTCTGCTCATAACCGTAGTTGTGATGGCCTTAACTTTCGAGGTGGGACAGCAGCCCCACTTATTTACTGTATTAATAAGTTGCGTTTGGTGATGTGTCTTAACTGGTGTAAACGGAGAGTTTTTCAGTAAGCTCGAGAATATGGCGGATCAAAACGTTTTTGTAGTGCTTGCCATTACGAGATATTTACAACGGAGGTGTACTGTAGCCAAATAAATGCTCTCTGTGTGACAGGGTACCAGAAACATCTTTATGCCCCATTACCAAGCCTAACATTGAGACTTCTAGACCATTTGTAACGTGAATTCCCTTCACTTTCCTCTTTCATGGTTTGGGCATACATGTCATTGTAGCAATTTTAGGAAAGCTAACCAGCTGGAAGGCACAGGTGTGTCACTATGGTTTAACATCTCTGAAAGTCAGGTAACCAGACATATTTTGGTTGCCAGAAACAGGCAGGTCATTATTTTCTGGTGCTTTACCAGATACTAATGTAGAGTAGGAGCTTCACTTATATCTTTTCATATTTAATCCCTTTCCATTGTTCATTATGAACAGTTTTAAATACTTGTAATTATGTAACAGAAGCAATATGTATGAGAGCACATTGCATTATGACTATATGAAATGTGTTTCTGCAGTCAGTACAGCTTACTGTATTTCCTAAACGTTTATTGTGGCATGTTTTGACATTTTTTTATCACATCCAGTTCCATATGCATAAAAAAAAGAAACATGAAAAAACAATTTTGATCATATTAAATATGAAGCATGTTTCTGCAGTCAACATAACTTCCTTACTGTATTTCCTAAACATTTGAGGGGACATGTTTTGACATTTCTTATCACATCATCTTCAGGTTCATATGCATTAAAACAGAGAAAAATGAAAACTGGACTTTGATCATATTATGTAAGGGAATTGAGATCCTTTGTTTCTTTTGTACTGTCATTACATTATGTTACTTAAAATTTTACACATTAACATATCGTCAGAAATGTTTAAACTGTATCATGCACAGTTTGGTACATACACGTTCTAAATGTGTCAGTGAGGTTTTCATAACTTATATTCTACTAGAGTTGAATAGGAGTGTTTCATCTCTTATGTTGTAGTTGTGTATTCATGCCTAGGTGTGTGTGTATACTAGCCGAGATGTACACGATTAACAAAAGTTATAAATTCCGATTTCACACACACGCCCATACAAGATATTCAGCTACAACATAAATCAGATGACAACACTCCTGTTTAGCTCCAGTAGTAGAGGATACATGCTAGGATATTCTCACTATAGCTTTTCAGTTTTTGTATTATGTATCTAATATACTGACAGTATAAAATGAACATGAGATTTGTATTTCCTAGACTAATATAGCCAAAGTCATGTTACTTACTTACTCCATGGTGCAGAGTCCTTCTTGAGAAGCTAACTGGTTTGCAGCTAGTCAAGAAATTCCCTGCATTTCATGAAACCCGAAGGTTCATTACCGCACTCACAACCGTCCACCACCTGTCCCTATCCTGGGCTAGCCCAATCCAGTCCATATACCCACATCCCACCTCCTGGAGATCCATCCTAATATTATCCACCTATCTATGCCTAGGACTCACCAGTTGTCTCTTTCCCCCCAGTTTCCCCACCATATACACCCCCCTCTCCACACCCATACGCGCCACATGCCCAGCCCATCTCATTCTTCTCGATTTTGTCACCTGCACATTATTGGGTGAGGAGTACAAATCATTTAGCTTCTTGTTATGCAATCTCCTCGATTCACCCGTTACCTCATTCCTCCTAGGTCCAAATATTCTCCTCAACACCATATTCTCAAACACCCTCAGCTTCATTTCCTCCCTCAATATTAGTGACCAGGTTTCACACCCATACAAAACAACAGGCAAAATTATAGTTCTATATGTCTTCATCTTTAAATTTTTGGATAACAACCTAGAAGACAAAAGATTCTGCACCGAATGATAGCACACATTTCCTGACCTCAATCTGCTCTTAATTTCTTCCGGAATAGAAAGTTGTTCGTAAATATTTAAACTCTTCCACCCTCTCGAATGTACTGTTATCAATCCTCACACTGTGATTTCGTCCTGCATTCTGATCTCGAGACGTGACCATGTACTTAGTTTTATCCACACTTACTTCCAGTCCAAGTCTCCCTAGTAGCAGCTACTAAAGCTTCTGGATTTTCCTTTAGAGTATGTATACTTCCTCCCAGTATATTAACATCATCGGCATAAGCCAGAAGCTGATGTCATGTACATGTTTTAATTTTTCTTTAATGTATTTATGCATATGGAACTGAAGATGACCTGATGGGGAAGTTTGAAACATCTTGTCTTCTCTCTTGTTATGAAATACAGTACAGAAGTTGTGTTGACTGCAGAAGTGTCGTCATACATTGTATTGACATGTAACACAACAAGATGCCATATTCTAATATGTATAAAATTATATTTCTGTATCTGTCTATAACAGTTTTCTAATGTTACATTGGTTAATGGTTCTCAGCTGCTTTCTGCCATATTTCCTGGTTTACTGTGTCTTTGACTGTTAGATTCTTCTGTGTCATTACTATTTCCACCTACCTATTTCACTTCATTTTGCGTTTTCGTCTTCTTTTTCTTCCTCCTGGCAACCAGGTCAGTATTTGCTTGGAATCTGTTTTATCCCTTACCTAATGCATGTCTATACTATTTGAACATGTTATTTTCCATTCCTTCCAGAATTGTGTTACTCCCTTTTTTAATCTAATTCATTCTTAGTTATTTTGTTTGGGATGTTCTTGCAGTTTTTTTCCAAAAATCCATTTTGTTACTTAACAACCTCTTCTTTAATGTGTGATTCACTGTCCAAATTTCACAACTGTAAGTATATTTTTACCTGTTGTTTTATTCAAGTATTAAATGTGTTCTCTCACCCAGTGTGAAGAGCATAAATTGGAGGTGTCTGAGAACAGTACTGAGGAGAATTTACTTATTTATAATTTATTTAGTGACTCTCTCCATGACTCAAGCTATATAGCGTCAAGTGTGGTGTGTTAGTGAATTGTAAATAGGAAAGGGTACAGAAGAAAGTGGTCATGGTGTACTAGAAAGGTAATATTAGGGTTATCATATATCCATTACAAGAAAGGAAGACATTTCCCACTTACTGATTGTAAAATTGTAAATAAGAGACCATTAACAAAAAAGGAGTTTACAAAAAGGACACAAATTGTCACAATTTATCAAATAACAGTTTCTCTGCCTAGGCCTTTAAGAGGTCATGGTTAGGAAATTCAGAGTGAGACATTCTTCAAGTACCTCTTTAATTATGTTCAAGTTGTTCAGAATTTTGGTGCCCAAGTTCTCCAAGATACTATGAAGTTCAAGTGCTAAACTTACGTTTCTTTGACTCAGAACATGGTAGTGCAATATTATTATTAAGTACTTCTTTAAAAAGTAGTAGAAGTATTTTTTTGCACTTCTGTTTGTTACAAGTAAAATATGCAAGAGCTTTAAGAAAAAAAAGTAGTAAAAAATCCAGACATTTGTACAAATTTAAAAAACCCACCCAGACAGAAAGTTTTGGTTCGAGAAAGAGAATATGTCCAGGGAAAAGTGTATGTGTCGTAGCCATGGGTACTATCCAACACTTGCCTGAGGGCAGTGAGTAAAACCAGCCAAGATTGCAGCTGGCTACTTCCTGAATGCAAGTCAGAAGAAGCATTACTGTTTCAACTTACTTGCTGGACCTCTGCTAAGAATATTTTGACCTGAGAGAGATGAAGTAATAGGAAGCTGCAGTAAATTGCTAACAGGAGTTTGTAATGTGTACTCATTACAAAATGCCAGTCATTGTCAATCATAACAGAGTACATGCTTTGAATTCCATTGGTATGTTGTGGCTCTTAAATCAAGTATTTTCTAACAATAAAGTCAAGGAGGAAGGAATGGACAGTACATGCATTCAAAATTTTAATCGGAAAACCCGAAGAGTAGAGAGAATTTGGAAGATGTGGTATGGGTGATATGATGATGAAATTGATGTTAAAAAAATGGAGTGCTAAGAGGTGAACTGCTTGACCTGTCTGGTTCAGGTGGCCAGTATTGGTGTCATGGGTAATGATTCTAGGGTTTGTGAAATGCAGAGGATTTTTTGACCTCCGAAGCGACTGTTACCTTCTTAAGAATGACTTAGTCAAAAGTAACCAAGAATAATGAATAATGTAAAGACAGTCGTATGTATCGACAAAGCTACATTGCGATTACATTTTAGTGTGTTGTGCCAAATGGAAAAGGTTCAGAAAAATGGGCCAGTTACTTGGTCTGTTTTAAGTCAGAATATTTTCCTGAACACTTTGCTTCCCTCTAACACATTTATTTGTTGTTTTCAAATACACTACAGGGGTTAATGATACTATGGAGACTAAAATACAAATTACTTTCAAACATAGGTAACAAGCACCCAGATTCCGGGAACCTTATTCTGACTTAAAAGTACACATCCTACCCATGCATGGTCATCCATTGACTTTTAAGAATTTGCCCCACCGTGGCAGCTAGGCTTGTATTCTTGCCTGGAAAACGTGTCAAGTGTCTGTAGCCAGGAGGTGAAATCTCCTTTCATGTCTGCGTCTGTTGCAAATTGCTTACCAGCCGGGTGCTTCTTAAGGAGCTCAAAGAGATGATAATCAATGGGTACGAAATGCGAGTGTAGGGTGGGTGGCCCATAACTTCCCAGCCACGGCGCTGTTAATCAGCGAGAAGTCCGGTTAGTAGTGTGGGGACCAGTTCCCAGTGCATGAATTAAAATGGCTTGCTCACAATTAACAAGCAGTTGAAGTAGAAGCACCGAGCAGGATGGTTTATCGAATTTGAGATTCTGTATTCAGGAGATCCCCATGGTTCGACACTCGTACAGGGTACCGGCCGCCCTGACGGAGGTTTCTTCAGTATGTCAAGATGAACGGTGGAATAGTAATTTAAATGGCCTCCACCTCATCCATCCTAATTACAATTAATCATTTTCTTGTCGCATTCGACACTTGAAACTCGCACACTTGAGTGTGGTTATTTAACGAGACAAGGATGACGACGACGACAGTGCAGTAGTAACGACATCGCTTTATTGTTTAAGCAAAACTACGATAGTGATTTATTAGTAACTGGATGCTGATTCCACTGGCCATGCGATCTAAGGCGTAGGTCTGCAGCTGCTCGATTGCTGGGGTCGCGTTTTCTAATCCCGCTAAAAGGGCATGGATGTTCGTCACTTGTATTTGTTGTGTGTCGTGTAGGTAGCGGCCTGTACGACGAGCAGGTCACTCGTTCAGAAGAGTCCTGCCGGGTGTTTGTGGTTTAGGAACCTCAAAAAGAGGCGCAACAGCAAGAAAATAGTCATTGAATACAGTTCTTTATTTAGATGCTGTCTTTAGAGCCCGATGGTCGATTATGTGTTGGTGGTGGTGGTGCTGCTGCTGTTGGGTAAAGGCAAAACGAATAATGTAGCAATAATCTCAGTTGTATTACTTTCATGATTTGGCTTTTTAGGAAATTGAGGTTCCATATAATTTGTGCTTGTATCCAGTAATGTTTTTGCTTTGTGTGTGTGTGTGTGAGAGAGTGTGACGAATTGATCTGAAGCTTGCACGGCGATGGGCATCATAATGAAAAGAGAATGCCGGAGGAGATGGGTTGAGACAAGGAGAGGGACTGGCGCGGTGTGCATTATACTACAAGACTCCCTCCATCCAGCTTCCGTCGCAGCTGTACGCTCTAAATCTGTCTGTCGCAGTAGTTTCAATGAACCACCGAACACACGAGAGAAAAGTTTTTGACTAACGCAAGCGCAGCACTTATAACCCACAAATATAGCTAAAAAAAATAAGTAGAAGAAAAACATAGTGTTACCTCCCCTAAGCGGTACGATTTGGAGGAATTTTAAATTCTTCCTTGCACAAACAGCATGTCAACGTTAGTGTGTGAGAATGCTGTCTGGTTCTGTGTAACACGTGCGTGCAGGTGATATGATATCTCGTAGTGGTATATGATAATGATTTTATTCATTATTACAGCAAGTGGATTGCGAAAGTAAGCAGCTGTCACTGAAGCAGCTTTTGGTGCAGTGGTTTTTATCGTATTTTGGCTTTTCGTAGTCTTCTCGTTTGTGCGGTAGTATATTGTCAACGCGTCCAAAATTATGGATAGGACAATGTACGGCAAGATTCAACCAGGAACGTACCATCCATACAGATGCACCAGGAAAAATGGTTCATCTCCTGGCTGTAAGTACATATACAGGTCTCTGATATTTGAATGTGTTATCACCAGTTCCGAAAATGTACTCTTAGTCAAGGACATTCCGCTTCACACACATCGACAAGGTAGAACTTGAAAATAGATAAAATGTGTACGGTACAAAAAAACAGCGACGTTGGCTTCGACCGTGTGATCTTGTCAAATGGTTGATAATAAAATGATGCTGTGAATGATCGATTACATGCCGAGGTTGAAATGATGTCTCGCACATGTTCAGGTAAACACAAGGGAATTGTAATTGGTTTTATCATGCACACATTGGTTGATGGTCCATGTAAAGTAGTAGTAGTAGTTCAAACTGTTTGGCAAAACAGCACATTTCTTAAACGGCTGTTTAATTTTTTGTGATGATTTAATAGCAGATGAGTTTTTAAGGTTCAGTTAGAACGCTTTTCCAAATTATATATATATATATATATATATATATATATATATATATATGTGTGTGTGTGTGTCGTGATGTCAAGTCTTGATTAGGAACTTGTGCTAAAGTAGCCTCGATTCGAATTGTAACCGGGTACTGGCTCTAAAGCTGTGAAAAAATGGCTGTTGACATTTTATGATAGTGATATTACAAATACTTGATAGGATAATTGTTTTAACAATTCTTACTTGTACAGATGACACAGTGGGATGCAGAGCGTATTATTTAAGCTGGATTATTTTATTTTACAGTAATGTCTTGAGTATTCGATTAACCTCCAGGGCTCAAGTGCTTCACGTGTAGCATGGTTTCGACCATGTAAATCAGACCCGCTCATCCCGTAGCTCGCCGGGCAGCATACTGCCCGCGGAGACATTTTAAATGAGATTATGTCTTTCAACCATTTTTCTGGCAAAGCCAAGATAGAACGCAGAAGCGATTTTGAAAACTTCATGTGCTGTTTATTTGTGGAGACGTACGTTACATTACTAATTGAAAGTAGCCTATGTTGTGAATTGCATTTTTTATAAAGTTTTGCTGTTATTACCGATATTTTTATTGCATTTGATGTACAGAAAAATAAAGATGTGACACTATACATGTAATTATATGTATACAATATTATACATATAATTATATATATATAATTACTTATTCATTATTAGTTCTTTGTATTGCTTTTCATGTTGCTTGCATGCGGACCAAATCTTGCCAAAGTTGTCCGCACCACAGACAAGACTGAGCTGGCCTGATGTAAATGCTGAAGACGATATGTGTAGTTACAAGCGGTATTGTCTGCAGCTTTGTGTTTGCAGTGTCAATGAAATGAACCTTGCCTGTTATCTTTTGTTTTTCATGCTGAACGTCTCTACATATTCAGTAATAGATATCTCGTCTTATCATGGAACTGTAAAGATGAATTAGTTATTTGTTTTTATCTTTAATAACTGGGTGAGAAGTGTATTAACTGAGAGGCACAACGAAGATAAGACTAAGTCGCTCGGACTTCAAAGTTCGAGTTACATTTCCGCTCCTTTCATCGCAATTGACACTGATTCCTCCGCTTTTCTTATTGAACACCCATGATACAACAAAAAATCGAGTATTCTTTTCGGCCACATGGCAGCCAGGCCGTCCATACCATCGGTGTTGGCAGGCTGTAGCTCTTGGCACGTGGAACACAGACTGCAGCATGTCGTTTGACGGCTACAGTTCGTGCACCACGTAGCATTTGGCACGGTAAGCACTGTTTACAAATTGCAAAGTCAGTAACAGTTCAGTAAAATCATAGGTAGGATTCCTTACCTATTTTAAATCGTACCAATTATTGGTTATAGCGGCGTTAAAATGCGGTATTAAGACTTGGACGTGGGGCGACGGAGACAAAAAGAGAGGCGACTCAGATGAGAACTTGTCTTTATGTAACGATGTATCATTTTCTGCTATTTTGTACCACTTTATACATGTAGAATACAGTTGTGTTAACAAAATATATTTTTTAACTGAAGCAAACCGAAATGTGTTCGGCTGCTAAAAAACTTCTCACGTGGTCCTAATTTAAGGGTAACGATGACGCCTGATGCTACAACGAACGTAAGCTTTGACTCGGACTACTACTCTCTGTATAAATATGTGTCGATTATCGGGAAAAACCAAGGGTCCACCTTTGACGTCATTTGTGTCAATCTAGCATGATCATACGTTCCAAGGCTTTTACGTCATCTCCCAGTATTTTCGTGTCATGGGATCCTGTTAAAACACATTTTTCGAAAGTCGTGATGACAGTCTGACGAATCTTCATTTGTGTGAGGGATTCACGTTGGTGTACCTCTACACCGAGTGGGTTGGCACTGCGGTGACAAGTTTGCATTCCAAAGTATTGTGTTCGAATCCCTGTGGATGCTGGTAATCCCAAAATTTTTATTCATTTTCCTTTATCAATTCATACATATCTCTTGTTGCCACTGATTCCCTGTTATTCATTACTTATAGTCACCTAACTGTTACTTATTCAGAAGCGTATACCTCATCAGAAACAACAAAATTAAGAAGACAACACGAACCACCCAAAAAGTTAATAGAATTCCAGAAGATGAATCCAGTGGTCATCGAGAGTCCTTAACTTGAAAATCGTGCAGTAGATTTTTTCCTGTGCAAGTGTGGCAACTCAGTCTGTTATTAACTTCTTCCATCATGTACACGAGAAGTTCAGTATTTTTTTCTTTATTAGTGTGGTGTGCCATTCCTACATCAGAAGCAGATGTGGAAGAAAGAACAGTGTCTCTATACAACTGTAACCTTCGTTCAAGGCCTTAAGAGTGGGTGTCCCATTTTAGGGGAGTTTCGCAACAATGGGTCTCGAGCTGCTGACATCACAGTGTCCTTCGATTTACATATTTCATGACACTTGGTGGTCATATTTCTATTACAGGCCTAATCCATTCATCAATTGTACTTTCTGTGTAAATTCAGGAAAATTTGTTAGGTCTATCTGTAACTTGAGCAATCGGATGTACGTTATTGGTAGATAATAGGACGTATCAACAAGTCTCAAGTAGGCGTAAACACTTTTACGCTAAATCTGTTAACAGTATTAAGTACATAGTGGTTTAATAGCGATTCAGATGCAGTGACTGTACATACCGGGGGTGTATCAATGAAAATTCGACTTAGAAGCCGAACTTGTGTTATGTAAACCTATATTTATATTTGTCGAATTTTCTCCAAACCAAACGTAATGGTTATAATGCCATTACTCTTTTCTGAATTAGCGGTTGTACTTCCTCATTTGAGGAGAAGTTTATGCTGCCACGACTGTTTCTGGAATTAGATTCTGACATTTCTTCGAAATTAGAAGTTGCGCTTATACTGCCTTGACTCGATTCCCAGAGGTAGTTTGTGAGAAGGAAGTTTGTCTCATGATCGTCAAGTTCGTGTTTACAATGGGAAGTTTTTTATTTGCTCGCCTTATCAATTAAACACGTATTTCTGATAAATGTGCTCTTGGTGACTTAGGTTTACATTGAACAACCTGTCCCCCCCAGAGTTAAAGAGCTCAGAATTGATATCTGGGCCGTCTTAGTACCAAACAGGCGCAGCGGCGTCCGTGTTTTAATTAAGAAGTCAAGAAGCACGGATTTGTAAGCTGTATTAACGGCATGAATCATGAAGTTACAGCAACATGACCCTGTGTTGTGATATTTGTTGCATCATACCTGCACAACTCTCACTGACCCCGATCCGCATTTACATGTTCGAGTACAGTTCACAGTAGAGAACAGCAACCCGCTTGTTCATTATGTCGCCACACGTGTCATCGCTTGGGTTTCCAGAATCCACGTTTTCCCCCTGGGCGAGAAGTACGTGAAAATTACATGTAATTAGCAACGAGAGAAGTTGTACTGTAATCTGAAGAACATGTTTTCCATATGCGTTCTTTGAGGTTTAGTGTTTTTATTGACCTTTTTGATGATGTACTGTGGATACAAATCTGTTATTGCACATACTAATTGCCAACCTCATACTGCGTAACCATTAACATGTTCCGCTTGAAGATATGCGATACCGAAAAAAAAAAAAAAGATATCTAGTAAAGTTGTAAATTTTAACGAGATCTATATTTCACGTTATGCACAAATTATTTATGCGGTAAACCTTATGTAGAGTTTTCAGTCAGGGAAAGCAATCTGTTGCCTCAGGAAATGGAAAGTAACTAGCATAATCACGTCACCTTTATGAGCCAGCTGTTGTCACAAGCTGTAACAATTTCTCTCAAACTTAAGAAATCACGGACTAATGTCAACAAATACTACAGGCATATGGACATAAAATTGCATCACATTTTACTAGAAATTCGTGTAATAAACAGTTTGGAATCATTTATTGCCACCGAAAAGAACTGTTGAATACGGCCACTTACAAGTAATTCCATGCATGTTTCTTTGCATTGTACTTAATGTGACAGAAGCCTGTTCAGCATGCAGGAACGAAGAATCGGTGTTTATCCTGTTTGAACACTGAAGTCGACAAGTATAATGCCAGAAGACAAATTATGCACCATTCTTTTCATTATAGGCCTATGTACCTGCTTCCCAAGGGACAAAGTTGCAGGCAACTATTGTTATAACTGTCTTTTAATTTTCCTATTTTTTTTTAATAGGACACTGGAAGATTGGTAATTATGAATTAAATGGTAGCATACGTTTTCAGATTTTTAAATACTGCTTGCTTAGTGGTGAATGCAACTTAAATTTGTTACTCTGTTTCCCATATCACTGGATTTTGCCACATTTTCGTAGGCTTTATTAGCAATTCTTGGAAGTTGTTACAGCTTTATAATGTATGTGTTCTGTTGACGATAGCAACACGTATATAGGCGTACTTTGTTTAGAATACTTTTCGAATAGAAACAGATTATAAAAGAGCCGTTTGTTGAAATAGCAGGTGTTGTTACAAAAGTTTCATAGTTCTTAAAGTGTGTTTCTTCAGTATCAGTCGAGGTGAATTTTCGAAGTCTTGTTCTGTCTGTTCCTGATTTGACATGTCTAGTAGCATTTTGTATTCACCGTTTATGTAGAATTTCTGTACATCTGTTAGGTGTCCGCCATTCTAACCTGATATCAGAAAATTTTGTTTTGACATGCTTTAAACATGTTTATTAAAAAAAGGAAATTTTCCCGTCACAGGCCCGGCGTGGCCCAGAGGGTGGGTAGAGGTATAGCTCTACTCTTCCATGGCTGCGGCACTAGAAGGGGGTGAGTGGTCAGCAGCACGCCCCGGCCGCACTTTACCCCTGGGAATGACCCGGTACCCATTTTACGGGAGGCTGGGTGGGCCCCAGGGCCGGTTTGGACGGGCGGAAAATCTCGTCCCCACCGGGATTCGATCCCGGACCATCCACCCCGTAGTCAGTCGCTATACCGACTGAGCTACCCGGCCCACAAACATGTTTTTTAGTGGTAATGAAATATGAGGAGCTTAATCCTTGAGAAGTCTGAAATGCACTGCGCCATTTCCGAGAGCCTTTTAATTGGCTTACTTGACTTTTTTGTGGCTCTAATGGAGATGTTTTCTATTGAAGTTACTTGTTAGCTTGTTGCTTTGAGACTTCTTTGCCATCTGTTATGTAATCTCAATTATGTATTATTGCCGACAGTGGAATGGCGTTTTAAGTCGGAGGATATGCAAGGACGAGCAGTGGTGTCATTACTTGTGATTGTATTCAGTTTCACCATTCACTCCAAATTTAAAATTGAGTGAATTTCCAGAACTCGTGATGGATGCTGTCTGGTTGGTGTGTTAGCGAGCGCACTCAAAAGAAAAGTAATTTTGTTTCTAACATTCCTCACTTTGTGAGCAGTCTTTGGAATTTGAATGTGCAGCACGTGGTGCTTGGTAAAATTGTCTAACACGTGCGCGATATGAAGTTACCACAGCAGTGCTGACGAAGATTAAAGTCTTCTCGGTAGATTGGTAACGACCTGTTCTCATGGCTTCATACCCCAGCATCTCACACCCTTATACAGGTGTCCCAGGAGGTAGGGTCACTACTTCGGGATTTAATTCCAGGGCTGATTCTGAGTCAAAAACGTCATATATACATGGGGTCCAATTGGCAATGGTTCAGGAGTTATGAGTAATTAAACTACAGTGAATAAATCAGAAAGGAAAGAGGAGCGTTGTGTATTTATTGAGCTGTGTTCTTAAATGTACAGTTACAGATTCGCCGTTCAGCACTCAAGCGAGTTGTTCGAAGCCCCCTCCGTCTGCTTGGATGCATTTTCTGACTCGTGTGACCAGAGAACTTGTAACCCTACGAAGCACTGCAGCGTTGTTGATGCTTCTTGCAGCGCTGAGAATTCGCTAGAGCACTTCTTCTCTCGTGTTCACCTTGTGTGCATACACCATAGCTTTCATTTAACCCCACACATGGTAATCTAATGGGTTCAGATCCGGTGACCGTGGTGGCCAATTCTATGCACCGCCACAATCAATCCATCGATCTTGAACCTGCGGACATGTGTAGCCGGTTGGAACTGTGCCTTTGGATTAATTATAACTCCCATATGATTCGTAACATTTTGTTCACCGACAAGGCCCATTTTCCCCGCGATGTAGTCAACAGTACAAGAAACTCCCATTTATGGGATCGTGATAATCCTCATGGAACTGTCGAAAGCAACTACCAACATCGTTTTTCAGTAAACGTGTGGTGTGGTGTCATTGGTGATCAACTGACTGGTCCGTACATTTTCCCGCAACGTCTGACAGGTGATATTTACGCCACCTTTTGCAAGATGAACTGCCAGCGCTCTTAGAGAATGTTCCTGTACAAACACGACGACTGATGTATTACCAGCATGACGGACCACTGCCTCATTTCAGTCAGGTCATAAAGGAGTATCTGAATCATAAATTCCCAAATCGATGGATTGGTCGTGGCGGTCACAGAATTGGCCACCACGGTCACCGGATCTGAACCCATTAGATTACCATGTGGGGGGTTACATGAAAGCTATGATGTATGCACACAAAGTGAACACGAGAGAAGAACTACTCCATCGAATTCTCAGCGCTGCAAGAAGCATCAACAACGCTGCAGTGCTTCGCAAGGTTACAAGTTCTCTGGTCACACGAGTCAGAAAATGCATCCAAGCAGACGGAGGACACTTCGAACAACTTGCTTGATCGCTGAACGGCGAATCTGTAACTGTACATTTAACAACATAGCTCAATAAATGCACAATGCTCCTCTTTCCTTTCTAATTTATTTACTGGACTTTAAGAACTCCTGAACCGTTGCCAATTGTACCCATGTGTATATGACTTTTTGACTCAGAATCAGCTCTGGAATTAAATCCCGAATTAGTGACCTTAACTCCTGGGACACTGTATATTCCGACACGCATACCCAATCTCCAAGGTGCAGCGTGCTTGAACGTTTAAAAATTACTCGGTTAAGAAACGTTTCGCCGTTTCGCCTCTGTTTGTCCCCAAAGTTCATTGCCGTGTTAAAGTCCCGCCGATGGACCTTATTCTGAATAGGTACGCCCACTTTCTATCCTCAACCTTCAGGCATGCTCCGTATCCCATCGCATTATTGTTAATGTATCAGCCAAATAAAGGCTGGAAGTTCCAAAGGTTTTTCTCCTGCAGGACAGTACACTGAAGTGGTCCTCACTTGGTCATTGCTCAGTGACTATAAGAAATTAACGTGTAGCAGCGCGAAACAGTATTAGAAAGCTGCAGTAATATGCTAATTCGCCACAGGAACTTCGGGATAGTTGCAGGTCATGAATTGAAATACTCATATAATAGTAATTAGATAACTGTTAAAATACCATCAAACACAACTATGTGTTCAGTATGTAACGGAGAGCTACATGCACATGTGTTGGTCTTGATAGACCATCATCACGCCGAATGTAAAATTGCGTTGTTAGTAAGAAAATAAAATACAAATACCACGTATACTTCGTGCGAGAGCTTACTTTTGTCTTGTATGATTTTTTTAATTGTATAAATAATCCCATTGTTGGAAGCTTTATTATACAGATTTATTTATTGGCCTTGTGTTTCTGTACAGACTTAGTGTTATCATAACATTAACAAAACACGTCATCTTCATCTAGCCGCCAACGAGTTGGACCGCCTTTGAACCATTCCGTTCTCACGCATCCAGAAGTCTTGCCCTTTGCTCTGTAGTTTTTTATTGTCCTGGTAATCTATTACACGAGGCATTCTGTTTATATGTCGCAACCATTTTCTTCTGTAATCATGTATTTTGTCCAAAACTTGGGTTATATTATTTCCATTGCAATCTCTGTATTTGTTTTATAATCTGGCCAAGTGTTTCCGGCTTTTTTTCTCTCTCTCATATATTTCATATCTGCTGCTGTTATTCTTCTTGTATCTCTTGCTATTATGGTCCAGTTTTCAATACCATGTGACAAAGCTGGAAGGACTAGTGTAATGTTTAATTTTATTTAAAGTTTCCTATGGTCTAAACGTACAGTTTATAATGCCTGTTATTTTAAAATAGTTATTAATTTTGTTATCATTATCCACTTCTTTTTCATGAGATATCAAATTTCCTAAGTAGTCAAAGGAATTTACTTGTCCTATAATTTTGTTACATATTACAATTTACTCCATACTGGCTCTCGTCCTTTAAATGCCAACAGTTTTATATTCTGTACAGATATTGTTATACCATGTTCTGTTATTATTTGATTTAATTTATACGCAGCTTTCTGTAAGTTTTCTTCTGTGTTGGATATTATAACTTAGTCGTCAGCAAATAACAGAATTAACAGTTGCTGGTTTTTCGAAAGTGGAATTCCTTTTGTGTCTTCTTCCTGCCATTTAGTTATAATTTCATCTAAGTATACTGTATGTTAAAAAGCGTAGGCGAAAAAGATAAATCTTGGCGGACTACTTTATTAATTTCAGCCAGTTTTGATAGTTTGTAGTTAAATATTATTAATATTTTGTCTTGTGTGTATACGCCCACTATTGCCTATAATAGTGTATCTGGAATAGTTCTAGATACATTAGATTTTAAAATATCAAACAACATCTCTATACAAAGGCAGGTTTTGTTTGTTTTTTTTTTAATTTGTTTTTGTGTACACAACTCAAATGTTTGACATTATTAAAACTTTCGAAGCTAAGCTTGGATTGCTAGAAAATCAGAGAAGTTTCGTAACTTTTTTTCATTTCTTGCACCTGAAACCCTAGAAACCGTTTTTCTTGAGCATATTCAAGAATATTCCAGGATTTATTTTTCCACAAGATGAACGCGACTTCAAAAGTGTACTGGAATATGCGTTGTTTACTTTTCCTCTGAAGGCAGACCTCACTGATGACGGTGCAGTACAGCTTCAAATTATTAACAGTGATGGTTATTTAATTTGTAGTGTTAATTTTGTTTTTAGTTTTAAACAAGTATTTAACCATATACTACTGAAAATAGAGCGCGGCCGACGTGCGATCCGCGAATTTCACGTCGTTGTTGCATAACGAGTTACTTGAACGAGTAGAAGTCGAGGACTGTACGAATAGATGGCATCGGACGCGGTTATTATAAACGGGTTATTCATTTTACACACTACAGATGGTGCTGCAGCCTCTTCCGAATTGTGTTGATGTAGGCGCTCCAATTCGAAGTGTATGTAATGGCTTGTACACTGCCTGTTAGGTGGAAGGGAAAATGAAGTGAGGTAACAGTTTTGGGCGCCTGAATTCACGCAAATAATGCGTTCACACTTAACGTCTAAGTGCGCATAATTCAGAGACACGTTGTTAGTGTCCAGGAATATGTATGCGAGATAATGAAAGTTACGTAACTAGATCGTGCAACACGAAGTCAGAATCGTGTCATAGTAAGTAGACTGGCTAATGCGATTCTTGCTATTTTAAGGGTGTGCGATACAACGTCATCAATGTCTGTAATCCATAACTTAAAATGTTTTGTAAGAAATACAGAAGCATAAAATTTTTTGACCCTTTGAACTGCTCAAAGAAATTCCTGTACCATGGAGAATATTTTCTTCAGAGTAAGAAGCCGTGTTTCGCACCCAGATACGAGAACTGAAAATGGTTTTGTGTGTGTCGTTATCTCGAATGATTTGGAAGGCACATGAGAAAGTGAACATATGCGCTGACAAATAAAACTCATTAGCACCTTCATGTCAAGTAGCTGTAATCGGCGGACAGGATTGAATCCGACCCGCCTGTTCTTGTCGGTGTGGACCTTCTGTTACACGATATCAATTAAAATCGAAATATATGGGATCAAGCGTCGTGTTGTAGTCGTTTGCCGCCCCTATTGGTATTCGGGAGGCTATAGGTGGGTGGTGGGAATTTTTATTTTGGGTTTTCTTGCTTGATTTTTGCAGTCCCCCAAGGAAAACGCTGTACCGTAATGTAGGCCACAACAGCTGTTTGCCACATATTTAACCCCTCGTTAATATTTACCCGCCCAATCTTTTATCACGATCTAGGGAGAAGCTGACAGGTTGATCATTACGTTTCTGATTTTCGCACTTAAGGCAAGTACGCTAATACGAGTGCGTATTTTAAAGCGTATCGAGATCGCAACTGAGCGAACATCGTTATTTAGTGAAGCCGAGTGGTTTGGGAAATGCAGCGTCTACGGACAGAGAGCTGAAAGCTGTGTTTTTATTGAGTGGTAACTTGTTGCTTTACGGACAAACGACCCATAAAGCTCAAGAGTCTAGTGTATGCTATATTTTACTGGACAATGCTAAAACCCCCGACACTTGCTGCATTGAAGGGTTTCCCGTTGTCGCATATCTGGGTGCAGTATAGTCGTATTAATGCAGTAGGTGAACTCGGTGAATTTTGTTGCTTTGTAATTATGTACCTTTTAACATCCAGCATCCGACTGTGTGCTTTGCCTCGCACAAGGATTGTACTCGGAACGTGATGTCCTTCATTTGTGTTGAATGTGTATGCATTCCCATGTCGGAAATGGGTGGGGGTGGTAATGGAGCGGTCGACCTTCTTGTCTCCAGATGTAAAACATGTTGCGACAGTGTTGTGTCTACCTTTAGCGCTAGAATGTATGCTCACCCGCGACATCCTCCACAGGTCATGCTGGTGTAGTGGTAACGCTTGCCTTTGTAGCGCAGTGTAAAAACAGCACATGTTTTCGCAGGGCTTTTCGTAAAAATTGAGTAACAGTTAAGGGAAGGATGTCTGAGCTCTTTTTCGAATTCCGGTGTCCGAATTTTCTAGTAGGGCAACAGCAGAAGCCGACTTGAGTCGGTAGTGCGAATAGTTTTCAGCATTTCCGGAGGGGATAGGGGCGGGTAAGAGCTGCCCGAGGCTTTAATATTTGTATATAAGGCTTCCTCGTCATGAGGGGTGGGCAACAGAAGTAGGGAATTGCTCCCTAGAGTGAAGTACGGAGGGAATTTATCCCCAGGGCCACTACCGTGGCTGAGAAGGCTTGGTGAGAATCCTGAAAATGGCTAACGAGGCTCTGGTGAGGGCAGCACGGGCTGGTGAGGCCTGGTTAGGCCTTGTGAAGCCAACCTTCCTAGGGGAATAAACCCCAAACAAATCTAGGATATGCGTACCGGTACCCCTCATATCCGAAATTCTGTTGATTACAGGCAATCAGCTTCACTTCACTGTCTCTACACATACCGGCAGAAAAGATTCGACTAAGTGAAGTGAAGTGAACTGAACTGAAGTACACGTAGCAGGATGTTGCAGCAAATTATAAGATGAGTTACGTGCAATTTATACCCTTGGTTCAGTGTTAGGGTGATGAAGTCAAGGAAAAAAAGATGTTTGGGACGTCTGTTTGGTACACGTAAAGGGTACATGAGAAATTTGGGTGCTGTCAGATTTTAGTGGTTGGGGGGGAGGGCCTTAAGGGAAAGGGCTACTTTGGAGTACGAGGGACGTGTTAAAATACATCTTCCAGTAGTGTGGTATTAAGGTTTGGTTTGTATAATAACTTGTGGTGTTTGGGTTAGTCATTTGATTATGTAACATCGGGTTTCAGTTGCATTAGGTATAGGCATGCAGCGTCAAATAAGAGGATTATCTCGAATTGTGAGTTGGAAAGGATGTGTATGGTACGATGCGTACATTACCTGCAATTGTGTTCATGTCACATCAGAGTGGCGTCATGGTAAGAAAAGATATTTTAGTAATTTTTTCGAAACTGTGGCATAATTCACGTATTTTGGAACTACAGTAACAAACGAATATTACGTTGTACATTACAGACTTCTGGGATATGATGCCGCGTAGATTGATAGTATGTATCGACGCTTTGAGGGAACCTGTTGCCTTCATTTTCAGCGTTGCCGATACGTGGGTAACTGTCTGCCAAACTTGACGGAGTTACATCCCAACAGACAGTAATCGTCATAGACGCGGCCGTGGAGTCTCAAGTCTCGCTTAGTTGAGCAGCTTTTATTTAACCCTATCCTATCAAAATGCACGCGGTAGCTCATTTGGTCGGGGCACTGCGCTACAAACCGGAAGGTCGGGAGTTCGATTTCCGATGGTGACATTCGAATTTTTCATTGACATAATCCTTCCGGCCGCACTAGACCTAGGGCTGACTCAGCCTGTAACATAAATGAGCATCAGGAATATTTCCTGGGGGATAAAGGCGGCCGGTGACAAACTTGTCACCTTCATGTCATTAAATCTGGGAACCTCAGGGCCTGTACAGGCCTGCAGCCTATTAAAACACATAAAGAATGTAATATACGGAACTGAAGAAAATCTGTCCGGCTTCTTTCCGTGAGACTTGCCAGTGGTTAAAATTTCCCCTGAATGGGTTACGGCCCAGAGCAGGGTAAGTCCAGTGGTAGGATTGCTACCTTTAGTCTCTGGACTGCGTGTTTAGGGATGGCATTTCCTCCATTCCTGGTGAAACAGTTATACCGCTGTGACTCGGTCGTCGTTTCCTCGTTTGTGAGAACAGGGTATACCACGAAAAGGTGAGGATGACTGTTGGGTAGGATAGGCTGTAGTTTTGCGCATCATAGCCCCTTACACCCTTATACTACGCACAAATTGCAATGGAGCTAAAAATAATACCAATTTTAGACAAATTACTGGAATACAAGGGAAGCTGGCTACAACATGTGAATAGAATGCCTAGAAATAGATTACCCAGGGTAATGAAACACTACTCCCCAACTGGCAGAAGGAATCATGGAAGACCTTTAAAGAGACTTCTGGATACGTGAGACCGGAACGGCTCAACAAATGGTTCAACTCCATGAAAGATATATGATGATGCTGATATACGGAACTATTATTTTGCCAGTTGTTTTGCGTGGGTGTAAAACTGAATATTCTGCTCTAATGAATACCCATAGTCTGAGGGTATTTGAGGACAGGTATTAAAAATATGTGGACCTAAGTGGAAGTAACAGGCTGCATGATGAAATTCATAATTTGTACTCTTCTTTAAACTTTTGTTTGTTCTGGCGTGACAGCCTCCAGTGGGCCATGTCCTCATTCACGAGGTTTCTACATCACAACGACCCAACACAGTCGGTAGGACTTCTCTGGACGAGTGATCAGCTCGTCGCGAGACCTCCACCTGACAACACACACAACATTCACAACAGACATACGTCCATGCCCCCGGTGGGATTCGAACCCACAATCTCAGTAGGCGATCGGGCCGCAGACCTACGCCTTAGACCGTGCGGGCACTGGGACCGGCTCTTTAAACTTTAGAGTGCTGAAATCAAGGAGGAAATAAGTGTACAACGACAATTACTGTACATTCAGGCAGAAATGTTAAAGGAAAGTTACATTTGTCGCGTGGAAGTTCCGCTTCATACGTTTGTCACGCATCCACTTGATTTTCTGGAAGTATTCCAGGATCTTATGTTGACTCAGCTTATTTGTGGCTCTGTTAATTCCGGAAACCGTGCTTGTGGCAAGTGCTGTCAATAGGTTCGGCGTTTATAGGTGTGCCTAGGGCAAGTGGGTGGGCTTCATATTTACGTATTAGGGATGTGGGAGCATATTCGTTTGCCACATTTGGCTCCAGCATTATATGTATTAAGAAGGTTAGAATTAATTTAGTATATTCCGTGTGTACTCGGGCGACATGCTACCGAAAGATCCGTGATGCGCAGAAAATTGTCCACTCTATTCCATAAGGTGAACACATCTTTCAGCTGAAGAAGTTGTGGAAGTCAATGATCGGTAAATGAGAGAAGGATGATAATATTGGTTTTTAACGACTTAACAAACCACACATATGCAGTCTAACACAACACAGGTTTACTTTAATTCATGTGGTTACCTTGACATGTATGCTACATGTTTCGGCCTGTACTTAAGTAGTCTTCAGGCGTGTCATTACAAAAACCTTACAGAGGAAGATAGTAACCCATTAAATTTAAATAAGTCTGTGTGTGTTAGACTGAATAAGTGTAGTTTGTTCAGTAATCAACACATCGGGATGGCCTCCATAAAAATGTTAACGACTGTTTGTCACCTGCACACGCTGTTATCCTTATGACACATTCCTTATGAATGAGTAAGGCATGGCCTGCAAGGAAGCAGGCGTGTGCTGTTTTACGGCAGTGTCCCTGAATGTTTCTGCGGGTATTGAATAGCTGCGACATACTCGAGGATACAAGGTGTCTGGACCGATATGCGAACCGAAATACAATTGCGGAGTGCACTACATTACATTGTGTAATGCGGGGCCTATTTCCAGGCTCTGTACTGTACTCGCACGACATCTGGTCCCTGTCCAACGCTCCAGCTGCTTTCTTTACGTGTTCATTTCAGACTCGAGGAATTCTTTGCTGGAGAATGTAAATATGGAAATGATATACCAGGCATTCCATTTTATTTTCCATTTCTTCCTCGTACTTTTCGCCTTCTTCCGCATGCATTTTTTTTTCACCCGGCCCTTTTCTTCGCTCTTGCCTTTATCGTATATTTATTTACTCTCTTCCTTGTTTCCTTGTTCTCCAAAGTGTGGGCAATTCTTGTGGAGATATAAACTTACAATTTGCGGAAGTAGATAACGACTGCACATACATGCAGTGCACAGTTCATCTAGACTGTTGCGGTTTGTATGGCGGGACAGAAAATAAACTTTTCGCGCTGAATGTGTGTAGTGATTATGAGAGCGTTAATTATAACAAAGAAGCTGAATTTGCCTGCACGCCCCTGCAGCAGTGCTGAGATATACTGCAGGAGTCTACGCCCAGTTGATTGTATGTGACGTCATAGACATGTTCCCAGCTGCCCTTTTTACCGGCCCTCGGCTTCCCGAGTAAAGTAACTGGATGTTCTTAGGGTTGTGATCTGTGTATGTGTGCAATGAAAGAGAACACGAGCAGAATTTTGGACCTGTCTGTGTATTTAGAATAGAAGGTGTCAGCATTATTATTCGGAAAACATTACACGTTCCATCAGCACCTGTATTTCGCGAGACACATTTTAGACGCGTCTGGATCTGTACAACATAGCGTTCTTTTCGCCTCATGTAATCATGAAAGGTGAGTCATTATGCATTAGGTATAATGCTAATGTAAATGTGTCATATATTCCTACGTTGCAACAGCGTACCTGTTTAACATTCTTATGGTGAAATGTACCGTACCTTGTGGACTTTGTGTGTATGGTGCAAGCGATTACAAAAGCAGAAGTGTTATTTGCATTTGTGAGGGATTTTTGTCTGTTCTTTGTAGGTGTATAATAGGTGTGATTCGAGTGTTATTTAACGATGCTGTTAGTTCTCCGCGCTTAGAGCATATCCCGAAACCACGAATAATATGCAAGAGTGCAGACCATTAAACAGTATGAATAATACTGCCGACTGGAATGTGACGTCATGTTGTCTCTATACATTGACCAAAGATTCGAAACAGTCCGAAGGTGGGACGGCAGGTTTTTGCGGTGTTGGTAAATTTTTACCGGACAACACGGCGTTACTTTTTTTGCTTTCGTGGAAACCTCAAATCTCTTACACCAGACTGGTTGTGGAGTAAGCCAACACTTCCCCCGGTGAGATTTCTATGTGATGTGCATTAAGTCGATGGAATTAACACTCGGTAGGAGGTCATGTCTTTAGTCCTTCGACTAGGTTTGTTGTTTGCAGGTATGTGTGTTGAAAGTTGTAGTGCTAATTTAATTTTACTCGTCAGTCCAATAGATGCACGATTTTGTTCAGAGTTTTAGGTACTCGGAAAGGGCTGTCGTCGTAAAAAGAAATGACAGTGTTTAAATTTCTGTGATATGTTTAAAATATTTTCGATGTATATAATATTTAACTCAAAAAGGTCAAGTATGTACCACTGAGTATCTTTTTCCGTGATAGAATGTATGGTTGTCCGAAGTGAAAAAAAAAAGTCATTAGCTGTGACGCCAATCGATTTGTATTTGCAGTAAATATGGAGAACTATAAGGGACTCAGAGTCTGGAATAAAGAATTCGGGTAGACCATGTACACCTTTACATTCTTGTTAGAATTTGTGTGGAAGGAACGAGAAAACCTGAACGCCAGACTTGACACGAACCCGGGGAAGACTGAAGTGGAAATACTGACATTCAGGCCTCGAACATTATTGGCTTAGTACGAGGCATCCGATGTGTATTAGTGTGTTTGTGTATTTACTAGTCTTTTGGTGGCCGGTGACCCGGACAGGCTAGGCACACTAATTTACGTAGTTACCGTGGAAACCTCGCGACCCGTGCAGGTAAGGCACGCTCATTTATGTAGTTACCGTGTATACCTGAAGAATGTGTGTGTATGTATAGTATACTTACTTAGTGGTGACCGTAGTTAAGTGGAAACCAGCATAATGCCTGCGTATATATGTGTATGGTACTGTGGTATTAGTGCCTGGCGATCATTTACGTTGTTACTGTGGAAACGTGAATCAGTGGTTGCCGTTATATCAAATGTGCACATCTGTGAGACTTAGTTCTGTATATTGGCGTCTTGTGCCATCTGGTGACAGTCAGTGAAACTCATACGTGGGAGTGTGACTTTTGGATCACACGGACTGTCACGCCTAAAGTATAGTAAAAGATGTGCATGTTGCGGGATGTCGTCAGCCAGCGGTATTACACGAGTAATCACGAATGCCAAGCGGATTATTGTACCGGTAATGATCAGTAGATGTCCCCTTAGCATCTTGGTTGGGTTACTGGCTTTCCTACCGGGGTTTCGCAGTTTTATTCAGTCTGTCCAGCGAATTCCTGGCTGGTGATTTGAAACAGTGCCTTCCTAATTTTTAGGATCTTATCATTCACCACCAGCTTCACAATCCAAGTATCAACCGTTCCAGCCTATTTATGGCTGGTTTTTTATATCCAGCCATCCTCACGGTGGCATTTCAACGAATAGACCAATTTGTGTGACACTTTTTAGTTAACACGAATGTAGTTAACATTTAGGGGTAAACACAGCATCATAGTTTTTCGTACTTTTCAACCATTCCAGTATGATGACTGCGTGTTCTTTTGAGTTGCGTGAAGCAGTAGCACCATTTGCCACGATTCTGATAATTTGTGTGATAATACATATAATGGCTTTGGTAGAGGACGAAAACAATTGAATATGGGGGATCGGTGAAGTGATGCTGACAGGGGAAGACCAAAGTGATTAGAAAAAAAAGTCTGTCCCAGTGCCACTTCGTCCACCACAGATCCCACATGGACTGGTCTGGTACTGAATCCGGACGATCGGGGTGAGAGACCGTGGAGTAAACGCCTGACCCATGACCGTGCCTTACGTTCGGGGAACTCCTTGTTGCCTTTAATAGTTATGCTCGTATGAGTATGTAGGACGGAACTTGTTACAATTCCGACGAGGTGTTGTGGACCATGCGGTGTAACCAAACAGGCAAACGACATTCCATTCCCGATCTCACCTAATACTGAAAAAGGTCTTTACAGATAATAAGAGCCCGGAGTGATAGTAGTAGTCTTCATTAGTCTACCCCGCAGTAACTTGTGGGTTCTTAGTTAAATAACAGACCTTTTAAGAACCCTCAAGAGCAAAAGACAAACCCCAGAGATTTGAGCATATTTCTTCTTCTTCTTCTTCTTCTTCTTCTTCTTCTTCTTCTTCTTCCCCTTCCCCTCCTCCTCCTCCTCCTCCTCCTCCTCCTCCTTCTCTTCCTCCTCCTCCTTCCACGCAAACTTTTCTTACTAGGCTGATTTCCCCGTTACGAAACAAAGCGCACTGTCAGGTCCCTCCAGCTTTTCGTAGGCCTTATTAAGCCTTTCGTTTCCGGGCTGCGTGTTTCATTGTTGTTCTGGACAGGCAATCTTCTGTCGTCAGGTACACTTGTATCCATCTCTGACGTTTCTTCCCAGTTTCGTTGCTCATACTATCTTCCATAACTCTACGTCGAATGGTTGAAATTCGAAGAAGGCCTCTTCTTTTTACGCAAACTGATGGTATTATCTAATTTTTGTCGCCTCAGTATGTCAGTTATTTTCTTTATCCAACATCCAGCATTCGCTGCCCAGCACTAATGTTGGTTTACTGACCACATACTGAAATCGCAGCAATAGGATATATGCTGCCTCATTTGTTTTTCAGACACCCATCTTAATATCCCGTTGCTTCAGTTGTAATTTTCTGAGTTTTGTTGAGTCTGTTGTGTATTGTTTTGTCAGCAATTAAATCCCGTAAGCATGTGAAAGTTTTATTTTCCTCGGGAAGCAGCATAAACCCTGGTTTGATGAAGAATGTTCAGGTTTTTTGGATCAAAGGAAGCGGGCAAAAATGCAGTGGGTACATGATCCATGCCAAAGTAATGTAGATAATTTGAACAGTGTAAGACGTGAAGTTAGCAGACATTTCAGGAATAAAAAGAAGGAATATTTGAGAGCTAAAATTGAGGAACTTGAAGCTAACAGCAAG